>Ga0208079_1000051_pt1 | contig 63970 bp, 55 predicted proteins | sample NGESurdeep092012_5_FD_184474 | JGI IMG/M metagenome (GOLD analysis project Ga0208079, IMG submission 184474) | Arctic peat soil microbial communities from Barrow, Alaska - NGEE Surface sample 210-2 deep-092012 (SPAdes) | ecosystem: Environmental > Terrestrial > Soil > Wetlands > Peat ... | reverse complement strand
TCCGTTTCAGTCAAATTCACAGGCGGCGCATGACGTGGCATGAAGGAAAAATACCACAGATCACATATAACACCAGTTATTAATGAGACACTACACTAGCCTGTCAAATGCAGGGGTGATTGCTTTGTCAAAAAAGGAGAAGTGGTACCCCGGCTGGGACTTGAACCTGGAACCAACCCCGAAAGTCTTCGGGGCTGCTCTGCAATTAAACCGTTGCCCTCACATAAACCCTCAACCCTCAACCTTCATCTCTCAACTATTTGAAAAAGTGGTACCCCGGCTAGGACTTGAACCTAGAACCAATTGATTAAGAGTCAACTGCTCTACCAATTGAGCTACCGAGGCAACCAACACTGTGACGTGCCGCGTCGAATCGGCACCGAAACATTTTATTCCAGCGTGACAAAACGGCAAGCTCTATCCGCGCGCCCCAAGAAAGGGGCACATCTTGATACCACCGGTGGGGCGGCGCTGCCGCGCCGCCCAAACTTCCACCAGAACGAGCGGAGCGATGTTCTTGCGTGTGTATATCCCCATGGTTCCGCCAGCATCGCTGCGCTTGCTGGCGGTGAGATTGGGGCAAACCGGCCGGTTTGCCCCACCATCGTTGGTGGGAGTGTCAAGATGCGCCCAAAGGCTTTTTGCCGGACACACCCCGATGGGCCATCGGCCAAATCCAGCCCGCGAATTGACCGAACAGGAGGCAACTCCGACAGGTCGCGAGCAGGCGGAGAGCACGGAGGAAGAAAAGCATCGGGCTAGCCCCGGATCATGGCAACAGCTTGTCTCTGTTTCCTCTGTTTGCTCCTGTAAATTTCTCATTCCCGTTTTCGGGTTACAAATGACTCGGCGGCGGGGCGTACTTATGATAAATTCTGTTCAGCGATTCGCCAAATCAGCGGGTCGCCAAGAAGCCCAACAAAAGGGAAATTATGGCACAGGCAATCATGGATCCCGAAAAGGTGCGGCGGTTTGCCGACGAACTGCAACGGTTCAACACCGACCTGGAGAACCGGCTGGTTTTGCTGCAAGCCCGGTTCTCGGCGCTGGGGGACACCTGGCAGGACCAGGAGCACGAGAAGTTCGCCGACGAATTCAGACTGGCGATGAAGGCGCTGAAGAAGTTCGTCGAGCTGTCCAAGGAGCACACGCCTTTCCTGTTGAGAAAAGCCCAGCGCATCGAGGAATATCTGAACCAACACTGACCGCCGACACCAAACGATGCCAATGAAAACCACAGCGAAAACATCGGAGTATTGGAGTATTGGAGTGTTGGAGTGTTGGAACATTGCATCACTCCATCACTCCCCCACTCCATCACCCCGTTTCGTCTGACCATGGCCGAACGCGCCCAAGTCACTTCCTTTGAAGCCGTGGAATCTTTCCGGGCCGACCTGATTGTATTCCTGAGCCGGGCGCGCGCCGTTTTGGAGGAGGCGAGCGATGATGTCCTGCGCACCCGGCTTTGGGTGCAAAATGATCAACGCCGCCTCTGGGAAAATGAAACACGCGTCCGGGGCAGAAAACTGGAGGAGGCGCGGGCGGAATTGTTCAACGCCAAGCTTTCCCAATTTCAAGAATCGACGGCGTTGCAACTGATGGCCGTGCAACGAGCGGAGCGCGCCGCCCGGGAAGCCGAAGCCAAATTGGCGCTTTTGAAAAAGTGGGACCGGGAACTGGAGAACCGGACCGACCCGCTGGTCAAGCAGGTGACCCAGTTGCATGGGTTCCTGACCACCGACATGGGGCGCGCGGTCGCTCACCTGGTTCAAGTGGTGAAGGCGCTGGAAGCGTATGCCGACGTCGCCCCGCCGGGCAATTCAACCGGCTTGACGGCGCCGGGAAACAAGGCGGACATTGCCGAACCGCCCGGCCCGCTTCCAACCGGAACCGGCAAACCGGACGACCGAAAGGGAAAACGATCATGAGCCTGAACGCAAGCAAAGCCCGGCTGGTCGCAATCACGAAAGAACTTTCGAACCGGTGGGACGAAACCAAAAATTACTGGAGAGACGCCAAAAGCCAGGAATTCGAACAGCGTTACATGACCGAACTTTTTGCCAACGTGGACCGGACCGTCACGGTGATGGAAAAGCTGCATGAACTTCTAACCAAGGTCAAAAACGACTGTGAATAGCTAAAGTGAGCACGGTCGTTTAATCTAATCATGAAGCCGCCGGCACCAAAGCCAGTTTCAGAAATCATCCTCTACCAGACTGAGGATGCGCAGACGCGGTTGCAGGTGCGGCTGGAGGGTGAGACCGTCTGGCTCACACAGGCGCAAATGGCGGAGTTGTTTCAGACCACCAAACAGAATGTCAGCCTGCACATTCAAAACATGTTTGAGGAGAGGGAGTTGGCGGAGCTTTCAGTTGTAAAGGAATCCTTGACAACTGCCGCCGACGGTAAGAAACCCGCATGGCGACCATCGCGGTGATGGACAAGCTGAATGAACTGGTAACCAAGGTCAGGAACGATTGTGAATAGCCAAAGACGGGGGCTTCGGTCGCGATGTTCCGAGGTTGACAGGTCAAGCCCCAAACTGAGTGCAGCTTGACACCGTTCTTGAGCCGCCGATTCGGCCCCGCGAGGACTGGCATCTGGAAAGATGCCAAAACCCGCAGGCTGGAAAGCCTGCGCTACGTGGCGCAGACATTCTTGTCTGCGGGTTTTGGGGACTTTCCAGTCCCCAATTAAGAACAGTGTCGAGTTGCACCCTCTGAACTCCATCGGCGAGTTTGAGCCGACTCACGTCGGCTGCTACCATCCATCATCCGAATTCCAAATTGGAAACGGGCCGCCGGACTTCGGCCACGGTTCGCCATTCATCCGCACCCAAAACTGGTGTGCCGTGCAAACTGAACCTGCGTCAGTTGGATTTTGAAGTTTTTGTTCCGGCGATAATCCTTGATGGAAATTCGCAAATCCGCTTTCATAAATCCATGCTAAAAAAGGCCACAGCGAAAACAACTGTGCATGCCGTTATGTTAAAGGAAAACGACGTTACGCTCTTTCTTCATGGAGCGTGCCATGTGTTCGCCTTGGCGTTGCATGAGCACTTTGGCTACTCCCTCTTTCTTTTACACGACCTCGCGACCGGACACCCAAAGAATGCTACTCACGTCTATTGTCGCTTCGACGACGCCCATTCGGTGGATGTTGTCGGTATCGCATCCGAGCAGACAGCTCTGACCGAGTTGGGGTTTAGTGGCCGACCGACGGAAACCTCTGAGAGAGAGTTAAAGGAGCGCTTTACGACTAGCAACGGAGGTGGCCTTTATGCCGACCCTGAGTTCTTCGATGTCGCGCAAAAACGCGCTCAAGCGCTCATTGCCAAATTCAAAGATTATTACAGTGGACGGATTCTCAAGGCCATTCCCGGCATGAGTCGGATGCCGTCCGCGTTGCCCCAAGAGCTCCAAAAGATGTTCGAATGACGACTACACAAAGCCGCCACCGCAAATAAACATGCAGCAAAACACTTCCAATCCACCGAAAACGACGCTCTGACTCGCTCGGTCTTATGCCTTTTCCAAATGAGTATATTGATGTTCGCGTATGTAGGCCACGTTTGTGCTTGTCCATCTTGGAAGGCGGATTAGCGGACTATTTTGATGGGACAAATGCCCGTGTCTTGAATGCTGGGCGATTTATTCAACCGTTAATTCACGCGATACCAATGCCTGGGTTTCTCGGCCTGATCCAACCCTTACTCCGAATGGTGACACCTAAGTATATCCAACTCCAATTCTTTGCAGGGCAGAAACCTGTGTTTACTGCTTGGACCATTGAACCTGAAATGTTTCAAGTTCATCTTCAAGGGCAGAAACATGGGCTTGATGACCAGCCGATTTGGGACCGCCTCTACAAGAGGTCGGAACTCGCTAGCGCCATCGAACAGTTTCTTCAAGGAGCACCGCCAACTGCCCAAGTGCGACTTTGGCGAGCACAATGAAGTCAGCTTGGCGAGTTGTTCCAGATTGTCGCCGCAGTAAATAACGCGCGTGTCGAGGAGGGACGAGGGTTTCAACTTAAGATTTGCTTCATGCGTTTCGGCTTTCCGCAAAACAGAAACGCGCCATGCTGGTTCGCATGTTTCGCACGCAGGATTTGCACTCACAAACACACTCGCGCACCGGACGGTTTTCGTTTAGCTTTTGAGCAACAAAGATTGTGAGTAACCTGGGCGTCAACGAAATGCTCGCGCTTTTGGACCGCCTCCAAAGCGCCCTCCATGATTTTGCCGCGCGGGAGGAGAAGTTGAACGGCGAGTTCCATGCCCGGACTTCCGCAGAAGCGAAGGCATTTGAAGCGTCAACCGAGGAGCAGGCGGCGCGGCTGTCCGAACGCATCGCCGGCGCGGAAACCGGCTTGGAAGCGGAAAAGAAAAATTGCCGGGCCGGGTTCGAAAGGCGAAAAGCCCGCATCTCCCAGGCCCACCTCACGTGCAACCGGCAGGTCATGGAGGGAACCGACCGGGAAGGCCGTCAAAAGCACGGGCTTCAGACGAGCGCAATGGGAGCGGAACGCAAACGGGACACCGATCTGGCAAATGCCGTCGCAACCCTGGAAAATTTCAAAATCAAGCTGGCCGAAAGCCGGGAAGCGTTCGTTGTTCTTGGAAAAACGGCCCGCAACGCTTTTCGCGGTTACGGCAAATTCCGCAAACTGCTTGCTCCGCACCGGCAATGGCCGGAGCCGCAGCTTCCCCCGGATGAGGATCAATTGTTTGATGAGTTTCATCGTCTGGAGTTCCGAACGCGCGATGAGTTGAATCAGTTCAAAAAAATTCCGTTGCCGCGAATTTTCAAATACCTGCCGATGTGGCTGTTGACGATTCTGCTGCTGCTGGCATTTGGCGCTTCGGTTCCCCTGCTTGGAGCTTTTACGTTGAGTCTTGTCTCCTACCGGGGGCCGGGAATTGCGCTGGCCGTGGTTTGGGTGATCCTGTTCGTCATTCATCAACTGGGAAAGCGCCAGGCCGGGCCGGCCGCCAGCGCGATTGCCGGCAACCTGGCAAAGGCGCGCCGGCTGCATGACGGTTCGCTGGACCAGGCCGAATTGCGGTGCCGGCAGGAACAGGAACGAATCGCAAAAGAGTTTGAGAACACCAACCGCACCCTCAATCAACAATGGAAGCAGACCTTGAAGGAGGGTTATGATACGCGTGGCATCCGGGGCCAGAAAATTGATGAAAAAGGGTTTCGTGCCCTGCAAAAGAATGACCAGCTCCACCGCGCAAAACTCAAACAGATTGAACGCGATTACGCGGACGGCGTCGCGCGTCTGCGCCAGGAGGCGGACGCACAGGCGGGACAGCTCGCTGATGCTCACGCGGCGAAAATGGCGAAACTGAACGCGGACAACGAGGCCCGGTGGCAGGCGCTGGAAACGGAGTGGAAAGGTTGCCTCCAACCGATTTATGAATCCATCCGCGCGGCCAACGCCGCCGCGAAGGAACTTTTTCCCGAATGGCAGTCGCCCGCATGGAAAAAATGGACGCCGCCGCAGGATTTCAAAAACGCGGCGAAATTCGGGCGCCTGGAAGTGGACGTGGCGAAATTTGCCGAGGTGATGCCGAAAGACAGGCGCCTGGCGCTTCCGGGACCGTCCACGTTTTCCGTCCCGCTGGTGCTCGCTTACCCGCTCGAAGGCTCGATTCTTTTTGAAGCGGCCAGGACCGGAAGCGACGAACCGGTCGAGACGATCAACAATGTCATTTTCCGGCTCCTTTCCACCACCCCGCCGGGAAAATTGAGCTTCACCATTTTTGACCCGGTCGGTCTCGGACAAAACTTCGCCGCGCTGATGCACCTCGCCGATTACGAAGAGAGCTACATCAACAGCCGCATTTGGACGCAGACGAATCAGATTGAGGAAAAGCTCGCGGAATTGAACGAGCACATGGAAAAGGTCATCCAGATGTATCTCCGCAACGAATACGCGACGATTACGGAATACAATGCGCAGGCGGGCAGCATTGCCGAGAAATATCATTTCCTCGTCGTTGCCTCGTTTCCGGTGAACTTCAGCGACACGGCGGCACGGCGTCTCCGGAACATCGCCGCCAGCGGCGCCCGGTGCGGAGTATACACGCTCATTCATTGGGACCAGCGGCACGCCCTGCCCCCGGAATTCGTTCCCGACGAACTTCGAAAAAACAGCATCGGCCTCGTCCGCACGGAAAAGGGTTTTGAATTGTCCGGCTGGCGCAAGGCCGGAACGCGATTGGTCCTCGACCGGCCTCCATCCCCGGAATTCGCGACGCAATTCCTTAATGAAGTCGGCCAGAGCAGCAAGGATTCCAATCGCGTCGAGGTGCCTTTCGATCAAGTCGCTCCCCCGGACTCCAAACTCTGGACGGAGGACACCACCGAGGAACTCACCGTGCCCATCGGGCGTTCCGGCGCGACCAAATTGCAACAGCTCGCCATCGGCAAAGGCACGCGCCAGCACGCGTTGATTGTCGGCAAGACCGGTTCGGGCAAGTCCACCTTGTTCCACGTCGTTATCACCAACCTGGCGCTGTGGTGCAGCCCGGAACAGGTCGAGTTCTATCTGGTGGACTTCAAGAAAGGCGTGGAATTCAAGTGTTACGGCAACCGCCGGCTGCCGCACGCGAAGGTGGTGGCCATCGAAAGCGACCGTGAATTCGGGTTGAGCGTGCTTCAGCGCGTGGACGAGGAACTGCGCCGTCGCGGCGATCTGTTCCGCAAATTGAGCGTGCAGGATCTCGCCGGCTATAAAAAAGCGGGCGGCACCGAGCCGATGCCCCGTTCGTTGCTGATCATTGACGAGTTTCAGGAATTTTTCGTGGAGGAAGACCGCGTTTCGCAATCCGCCGCCGTCCTGCTCGATCGCATTGTCCGGCAAGGCCGCGCCTTCGGCATTCACGTGCTGCTCGGTTCGCAAACTCTGGGCGGCGCTTACACGCTGGCCCGCGCCACCATCGGCCAGATGGTCATCCGCATCGCCCTCATGTGCAACGAGGCCGACGCCTACCTGATCATGGACCAGGACAACCCGGCCCCGCGCCTGCTCACGCGCCCCGGCGAAGGCATTTACAACGACGCCGCGGGTTCCATCGAAGGCAACAGCCCGTTCCAGACCGTGTGGTTGCCCGAAGAAGTGCGCGACAGTTACCTTGCAAAAATCCGTGCGCGGGCCGATCAAAGCCAAAAGCAATATCCGGGGCCGTTTGTGTTTGAAGGCAATGCGCCGGCGGACGTGAAGGAAAACGCGTTGTTGAATGAGTTGTTGAATGCTCCCAGCTTTGGTAGGGCCGATCCCGCTCTGCGGGACCAGGGCGCGCGGCAGCGCGTCCCTACCGGGTCAAAAGTTCCCGCAACAGCGCGCATCTGGCTGGGCGCGCCCAATTCCATCAAAGGACCGACCGAAGCCGTTTTCCAGAGGCAAAGCGGCAGCAATCTCCTGATTGTCGGGCAAAGCGACGAACGGGCCTTGACTCTCCTGTCCGTCGCGCTCGTGTCACTGGCGGCCCAGTATCCAAAAAAATCCGCGCGTTTCATCCTGCTCGACAGCTCCCCACCTGGATTTCCCCAGCGTGAATTCCTGCAACGTGTCATCCAGGCTGTTCCGCACGAAATCATTCAGGCCAACAACAGCAACCTCGCGGAAATCATGAACGGCCTGGCGGAAGATTTGAAACGCGGCGATGAAAAGGGCCGCGCCCCGGAGACGTTCGTGTTGATTCACGGCCTGCAAAATTACAAGAAGCTCCGGCAGGAGGACGACTTCAGCTTTTCCAGCAGCGATGCCGGAAGCGCCGCCAACCCCGCCGCCGCGCTGCTCAACCTCATCAACGAAGGCTCCAGCCACGGATTTCATGTCATCGCCACCTGTGACACCTACAACAACGTGAATCGTTTTCTGGGCCGGAAGACGTTGACCGAATTCGAGATGCGCGTGCTTTTCCAAATGAGCGCCAGCGACTCCGCCAGCCTGATTGATGCTCCGGATGCCAGCACGCTCGGCCTGCATCGGGCGCTCTATTACAACGACCGGGAAGGATACATCGAGACGTTCCGTCCCTACGCGCTTCCCGGCAACGATTGGATTGAGGAAGTGGCTCAACAACTCAAACGGCTGCTCGCATAATAGTTGGCCTTGGAGCCAATTGAAAAATTCTGAAATCTGTTAGTCATTGATTTTCAATTGATTGACAAAACTTTGTCGCATATGCGACAAAGTTTTGTAAACAGGCGGCGCGGTATAATTTCGACAACGGTCTTGCAGGTGATTCAGCGAAAAATGATCCCGCGTTCAGACGTACAACGCGCTCTGCAAATCGCGCACCAGCACGCTCATGAACGGGTAGCGTTTGTCCGGGTCGCGCGCGATGCATTTTAAAATGACTTTTTCGAGCACAGCGGGAATGTCCGCGTTGTGCTCGCGTGGAGACAGGGGGCCGGAAATGTCCATCTGCGCGGCCAGGATTTCCGAGGGGGTCTCGCCGGGAAATGGTTTCTGGTTGGTCAGCAATTCGTAGGCGGCGACGCCGTAGGAAAAAATGTCCGCGCGCGGGTCAATGGGTTTTTGCTGCAACTGCTCCGGCGCCATGTAACCGGGCGTGCCCGGGTTCTTCGACATTTTCTTCGGCTTTTCGGGAATCGGTTGGGCCAGGTCAAAATCAATCAGCCGCACATTGCCGTTGCGCGTCACCAGCACGTTTTCCGGCTTGAAATCGAGGTGCATGAAGCCGCTCTCATGCACGTGGCTCAGGCCGAGCGCCATATCAATCAGGATTTGCGCGACGTTTTCCGTCAGCACCGGATCGTGTTGCGCGAACAGTTCCTTCAAATTCGCCGCCTCGATGTAATCCATGACCATGTAAAGCGTTCCGCCCTGCCGGCCATGCTCCACATAGCCGACGACATAATCGCTTTCATTGATTTTGGAGAGCACCTCGCACCCGCGCAAAAACCGGCGGCGGGCCAGCAAATTGAACCGCAACCGGTCATTCAATTTCCGCAGCGCATAAGGTTTGCCGCGGCTGTCCGTCACCAGCCAGATCTCGGCCATGCCGCCGCGGTTGATGAGTTCCTGCGTATAAAACCGCCCGAACCGTTCCTGGGTCACCGGTTCCGCCGTCGCTGCTTCCTGCAATTCACGCGCCATTCTGTCTATTCCTTAACACGTCGCGCCCGCGGACGCGAACGAAAACATTTTTACCGTCCAAGGATACAGACGAAATGGGATTGCATTCGGTGACGAAAAATTCACGCGATGACCTTGAACTCCTAGACTACGATTCGCGAAGCGAACATTTCCGTGCGGAAAAAACCGCTGAAGCGGTTACGACGTCAGGTCAGCCATCAACACCCCGGTAAAGCAGGGTGTTAATGAAATGGCCGCAAAGGCTGCGGTTTCCGATGATGGAGCCCGGCTCATAAATTGAGATGCGCCCCGGGCCAGGAAGGCGCCGAATTCGCGCTTGGCTTGAAATGCGCGAAAACGTATTGTCGCGCCATGCGACCGCTCCGGGCGCTGGTCATTTATCTGGTCGTGGTGTTTATCGGCGGCGCTTTGCTCGCGCCGTGGCTTTACCGGCTCGCGCAAACCGTCGGGCATTCGTTTCCTCAAATCGCCAGCGTGCCGTTTCACCGCTTTGTGAATCGCTCGCTGCTGATTCTCGCGCTGGCCGGACTCTGGACGTTGCTGTGCGCGCTCGGCGCGACCTCGTGGCGCGAAACCGGCCTGGTTCAACTTCACGGCCAGTGGAAAAAGCTTTCCGGCGGCCTGCTGCTTGGTTTCGTTTCGCTGGCCGTTGTCGCCGGAACCGCCATCGGCGGTGGTGACCGCGTTTTTGTTCAGGGCCTGACCGCCCACAAAATCGTGGGAACCATTTCCAACGCCATCGCCACGGCAGCCATCGTCGCCACCATTGAGGAAATTTTATTTCGCGGCGGCATTTTTGGCGGATTGCGGAGGATTCTTCACTGGCCGCTCGCTTTGATTGCCAGCAGCATGATTTACGCGCTCGTCCATTTCCTGCAACGCACGGAATTTACCGGTGCGGTCGCCTGGAATTCAGGACTGGTCCTGCTCCCGCGGATGCTGGGCGGTTTTGCGGATTTCCACGCGCTCGTTCCCGGTTTTTTCAATCTCACGCTCGCCGGCATCCTGCTCGGCCTCGCGTATCAGCGCACCGGCAACCTCTATTTTTCCATCGGCCTGCACGCGGGCTGGATTTTCTGGCTGAAAACTTACGGCGCATTCACAACCAGCGCGCCGCGCGCCGCGACCTGGTTTTGGGGCACGGGCAAATTGATTGACGGCTGGCTCGCATTGATTGTGCTCGTCATCACGCTCGTGGTTTTCAAATTTCTGCCCCTCAAACCGGCGCGCGAACCGTTTGCGATTTCGCGATGACCGCGCTCGTCCAACCATTTCAAAAGTGGTTCAGCATCGGCCTCGGTTTTTTCTATCCCGAAATCTGCCAGCTTTGCGAAACCGAACGCGCGACCGCCAGGGACGGCTTCGTTTGCGCGCGCTGCTGGTTGCAGGTGCGCTTCATCAAACCGCCGTTTTGCGGACGCTGCGGATTGCCGTTCGAGGGCGACATCACGACGCCATTTGAATGCACGAATTGCCGCGAGATGGAGCTGCGCTTCACTTCCGCGCGCTCGGCGGTCGTCGCGCGCGGTGTTGTCCTTGAAGCGATTCACCGCTTCAAATATCAGCGTCAGTTGTGGTTTGAAAATTTCCTCGCCGCCCTGTTCCTGCGCGAGGCGGTGCCCGCGTTGCGTGGTCAAAACTGGAATTTGATCGTGCCCGTCCCGCTGCATTCGCTGAAACAGCGCGAACGCGAATTCAACCAGGCCGGACGTCTCGCCACGCGCTTGAGCGCCACCCTGCAAATTCCGTTGAACGAAAAGTTGCTCCGGCGGGTCACACCCACGGCAACCCAGACCCTGCTGACACGGCAGCAGCGGGCCGCGAACATGCGCGGCGCGTTCGCCACCCGCCCGGGCGAACGTTTGAACGGCGAGCGGGTGGTGCTGGTGGACGACGTTTTCACGACCGGGGCGACGACGAACGCCTGCGCTCGCGCGCTTTTGGCCGCGGGGGCGGGCGATGTTTGCGTCTGGACAGTTGCGCGCGGACTCTAGTATTCTATTATTTAACAAACCATGAGCACGACTTCTTTTACCAAGAAATCGCTCGGTCTCGAAACGGTCGATCCAGCATTGACTCCGACGCCGATCAAGGCGGGGACATTGACTCCAACGACGACCGACAAGGCGACAACGTTGCCCAAAAAGCCCAGGCTCGGCGCCGGCAGATCCAAAAAACGCGACATTCCGGAAGGGCTTTGGACGAAATGTCCGAAGTGTGAAACCATGGTTTTCGACAAGGAACTGGACGAAAACCTGAAGGTTTGCCCGAAGTGCAATCACCATTTTCCCATCGGCTCGCGCGAACGGATTCACTCGCTGGTCGAAACCTGCACGTTCGAGGAAATGGACGCGCAAATGACGAGCGTGGACATGCTTGGTTTCACCGGCGTAGCCACCTATGCGTCCAAACTCGAATCGCATCAAAAAAAGACGGCATTGAAAGACGCGGTCGTCACCGGCATTTGCAAAATCGGCGAAGACCGCGCCGCGCTCGGCGTGATGGATTTTAGTTTCCTCGGCGGTTCGATGGGCTCGGTCGTCGGTGAAAAATTGACACGCCTCATCGAACGCGCGACGGAAAAGGAACTGCCCGTCATCATCATTTCCAGCAGCGGCGGCGCGCGCATGTACGAAGGCATGTTCAGCCTCATGCAAATGGCCAAGACCGCCGCCGCGCTCGCCTACCACGCGCAACAACGCCTGCCCTACATCAGCGTGCTCACGCATCCGACCACGGCGGGTGTGATGGCCAGTTACGCGAGTCTGGGCGACCTGATCCTGGCCGAGCCGGGCGCGATGATCGGTTTTGCCGGTCCGCGCGTCATCAAGGACACCACCCAAGCCGAATTGCCGCCGAACTTTCAGACCGCCGAATTTCTCCTCGATCGCGGTCTCATTGACGCCATCGTCCCGCGCACTGAAATGAAACAGCAATTGATCGAGTATCTGAACTTCCTCGCCGTCCGGAAAAAAGCCGCCGCCGCGGCGTCATAATATTTTCACCGCCTGCCGTCATACCACAAAGTGCAGGATTCGCGGCGGGTCAGGGCACGGCGGTTGAAGAGTACGCGTACCAGCAATTTGAGGTGTTCCCGCATCGTGTAAAGCCGCATCTTCCGCGCGGAAGTTATCAGCGGATGATGGTGCAAAATTACAATTTTCCGGTTCGTTTCCCGCGCCAGCCGCCGCAGCCGCCGGCTCAACTCCAATTCCTCCGCCGCAAATAATTCGTTGCTGAAACCGCCGATTTTTCGGAACGCCGCCGTTTCGCAAAAAATAAATGAACCGGCGAGCAACCGCCCCATCCGGCTGGCGCAGTTCCAAAGCCACGTGGCGAACCCGGCAGCCAGATGTTTCTCATCCATCCGGACCGTCACCCCGCCGGCCAGACAGCGACCGGAACTGATTTGCCCCGCAACTTCGGCAAACAGTCCGGCATTCGGACGCGAATCCGCGTCCACAAAAATCAGCCAGTCGCCGGTGGCCGCCGCCGCGCCGGAATTCCGGGCGCGGGCGATTTGATTGACCGGCTCGAACACGACGGTTGCGCCCGCCGCACGCGCGATTTCGGCTGTGCGGTCGGTGGAATTGTTGTCGCACACAATCAATTCAAAGTCCCAGCCGCGCTGCGCGAACGTATTGGCCGCTGATTTTATCTGCGCCAGCGATTCGCCGAGCAACCGCTCCTCGTTAAAGGCTGGAACAACGACGGAAATCTTCACTACGCGCAATTTGCTTCATCCCCTGCCCGGTTTCAACGCGGAATCCTGGGAGCGCCGGCGCTCCCAGGCTGGGGGGTTAAATTTTAGCGTGCTTTTTTCGCCAAATGGTTTTTATTTATGGGTATGACCATTTGGATTCTCGCTTTGGTTCTGCTGGCGTCGCTGGCCGCCCTCGGCTTCCGGCAGGGCGCGATCCGCGTCTCGTTCTCGCTGGTCGGCATTATTATTTCCGCGTTGCTGGCCGGGCCGCTCGCCAGATACGTCAAGCCGATGCTGCCGCACGTGGGCATTCATGACCCGACCGTCATCTGGCTGGTGTCACCGTTGATCGTGTTTTGGATTTTGTTGATTCCGTTCAAATCGGCGGGGTTTTTTGTGCATCGCAAGGTGGAAGTTTATTTCAAATACAAAGAAGACAACATGAAATTGATCCGGTGGAACCGGCTGAATGCCCGGCTCGGCCTCGGTCTCGGCCTGATGAACGGCCTCGCCTATCTCGTGCTGATCTCGTTCATCATTTTCGATTTGAGTTACTGGACGGCGCAAGTCGCCACGTCCGACGACGAAGGCCGGCTGGTCAAACTGCTGAACCGAATGGGGCATGATTCGGAAGCCACCGGGTTCGCCCAGATTGCGCGCGCCATTGACCCGATGCCGGACAGTTATTTCAAGAATGCCGATCTCGCCGGACTGCTCTATCAAAACCCGCAGTTGCGCGACCGGCTGGCGGATTATCCGATGTTTATTTCGCTGACCGAACGCGATGATTTCAAACAGCTCGGCCAGAACACCGAGTTTCAAAATGCGTGGAAGCAACATGCACCCATCCGGCAATTGCTCAACAACGACCAGTTCAAATCCATTTGGGGAAACCAGGAGACGGCCAATCTGGTCTGGGGCATTGTCCAGGACAATTTTGACGACCTGTGCGCCTACCTGCAAACCGGGCAGTCGGCGAAATATGGTCCGGAAAAAATCACCGGCCGTTGGGATTTTAACATCGCCGCGACCACGAGCCGGCTGCTGGAGACGCGACCGGTCATTTCGTCGCGCGAAATGCGGACGCTGCGCGCATGGGTGACGCAGTCGTATGCGAAGACCGCCTTCGTCGCCGGCGCTGATGGTCAGGCGTTCCTGAAAAATCTGCCCCATATGACAATACAGCCTGGGCAGCCGCCGACCACCGAAACCGCCACGTGGCAGGGTAAATGGAAAGGTGACGGGGCCAATTACGAGTTGTCGCTCACCAGCAGCGGCAAAAAACAATCCATGCCCGCCCAGATTGACGGCCCGCGACTGACCATCAAGGACGACAAAACCACGCTGGTGTTCGCCCACGAATAAGTCAACCAGTGCATCCGTTACTTTTTCAGGCGGTAAAATTGCGCATTCCAATTCAACGCATTGGTCACAATATTTTGATTGCCGATGGTCCCCGGCGTGCCCGCGCTGGACCAGGTTGGTGATGCCAAATTGGTGGTGGACTGCAGGACGAAGCCGGGATCCGTGCCCGACAGCCATGAAATAATCGCGTTTGTGCCGGAGGCAGTAATGCCCAGCGTGGGCGGCGTCCCGGCGGCAACGGTTAGCGTGGCCACGGTGCTCGTGACGGAGCCAAAGCTGTCGGTCACCACCACGGAATAATTGCCGGCGTTGGTGCTTTGTGCATTGGTGATGGTCAGGAAGGCATTAGTCGCCCTCGTCAGGGCATTCGTTGCATTGAACTGCCATTGATAGCTAAACGGGGCGTTGCCACTCGCTCCGATCGTGAAGGTGGCATTTTGTCCCGCTGTGACGATTTGGTTGGTCGGTTGAGCGAACCGCCGCTGTGCTGGCTTGACTTTCCTTTTCAAATATCTTCAATTGATTACATGTTAAATCTAAGTTCAAAACAGTTACGTCGGGCTGCTAATCTCAAGGACAAAATCGAGTCACTCCAGAAGGAGCTGGGTCGGATTCTGGGAGCGTCAACACAGGCTCAAAACGGCGCCGCTCCGAAAAGAAAGATGAGCGCCGCTGGCAGGCGAAAAATTGCCGCAGCGGCAAGAGCGCGGTGGGCGAAAGTTAAGGGGCGGAAGTCAGCCGCGACGCCGGTCAAGAAAGCCAGACGCAAAATGAGTGCCGCAACGAGGGCAAAAATTGCGGCGGCAGCAAGGGCGCGTTGGAAGAAGGCCAAAGCTCAAGGCAAAAACACCCTGTAAACCAACGTGTCAAAATCAAGAACCCGTTTACAGCAGGGGAATTTCAGCCAGTGACGTTTCGGCCATAGATCATCGTCATTGCCCCGTTGAAATGTTCCCGGCGTTGTTCCGGGGTGAGCTTGTTGGCCAGCTTGCGGGCTTTGGCGGCCAGACGGCTGCCGGGGGTTTCTTCCGGGTAGTCGAGCTTCTTTTGCGCGGCGCGTTGCGGCTGTCTCATAACAAGCTGAATCTCCCGTTTCCCGGAAGCGTCGTCAATAGCGGGCGAGGATTTTGTCCAACGTCGCGTTGTCAGCGGCCAAGTCCGTTGCGGAATAATTCAACGGCACGGCGCGTTCCGAAAGGAAAGTTTCCGTCTGCCAGTAATCGAGTCCCAGCATCGTGCCCACTTGCCGTTGCGTGAGGCGTCCGGCGCGATAACCTTCAATCGCCGCGTCTTCCATGACGTGACGGCCTACCGTGTCCGGGGTTTCTCCCCACTGACGGGCGACTTGATCGGGCATTTCCACTGTGACTTGCATAACGCTGTAAATCTAACACGGCGACGGCGGGTGTGGCAAACGACTTCTGACGCTTGACCAATCGCGCAATGTCACGACTGCCCGCCGCGCTGACGGCGCGGGAGCTTCAGCGGCATCGGCCAGCGGGTCCTTCATGAACCGGTTGTCGCACATCACGGCCAGGATGTTCGGCGCATCGAAGCGCAACCACGGCGTCAGGTCAAAGCCGAACGGGATGAAACCCGTCTTGCTCACGCCGAGAAAGTGGCCGTTGAGATAAACCTCGGCGACCTGCCGCGCCGCCTCAAATTCGATGAAGACCTGCCTGCCCTTGAAAGTTTCCGGCAGGGAAAATGTCTTCCGATACCACGTGCGCCCGCCCCACTGGTTCTGTTCGCCGCGATGCCCCGGTAACGACCAGTTTTCAAACGTGTCCACATCGTTGTACGTGTGAGGCAATGAAACGGAACTCCAGCCGCCGTCGTTGAAGCCGGCAGTAGCAGCACCCGCCGGGTCAGCCTTGATAAATTTCCAGCCAGGGTCGAAGTTGAGCGTCAATCGCTCATCCGCGCTGGCGGCACCCGCCATCAGAAAAAACAAAAGGAACAAGACCCGAAGAACCCGCTCCGGCAACCCTGCGCTGATACTTTCGTGTCTAAAAGACATTTATCCTATAGTCGCCGCAAAACACCCCCGCCCGCCACTGAACGTTTGTTCTATCCTGCGACAGGTTGCCGGCCCGCGTGGTCATTGCCTTGGGGCGTGTTTTTCATCTTCAAATAATTCGCGCCCGGGCCGCCCGACAGTTTGAAGTGGACTTCGGCAGTCTGAACCTCACGTTGACGCCGCAACTGGCGGAGTAATAAAATGGTCGGGGCGGTGAGATTTGAACTCACGACCTCTTGCACCCCAAGCAAGCGCGCTACCAAGCTACGCTACGCCCCGGACCATTGAAGCACTGATTCTAGCCTGCCGACCGCCGGTTTCAATCACGAAAACTGTTTGGAGTTCCGCCCGGTGCATCTTGACACATGCACCGAACGGAAATAACTCCCTCTCCCCGTCCAAACGGGGAGAGGGCTAGGGTGAGGGGTTCGTGCTTGTAAACATTGGCTCCTCACCCCGGCCCTCTCCTCCTTGAGGGAGGAGAGGGAGAAAAAATGGTGCGTGTGTCAAGCTGTGCCCGTTCTGCCCCGCCCTGCGGGGCGGTGCCCCTCTCATTTTCAGCGTCCGAAACCGCGTAAACGCGGGACTCCGAACCTTCACCGCCGGCCGCGCGGCTGAATGATTTTGGGGCGGATCGGCGGCGGCAGCGGAAGTTTCGGCGGGATGACCGGCGCAGCCGGCAAATGCGGAACCTGCGGCGCGGACGCAGCCGGAGCCGCCGACGGGAAAGGTTTGACTCCCAACTGCCCGGCCTTCTGCGACAGCCAGTCTTCGACTTTCGTCACCACCTCGCCGATTTTCGCTTCAGGGAATTTCATTTCGCCGATGTTGAATGCGGCGAATGAGCCGAGCGCCTCGGCCATCGGCCCGGCGCCTTTTATTGCGTCGCTTGGGCTCGGCAACGTCTGCCAGGCTTCGTAACCGTTCACCAGCCATTCGAGCCGGCCGGTTTCGATGTCCACCAAAAAACCATGCACCGGGATTTTCGGGCCGATAAGCGGACTGTGCCGGACGATGTCGCAAGCCTTGATGACGTTCTGCCGTTCGCTGCCGGACATGCCGAAAAATTCGTTGAGGTTTTCCGGCAACAAATGCCGCTCGACACCCAAGGCCTTCAATTTATCGAGCAACTGCATCGCTGTCGTCGTGCAAATCTGGCAGTCCGTGTGGCCGATGATGGCGATTTCCTTGCCGCCCTTGACCGCGCACGCCAGCGCCAGCGACCGCATGGTGCTGCTCAGGGGCCCGGTGATGATGTTGCCCGCGTTCCGCAGCCAGATGAACTGCTCAGCCGGCAGCGCGAGCGCGTTCGGGAAATAGGCGTTCAACCGCGGATCAACACACGTGAGCGCAATGACCGGCAATTCAGCCTCGAAATCCGCCGGGTGCAGACCGGCCGTCGTGTCACCGGCCACCGCCCGGTGGTTCGCGTCAATGATGGCTTCAAACAGGTGCATAAAATTAAAATGACCGCTGCCAGTTCCTCACTTTTGCTGTTAAGTGATCACCAAAATAAATTGTCAAAGCCACAAGCAACGTAGCAAATACAAATATACCAACTTTGATTTTATCAAATGTCCACGCTGAAGCTATGCCAATGTCAGTTTTATGAAGCGCCTTATGTCCACGGAATACAATTTCAATGCTCTGGTTTGGATCAAGTCTTTCAACCGTAATGTGGTAATTCTTATTTTTTTCTACGGCGTCAACATATTGAGGAATATTGCTCCATCCAATCAGCATCACCCCCCCAGAAAATGTGGAGTTTGCAATACTAACTCTAATGTTTTCGATGGGTTCCGATGACCTGTTTGCAACAGAGACTATTGAGTAAACAAATGTTGCCTCGGCAACAGCCGCCAAACGAAAGATATCGCCAACCTGAGGGTGATCAGTGTGAGGCATCAGTGCTTGCAGTTTTAGAAGTGGATTTTCTTCGATATGACTACCAGGCTCTAAGCCTCTCTCCTGACCGAGTGCCATTTCGTCGAACAAAATTGGTAAAATAACCGCAGTCCGTCTTTCTTCATCTATTCGCTTTGATGAAAAGTTAGGAATCGCAGTAGAGTAGTTTGATGGCGACGCAGCCATCCCTAATTGATAAAATATGTCGGTCGGGTCTGATGATTTTATAACATACTTTTCTGAATCCGAGTCAGAAATTGTTTTGGAAAAGGCAAACGGCAGACTTAAAGATGGATTCCTTAAACTGAATTCTGTGGTTGGGACGCTCCGTAGATTCACAAGCTGGTTTGTAAGTGCTATCCATTCTGCGGGCACGGGCACACCCGGTGCGTTTGCTTGAAACGCCGCAATGAGTTTTGACATATCGAATGCGTAAGCTGGCTTGAGCAGTTTCAGTTCTGGTTCCAACTGGAACTTAAAGAATCCCACAGCAACTAGAAGTCCTACAATCGCAAGAATGGCAACACAAAGATTTACAACCTCGGTGACAGTTCGAAAAAAAGTGCGATAAAAACCTTTTCTCATTTCGGTTTCGCTTTCATTTACTATTCTCTGGGAAATTTGCGCCAATGATAACTCCCAAGTGGTGAATAAAATTCACAGTGGCTTTTTCCACGGCTGCAGCACGGCGGGTTCAAAGCTGGGCGCGGGCGGCGGTTCTTCCGGCAGCAAATACCAAAGCGCCAGATACAACAATACGCCTGGAAATGCCGCGCTGAAAAGTGTTCCCAAAACCCAGACCACGCGCAGCTTCGATGATGGCAGATCAAAATGCTTCGCCAACCCGCCGCAAACCCCGGCAAGCCGGCTGTCATCGCGTGAACGGCACAGTTTCATAGTCGTTATCCAATTATTTCATCGAGCCTGCTCGTGGACCGAAAGCGCCAGAGGGCTGGCGCACTCCAAGACGCTGACGCGCGCTTTGAAAGCCCGGAGTAACCGCCAGGTCTTGGACTGCGGTGGCCCTCCACCGCTTTCTACCACCAACCTCGGCAACTCCATAGTCAACATGCGAACGGCAGGGTTTCACAATTATAAAAATTGGCGGAGCGGCAACTCCGCCCTACCAATTCGTGGTAGGGCTGCGCTGCCGCGCAGCCCAAACTTTCTATTTGCCCTTATCGTCGTCCTTGCCCATCGCCTTTTTGAGCGCCGGGACCTGTTCCAGCAATTTTTCAAACTTTACGCCGGTCAGGCTCTCCAGCACCGGCGGCAACTGGCTGATGATGGTGGTCACGTCGCTGGTCAGCTTGCTCGCGCCGCCGCCGGGACCGTTGCCGCTGTTGATGATGACGATCTTCTCCGTCTTGCTTAGCGGTTCGCTGATCTTGCCCGCGATTTCCGGCAGCACGCGCGCGATCATTTCGATGACCGCCGCCTGGTTGTATTGCTTGAAGCTCTCAGCCTTCACGCGCATCGCTTCGGCGGTCGCTTTGCCTTGCGCCTCGATAACCGCCGCCTCGGCCAGACCGCGCGCCTTGTTCGCATCGGCTTCGGCCAGACCCGTGGCTTTTACGACATCGGCGCCGGCAAAACCGGTCGCTTTCGTCGCGGACGCCGCACCGGCCGCCTCGGTTTCGAGCTGGAATTTCTTCGCGTTGGCCAGCGTCTCGACGCGATAACGCTCGGCATCGGCGGGCTTTTGCACAGTCGCTTCGAGTTCACGCTGTTTGCGCTGGATTTCCTGCTGTTGCAACTCGATTTGCTTTTGCTTCTCGATGATTTGCACCTGAACTTCCTCGGCCTTCACGAGCTGGCCGGTCTTGAATTTCTGCAAATCATACGCCAGATCTGCCTGGGCCTTCTGCTGGTTCACCGTGGCCTGGTATTGCGCGACGTTCGATTGGTAATCGCGTTGCGCCTCGGCGATTTTTGTATCGGCGGCGAACTGCGCCTCCTGCCCGGCCTGCTTCGCCTGCGCGGAACGGATCTGCGAATCGCGGTCGGCTTCGGCCTGGGCGATGATGGCGTCCCGTTTGACCTGGGCGATGCGCGGTTTGCCGAGGGCATCGAGATAGCCCTGGCTGTCGCGGATGTCGCGGATGGTAAAGCTGACAATGCCGAGGCCCATGTTGCCCATGTCGCCGGCGGCCACTTCCTGGACCTTCTGGGCAAAGGCGTCGCGGTTTTGATAAATTTCCTCGACCGTCATCGTGCCGAGAATCGCGCGCAAATGGCCTTCGAGCGTCTGCGTGGCAATGTTTTTGATGTCGTCAACACCTTTGCTCAGGAATTGTTCCGACGCCGTGGCGATGGAAACGTCGTCGCCTTTGACCTTGATTTGCGCCACGCCGTCCACCTTCACCGGCACACCTTTGCTGGTGTAAACCTCCGGTGTCTGCACATCAATGGTCAGCAACTCGAGCGAGAGAATATCCACCTTTTCGTACACCGGCCAAACGAACCGGCCGCCGCCTTTGACGATGCGGAACCCGACATCACGCGCGGTGCCATCGGGATCGATGATCCGTCGTTTGCGGCCGGAAATGACCAGCACTTGGTTGGGACCGACCTTGGTGTAGCGGCTGGCCCAGAGACCGAGCAACATGAAAAGGACAATGACGACCGCGATGACTCCACCGATGACATAGGCGGTGAAGGGAATTTCGGCCAGGAGGATTGGGGTAAACATAGTGTTCCTTTAGTTGTAAGTTGTAATTGGGAGTGGCTGTTGGGTGGTTCAGTTTATAACATCAACGTAATACTGTGTGCCGGCGATGCGGGTAATGCGAACGGGCTTGCCGGCGGGAATCGGAGAGCCGCTTTCAGTCCGCGCCGGGGCGGTATAGCGGGTTCCGCCTTGGATGTAGGCGATTTCACCGACGCCGTTTTCCGGAATGGGCGTCACAATCGAGGCTTCCTGGCCAACCAGGGAGGCGACGCGGCATTCGCTCGAACTTTCGGTCTGCTTGAACATCCAATTGAAAAGCAGAAAGGTGACGAACGCCATTGCCAGTCCGGCAACTGCCGAAATCGGGGCGCTGACCCACACACTTCGCGTCGCCTCAACTTTGGTCAGAATGAGTCCGCAAGCACCGAAAGCTGTCACAAAGCACGCCAGCACTGTGGGGCTAAAGAACGAAATCCCCGGCACGCCGCTGTGGTCATAACCGGCCTCCGCATGGCCGCCCGTCCCGACGCTCCCGCCGCCATCGTGTCCGCCAAAGAAGTGACCGGCGATCGCGCTGATGAAGGCGAACGCCAAACCCACCACCAAGCAAATCGTGTAGATAATCATAAATCCTCGCTGAATTGTTGTGGGAGCGAGTAGAAACCCAACCCGCCGCCAAAGCAAGCCGGAAAGGAATGCTGGGTTTTGTCGTTGTGTTTCATACGCCGCGCTTATCAAACAACACCCTGCCCTGCGCTGCATCTACAATTTGCCACTGCGTTTGTAAATGCTCGGAGTCCCGCGTTTACGCGGTGAGGTTTGGAGTTCCGCCTTCAGGCGGCCCGAACCGTAAGAAATGGCACTCCCAGCTTACATCTCCGGACTGTCCCAATCCTTGCCGTAATCGCTAATCGGAAAATCGGTCCAGATGCGTTTTGCGCCTCAATACCGGTCTGCGCCAGATACTCCGATGCACTGCTCCATGGCCACTCCGTCCAACGTGCAACGTAACCATGCCGGACTGGATTGTGATGGATGTAATTAAGGGTTGCCCAGAAATGCCGATCCGACCGCATGGCACGCTCGACAGCACGAAAGAACACTTTTCGTCCACGTGCATTATCCTCTCCGTTCCAAGCATGTGAAGTGCGACCATGAAACTGCCCCAATTCGTGAAGCAATTCCTTTATATCCGGCGCTTCAACCAGTATGTGATAATGATTAGGCAAGACGCACCAGGCGAACGTTTGATTGGCGTGGGCACTGAACACGGCCAGCAAATCGTGGGAGAAATCTTCAATTCGTCCGGGGCATTCACCGATCAAATGCCAATGCTCAAAGCACGCGGCCGAAATGAGGAAACGTAAATGGCCAAAATTGGGGCGGTGTGGTGGCGAATGCCACGGGTTTCCACGCTTCTTACGCCAAGTCAACAACTCCTCGCGTTGCTTGGGCGTGAGTTGACGCCAAAGATATTGTGGCTTGGACATGACTTAAGATTAAAGGAGCCGCATAAATGCGGAACTCCAAACTTTGCAGGTCCAGAGTCACGTTCGGAGTGTCGCGTCTCGCGGCAGAGTGAGCCAAATCCCCGAACCGCGTAAACGCGGAACTCCGAATTGCGCTTCGCGCTTGCCAACTCCACCCTGCTTTTCCATCGTTTCGTCATGCACTCCTACGAATTGTTGCGCGAGGTTTTTGACAAAAAGGCACCCAAACAGGTCGCCGCCGACCTCGGCCTGTCGCTTTCCATGGTTTACAAATGGGCCGAACCGCCGGACCACGCCGCGGGCAGCGGCACCAGCAACCCGCTCGACCGCATCGAGACGCTGCTGCAAAGCACCGGCGACCACCGGCTCGTCCAATGGATTTGCCAGCGCGCCGGCGGCTTTTTCATCGTCAACCCCAAGAACACGCCGCATCCGCATTTCCTCATCCCGGCCACCAACCAGATCGTCCAGGAATTCGCCGACCTCCTCGCCGTCATCGCCACCACCGCCGCCGACAGCCAGATCACCCAAACGGAGTCCAAACAAATCCGCGCGCGGTGGGAGGAATTGAAAACCGTGACGGAAGGTTTTGTCGCATGTTGCGAGCAGGGAAATTTCGGTCCGCTCAAAAACGCAGCCGCCAGACGCGCAGCGGCGAATCAGCAGTGAGACAGGCAGGAACTGTCGTTCGACCGTCCTCACCCCTGCCCTCTCTTCCAGGAGAGTGTGAATCATCATCAGTCTGCTGGCGAATCGTGAGTTGTCAAAATTATCACGTCAGGTGCGAATGCTGTTCTTTCTTCCCGCATAGCGGGATCAGGTTGAGGGCGAGAGTAAAAACAAACATGCGGCCGTATGTCTTCACTTTTGCCAGAAATTCGAGGAGATTTTATCCCGCCGCTTTTTTCTTCGCGATGGTGTGCGTCGCGTGGCCGTAAAATGCCTCGGCGCATTCCATCTTCCAATGCGTTGTAGCTTCAATTTGTCGCAGAACGGTTGGGTCATTACCGGTGAAGGTGATCACCACTCCGGTCCCGTGGCGATCAATGGACAGGCTGACCCAGCGGCGCTCCGTAACCGGCGATCTTCGTTTGCATGGCGGGGCTCAATAGCTTGACCAGTTCCGCATTGTACGCATGCGACGTCGTATCGGCGAGGGTGGTGTTGCCGAATAGCCGATAGGCGCCGATGGCATACCCGAGCGACTCCGCCGCAGGCGACCCGGCCTCGACCTGGGGATCGACATCGGTCGTCACAATGGAAATGGTATTGTCGCTGTTGCGGCAGATATCGAAGGTGCGGAACTGCCGGGGGAAGTCCCGCAGCGAGGGGGTTTCAACCTCCCAGAAGCCGTTTTCCGGATGGGCCGGGTCAGGTGACGGTTGCGGTGTCACCGTGTTTAAATGGCGATGCCCCGCCATCAACAGGATGAGATTCGGATAGTGGTGGAGGGTGGCGATCAAGTTCGTGTCGTTATGGTTATCGGGAGAGGGGTAGAATTGCGGGTCGCTTTTCGTATCGAAGAGGTCCTTTTGCGGATTGATGGGGATATGGGCCGCGACGATCATAAGCTGGCCCGCGTCCTGGCCCTTCTGAAGTTCGTTGGTGAGCCAGGCGTAGCGTGCCGCGTCGATCCAGCCTCCGCCATAAAATTGCGGTCCGGCGGACAGGCTGTTCGACTTGCAGGTATCGTCGAGCACGATCACCTTGACCGGCATATTCTTCATCGGCTCGAACGTATAGCAGGCCGAATGACTCTCAATGTTGGTCCGCTTGAACCCGTGTCCCACCGGGGATGATGCGGTATTGAAGAATTCGCTCATGTAATTCTTGCACGAAATGGTGCCCGAAGAGGTGGTGGTCGTGAGGGAGTAGCGGTTCTTGTCGGCGACGACGGTCGGGGGCGTCGCGAAGAGGTTCGTCGGTCCCCCTTTGATCACCTCGCCGTAAGGTGTGGTCCCATCGACGACGCCCACATACATGCCGGTCCCCTCGGTGGCATTCGGGGCCAAGACGTTGGGATCTATGTTGAGGATTCCGCTGCCGACCTCGGCCTTCCGGATTTTGTCGGTCACGTGGCCGACGCCCATCCAGAACTGATCGTGGTTGCCGATGACCTCATACCAGGGGATGGAGCGGTCGAGCCCGGCGGCCTGATAGGGTTTCTGATAGCCGATGGTGTCGGCGCCGAGGTGAGCGCCGGAACTGGGCGTAATATACTTTCCGTCCATAACATCAATAAACCATCGGAGTTCGTTAAACTGAGAGCTGTTGGCCGCATCACCGAGACAAATGCCGAAATCGAAAGGGGTCTGATGGTGCAAGCCGTTGACGGTCTTGACGGCGGCGTCAAGGACGTGAGTCGTCGAGAGACAGACTGGCGAATAGGCCTGGGAAAAAAGACCCCCGGCATGAAAAGGCGCGCTCCAACCGTCGTAGATCACCTCGGCCGGGGATTCTTTGTCGGTAATATGGATGTCGCTCATGGAGAAGTAAGACAGAAGCCGCGCCGTATTGGTTGCTCCCGTGTAGCCGGCTGGCATCAGGTCGAACTTCCGGCCCTGGTCCTCGCCGGGACCCAACTGCCACGCACTGTAGCCATAGACCTTGTATAAGGGAACGTTTGATGGGCAAATCTGCGGCGTGCCCGGCAGTATGGCGACCGGCCTGATCGTCTGCTGGCGTGTTGTCAGTGGCAGCAGCGACAAATCGGATCCGTTTCCGGAAACCGGAAGCAATACCAGAACCGACAGGCTGATGATTTGGATAATTTCTAGTTTTAGATGTTTCATATTTAAGTTGTTTTCAGCCCCTCACGGTCACGTACAGACTCCATTGGCCGGTCAGGTTTCTATATCGGTGAAAACCCCAATAATATTAGCAAGTTGGAGGCCAGTCGCTGCCCAGGAGGATGCTTTCTTTCAGGTGTTTGTCAGATGAAAAGCTGGTTTTGATTGAGCGATGGTGGTTACGATCCTCTTGTGTTTCGGTGGTTCGCTATTTTGATTTGGTTGATGGCCTGTTGCTTCGAGCTGCAGGCGTCGTTATCGCCTCCCCGGCACCCCGGTTCCTCCCGCCACGACGCGATGGGGATTTTGACTGCCGCGACTGGTGAAAATGAACCATACTATGATTTGACACCTTTGTCGGACGGTGAATGATTGAATCATGACCACGCCACAACCACCGGAACCCCAGAGCGCCGCGCCCCGGCGTATCGGCCTCCACCGCTTTTCGGCGGCGGAATTCCTGATCGCGGTGGTACTGTTGTTCGTCGTGTCTCCGTTCGTGGAATTGATCCCCGGCGGCAATCTCATCGAGACGGTGCTCATAACGCTGGTGCTGGTGATGGGCGTGCTGGCGGTGGGCCGGCGCCGGCGGACACTGGTGGTGGCGGTCATCCTGGCCCTGCCCGCTTTTATTGGCAAATGGGTCAATCACTTCCGTCCGGACTTGGTGCCAACGGAGGTTTTTCTCGTCACCGGGCTGTTGTTTGTCATCTTTGTCGTGGCCCACCTTCTGGGTTTCATCCTGCGCGCGCCCCGGGTCAATTCCGAGGTGCTGTGCGCCGGCATCTCGACCTACCTGTTGCTGGGATTGTCATGGTCGTTCGCCTATCTGCTGGTGGCGCAACTGACTCCGGACGCTTTTTTTCTCAACAACGGCACGACGACCGGCCATTCGCTGCATGGTGCCGATGCCTTTTACTTCAGCCTGATCACGCTCAGCACCGTCGGTTACGGCGACATCATCCCGGTGTCCAACGTGGCGCGGATGCTGGCGGCGATGGAAGCGATCACCGGCTCGCTCTTCGTAGCGGTGCTTATCGCGCGGCTGGTGGCGCTCTATTCATCCGAGAGGCTGCGGTCGGGTGAACCGAAGCATTGATGCCGGCGACATGTGAGTGACAAAAAATAAAAAAGGAGCGCTGAACCGAACGCGACGTAGCGCAGGCGTCCCGCCGGGTGTTTTTGCTGGTGGCGTGACGCCGCCGCAACCCGCAGTCGGGACGATTGCGTTATCAGCGAAGATGAGTTGGATCTTACAACGGATGAGGCCGACGGGCAGATTGCGCATGCCTTCCGCCGGGAAATCTGTTAATTACACCGCATGAGCCGGTCATCATCCAAACTTCCCGCGCCCACGGGCGGAGATTTCATTCTCTATACCGCGCCGGACGGGGCGGTGAAGGTGGACGTGTTTTTCAAGGATGAGACGGTGTGGCTGACGCAGAAGGCGCTGGCGGAGTTGTTCGCCGTCAAAGTGCCGGCCATCAACAAGCATCTGAAGAACATCTTCGATTCGGGCGAACTGACCCGGGAGGCAACTGTTTCCAAAATGGAAATAGTTCGCGCCGAAGGAGCCCGGGACGTTGCCCGCGAGGTGGAGTTTTACAACCTCGATGCCATCATCGCCGTGGGTTACCGGGTGAACAGCTACCAAGCCACGCAGTTCCGCATCTGGGCGACGAAGACGCTGCGGGAATTCATCATCAAGGGCTTCGTGATGGATGACGAGCGGTTGAAGCGGGGCAAGCGGGTCCTCGGCAAGGATTACTTTGAAGAGTTGCTGGAACGCATCCGGGAAATCCGGGCCAGCGAGCGGCGGTTTTATCAGAAGATCACGGACATTTACGCACTCTCGGTGGATTACAGCGCGGATGCGCCGCTGACGAAGGAGTTCTTCGCCACGGTGCAGAACAAGCTGCACTGGGCAATCAACGGCCAGACGGCGGCGGAATTGATTTACGCCTCCGCCGATGCGACGAAGATTTACATGGGCCTGACGACGTGGAAGCACGCGCCGGGCGGGAAAGTTTTGAAATCGGATGTGACGGTGGCGAAAAACTACCTGAACGAGGCGCATGTGAAGGAATTGAACCGCATCGTTTCCGCCTACCTCGATCTGGCGGAGAACCGGGCCGAGCGGGGCATCCTGATGAAGATGGCGGACTGGGTCAAATTTCTGCACCGCTTCCTGGAGTTGTCGAACTACCCGATTCTCCAGGATAAAGGCAAGGTGAGCGCGCTGGAAGCGAGGCTCAAAGCGGAAGGTGAATACGAGGTTTACCGCCAGCGGCAGGATGTGGAATACATTTCGGACTTCGACCGGGAAATCAAACGCATCGAGGGCAAGAAGCCATGAGCGCTGCGTTCTCTGTGGTTAAATTTGTTTTCCATCAACCGCAAAGAGCACAAAGAGCGCAGAGATAAATTCCCCGGTGACACCCGAAAAGCCGGTTTGGCCGGGTGTTTGGGTCGTCTTAAATTCAAAACCCTGTTCATCCTGTTCATCCTGTCAACGGCCCGGACACATTTTTACGACCGACCTCGGCGGAACAAAGCGCCTTCAAAAAGAAACTGGATCGCAAGTTCCGGCCAATCCCGGCGCTTGTCGCCAAAGCCGCGAAAGCACGAGCAAAATTGAATCTGTGACGGCGTGACGGCGGAATTGACGCTGACAAATCTTCGGCGCACACTCATCCGCATCATGGCGAAGGGAACCTCACAGAAATTGTCCAACGGCTCCGCCCTCAACTTCGAAGCCCAGCTTTGGGCGGCTGCCGACAAGATGCGTTTTTGGGCAGATTTGCATCCCGATCTCAAGACCGATTTTGTGCCCGTCCGGAAGGACCTCGCCAATCCGCCGTTCAACATGAGCGATTGGTCCCGCAGTGGCGGGATGCGGCAGGACGTGCGCTGGAAATTCGGGATGCCACCGGTGAACAACGCCAACTACGCCTGGATTCAACATTTCATCCATCACCTCTCGCCCGTGGGCGTGGCGGGATTCGTTCTGGCGAACGGTTCAATGTCCACGCAAACCTCGAACGAAGGCGACCGCGACGAAAAATGCACGCCAATTACAGAATCAGATACAGCGCCAGAGAACTGCGTCACTCTATGCCTAAACCAGTGATATTTATCAGCCACGTTTCAGAAGAGGCCGAACTCGCAAAAATCCTTAAGCGAGCCATTGAAGAGGATTTTCTTCAAATGGTGAAAGTTTTTGTCTCATCAGACACCGCCAGCATACAAGCCGGAGAAAACTGGTTGGACAGCGTCGGTGAGGCGCTTCGGATGGCTTCAGCCGAGATCATTCTTTGCAGCAAAACTTCCTTAACTAGGCCCTGGATCAACTTCGAGGCAGGCGCGGGTTGGATGCGTAAAATTCCAATTGTTCCCGTTTGCCATTCCGGCTTGAAACCGCGTGACCTTCCGATGCCCCTCAGTGTGTTACAAGGGATCGTAGCCAGCGAGGTTGACGGCCTTGACCGGCTCTACGTTCGGATTGCGACAACGGTAGATTGTGCCAAGCCCAAGGCCGGCTTGAACAACCTCGCAGAGGCTGTCAGGAAGTTTGAGGACGCATACCTCCTAAAGGTTGCGAAACAATCGGATGCGAGAGCTTCGCGCGAAACGCTAGCTCTTGAGCGTATGAAACAGGCGTTGGGCGAAGGTGACTACGTGTGGCGAAGCATCGACAGGCTTTCTGTCAAAGGCGGCGTGTCGGAAGCGGAAGCGACAGAGATATTGAGAACCGATCCTGAGATAGTGTTTGGACGTGGTGCAAAATCGCGTCGAATGATTGCCCGCCTGCAATCCAGACAGCCGAAGAAGGCTGATAAAAGCGATGCTTAACAGAAGCAAGATACCTGACCGTCTCGCGCCGATGGGCATGCAGCATGTCCTGTTTTGTAATCAGGTCAACGCCGCACCTTGGAAACCGTAAGAAGAGGTTGAGTGAACGAATCCAAAAAACGTTTTCGCGTTGCTTTCTCGTTCGCGGGAGAGAAGCGAGAATTCGTCGCCCAGGTTGCGGCAAACCTTGCCAGACTCTTCGGTGAAGAGGCGATTCTCTACGATAAATATCACGAAGCTGCGTTTGCCCGCCATCGCCTCGGCTTCGACTTGCCAGATTTGTATCACAACCATTCCGATCTCATCGTGCCTGTTTTCTGCCCGGAGTATGAAACCAAGGAGTGGTGCGGCTTGGAGTGGGACGCGATCCACGATCTGCTGAAGAAAGGCAAGAGCGACATGGTGATGTTGTGCCGTTTCGCGCGCATTATGCCAAGGGGGCTTTACTCCAGCGCTGGCTTTTCTGAATTCGACGATAAAACCCCCGAGCAAGCTACGTCCCTAATCCTTCAGCGTCTCGCCGGCAACGAAGGCAATGATCGCGACTTCTATATTACCGGGCCAGGATCGACGCCTTGGAAAAGAAGCAATTCCGGCACGAAGCAACGTCTTAGCACTGAAAACACGCTGGAGGATGGCCTGAGATCAACGAACCAACCGACTTTTCATGGACAGCAAAGAAGGGCGGTCTATGAAAAACTCCAAGGGCCATGGCTGGGCAACGGCCCTTGTGTTGCCATACTCCAAGGGTTTCCGGGGTGCGGCAAAACTCAACTGGCCTCCACGCTTGGATCCAAGGATAGAATTGTGCTCGATCCCATCTCCGTGGAGTTGGGATCGTCGGATCCTTCGCTCGATCTTCTGTTAGACCTAGCGTCAACTTTGCAGGATCATGGTATTGGCGAATTAAACGCGGAAATTGATAAGGGCGAGAGTGAAGAACTTTATGACGCTCTATTGAAAGTTTTGCGCCGGGAGCGCATCCTGATCATAATTGATGAATTTCAACGCGTCTTGGTTGACGCCGATGCTCTGCCACCGCCGAGTTGGCAGAAGTTGATCGAGTCTCTGAACAACTCAACCCGTGCAGAGGGAAGACTGTTACTCATCAGCAACCGCAATATCGGCCTTGAGCGATGGAGTGAAAAATGTCCACTCCACGAAATCAAAGGATTCTCGAATGACGAGGCAACTACATTTCTCGCGCAAATGCTTGAAGAGAAGGGCCTGGTTTCAAGAGTGCCACCCGAACGACTGGACGAACTCGGAAAAAGACTTGGTGGCAATCCTCGCGCGATCATAACTTTGGTTCGAAGCTTGATTTACGAGGATCTGGATGAGCTTCTCCCAGTGATACCAAGCCTTGAAGGTATTGGCGATGTGAAGCTGGAGTCCGAACTGCTCGACAAGTTTGAGAGGCAGTTGATCGCAAGAACCATCCCCAACCTCGGCGACGAAGTGGCCACGTTTATGCGGTGGTTAGCGGTCAATCGCCGACCGATCACCAAGGCTTACTACACTGAGTTGGCGAAGGTATTCAAAGATTGTAAAGCGCTTCGTGCGAGTCTTTTCGATAGGTTCCTCCTGGAGTTCACGCAATCGGGTGACCAGATGCATCCGTTAGCGCGAGAGGTTTGTGTCACAAGGCTTCGATTGACGAATTCGGAATGGAGGAGGGCTCACAGTTTGGCAGCTGACTATCATCTCCAAGCTTTCAGATCTACGAAGGCGTCACCTGCTCGACACGTTGCCTCTTCCTTCTCTGAACTGAGGCATCACTTGGTGGAATCAGGCCGGACAAGCGAGTTGTATAATGCAAGTGTCCGAATGACAAAGTTTGTTCTGGCCCGGATTCCCAAGCCCAAACTCTCGAAAATACCTGACACGGTTGAGAGCCTTGAGGAACATATCGCCTTGATCTCAGCCCTGCCCGAAGGAGAGCGAGCCCCGGGGTTGGAATACCATTTGGCGCTGTGCTTGAAGCAGCGAAACACCGGCGATGATTACAAGAATGCGTTGAGTCATGTCAGGATGGCGGCGCGGGCCGACTCATACTATGCAGTGTGGCTGCTTCTCATTGACCTTGAATACAAGGCCAACGGTGTAGCGGCTATGAGAGCCGCGATGGGTAAGGCTCTTCAATACTTGGGCAACGGAAGCAACGCTTTCGCCGTTTACCACGCTTGCGCAAACCTCCTCGACAAGGATGGCCGGCTGGAAGAGGCGATCAACTTGCTCGAATCAGCCGCAAGGACTCCAGGAATTGCCGGTGTTGCGTCACTTGTCTCGCTTTGCTCAAGATTTCTTCAACGGGCCGGCGACAACGAGAGGGCAATACGACTGCTCAAGACCATCGCGAACAAGACTGGTGTTCAGGAGATAGGTCTGGTCTATGGTCACTGGGCGTCGGTGTTGTTGCAGCAGAATCTATTCGATGACGCAGTTGAGTTGCTGGATCGAGCTATTCAAATGCCCGGGATGACGAAGCTTCATTCGCTCTATCTGTTGAAGGCAGATGGTTTGGTAAAATCGGGAAGTGACACAAAAGCAATCAATGCACTCTTTGAAGGGATTGAGGACACCCGGGTATTTGACGCGGGGCCGATCTACTGCAGATGCGCTGAACTGCTGGTGGCAAATAATCGGATTGAGGATGCCATTCAGACGATGGAACGAGGCATCGAGTCGAAGGCAATCAAAGACCCGCTACCTCTTTATCATTCGCTGGCTGGGATCTTGGAGGAGACAGGGCAGCCCGATGAAGGTGTCCGACTATTGAAAGGGGCTATCGCTAACCGCTGGTTGCGGCGTGAGCCTTCACTTTATCTGGTGTGCTCAAAGTTGCTTTTTCACCAGAGGAAGTTGGATCAGGCCATCACTATTCTGGATCAGGGACTGGGTGAGCCAAAGCTGGCTGAACGCAACCTACTCATCCAGATGAAGGCGGATTTTACTGCTAGGATGGGCCGAACTGAAGAAGCCATCAACATATTGAGATCTGCGGTCACGCGTGAGCCCAATCCGCATCATTTAGAGTTTTTATACCGTGATTGTGCTGAGTTGATTGCGAAGTCCGGAAAACTACATGAAGCGATCGAGCTTTTGCGGACGGGTGCTAGTTCGCCCGCAATCGGCAACAAATGCATCCTGTATCAACTTTGTGCGAAGCTCCTTGTAAAGGATGGTCAATCTTCCGAGGCAATCGAGCTTCTCAAGAAAGCGCTTACGTCACCAGGAATCACCGGCACTGTGATTCTTTACCAGGCTTGCGCCAAAATCTTGGTCAAAGAAGGACGTCCGGGAGAGGCCGTAGAACTGCTTATGGGAGGCATCCGAGGTCCCAAGATTGGCAATATGGGGTCATTGTATCAAGCTTGTGCCGAGATCCTGATAACCGAAGGCCATCGAGAGCAGGCCATCGCTCTCTTGAAGGAGGGTATGAACGAGTATCCCAAAGATCAGGGTGTTAAAGACCTGCACAAGAAGATCGTCGGAAGCTGAACCGCGTCTGCCCAGGCCCAAATCCGTGTCATCGTCCGCCGCATCCTCCGCAAATACGGCTACCCGCCCGACAAACAAGAAAAAGCCACCCAAACCGTTTTGGAACAGGCTAAATTACTTTTCGTGGATTGGGCCGGAGAGTAACAGTTCATGGGTTACGACCCGGTTCTGTTGCCGCCCAAATCCGTCCTGCCGCGCCTTGGCTACTCGACCGCGCGGTAGAAATTCGCAACGTTCGTAGCCGATGCCGAGTATGGGCTGGTGTTCGCAATGTTGTTCCACAGTCCGAGGATGTTGTCCGCGGATTGCAATTCACCGAGGAAGTTCACCACCACTCCGGTCCCATCGCGATCAATGGCCACAGTATGACCCAGCGGCCCTCCATAACCGGCGATCTTCGCCTGCATGGGCGGGGTCAAAAACTTGAGCAGTTCCACATTATGCGCATATGACGCAGTATCGGTGAGGTTCGTGGAGGGCGTCATAAATATCCGGGCGGCGCCGACGGCGTATCCGCGCGACACGGCGGCAGGTGAATTGTTGGTTTCTTCCGGATCAATGTCCGTCACCCGGATTGAAATGGAATTGTCGGTGTTGCGGAGGATCTCCCAAGCGCGGAACTCCTGGGGAAAATCCCGCAATGAGGCGGTTTCGACCTCCCAGAAGCCGTATTCCGGACGGTCCGGGTAAGGTGACGGTTGCGGGATGATATTGTTCTGATGGGTATGTCCGCACATCCACAGGAGCAGATTCGGATAGGTATGAAGCGTGGCCAGCAGGTTGGTCAGAGGTATAATAGTGTTTGTGCCAATCGTAGAGTTTGTGTCAATCAATTCAAGCGGCACGTGCGCCGCGATGATCATGAGCTGGTCTTGAGCCTGACCGTGGTCCAGTTCCTTCACCAGCCAGTTAAACCGTTTGGGATCGAGACAGCCCTGCTCGCCAATAGCAAAGTCTTTGTCCGACATCGTATCGTCGAGCACGATGACCTTGACTGGCATATTGGTCCGCGGCTTGAAGCTGTAACAGGCAAAGCTATTGGTGATGTTGGCCTCGGAGAAACCATGACCGACCGGCTTTGAAGAGGTTTTGAAAAATTCACCCATCCAGTTGCTGATCGTGAGTGAATAGCGGTTGGAGTCTGCCACAACCGTCGGAAAGTTGGTGACCCCGCCGACAATGAAGTTTGTGACCGAGCCCACGTCAATGACGTCACCGTAAGGCGTGCTGCCGTCAATGGTGCCCATGTAATTACCTTCCAGACAGAGGACATTTTCGTTGGTAAAGTCCTGTTGGGAGGCCGGGACCGGGAGTCCCCCCATCCAGAAGTGATCGTGGTTGCCCAGCACCGCATACCAGGGGATGGCCGGGTCAAGTCCGGCGGCTTGGAAGGGTTTTTGGTAATCAATGTTGGTGGCCCCGACATGGGCGCCGGAACTCGGCGTGATATGCTGGCCATCCAGAACATCAATATACCAGCGGAGTTCGTTATACTGCGGACCATTGGCGTCATCGCCCAGAGAAATGGCGAAATCGAAAGGAAGCAGACGATTCACAGCGTTGGCGGTCCTGATAGCGGCGTCGAGAACCTGCGTGGTGTAGAGCATCACCGGTGAATAGCACGCGGGCATACTGTTGGTACCGCCCTGGTAGCTGAAATAGATCGCCTGACAGGGAGATTCCTTGTCGGTGATATGGGCGTCGCTGATACTAAGAAAAGTAAAAAGCCTGGCCGCATTGGTTGCTCTCGTGTAGCCGGCCGGCATGTTGGTGAGCTGCTGGCCTTCATCCTCGCCCGGCCCCCACTGCCATGAACTGTAGCCATAGACCGCGTAATTGGAGACGGCCGACGGGTAAATCGGCGGCACCGGCGCGTTCGTTACGGCAACCGGCGTGATCGTCCGCTGGCGTGTCCCCAGTTCGGCTCCGCTTCCGGAAAGCGGAAGCAATAGCAGAAGCAGCATGCTGCTGATCTGGAGAATCACTGGTGGCATAACTTCTCGCACCTTGCATAGTTTATTCATATTCATGTCAACCTTTCTTGTCTTCTCTGTTCTCTGGTTCGGAGTTTGATGTATTCGACCCTAAGAGGTAGCGTGGTCGCCAAAAGGATGGAGAAGAGGAAAGAGCCCAGGGCGAAGTAGATGGAATAGGTGTAGTGCCCCGAGATGTCCCTGAGCAGGCTCCCCATGTAGGAACCCACGAAGGGGCCAATGCCCATCACGATCATCGTAACCAGGCCCCATATCTTGCCCAGGGCCTTCCGCCCGTAGACGGCTCCGGTGTAGCCCACCACACCGCCGGGAACGATGGCCCAGTAGATGGCAAAGATGAAGCAGGACACGTACGCGAAGATGTCGGCCCTGGGACTGGCGAGCAGCAGCACGCAGGCCAGCGCGCCAATGGCGGGTCCGCTCATGAGCATGATCTTTCGACCCTTGGTTTCGATGCCCGTGGCCCGGACCACCTTGTCGGCGATCTTACCCATGATCGGCATCGAGAAGATGCCCACCAGTCCGATCAGGGCATAAATGTTCGTGGCCTTCTCGAGGTTGAACCCTATGTCCTGGGTCCAATAACTCACGACTTGGGTCCAGATGAGAAATTCGCCCATCATGCTGGTGAGGAAAGTGAGGATGACAGCCCAGATGGCGTATTTGGAAAAGGCTTCCGCGGTGGTCCATTCCTGCTCCACCACGACCGCGATTCCGGGGGCGGCGGGGCCGGCGCCAAAGGGCTGTACGCCGTACCTCTCCGGGGATTGCTTGGCCACGAGTACGGCCACCACCAGGGCGATGAACAAGATGACGCCCAGGAGGGTCATCTGGTGGCGCCATGCATGCTCCAGCCCCCCAAGGGCATCCTTGACGGCGGGCAGGGCCAGGACGTCGGGATCCCTGAGTTTGGCGGCGATGGCCAGGGCCAACTGCTTGGGAACCAGGGCGGCATTGTTCTCCACCAGGGGGCGGATGGCCAGATCAAGTTTTGCCTGACTCGCGCTGAGGGTGGGCTTGACCAACTCGGCCAGGACGAACTGGGCCATGGGGCCACCGGCGAAGGCGAATCCCCACATGGTGGCGTAGGAATCACCGACGTACCACTTTCGCACCGAGACGGTGGACGCGACCCACAGCATGCCCGTGGCGACGCCGCCCAGAAGGCCAAAAGTGAAAAGGTAGGCCATGTGGGTATCCACCCGAGCCGTGAGCATGAATCCCAGGCAACCGAAGACGGCCGCCACGGCATAGACGGGCTTGGTGCCCCACTTGTCCAGCATCATGCCGCTGAAGTAGGCCACCACAGCGTAGAACACCATCATGAGCGAGTAACCCAGGGTGACTTGCTCCGCGGTCCATCCCAGGGTGATGGCCATGGGCCCCTCGAGGATGGCGAAGGTGGCCCGGAACCCAAAGAGGCAGAACACCGCCAGCCATGAGGCAAACACCACCGACCAGCCGTAATATCTGGCTTTGGTTTCATCTATCATCATATCGCAGTGAACCCTCAACTTCGTTGGCCTTTTGGAGTATGGCCGTCATGGCCGAGACAGCCGATAGAACACGGACGTGTTGGCTGGATTTATGGGGATGAGCACCGCATTGACGACGTCGGAGCCGGGTAAATCGAACCACTGGCCGGAACTCAAGCCGTTGGTTTGGGCTTGGAGAATCCAACCGATATGATCAGCCGGCCACGCAATGGTGAGCGTGTTGCTGCTGACGCTGGCCGTAATGTTCGTCGGATTATCGGTGGTGTAGGGGTCTAACACGCCAGGCGGAGGCGGATTCACTTCCTCGAATGGCTGCACATATTCCAGGCCAATGGCTGCGTTCATCAGATTGCTGAAGGTGATAAAATTGACATCCAAATTCGTGGCTGAATTGCTGCCGCCTGGAATAAAAAGCTGCATGGTTGCCGGCGGCTCCGCAAGGGTCAGCGTGGTCAGATTGCGCAGTTGGTCGAAGGTTTGTGCGGTATAGAATACGCGAACCAGATACTCTCCCGTCGCTGTTACCTGCCGCAGTTCAAAAACCAAGGCTCCGCCCGGAGGGCAGAAGTCCGGTTGATAGCCGGGAAGCAACCAGTGCGCGTCAAGCAGTCCCGCCAATCCGGACAAATAGAAATCGGAACTGATAATCACCAGGACCTGAGATTGGGGGTCCCCAAATGCCCCGCCAAGCGGTTCACCACTGATGGCCTGATTCATGGAGCGCAGAATGTGGGAAGCGGCGCTCGAGCTCTGCACCCTGGCGAGATAGGGCTGACGCATCGCAATATTGATTTGCAGGGTGTTAATCCGGGTCTGTTGGGAAAGCTCATCCAACGTTAATCGGCCCCAACCCACATCGGTGTTCGTATAGCCATCAGCGTATTGCATGACAAACGGGTCGGCGGCTGTCACCGTTGAATCCAATCCGCCCATATTAATCACATTTCCCGTATAATACGGTGGCCCATTGGTGGTAAGAGTAATGGGCACGGTGGTTGGATCAAAAGAGCCTGGTGGATCAAAAGAGCCTGGTGGGGCGTTGTTTGTGGGCGATGTTCCCGGATAGAGGGGATGGGTTCCCGGCGGATAGAGCACTTTGCTGATCAGGGAAAGCTCGCCGCTGTAGGCGGACGACAGGTTGGTTCCGCTGCCGAAAACTCCTTGAACTTCGGTCAAGGCGCGCACCGGGTCATTGGTCGCGAACCCTGCCAAAATGGGATCAATAACCGGGTCGGCGACGGCGGAGTTCGTCGGGTTATAGGTGTGAACCGGTATGTTTGCACCCGGGATCAACTTCGCCCCAAATTTGGCAGCGGTCACGTAGGAGCGCTCAATGACATTGGCGCGGAAATACGAATGGGCCAGGTCGGTATTCGTGTCGCCCGTCAGCACCCCTTCATGCACCAGATAATCGTGGAAATAGGAGCCCATCAAACCTGCCGCCAGTCGTCCGTTCGGAGTCAGATAGCCGACTGGAACCCCGAAAAAGCCGGGGGAAGGATTGGCCGAAAACTGGTTCAAGGTGTTTGTGTCACTTGTGGCGGAGCGGATGCTGTGACGGCCAAAGATGATGATTTGCTTAAGAACCGTGCCGTCATCCACCGCATTAGTCGTCTGGGCCAGCACCGGCCCCTCCATGGCGACGGCGAGCAACAGACCCATCAGAACGATTTTAAGGGAACTTCCGGCAACTGCCTTGCGGCACCGGGTTGATGGTTTGGGTTCGATATTTGGAGTGATCGGATTCATGGCGATTACTTTTGTTTGTGTTAATGGGTGACGGACTCCTCAGTATTGCGTCACTGGGCCACGACGCGAATGAAGAGCTTCGGAGCAGTGAGCGGCTTGGTGTCGCTGAGAGTGACCTGCACGGTCTGGATGTTGTTGGCGGTGGCGGTGACGGTTTGGGTCGCTGGTGGGGCATTCGTGCTCCATGCGCTCAAGTCGGGTGAGGTCTCAATACTATAGCTCAAACCGGTGCCTGCGGGATCCTGCCGGGTGTAGCTGAAGGTGCCGGCGCGCAGGTCGGACGGCACGCTGATGGCGGGCTTGGCTCTCGCCGATGCAATCTCTGTGACATAGTCTGCGACTGTCCAATTGTTATTGGTCGGGTTAAGTGAATAGTATTGGATCGTCATTTTCTGGTCCTGCACTTTTGCCAGCGCGAAGCCGAATGTCCCTTGGACTGAGTTGTTATTAGTGTCTAAAACATTCCCATTGTTCCATAGCGTGGTTACTCCCGGTTCCGGGTTATTGATGGAATACTGCGGCGGCGCGCCGCCATTGCCCGCCAGCAATTGAATGATCGTGTGTCCATGGTCATTGGTGGTGGAGGCTACGGTTTCGAGGTGAAGATGGCCGCACAAATAGAGCTGCGCGCCAGCGTCGCCGATATCGTTCCAGAAATTCGAGCGGGTCTGCATTGCGGCGGAATTGGTGCCGAAGAAATGCTGGGCAACCTGATTTTCCTCCTCACCGGGGCCATCGCCTTCCGTCTGGAAGATCGGCTCGTGAGCGATGAAGATCTTGTAAGACGAGGTTGACTGCCTTAACTGCTGGGTGACCCAGGCCTGGTCCAGGCTGTGATATCCCGACCAAGGCGTCGTCCCGCCGACCAGCGTCGGATCGAAATTGAAATACTGGTCGGCGGCGACGAAGGTGACGTTGTTGGTGGTGAGGGACCAACTGAAGCCCTGCTCGTCGTCGTTCGTGCCGTTGTTGGGCCCGTTGGTCGGCACATAAGCGCTGAAGGCTTCTTTATAAGCGTCCTTCAGCACCTGGATGGGCGCCAGCCCGGCATCATTGCTCTCATGGTTGCCACGCACGGTGTAGATGTGGATGCCGTTGCCGGTGGAGTAGTCGAAGACGGGCTGCATGGCCGTCTGCCAGTTGGTAAAGAATCCCTTGTAGATCGCTTTCGCAACGTCATTGGTAAAATTACCGGCGGCTGCGGCTGGATACAGAGGGGAGTTTGTGTTCAGGCAATTGCCATTGCACATGTCGCCAGCCACGATTACAAATTGAGGACGAGGATGCAGCGAGGCTATCATCTGCGCCATCGTGTTCAAATTTGTGTTTATTCCAATGGACGTGTTGTCGTCACCCCGGGTGTCGCCCAACATCACGAAGCACCAACTGTCCTCAGCTGAAGCGGTTTTCACTACAGCCACAAACATCAGCGTTATTGCTGCAAACATTGCCATTGGTTTTTTCATTTGAGTTTTTCTTTATTTGTTTATCAATTGCTTTTGGGATCAGTGCGTGCTAGTTGAGTTCCATACCCGGTGGCGAAGAGCATCCGGGTAAATCAGCGGCGTTTCCAGTGATAAGGCAACCGGCCGATCGTCCGCTAGCGCGTCCCCAGCTCGGCTCCGCTTCCGCAAACCGGAATCAATAGCAGCACCGGCAAGCTGATGATTTGGACAATATTTAATTTCATAAGTTTCATATTAGTTTTTTGACCAAGATCGCTCTTACTCGGCTGCGCGGTAGAACTTCGCAGCGTTCGTAGCCGATACCGAGTAAGGGCTGATGTTCGTAACGTCGTTCCACGATCCGTTCAGGGTGTCTGCGGATTGCAATTCACCGAGGAAGTTGACGATCACGCCGTTTCCGTCGCGATCAATCGCCACCTTATTGCCCAACGGTTCTCCGAGACCGGCGATCTTGGCTTGCATGGGCGGGGTCAACAGCTTGACCAGTTCCGCGTTCTGCGTATATGAATTCGTATCGGTGAGGCTGGTGGAGGGCACCGCGAATATCCGCGCGGCGCCGACGGCAAATCCGCGCGAGATGGCGGCCTGCGAATTGGTGGGGGCTTCCGGATCAATGTCGGTCACCCGGATAGATATGGAATTGTCGGTGTTGCGGAGGATTTCGTAAGTGCGGAACTCCTGTGGAAAGTCTCTCAAGGATGGGTTTTCGACCTGCCAGAAACCGTATTCCGGCCGATCCGGATAAGGTGAAGGTTCGGCTTTAATATTGTTTCGGTGCATATGTCCCGCGACCCACAGGATGAGATTCGGATAGGTATGAAGTTTGACCAGCAGATTGCTGCTGGATATGACAGAGTTGGTGCTGATTCCGGGCGGGTAACCGATCAGCTCAATCGGAATGTGCGCCGTGACGATCATGAGCTTGCCTTGAGCCTGCCCCCGGTCCAGTTCATGCACCAGCCAGGCCAATTGATTGGTATCCAGACCTCCCTGCCCAATAAAATCGAAATTTTGGTCCGTCATGGTGTCGTCAAGCACAATGATCTTGATGGGCATGTTCGCCTTCGGCTCGAAGCTGTAACAGGCAAAGTCATTGGTGACGTTGGCCTGGCTAAAACCATGACCAACCGGTTTGGAAGTGGTGGTAAAAAATTCCCGCATCCAGTTGCTACGCGTCAGGGAATAGCGATTGGTATCGGCGGCAATCGTCGGCGCGTTGGTGACGCCGTCAACAATGTAGTTGGTGACCGATCCGGCGTCGATGACGGTGCCGTAAGGTGTGCTGCCGTCAACGGTGCCCAAAAACTCCGAGCGGCTGTTCTCGCCTTGGGTCTTTAAATCTCCCATCAGCAGAACCACGTTGTTGGTGCAGGACTGCCGGAGGTAATCGTTCACCACAAGTGATCCGCACCAGAAATGATCGTGGTTGCCGAGCACTGCATACCAGGGGATGGCCGGATTGAGTCCGGCGGCCTGATAGGGCATCTGATAATCAATGGTGTCGGCGCCGGCATTGGTCCCGGAACTAGGGGTGATGTACTGGCCGTCCATGACATCAATAAACCAGCGGAGTTCATTATACTGGGAGCTGTTGCAATCATCGCCGAGCGACATGCCGAAATCGAATGACATCAGCCGGTTCAAGTCGTTGGCAGTCTTGACGGCAGCGTCGAGCACCTGGGTCGTGCGGAGGATCACCGGCGAATAGCATGAAGAATTGCCGTTGCCGGGTGGAAGCGCATTGGTGGGGAAACCAGTTACAGTTTGGTAACCGGGCCAGAGTGACTGGGAAGGCGATTCCTTGTCCGTGATATGGATGTCGCTAAAGCAGAAGAAAGTCAAAAGCCGGGCGGCATTGGTTGCTCCCGGGTAGCCGGTCGGCATCATATTGGTGGTCAGTTGACCATCGTCCTGGCCGGGGCCCCACTGCCAGGAACTGTAGCCATAGACCGCGTAAGCGGGGAGGTCCGACGCCATAATCGGCGTCGTGTTGGTCAGCAGGGCGACCGGCGTGACCGTCCGCTGGCGTGTTCCCAGTTCGGCTCCGTTTCCGGAAAGTGGAAGCAATAGTGGAATCGAGAGGCTGATGATTTGGAAAATCTTTAGTTTCATAAGTTTCATATTCGTTTTTCACCTCCGGCTAATCGGCAGAAATCACAATAAAGTAAGCATTTTAGAGTCCAGTCGCCGCCCAAGATGATGCTTTCTTATAAAAGTTAAAATCGGCGATTTACTGTAAAAACGGCCATACTGATGCCGAACGTGAGTGGGCTTATGACCGCAAGTCGGCCGACGGCCGCTTCGACAAAGCTCTCGACGAAGCCCTGGCCAAAGGCTGGACGGTGGTGAGCATGAAGGACGATTGGAAGATCATCTACGTGGGTAATAAAAAATGAAATGAAAGAGAAGAATGCGGCGCTCTGGCGGGACGCCGCCCGGCCATTTACGCCGACGCGGGCGGGTCAACTCAGTTTTTCTCCACACTCGGGACAGAACTTGGCGCCCGGCGCAACCTCGGCGGCGCATTTCGGGCACTGGGACAGGACCGCGAGTTTGACGCCGCATTGGGGACAGAATTTCGCGCCGTGAGTCTCCGCGCTGCACTGCGGACAGACGAGTTGCCGGTCGCGCTTCACATCTATCTTCTGTCCGCGTTGTTGCCCTTCGGCCAGCGCCGCTTCACGGGCGGTTTGCACTTCGCCTTCGGCGCGGGCGGCATCAATCTCCACTTCGGCGTCCGGCGCGCAATCGCGGCAGAGACCCTTGCTGTTGTTCCAACAAGTGTCGCAGGCAAATTTCATGCACCGGGCGCAGCGATGGAAATGGCGCTTGGCCTGTTCGATGGCAGCGGCAAAGGCCGCGTCGTGGGCCCTGCCGTAGCCGGCCAGGGCGAGGCTGTCGGTAGCCGAGCCGACGTTGCCCAGCACGCCGCCGAACATCCCCGCCGCCTTGTCAAGCCAGCTCGAAGCCTGTCCGCCGCGATACGGAACAAACTCCGCGCGCCACGCATCACTGCAGCGCTCGCAATAAAACTCGAATTGAAACCCGGCGTTGGCGCCCGATTGAACCGAGTGATCCGCAAAATTCTTGCTGAATTTGATTTCGTTCATGGTCGTGTCTCTGGAAGAAAGATTCATGTCTTCACGCAATGCAACGCGATTCTCCAACTAAAATTCCAACGCAGCAATCAGAAAAATCGCATTCGTTACTCCGTTGACTGTTTATCGTGTTCTGGTGCCGCAACGGAAGCCGCCGGCAGCGGCCCTCGTTTTTGTCTTTTTGTTCACCATACCGATGCCGAACTTGAGTGGGCTTATGACCGCAAGTCGGCCAACGGCCGCTTCGACAAAGGTCTCGACGAAGTCCTGGCCAAAGGCTGGACGGTTGTGAGCATGAAGGACGATTGGAAGATCATCTACGTGAGTGATAAAAAATAAAATAGAAGCGCCGAACCGAGCGAAATGCCAACTCGCAGGCTTCAGACAAGCCGTGACCGCAAACCATAAAACTTAAGAGCCGTATTTCTTCGCGGGCTTGTCATGCAATGCCAGCGCGGCACTGGTGCGGGAGGAAGGATACTTTCGCACTTTGGACTTTCGCGTGCGTTTCGAGAGATAAAGCACTTCCACGCCCACGACGGCATTCTTCCGGTCGTAATCCACAATCACACCCGGGGCAATCTCTTCCGACTCGATGATCTTGGAATCGTCGAGCCGCAGATAAAGCGCGTCCGCTTCTTTGTCCACGTGCAATCTCATAGCTTGCCTTTCATCTTACGGTCAAAGAATACACTCACCACCCGATTTGGTTCAACTGCCGTGTTGACCGCCACGCGCAACACGCGCCCGCCGAATTCGGGGATTTTCCGGTAACGACGCTCCACCGTCGCATCATCCGGGTCTGGCAAACGCAATTCCGGGCTGGCCAGCGTGTGTTCCACCCATGCAATCGGAATTTCGCGTTCGGCCAATGCCTTTTTCGCGTGCTTGGTCAGTTTAAATTTCATCCGGCTGTCTGGCGCGACAGCGGAACAGAAGTTGGCCGGCGACTCAATTCAAAACCCGTGAACGATTCGCTCCGTGCGCTGGCGGGCAACGGCCGTTTCGACAAAGCTCTCGACGAAGCCTTGGCCAAAGGCTGGACGGTGGTGAGCATGAAGGACGATTGGAAGATCATCTACGTGGGTGATAAAAAAATAAAAAAGAAGCGCCGAACCGGACGAATCATCCGCACCGCGGCGAATCAGCAGTGATGGATTCCTGTAGCAGCCGACGTCAGTCGGCTCAATTATTCCTGAAGTCAGAGTGGACTCATCCCGCGCAGAGCGGGACTGCTACGGGCTTGAAAACGAGTTCTGAACTTCCGGGATTATCCCGCCGCTTTATTTATCGGGTTGGTAGGGCGAGCAGCCTGCTCGCGATTCATCGGAGTCCCCTGCACGCCGCTCGCACGCACATCAAGACGGCGTGCACGGAGTGACGCGCCCCACCTCATGCTCGTCATCATCGCTCATGCGAAAACGGGTTCTGAACGGAAATGTTTGATTTATCTGCAAATAATTTTGTTTTCAAGGGTATTGACAAATTCTTCATATTTGTTAACATGTCTACAAATTGACACATATTGCATATTTAACAGTTTAAAACCATGAGCAACCAAAATAAAATAAAGATAACCATTAAAGGCTCCGGGCTTTCTTACGAGAAGGAAATAGATGAAAATACAGCTGGCCAGATTATGGCCTTATGTCTCTCCCCGCAAGAGGTGGTGGGCGCTTCAGGAAACATTAGATCGGCATTGCCAATGCGACATTCTGGGTCGCAGAAAGAATCAGCCGCAGAGTATCTAACGCGGCATGCGCCAAAGCGAATGCCCGATAAAATTCTCACCTTGGCAGGGTTTTTAAAGGAATCCCACAACAAAGATTTATTTCAACCTGCCGAGATCAAGCCTTTGTTCCGTGACGCCGGAGAGTTGATGCCAGCCAACTTTACTCGTGATTTTAATTGGGCGGTAGCTAGTGGTTGGATCGCGGCTGATCCAGTTAAAAAAGACAGCTATTATGTCACCAACACAGGATTGAAAGTCCTACGGGGTGATTTTCCTGATGATTTGGTGAAGAAAAGTAAAAATAAGGCTGGTGGTCGTCGTAAAAAGACTAAAGCTTCCGAATAAATATGAACAACGACAAATTGATTACAAAACTAGGCGAAATAAAGGCTCTAGTAGACGAATGTTTAGCTGTTTTGTCTGACGACCACGAGCCAAAGCATAAGACGGTTACTAAACAAGAGACAAAAAAGAGCGTCGCTTCTAGTGATTACATTTTGGAAATTGTCAACAAGATCAAAAATTGTGCAGAAGCCAAAAAAATAGAATCAAATATTCTTGATAAGGTTGGAATGCCAGGCCGAATCCTGCTGCCTTTCTTTATTTGTTACAAATATTTTCCTGAACAAAAACTCACTACCGGGGACATAGAAAAGATAACCTCTGAATTAAGAGTGAGGGTACGGACACCCAATGTGTCCAACGCGATTGCTAATTCGCTACAAAAATACTTAGACGGTAATTCAACTAGGGTAAGGGGTAAGGCTGTCTCATATAAGCTGAACCGGAAAGGTGCTAAATATTTTGAAACAATTCTAAATTCAAATGAAGAAAAGTAGTACTCCAATTGAATCTTTTGCTCGTTGTATGAGTCAACGAGTTCCCCAAATAGCTGATAGAGCTATTGCACTTTTATATTTTCATGCTCTCAAAAACAATTCGGGGGCAAACCTGAAACAGATTATCACTGATTTTGATAATGCTGGTCTAGGGAAACCCAATATTACAAAATTACGAGTTGCCATTGCAAAAGACCGACGCACCACAAAAGTTTCAAAAGATGAATGGCGTTTAAAGAGTGATAAAATTGCAGAGGTTGAGAAAGAATTCCAACTTGAACATTGTTTAAGTGGGGAAATAATCCGGCCTATTGCACCGAGCGGAAGCTACGTGGATAAAAATCGCTTTCAAGCCCTGAAAGAAAGAAAAGGTAAGTTTGATTTCTCACGGCTGATTCAAATGCTTTTAGAGTTAGATCAAGCTTCCTCTGCTGGTAATTGTATCTCCGTCATTTTGTTGGTTCGGGCAATACTTGACCATGTTCCTCCTATTTTTGGGCTCAACACATTTCCCGAAGTCACAAATAACTATAAAGGCACAAAAAGTTTTAAAGATTCAATGCTGCATCTAGAGAATTCATCTCGGAAAATTGCGGATGCCCACTTACATACAAGGATCAGAGATAAGGAATCGTTACCTAATGGTACGCAGGTCAATTTCTCCAATGATTTAGATGTGTTGCTAGCCGAGATTATAAGAATCAGTTGATCATGCTCGCGCCACTGATTAAACCCGCGATTTCGAGGAGGAGCCGTCTTCGTTACACTTTGCCGCCCAAGGAACCCGTCTTCGCTGCACTCCACCACGGCAGGCGACGAGGACGATCTATTCCACCGGCTTTTTCTTTGAAATCGTGTGCGTGGCGTAGCCGTAAAACACCTCGGCGCATTCCATCAACGTCTCGGACAGCGTCGGATGCGGATGCACCGTCAGCGCAATGTCCTCGGCGGTCGCGCCCATTTCCAGCGCCAGCACCGCTTCGGCAATCAATTCGCCCGCGCCCGCGCCCACGATGCCCACGCCCAGCACACGGTCGCTTTCCGGATCAATCAACATTTTCGTCAGGCCATCCGTGCGGTCGAATGACATCGCCCGGCCCGACGCTGACCACGGGAATTTCGCCACTTCGTATTTCACGCCTTTTGCCTTCGCCTCGGCTTCGGTCAGCCCGCACCACGCCAGTTCCGGGTCGGTGAACACGACCGCCGGAATGACGATGTTTTCAAACGTGACGTCCTCGCCGTTGATGTTCTCGACGGCAATGCGCGCTTCCTTGTGCGCCTTGTGCGCCAGTAAAATCCCGCCCGCGATGTCGCCGATGGCGTAAATGGCCGGGTCGCCGGTCTGCTGGTGATGATTGACCTTGACGAAGCCTTTGTCATCCAGCTCGACCTTGGTGTTTTCGAGGCCAATATCGGCGCTGTTCGGCACGCGACCCACCGCCACGAGCACCCGGTCGTAAAGTTCGGACACCTGCTGGCCGTTGTGTTCCATCGCGACCTTGATCTGTTTGCCGGCGGTGGCCATCTTCGTGACCTTGGCCTTGAGCCGGATTTCCTTGAACATTTTCTTCGCGTTGGCCGCGACCGGCCGCGCGAGGTCGGGGTCGGCCCCGGCCAGGATGCTGTCGAGCGCCTCCACCAGCACGGTTTTGCTGCCGAGCGCGGCATACACGGTGCCCAGTTCCATGCCGATGTAACCGCCACCGACAACCAGCAGGTTTTCCGGGATGTCCTCGATTTCGAGTGCTTCGTTGGAGGTCATGATGCGCGGGTTGCCGAGGTCGAACACCTTGGGCAGCGCCGGCAGCGAACCGACGGCGAGGATGGCCGTTTCAAACCGGATGAACTGCTGCCCTTGCTCCGTCTCGACTCGCAATGTCTGTGAATCCTCGAAATAGCCGCGACCCTGGATGACCTGCACGCCGCGCATCTTGGCAAGCGTGGCCACGCCGCCGCCGAGTTTTTCCAAAATGGATTCCTTCCACACGCGCAGTTTCGGCAAATCTACCGTCGGCGGCGTGAACGTAATGCCGCGATGTTCGGATTCCTTGGCAGCGGTGATCTGGTGCGTCGCGTAAAGCAGCGCCTTCGACGGGATGCAACCGCGATTCAGGCAGACGCCGCCGAGCCGTTTCTCGCGCTCGACGAGAATGACTTTCATGCCCAGGTCGGCGGCGTAAAAAGCCGCCGCGTATCCGCCTGGTCCTGCGCCCACGACCACGATTTGAGTTTTAATTGGGTCCATAGGAAAAATGGAGTGATGGAGTATTGGAGTATTGGAGTATTGATTATTCGCCGCCGCCGTAGGCAATGTTGCTCTCCTTGAGAACCAGATGGTCAATCCAGTCACCGGCCATCTCTTTACGCTCAAGACTTTCCACAAGTTTCAAAAGGCCGTTTTCGAGCTTAAACGCCAGTGCGTTCAGTGAATCGAAGTCCGTCGGCTGAAGTTGCCCTGCTTTGTAATAAGCGATGAGTCCGGAAACAGACTCGCCAAGTGAGCCGAGCGCGAAGTTTAAAAATTGCTGATATTCACGAATGGAACGGCGGCAATAACCTTCGGCGATATTTCGATGCACCGAATCCACGGAGGCAATCTCCTGCGACGCAACACGTCGCAAGTCGTAAGGCCACGTCCGGAATACACGACAACAAGGAACGTAAAAATCAATCGCATCCTGCCACACCCGCAGTTGTTGGTACCCGCGATTCTTGTTTCGATAATTTGTTTCCATATCTCATCACTCCATTACTCCACCACTCGGTCATGCCATTGACGATTATAGCTTCACCGCTTCCTCTTTGAAATCCTGCATTGCCGTCACCAAATCCACCATAAACCGCGCCGCCGCGCCGCCGTCAATCACGCGATGGTCATACGACAATCCCAGCGGCGTCATCATGCGCACCTCGACCTTGCCGTCGCGCGCCACCGGTTTCATCGCGCCGCGTCCGAGGCCGAGGATGGCCACTTCCGGTTTGTTGATGATGGGCGTGAAATGCGCGCTGCCGATGGCACCCTGATTGGTGACGGTGAACGTGCCGCCTTTCAACTCCTCCGCCGTCACCCTCCGGTCGCGGGCCTTTTGCGCGAGCTGCTCCAGTTCCTTCGCCAAATCGAGCACACTCTTTTTGTCCGCATCGCGGATGACCGGTACAATCAAGCCCTGTTCGGTGTCCACCGCGATGCCGATGTGGAAATATTCCTTAATGACAACTTCCTGCGCGACCTCGTCGAGGCTGGAATTGAAAATCGGGTGTTTCTTCAACGTCTCGACCAATGCCTTGAGCACGAACGGTGTGAGCGTGAGCTTCGCGCCCTTTTGCTCGTAAGCCGCCACGAACTTCTTGCGCAACTCATTCAGCCGCGTGAAGTCGGCATCGTCGAACTGGGTGACATGCGGGATGGCGTTCCAGCTCTCCCACATCCGCCGCGCAATCACCTGGCGCAGTTGCGTCAGCGGCTTCTTCGTTACCGGCCCCCATTTGGAAAAATCAATCTGCTCCGCCGCCGGTCTGGCCGGCGTGCCGACGGCAGCCTTGGGTTTGTCCGTCGCCTTCTGCAAACGCGCAATGTAGGCGCGAATGTCGCCCATGACGATGCGCCCGCCCGGCTCACTGCCGCGCACCTTGGACAAATCAATGCCCAGTTCGCGCGCGAGCCGGCGGACCGACGGCGAGGCGACCGGCGCGGCCACGGGCTTCGGAATCTCCTCCCCGGCCTCGGCTGCCGGTTCTTCAACCGGCGCTTCGGGCTTCGGCTCCGGTGCGGGCCGTTTCGCGGCGGGTGCGGCGGCGGCAGCCGGTTGATCACCACCGCTCAATGAGATGAGGCGCTGGCCGATGCTGATTTTGTCGCCCGATTTGACGTAAATTTTTGTGACGACACCGGCGGCCGTGGACGGGATGGAAGCCACGGCCTTTTCATTTTCCAATTCGAGGATGGCCTGATCCTTGGCGACATGGTCGCCTTCCTTTACGAAGACATTGACCACGACGCCTGAATCAGCGCCCTCCCCTAGTTTAGGAAGTTTAACATCCATAATTAACAGGGGGACAAGTTGGCGGAAAACCCCGCATTTTTCCAGTAATAATTTTGTGTGCTTAACGACGCGGGGCGCAACCGGGCACTGCAATCATTCTTCTCTCCCTGAGAACGCCGGCCTGTCTGGCCATAGCTTCAGAGCGACGGCTGACGTCCCGCCGGCTTGTTGCATGACGGTGGCTGCTCCACTCGCCGGCGGGACGCCAGCGCTCCCAGGGCTTGCCACGTTGCCGGCGATGTGGACTGCGGCGACATGTCCGCGCACTCCAAAATCGTAGGAGACGACGCCTGCCGGATCGTAGCACCTGGTGCGAAGACTGGTGATAGTCTCTAATTTTGATTCTGAATTCCGACTTCTGATTTCTGATTCCTGATCAGAGCCTCGTGACCTCGACTCCTACAAAATCAAATTGCCGGGACGGAGAGGGAGTTTCATCGTTTGGTGGTACTGCCCGAAATCACTTCAAACGTTCCATCAAATCTGGCATCTAATCCGTGTGCGACGCATTGGAATCATTCTGACGGGCTGGTTTTGCCTCGCGGCCTTCACTGCCGGCGCCGCCCACACCCAGGCGCGGCTGATTTTGTCCGCCAGCACCGCGCGGCCCGGCGATACCGTGCTGGTTGGCGTGGATTTGAAGATGGAACCGGCCTGGCACACGTATTGGAAAAATCCCGGCGCCGCCGGCATGGCCACCAAAATTGAATGGCAGCTCTCGCCCGGCGTCACCGCCGGCGAAATCCAGTGGCCGCTCCCGGAAAAAATGCCGCCCGCCGAGGTCACCACTTACGGTTACGACAACGAAGTCGTCCTGCTCGTGCCACTCAAGCTCGCCGCCGATCTGAAACCCGGCCCGCTCGATTTAAAGGCCAAGGTCTCCTGGCTCGAATGCAAGGAAGCCTGCATCCCCGGCAGCGGCAGCGTTGAGGCCGCCCTCAACATCGGCACCGAAACCAAAACTTCCGGCGACGCCGCGACGATTCAATCGTGGCAGGGCAAAGTGCCAAAATCCGGCGACAGTTTGTCCGCGTCCGCACATTGGACAAAACCCGCCAACGACGACACCCGACAATTGGCCATTGAATTTTTCCCGTCACCCAAGCCGAATGGCGCAGATTTTTTTCCTGATGCGAATGACAATTTTGAAATTCAGGCGGAAACGAAATGGGGCACCGGCGAAGAAACTGAAAAAGCTTGGCTTTTCAAGACCGTAAAAAAATATTCCGGCGACTGGCCCAAGGAAATCAGTGGCGTGATTGTCATGGAAAGCAGCGGCGGTGCGCGATCCGGCTTCAATGTCAAATTTCCCATCAGTGACCAAGCTCCAGCCGGTGAAACGATCTCCGCGCAAACGTCGCCGGAGAGTGGGACAGGCATCCTGCCTGTCCGGGCAGGCGAGCCGCCCACACCACTTTCACAACCGCTCTGGCAAATGCTGCTCTACGCCTTCATCGGCGGGCTGATTCTGAACATCATGCCGTGCGTTCTGCCGGTCATCGCGCTGAAAATTTTCGGCTTCGTCGGCGAAGCCAGAAGCGAGCCGCGGCACGTGCGCAAGCTCGGTCTGGTTTATGCGCTCGGCGTGCTGGTGTCGTTTCTCGCCCTAGCCGCTGTCGTCATCGGCGTCAAGGCCGCCGGACATCGGGCCGGCTGGGGAATGCAGTTCGGCAGCCCGGTTTTTGTGGTTTGCCTCACAACACTTGTCACGCTCGTGGCGCTGAATTTTTTCGGCGTGTTTGAAGTCACGCTCGGCGGACGCGCGCTCGACGCAGCGGGCGGACTGGCGTCGAAGCATGGCGCAGCGGGCGCATTTTTCAACGGCGTGCTGGCCACCGCGCTGGCCACGCCTTGCACCGCGCCATTTTTGAGCATCGCGCTCGGCTTCGCCTTCGCCCAAAAAGCGCCGGTGATTCTGCTGATGTTTCTCGCTGTCGGCGTCGGGCTGGCCGCGCCGTATGTCGTGTTGAGCTGGAACCCAGCGTGGTTGAAATTTTTGCCAAAGCCCGGCGCGTGGATGGAAAAGTTCAAAATCGCGATGGGCTTTCCGATGCTGGCGACCGCCGTGTGGTTGTTCAACCTCGCCGCCGGAAGCTATGGCAAATCGGTTTTGTGGCTCGGCGTTTTTCTTGTGCTCGTCGCTTTCGCGGCCTGGATTTTTGGTGAGTTCGTTCAACGCGGACGTGCCCGCAAAGGCCTGGCGTTCGTGATTGCGTTGATTTTGCTGGTCGGTGGTTACGCCTACGCGCTCGAAAGCCAGTTGCGCTGGCGCGAACCAGTCACGGAAGCGGACGCAACCGGTTCGCTGAAAGAATCGGCGGACGGAATTGACTGGCAGCGCTGGAGTCCTGAAGCCATGGCGAAAGCCCGGGCGGACGGACATCCGGTTTTGGTGGACTTCACCGCCGACTGGTGCCTGACCTGCCAGGTGAACAAAAAAACCAGCATCGAAATCCCTTCCGTGCGCGCCAAGCTCAAGTCCATGAATGCCATCGCCTTGCTCGGCGATTACACGCGATTCCCCGACAACATTACGACCGAACTGAACCGGTTCAGTCGCGCCGGGGTACCGCTGGTTTTGGTATATTCCAAGGATGCCGCCGCGTCGCCAATTGTCCTGCCTGAAATTCTGACACCGGGCATCGTGCTCGACGCCCTCGACCGCGCGGCCCGTTGAACATTCTTTGAAACCAAATGTCGAATGGTGCGTCTAATGATTAAATTTATGAAAACTATATTTGCATTCTTCACTGCTTTAACCCTGGCTTCCGCCGCGCTGGCGGTGGAAACCGGCAAGCCCGCCCCGGATTTCTCGGCCACGGACATCAACGGCAAGACCGTCAAACTCAGCGATCACAAGGGCAAGATTGTCGTGATCGAATCTTACAACTCCGACTGCCCGTTTTGTAACAACCAGTACAAGACCGGGGCAATGCAGGAACTGCAAAGTGATCTGGCAGCCAAGGGCGCTGTGTGGCTGATCGTGAATTCGGTGAACCCCAAGAATTTCAGCCACCGCACACTGGAACAGGCCAAAAAGGAATGGGCCGACAAAAAAATTGTCGCGACCGCATGGATTGACGACAGCTCCGGCGCCGTCGGGCATTTGTATGACATGAAAACCACGCCGCACATGTTCGTCGTGAACAAGGATGGCACGCTGATTTACGACGGCGCGATTGATGACAAGCCCTCGCCCAATCACGACCCCAAAACCGCCCGCAACTACGTCCGCGAAGCTGTGGACTCCTTGCTCGCCGGTAAACCCGTGACCGTGGCGGAAACGAAGCCTTACGGTTGCAGCGTGAAATACGCGAATTAATAAATTTGGGACGCGCGGCAGCGCGTCCCTACCTTTACTTGGTAGGGCGGCGCTGCTGCGCCGGCCATCCTTTGTCCCGTTCTTCACCGGAAACAGCAAACCCGTACTCTTTCAAAAAACTCTCCGTTGGCGCGTGGATTTCCACGCGCCTTTTTGTTTAATCTGGATCAAATCACGCCGCGCCCGGCCGGTTTATCATTTCGTTGTTGCGTTTCCGGCGGCTCGCCGTTTTGATTACGGCATCGCCGACCCGTGGCCCAGCCACGTCAAGTTCAGTTTACAACCATGAATTCAGCGATGCCTCGCTTTGGAACTATGAAAACGATCTTGAGACAATCTGTTTTTGCCGGCCTTGCCTCATTCACCCTCACCACGCTCTTGTTGCTCGCCGGGCGCGAAGCCGACGCCGCCACGGCGCAACCCGTCACCACCGCACAAAACCAGGCCTGCGCCGATTGCCACGCCAAAACCTCCCCTGCCCTCGTCATGGAATGGCGGCGTTCGCGTCACGCGGAAGTTGAAGTCGGCTGCCTGGATTGTCACGGCGCAGAGACGAACCGCATCGGCGCGTGGAAACACGAAGGCATGTGGATCACCACCCTCGTCACGCCCAAGGATTGCGGCCAGTGTCATGAGGCGGAGGTCCAGCAATTCTCGCACAGCCATCACGCGAAGGCGGGTGAAATCCTCGCCAGCCTCGACAACGTGCTCGCCGAGAAGGTCGCCGGCATGCCCGGCAACAAGGCCGATGTCGTCAACGGCTGCTGGCAATGCCACGGCACCATCGTCAAGTTCAAGCGCGATGAAAAGGGCGAAATCATCCGCACCGGCGCGGAAGGCCGGCCGGTCATTGACTCCGACACCTGGCCGAACAGCGGCATTGGCCGGCTGAATCCCGACGGTTCCAGGGGCAGTTGCCATGCGTGCCACTCGCGCCATGCTTTTGAAGCCAAACTTTCCCGTTCGCCGGAGAACTGCGGCAAATGCCACCTCGGCCCCGACCATCCGCAGATGGAGATTTACAACGAGTCCAAGCACGGCATCGCCTTTTATGCGAATCGCGACAGGATGGCGTTGGACAAGGGAAGCTGGGTGCTGGGCAAGAATTACTCCGCCGCGCCCACCTGCGCGAGCTGCCACATCGGCAGCTATATGACCACCAACGGCGTCACCACCGCCAACAATCATGACGTCGGCGAACGCATCAGCTGGACACTGCGGCCCGTGATCAGCACGAAGTTGAACCAGGTCATTTATACCGATGGTTACCGCGAGGATTATCCGGAAACCAAACCGCTGCCCAAGGCCGGTGCCGAGGTCACCACCACCGAGAACGTGGTGGAAAACGAAAAAATGACGGGCAAATCCTTCAAACGCACGGTCGCAAAAATCGTCACGTGGCAGGAACGCCGCAATGCCATGAAAGGCGTGTGCCTCAACTGCCACGGCAACGAATATGTGGACAATTTTTACCAGCAATTCGACAGCCTCGTCGCGCTTTACAACGACAAGTTCGCCAAGCCGGCGCAAAAGATCATGAACGAGCTGACGGCGGACGGCGTGTTGAATCCCAAGGCGCCCTTTGAACACGAGGTGCAATGGGTTTTCTATGAGTTGTGGCATCACGAAGGCCGCCGCGCCCGCCACGGCGCCGCCATGATGGGGCCGGATTACACCCACTGGCACGGTATGTACGAGGTCTCAAAACATTTCTACGAAAAATTCCTGCCCGCCGTCGTCGAGGCCGCGAAGCAGAAAAGCCCCGAGCTGGGGAAGAAATATGAAGCCGAAATCCAGCAGCTCCTCACCCGGGACGAACACCGCTGGCTCAAGGGCCTCAGCCCCGAAGAAGTCGAGGCGCTCAAGAACAGCTACAAGGAACGTTACAATCAGTAGCCGGCAAAGCGGCGGAGGGCCGCCGCAGTCCAAGACCTGGCGGAAATTGGGAGCAGTTTGGCACGCGCGAAGCGTCTTGGAGTGCGCCGGCAGAGCGCAGCGGCGACGGCGCTTTCGCATACGGAAACCGTTCGCAATTTTTGAAGCGCGCCTCAGGCTCCTTGGCCGACATCACGCGCAAACCCGCTTTGCCACCTCACGTGTTCGAAGAACTCGGCCGCCACGATGTAACCGGCACAATCCGCCGCGCCACAGCGGCAGGGATGCTCCCGGTAATCCTCAAGGTCGTAACCGTAGTTGAACGTGATTTCCTCCCCGGCCCGGATGTCGCGCCGCGCCACAATCCAGATGCACCCGCCGTCCGGTTTCGCCTCGCAATTCGGGTCGCAACTGTGATTCAGGAAACGCGCCGGGTTCCACGGCACGTTGCCGTCGAGGTTGTACGTTTCATCCAGCGAGAAAATGTATTTGTTGTTCGACTCGCACCGGCACAGCGATTCGGCCTTGGTGATCCTTTCGCCGACGTATTCGATGGCGCGTGTGCCGGCGACAATGTCCACGTTCGCAAACCCGCCGGTGCCGTGTATGGCGGATTCGTGAAAGCAAACGAGTGCCGTTTCCGCCACCAGCGGTTTGTCCACAGCCACGACCGGCCGGTCCTCGTATAAAATCGGGATCGGCTCGCAATCCAGCAGTTCGATGGAATTAGAGTGAGACAAGAAATTTACAAACCGAACAACCTTTTCAACACGGATTCAATCTCCGACATTTTGTCGGCGGGGAATGCCGAAATGCGCCGTTCGATTTTTGCATTGTCCACTCCGGCGATGCCCAGCACGTTCACGACCGATTCCTGCCGGAGCCAGGCCGGTTTTAAAAAACGGATTTCACATTCGCCACCGCGGATTTCCGTCGTCATCGGCACCACCACGGACATATTGCGGTGACGGTCGGGTTTGGCAACGGACACAACCACGCAAGGCCGCACTTTGGCTGCCATGCCCAAATCCACAACGACCACGTCGCCACGACTAAAGCTTGTCATAGTCCACTTCCGGCGCCGGACCCAGTTTTTCCCAAATGTCCGCAACAACGCTGTCCATCGGCGCTTCCGTCGCGCGCTGGCGTTTCAGAAAATCGAGATAATGCCGGAGCTCGCGCAACACCGGCTCCGGCTGATGTTTGATTTCCTCAAGCAAGATTTCCTGCGTGCTCATGCTGGAAAGGTATGTTGTTTTGGCAGACGAAGCAAGCCGCGCGGCTTGTCAATGGCGATGACCGACCGGTCCTCGTAAAGAATCGGCATCGGCTCGCAGCCCGGCAGTTCGATGCGATTGGGTCGGGCCATGCGGCATCGTAGCAGCCGACGTGAGTCAGCTCAAACTTTTCGGCAGTGCAGAAAAATTAAAACCTCCCTCACCCCACGGAGAGAGAATCATCCACCGACTCACTGAAACATCTGTGATTGGATTTACTGGATGGTCATCCGCAAAACAAAAAACTGACTGCCGCTGTTCCTTCTCTCGGGGGAGAACTGCCCTGTTGGCTTTTACACAACGGCAAATTCGCGTATCCCGCGCCCACATTCCTCCGAATCGCAACCGCCGAAAGCACATCCCGACTGTCATAAAAACGCTTGGTGATTACATTCAGGCCAAGCGCTACGAAAAGGGGCTTCATCCCTATCAGGTAGCGGGTAAAATGGGGGTTGATACGGTGCTGATTTTGGCTTGGGAAAGCGGCGCCAGCAAGCCCGATGAGAAACAATGGTAGATGTTGAGCGACCTGTTGTCGTTCGATTCCGGGGTTGATTTACCAAAACCTCACAGGGGTCGTTTGTTGGCTTTTACACAGTCAAAAAGTTAGTGTTTAAGAAAAAATGAGGATTGTTGCGCCAAATAAAACCGAGAATTCTTCAGCGGCGCCTCACCCGGTTGGCTCCTTTCGAGGCGGCCTAGGCCGGTCCGGCTTGCGGGCGAGCGAGACCTGCCTTGGGGCGATGCGCATAAAAACCAAAACGTAATAGGTGGTTAAACCCCCAGCCGTCCACACTTCGGCCGTGAAGAAATCAACTGCGGCCAACACTTCCAGATGTGATTGGATGAAATCTTTCCAGAGCATTCACTTTCCTCGTTCGGGTGCTGGCGCCATCCCGTGCCGCTTCAAGATGTTGGCCACCGTTTCTCGGCTGACCTGGTGTCCCACATTGTCGAGCGCGCCCCCAATGCGTTTGTAGCCCCAGCTCCGGTTTTCCCGGGCCAATTGTAACACTAAATTTTCAAGGGACTTGGGAGTGGGCGGACGCCCAAGGGCGGATCGGTTTTTTGAACCGTCGAATTTCTTGGCGACCAGCTTCCGGTGCCAGGCCGAGATGGTCTCTGGTCTGACAATCTGTGCCACCTCCTCCAGAGCCTTTCTGCCCAACTGCTTGCCGAGCTCGGCCAGACTCATGCGCTCGTCATTGGTCAGGCGGAGCCGCCCTTTGACCTGATTCCTGAGGATGCGATTCTCAGTGGCGAGATACTCGTTGCGCAACAGGAGTTCCTGATCAACGGACCCGGTGATGTAGGCCAGAAGGCGCTTCCAATTCATGGCCGAGAAGTGGACCAATGAAAACCTCCTCGGTCAATCCGCACATCAATACCACTGCCGGCTAACCGAAACGTTCGAGTTTCTTGACCCTACGACGTTGCGAGTTGTCTTGCAAGTTGCCGCGCAGAGATTCGTCGGCATTGCGTTTGCCACGGCCCGGCAATTGTGCGGATTTTGCGCGAGACATCTCGCCGGATGTCTTGCCGGACGTTGCGTGGATGTTGCGCGACCGTCTCGCGCGATACCGCTGAATCATCGGCGAGCTATTGACGAGTCGTAAAAACCTTGTGAATACAAGAGGTCAGCTCAACTTCCACGGTGCACGGTATTCGCGCGTTAGCAGCTTGCTCGCCTCTGGATCGCCGATGATTTCCTCCTGTTCAACACTCCACCGGATTTTCCGGCCCGTAAGCATGGAAATGAGTCCCAAATGCCCCGGAATGGCCGAATGATGCGCCGTTTCCACCGGCGCGATGGTGGCCTGTCGCGATTTCACGCAATCCAGAAAGTTTCGGGAGTGATTCCGCGATTTATACAGCTTCACCTTGGCGAGACTTTCCGGCAAATCTTTGTAGTGCTTCCATTGGGGATTGGAACCCTCAAAACCGCCGCGATTCACCCACACCCAGCCATCGGTGCCGATCCATTTGGTGCCGTCGCGAATGTCAGGATAACCCCCGGCAATGGTCATGGTGATGTCTTGCGGGTATTTCAATTCAATCCGGTATTTCGTGCAAGTGTTCCAAATCGCGTTGGCGGGCGGAAAATCCCCATGGCCTTCAATTTCCGAGGGGCCGGACCGGTCAAATCCCAATCCCCAATGCGCGATGTCGCAATGATGCCCGATCCAGTCGAGCAACTGGCCTCCGCCGGTGTTGTAATTCCAGCGCCAATTCATGTTCACACGCGACTCGATATACGGCTCTATTTGCGCCGGGCCAATCCACATATTGTAGTCCAATTCGGGTGGGGGCGGCGTCACCGCCAGATCCCACGCCGGAGTCCCCGGCACCACCTGGTCCGGACTGTCAATTTTCTCCGGCAGCGAAGCCAGTTTCTCCAGCAGCGCCGGTTCGGTGCCGGCAAAATCATGATGGCCGGAGGGCAGGCCGACTTCAACGTGGGTCACTTGGCCGATGAGACCGTTCCGGACAATTTCCGCCGCCTTGTGGAACGTGCGAACCGATCGCTGCCAGGAGCCGGTTTGCCAGACAATTTTGTACTCTTGGACGGCGCGGACGATGGCCTGCTGCTCGGCAATCGTGTGGGCCAGCGGCTTCTCGCCGTAAATGTCCTTCCCACGCCGGGCCGCTTCGGTGGCGACCAAGGCATGCCAGTGATCCGGCACCGCCAGCATCACGGCGTCAAGGTCGCTGCGTGCCATCATTTCGCGGTAATCATGATAGGCCGCGCAGTTTTTGTTTTGGTAGTGGTCGTTGATGGTGTCCACCGCCTGTTGCAGATGGGTTTTGCTCAGGTCGCAAGCGGCGATAACCTGGCAATCATCCTCGTAAAGAAAGGACTTGGTGTTGCCCGGTCCCTGCATGCCCCAACCGACGACACCCAGCGTGATGCGGTTGGAAGGCCGGGAACGCCGGGTCAAGCCGGTGGCACAGCCGGGGAGAATCAGCGGCAAAGCGAGCGCCGCACCGGCGGTGGCGATAAAACGGCGCCGGCTGAAGTTTTGTGAGGATGTATTTTTCATGTTGATGTAATCAGGTTGGCCAATCAGAGGATTTGTTTATGCGGAAAAAGTTGCCCGCTGCCCATATTGTCCGCAGCGGCATTCAAACTCGAATGCGCATCTTCAAGCCCTTTCCGATTGCCGAATTGCTTCCACTCGCGCCCATCATGCAACCATATCATGGATTTGTTCAAGCTCAAGATGACGCTGGCAACATTCGCCTCGTCCAGAACCATGGCGGCCGTTGAAAGCGCGTCCGACTCGGCGGCGGTTGGGCACAACGCCCAGGCTCGATTTTTTTGGGCTGCCGGTTCGCCCGTGCGCGGATCAAAAATGTGCCGTCCCTTCACCGCCAGGCCCGAACCGCTCAGCGAACCATTTTTCAGCCAGAATCGCTGCGGCGAATTGTCATCGCCCAAGCCACAGGACCAACCGGCAGTTCCCGGGGGTGGTTCGCCCGCCAAAATGCTGCTGCCGCCCGCCACGAGCAGAAACGCCGGACAGTCCCATTCCCGCAAAACCTCCGCCATGCGGTCGAGCGCAAAACCCTTGCCGATGGCGCCAAGGTCAAACTCCAGCTTGCCACAGTCGCAGCGGACGGAAAATTGTTCCTTCGCCAGGCTCCACTGCGGCCGGGCGGATTGTGTTTTCAGTGCGGCGGCCGTGATGGAAAAGGCGCCGCGCGTGGCCAGTTCCATCGTTTTTGCAATTTCAAGACAGGCAAAAACCGGCTCGCTCACCCGCAATTTTTCGCCGGGCGCCAGTTGCGCGATTTGGGAGATGTCGCTGTTCGCACGGAAGCGGCTCAAATGCGATTCCAGTCTATCGGCAAGGGCAAATGCCGCCTGCGCCGCCTGCGCCGCGTAATTTCTTTCCTCGCCCGCAATGCGCGCCTGAAACTGCGTGGCCATCGCGTGCTGGTTGAAAACATGGATGATCGGATCACTCATGGCTTGGGGCATTTTTCAGCGGCGACCACAGAACCAGCAGGACATTCGGGCGGACGCCAAAGTATTCGGGATGGAAGTTTTTCAACCGGTCCGCCAGCCTGCCGGACACGTCCGTCGTGGTGATGAAAAAATCCGCCGCGCCGGTTTCCTGTCCCGGCTGCCAGAATCCGACCTGTGAATATTGGCGCAGATACCACGGCAGCGGCCACGCATCGGCCGCGACCACGGCAATTCGCGGTTCCGACAATTGATTTTGCCGTGCCAGTTCCTCCAGCCGCGCGGGCAGCCGCAACAGATCTTCCGATGTGTGAGCATAGGCGTAAGGATTTTTTTCGTCCGCCGGACTTGCAAATGCGCGATTCCAAGTGTCGTTCACCAGCAAGATTCCGACCGCAACGACAGAAATCCCCAATACCCAGCGAACTTTTTTTGCCTTTTGCCAAATCCATCCGCCGCCGAGGCCCGCAAAAATGGCCAGCGGCAGCCAAAAGTTTAAGGCCAGCCACGGCGTTTTGTAGGGAATGGCGCTGTAAGTGACAAAGATGGCCAGCGCATAAATTGCCAGAAATAAAAGCGGATCGGGCCGATCGGGCTTCGGCTGGCTGAAAACTTTTCGCAGAACTCCAATAAACCCCAGCGCGGCCAGCACGAGAATGATTCCTCCGGAATAACCGTTGCCCAGCAGAAGCGTGTAATACCAAAATGGTTTTTCGTGTCCTTCGCCACTGGCACGCGCAGCGAAACGCGAAACCGCGTGGGACAAGCTGGCGAGCGCCTGCCAGTTTTGGCCGAACCAGGTGAACAGCAGGATCACAACGAAAAGGAAAACCACGAACGCCGTGAGAATGATCGTTAGCGGCGGAAACCCAACGGCGGATTTTTTGTGCGAACCGAAAATCCAACACACAAATCCAGCCAGCATGAGTGCAAAAAAATGAAGGGCGGCGGTTTCCTTGCACGCGAGCATCAGTGCGGCACAGAATCCGGCGAGCGCGGCCGACAAAAGAGATTTTTTTTGCAACGCGCACCAGCCGGACAGAATCCATCCCAGCGTCGCGGCGACGAACAACGTTTCGTGGATAAAATAACGGCTGTAATAAACGGGCAACGGTGCGAAAGCGAACAGCAGCGCGGCGACCAGGCAGGCGGTGAATCCGAACATTTCCACGCCCGCGCCAAACAACAAAACGGTGGCGGCCCCGGTGAGGGCGGGAACCAGGCGCAGTTGCGATTCGGTCAGGCTGGCGAATTTTTTTGCGCCGAGCAATTTTAGCACCGGCAGGGTTTCGGCGGCGAGCGCGGGGCCATGGCGGTCCTGCGGGTCGTAATGGAAATTCTCACCCGCGAGCAATTGGCCGATAATATAGGCGTTGATCGCTTCGTCGGTGTGCATCGGCCGTTCGCCGAGTTGCGGCAGCCGGACGGCCAGCGCAAGCACGGCGATCCCGATAAAGATTGCCCAACGAATTTTTGGTAATGGCGTCGTAAGCTTGATTTCGTATTCAGCCGGAGCGCGGGCTTCCGCCCGCTTCAATTCTCAAAAATTTCAAGCGCGGATTTCATCAGAAATCTATTCGTGGCGAAAGCTGAAGCGGCCCCGCCTTGCGGGGCCGCGCTCCGTTCAGGCGGCGGGTTTGCCAAACACTTCGACCTCGATGTAGTGGTTCAGTTTGTTGGTCGTGTTGCCCTTGCTATAAAGGCGGAGGTAACGGCCTTTCACGCCCTTCGTGTCAATCAACTTGCCTTGGTAGGTTTCGATGTAAGCAAGGTCCTTGCCCGCGCCGAGGCCGAGCTCGTTGGCGGCGTCGGCATTGAAAATCGTGGTCACGCCCTTTTCAAACTTCGGGTCGTCGGAAACCTGCACCACGACGTCGAAGTAAACCCGTGCCTGCGAATGAAAATGCCAGACCATGACGGCGTAAATGTTGGCCTCCTTTTCCAGATCCATCTGCACCCATTGCTTTCCCGGTCCGAGCTCGACCCATGAACCTTCGTCGCCTTCCTTGTCGCCATCGGTGATCAGGTCGAGGGTGCCGATGACCGGGTCGCTGTCGCTGGCGGTGACTTTTTTGCCCTTGGCCAGATTGACGGTGCCGGCGGGAACCATGAAATCGGGGCGCTTGCCGGTGCGGGCGGGCTCGAGGTTGGCGAGCTTGATGGGAACCGGCGTGCCGACAAACAGGGGTTTGGGCAGATCGGTTTTAAGCGCCACCTGGGCTTCCGCCAACGCGGCGGTGGTGGTGAGCAGCGCGGCGATCACGGACCATTTCAAAAATATTTTTTTCATAGGACGATGGATTCAAGCTTGGATTTCCTCCGGGGTGATGACAATCGTTTTTTGGGCGGCGATGGCCTCGTTCGCCTTGTGGATGACGTATTCGCTGGGGAAGGCCTCGTCGGCGGGGCAGTTTAATCCGGCTTTGCCCCGGATGGCGTTGAAAAAATTTTCCAGGTGCGGCTGATGAATCGCCTTGCTGAACGTCACGGGAATTTCATATGCCGCAAGCTGGGCGGTTTCGCGCACGTCCACCCTGGCGGCATCGGGCGTGGCGGCGGGACCGCTGGTCCTGGCGCGGATGTAACCTTTCCGAACCAGTTCGTCCCACGACGGGGCGCGGGCTTCGCGGTAAATCGCGGTCAGGTTCGGATTTTCCGACATTTTAAGCGAACCTTCGTCGCCCATGAAATATTCGAAGTAGCCGCCGCCGGCGCTGGTCGTGGTCTGCACCTCATAAAACGCGCGGGCCACGCCTTCCGGAAGCTGGTATTCGTAAATCACCATCGCGTTGTCATACCACTCGTGGTTTTTGTAGTAATCAATCCCGCCGCTGGCCATCACGGATTTGGGCATGGTTCCGAACCACCAGTTATAAATATCAATCTGGTGCGCGCCCAGATCGGAGAGCGGGCCGCCGCCGAGGTTTTTGAACCAGCGCCAGTTGCGGAACTGGTGCATGTCGGCGTACCCATATTTCGCCAGCTCCTCCGGTGACATTGCGGCTTTCTTTGGCCAGCCAAAATCCTCCGTGACTGCGCGGTTCCACTGCCCGTTGGCGGCGGTGAGGCGGCCGAGAATTTTCGCATCGCGCACCAGCCGGTTGAGCGCAAAAATATAACGCGGATTGCTGCGACGTTGATGGCCGATCTGCAACAGTTTGCCCGTCTCCCGCATCGTCTGAACCATCGAACGCGCGCCTTCAATGGTGTTGCTCATCATCTTCTCGCAATAGACATCAAGTCCGGCCTTCAGACAGGCGTTGGTGATGGGCGCGTGCCAGAAATCCGGGCAGGCCACGATGACGGCCTGCAAATCCTTTTCGCCGGCGAGCAAATCCTCGTAATTTTCGTAGGCGCGCACTGCGACGCCCATTTTCTTCAGGTAACGTTCCCCGTAGGTGCGGGCGTATTCCCAGATGTCACAAAAGGCAACCAGCCGGATGCCGTCAATTTTCAGCAACGATTCCAGCAAAACGCGGCCTTGGGCGCCAAAACCGACGAGCGCGATATTGATTTTACCGTTCGCCGACTTGGTCTGCCCGAAAACTGTTGCGCCGGAAGCCAGCATCAAGCCCGCACCAGCCGCAGCGGTGGTGCCGATGAATTCGCGGCGGGTGAGAGGTTCATTCACCATTTTTTGAGGAGGGCAAATTTGTTGTGTTGGGCGAGCATCAAAGCCAGCGCGACGAGCGCGACATGGATGCCGAGCCACGAAATGCCGTCGTCCTGCTTGATTAAAATCAAACCGGCGGTCAACGCGATGTAAATCAAACCTTGCACGAAGAGCGACACCCGCGTGCCGAGGCCGACTAACAGCATCACGCCGGTGGCGATGAGCGCCGGCCCCAACAGATGATCAAACGTTGTCAGCGCGAGTTGGGGCAGCAACGGCTCGTTCGCGAACTTGTCCTTGAGCGATGCGGGAATGCCGGAGTAATTCGTGAGCGCATAAAATTTCACCTTCATGTCAATCATCGCGCCGCTGGGATCTTCCATGCCGGTGGTCGGATCCATCAGTGGTTTTTGGATGGTCTTGTAGGCGCCGAATTTTTCGGCGCCCGTCAGGATGGCGCGCACCGCCAGCCAGCCGCGCAGCACCAGGAAGGCGAGCGTCTGGTCGCAGCCGCAACCGTCGGTTGCCGGGTCATGGGTTTCGACCGCGGCCGTTTTTTTTGTTTCGTTAGATTCGCTCATGTTAAAATTGTGTCAAACTTGGAGATGCAGTTGCGCGCATAAAGGTTTCAAGACCTTATATTTTTATAAAACGACATTCCTCATGGAGCATCAAACAGATTCCACCCAATACCCGTTTGGTGCGGCAATGTGGCCTGGCGAACTTCCCGGCTGCGGTTGCACGGCACGGTCCTGATTGCCCCCTGCATCTACTACCGGCTTCCGCAACCACGCACGAAGCCGACGCTCTGGGCAACCGCTGGCACATTATTCATCCAGTCGTATTCATATTCAATCGAGGCGTTGCCATTGAAATGCTGCCGTTTCAACTCGCCCAGAATGGCGGGAATGTTTGAGACTCCCGTGCCGAACGGAACGTCGTGAGCGGTCGGAGATTTTTCGTTCAAATCCTTCAGATGCGTGCTGATGATGCGCCCGCGCAAAATTTTCAGGCAGGCCACCGGATCCAGGCCGGAGCGCACCCAGTGACCGACATCGGCCG
>Ga0208079_1000050_pt1 | contig 64014 bp, 58 predicted proteins | sample NGESurdeep092012_5_FD_184474 | JGI IMG/M metagenome (GOLD analysis project Ga0208079, IMG submission 184474) | Arctic peat soil microbial communities from Barrow, Alaska - NGEE Surface sample 210-2 deep-092012 (SPAdes) | ecosystem: Environmental > Terrestrial > Soil > Wetlands > Peat ... | reverse complement strand
TTCCTTTCCCCCCTGAAGCAAAAGAAATGGAATCAAAGCTCAGGGCTATCGGAATGTCTAAAAAAGTGGATGAATTTAATGAATCTATGAACCGTGCTGCTGAAAAAGCAGCTGACGAGGCAAAACCTATTTTTATAGCAGCTATAAAAGGGATGACAGTCAAAGATGCCATTAATATTGTGAGAGGGCCTGATAATGCTGCTACCATGTACCTGAAGAATACTACCTCGCCTGAACTTATTGAAAAGTTCCGGCCCCCTGTAAAAGCTTCACTCGAAAACGTCAATGCCACAAAATACTGGAGCGATCTGATCACAATCTATAATAAGATCCCAATGGTTAAAAAAATGAATCCCGATCTTACTCAATATGTCACCCAAAAAGCTATTGATGGCCTGTTCATTATGATTGCCAAAGAAGAATTAAAAATCCGTAAGGATCCAGTAGCCAGAACTTCAGAGTTGCTTAAAAAGGTTTTTGGGAACTAACATTCTACATCTGGTCCGGAGTATAAAGAACTGCAAGACTTGAATTTTAAATTAGTCTTTAAGACTGCTTAATCCATCTGTTTTAATTTTCCAGATAAAGAAAAGGCTGCCCTTTTGAGACAGCCTTTTTCAGGAACTTAGCTATTTTATAAGCTTAAAACCTACCAGAAGTTGTGCTGAATTGAAGAGAGCCGGGAAATAGCTCACCTCTTTTGCACTGAAGTTTCCCGTAACTTCAATTTCTCCACCTTCAATAACAGATCTCACAACCGGCCATGAATATACACGATCATCAATGACAATTGCAATCACTTTATTAAGGTTGTTTTTTGTCGCAGTTGCAAAAATACCGATAGCTGACTGTTTTAATTTGATCTGAATTTTGGCATCTTGATTATCCTTACCCATTACAATTTTCACAGATTCAACTTCAGATCGCACCAGCAAAGGATTCCCTTCATTATTGGTTTTTAAAGCAAACAGACAGAAACCCGATTTTTCCGATTCAAAACCCCAGAATAATTTACAATTCTTCACAGGTGCTGCCGAACGAAGATAATCAATGGTCTTCTTCATGTTTTCATTGCTTGAACACCCTACCCTGGCATCGGAGCTCTCTTTCTGCTGATCGTGGTTCAGCATTTTAAACAGCTGGTTATCGGACTTCAATAAATCAGTAATTTCATCGTGTGTATAAGTTTCATAGAATGCCAACTCTCCCTTAGAAGTAAGAAGACCTTCAATTTCAGGTATGTCAGTCTTATCAGGTAATATTATTTTAAGTTGCCCTTTTTCTGCTAAAACCTTTACTTCAAATGAGTTTAAGCCGCTGTTTTTCAACCGGCTGGAAATAATATCCGCTGATTGTTGCAATGAACCCTGACCGATGTGATTGTCAACAGCCTGGAGTGTAACACTTTTGTTGCCTCCGGAAGTCTGTTGGCCTGCAGAAGACAATGTAACAAATATAATTATAGAAATTATAAGATATAAAAATCTTTTCATAATAAGTGATATTAAGTTAATATAAAAGAAAACTTTTCCTGCAAAAATGCAGATCAGTTGATTAACTCAAAAGCGGAGGTTCATCTGTCTCCGGAGGAAACAAATGATATTGGAGAAGAAATTGAGGAATTTTGTTTGAGCTTCGTCTTTTGGTCTCAAGATTTGAGACTTTTAATGTTGCTTTTCTGTTTTCAGATAATGGATTCCTGTTAAAAGCAAGTATATCAAAGTTATCCTTATTTGAAATCCACGTTTTCTTAAATACCTGTAACCGCATAAACGAACCTGAAACTGCAGTGTTCTCACTTACAGATATAATGTTTGAAACAGGTTTGCGGCTACGATCAACAGTGTTTCCACCTGAATTATTATAGATCAACACTCCAAAAAGGAGAATCAGAATAACTATAATTGAGTCAAAATTTACAAATCTGATATTTTCCCTTGTGTCCGACATTCATCAAAAGTAAGTTATTTTCTAAGAATCCGCAAAAAAAACAGTTCCACAGATTCCACTTCAATGAATTAAACTGATTCGGATGAACCATACATCTGACATAGAAAATCATTATAAGTTCTGCTTCCAAATACCCCGCCAACCTCTTTTACCACAGATTATGCACTTCCTTTTTAATATACTTATTGTAAATATTATTCATTGCAATGATCTTGTCGGTGGAAAAATCCCTGACATCATAAACTGACAGATTGGATAGTACCTGTTCAGTTTTTGAAGCCCCGGGTATAATACAGCCTACCTGTTCAAAGTTCAGTATCCATTTTAATGCTACCGGGGCCAGATTCTCAATACCTGGGAATAATGACTTTAATTCGCTTACCGCTTTTAGTCCCAGGTCGTAGTCTATTCCTGAAAAAGTTTCACCTTTGTCAAATCCTTCACCATTACGGTTGAAATTCCTGTGGTCTCCTTCACCAAACACAGTATTGGCATTAAATAAACCGGTCAATAGACCACTTGCAAGAGGCACTCTTACAATAATACCTACATTTCGTCTTTTTGCCTCCTCAAAAAACAGTTCGGCAGGTTTCTGACGGAAAAGGTTAAAGATGATCTGTATAGTTGTGACATTGGGATATTCTATAGCTTTCAGAGCCTCATCCACCTTTTCAACACTCACACCCAGGTTCAGGATCTTGCCTTCTTCTTTCAGACGGTCAAACGCTTCAAAAATCTCTGGTCTGTAATAGACTTCCGGAGGGGGACAATGAAGCTGAACAAGATCGAGAGCATAAAGACCCGTTCGTTTTAAACTGTCTTCAACATATTTTTTAAGGACCTTTGGTTGATAGCCTTCGTTATTATGAGGATTTATCTGGCGACCACATTTTGTTGCGACATATATTCGCTCCGTATGTGAACGGACTGCTCTTCCAACTGCAGTTTCACTCATTCCACCACTATAAACATCTGCTGTATCAATAAAATTAATACCATTATCGATGGCGCAGTTAATAATCTGTTCAGCGTTTTTAAAACTGAATGCTGAACCCCATTTTCCGCCTGTCTGCCATGTTCCTAAGGAGATTTCAGACACTCTGAAGCCAGTTTTTCCTAATATTCTATAATTCATTTTACATGTGTTAAGATTCTACTTAATAAAATAAAACAAAATAAGTCTACAAGTGTTAATTTGTTTTAATGAAATTTATTAAGTCAATAATAATAATTTGATCCTATGCTATCGCAACATAAATTAAAGGCTTTTGTATCAACGACCCAGCCAGTTAAAGCCCGCCAGTTTTACATTGAAAAACTTGGTCTGAAAATGTTGTCTGAAGATCGCTACGGTCTTGAATGCGAGTCAAACGGGGCCCATCTCAGAATTACTATCGTTGAAAGGTTAACGCCACAGCCATTTACTGTTCTGGGCTGGGATACAGTTGATATTATCTCAACTGTTGAGCGGCTCAGTGAAAAAGGAATAAAATTTGAAAGATATTCTTTTATAGAACAGGATGAATTGGGTATCTGGACCGCTCCAGGTGGTACAAGAGTAGCCTGGTTTAAGGATCCTGATGGCAATCTTCTTTCGTTATCGGATTAGTTTTTAAATGACATGTTCAGTTGCTAAGTCTCTCGAGTTCAATATTATAGTCAAACTGAAGATCTTCATGCAGTTGAGAAGCTTTCTTTCTTACTGCAATTATCTGTTTATCGTAGAAATTATGAAGTCCTGTGTTTTTATGAACAGAAGGTGAAAATTTCTTTAGTTTTGTACAGAAATATACAAGCAATTCAACTTCAGTTTCTTTCTTTTGTGAATACCTGGAATACTTCCTGATTGAACGTAATATCTTACTAAAGCTTTTTTTTATAAACCGGTAGCTTTTTCTGTTTATCTGTTCAAATTGCTCATCAACTTCCATTTTTACCCCATCAATGTACAGAGCCTCATTTGAAGATTCAAAAAGTAGGTACGTCAATAGCTCTTTATTCTCCTTTTTAAATCTTGCAAGACGGAGGCACAGATCCCTCAAATCCTTAGGAGCGCAATCAGACAGCTCTTCTTTGAGTTCTTTAATGGTTACAGCCTTCATGGACTTTATTTGATCACAAAGCTATCGATATTATACCTGTTGAGCGTCCTGCGGCTTAGGCTGGACTTCTTTACTGCCTTTCTTCTGGGGATATGAGCCCGGCAATATCACATTTATCAGCTTTTTTCCCCACAATCCCAGCTGAAAACCTGCTCCAAGCGCCAGTATACTCAGGATTATCGTAAGGATGTACAGATTTTGAACAGGTGCTACAAAAAACAGTCCAAATGATAATGAAAGAATTATCAGACTGAAAATAATTTTAACTCTTAATATAGGAGTCGCAAGTGTTTTGAAGCGTGTAAGGCCGTCAATCACTCCTGTGATTATAGCCAGCATAAGTGTGAACGGGAATACAAACACTGAAAATGCGAGAACATTTTTGAGCATTTCGGGCTGAAAGTGTTTAAAGAGATTTGTAATTACCACCATTAAGGGTATCGCAATAACAAGTGCCTGGGAAAGATGAATTGCAATAGGATGAAGGTCAAAGTTGAGTAATACTAACCTGTTTCGGGAAACTCTTTCTCTATATGGTTCAAAAACCTTTCTGGGCATTCCGCATGCGGGACAAACATCTCCAAGCTTATCTGCTTCGATTACAAATCCGCAAGGGCGGCAACGTACGAGTTCCTTCATTTTAGTAATGTTTGATTACTTTGCAAATTTAAAAATTTAATTGTCCAAAATCAGTATAGATTCTATTTATTAAAGATAGTTATATGGTATATATTCCTAATAATCATGCCCTGATATTTAGTTTGCAGGATTTATAAAAGGACAATCAGATATTCTAATTTCCGGATATCTGAAGGACAATGAATTCATCTGATTTCCGTTATAACTTTTTTAGATTCTATTTGTTTTAGTTTATTATTATCGAATTGAACAGGAAGACCAGATGAGAATAATTATCAGGCTTTTGCTAACAGTATCTTTAGGAATACTTCTCTTTTCATGCGCTAAAATATTATACATCGGCAAGAGAATTGACCCTGAGATAATCCTTGAAAAGGAACAGCATAATATTGTTTTCGTCAATCTGTTTGATTATAATTCATCCATAAATATTAAGAAGAACGACGAAGTTTCTTTTCATAATGGTGTAATGGGACTATTAGAAGGATTATCGTCATTTTCTTCCGATACCTCTTTCAATCTTGTAGTTGGTGATACTTTAAAAAAGAGCATTGAGTCAGGATTTCTGACAACTTTATTGCCTGTTGATTCTGTCAGTGCCATATGCAACAGAAATAAATCAACCATGCTTCTCGCACTTGATTCCATGAATATCTTTTTTGACCTGGAAACAACACCCGAAGAAGATAATTATGGTTATACAAGCAAAACAAAGAACTTTTATATAAATACCAGGTTCTTTTTGTCGCTCTATTCAATTACAGGTGATCTCATAAACCGTACTGAACTTGATCAGTCAACATTTTACAGATCACGTCCTACTCTTTCCGGGATAATTACAATAGTGCCTTCCCTGGAAAGAGCGAGGCAGGACATAGGAGAATTAGCATTTCAATCAGGACTCGATTATGTATCAAAGTTCTATCCACACATGACTCAGGATACACAAGAACTTTATTCCGGTAAACCTTTTCGGGATTCAAACCGCTACGTTTTTTCACGGGATTGGAAAAAAGCTATTGAGCTTCTTGAAGAACTTATTAAGAATTCTGATCCCATCGTTGCTGAAAAAGCAAAGCATAATCTGGAAGTTGTTAAAGAGGCTGCAGAAGCAAATGAGAGATGAAGAAATTTACAGTTTTAATTTTCTGAATGCAATTTTTACAGAGCTTACTCCCTTTTAAGAAAAGCTGAATTTCTTTTGTAATAATTATCATCACTATATATAAAAAGTAAGCTCCCTCCCGAAATCTTATCAATTATTTCTTTTGAAATATCAACCGGTAAGGCCGGGCATCCCCAGCTTTTCCCAAGTCTTCCATATTTCTTAATAAATTCATCGCTTACATAATCAGCACCATGAATGACTATCTCACGCACCCTTGCATTATCGTTTATATTTTTTTCAAGACCGTCAAGCTTCAATGCGTATCCGTGGTTGCCGGAATAAGTTTCTGCTGTGAGGAAAAAGCCAAGTGAGCTCTTTAGTGATTCAGTATCGTTGGAAAAGGCTTTTGCATAGATATCACCGGAGTTCTTTCCATGAGCAACAAGGCATTTGTACATAAGTTTTTTATGTTCAATGTCAATTACAAAGAAACGCACATCACTAGATGGCCTTGTATAATCAATAATACTCACGATGTTTTTTTTCCCCGGGTTTCCAATCTGTTGCAACCCTGTAACAGCCGTATTGAAAATATCAAAGGATATTACTCCTTCAAGTTTGCAATCGATCCAGAGCTGATGGTTCTCAGCTTTCACCGTTTGTGTTCTGCTACTGAAACAAATCAGCAACAGGGTGGAAATCGCAACCAGTTTTTTAATTGTATCCTTCAAAAACATAATTCTATTTATGAGGCAACAAGTCTGAACTGATTTTTAATAAAGATAACTTTTTGAAATTAAATTCCTTTTTTGAATCACTAAGTATCCAAAAGATCACACCACTTATAAAAGCAGCAAAAAAGCACCACACTGAAAGGAGATACTGTGTAAAAAATATCCCTGTGATCAAACATGATAAAAACATTAGTATTCCCAACAGGTGAGTTCGTTTAATTCCCGAAACAAAAAGCGGAGTAATGGTAGCAAAAAGGTATATAATAAACGCCGGTAATGCCAGTGAAGCGGGGAATTCAGTATTATATTGAATATGATAGCCCATTATCTGCGGATTGACATTAAAAAATATCAGACAATACGAGTAATACACCGATAATGACAAACCCATAAACAGCAGAATGCGCAGAAATATCTTTCTATTTTTATTCTCTTCCATAAGAAGGACTGATACCGGGATGATTGTAGGCCATAAAACCTGGGCCATTATTAAAAAGAAGTAGGTTGCTGTTTTTTGAATATTAAGATAGTCTGCATCAGGTAATGCTATCCAGAGACATCCTTCAATAATCTGCTGAATACCAAAAAATACAGGAATACTTGCAAAAACTAATTGCGACGGTTTATGAACTTCCCTCAGAGTAAAAACACCTATTGCTGAAATAATAACTCCTCCTGCGAAACTTGCACCTGCTGAGAAACACATACTTATCTCTTCCCTTTTGCCAAATAATTAATCCAAACTATAAATAATCCCTGAAAAAGAATATTTTGCATAATGGTACAACTAATAATCGGATAATACTAAAGGCATGGGGTATGGGGCATGGCGCAAATGTCATATAAAAATTTTCAAAAAAAAAGTTGGTATAAGTTTTGTTATTGCTATATTGTATTTACTTGTTCTTTTAAAATTTCAATTTTATGAAAAAGCTATTTATCACTTCAATTCTGCTCTCTTTCTTTTTTGCCGGCACAATGTTGATGGCACAGGAAAAACAGGACGATTACCTTGGTCTGCCTGGGGATAATCTTAATTTATATGCAGTAATGAGACTGTTCCAGCAGTCTAAAACCCTCGAGGATTTCGAAAGAAGTTTAAATGATCCTGATACAAAGATCAATAATCTCGACCTTAATGGGGATGGCCTGGTAGATTATATCAAAGTATTTGATGATGTAGATGGTGACGTACATAATATTGTTCTGCAAGTCGCAGTAAGTCCTAAGGAAAACCAGGACGTTGCTGTTTTTACAATACAACGTCTCCGGAACGGACAGGTCCAGCTACAACTTACAGGCGACGAAGAATTGTACGGTAAAAATTATATTATTGAGCCTATTTATGGCGATGTAAATCCTGGAGAGACACCTAATCCCGGATATACAGGGAATACAAGGACAGTCAATGGACAGACTGTAACATACGTCAGTACTACTCCTGTACAAATTGCATCATGGCCGCTTGTAAGATTTATTTTCCTTCCCAGCTACACAATATGGCACTCAAACTGGTATTGGGGTTATTACCCCTCTTACTGGCATCCATGGCATTCATTTTCGTGGAACTACTATTACGGGTATCATTATAACTGGGATAATGATTATTATGGACACTACCGTCGCTGGGACTATCACAGGTACTCGAGATGGAACGACTTTTACTACACAGGCAGACGTTCATATTCCAACGATGTAAGACACCAGATTGAGGTTGGAAACTATAAATCGACATATTCTCATCCTGAGCAAAGAAGAGATGGAGAAGCTAAGTTCGCTGAAATGCATCCCGATCAGTACAGGAGGTCATCAAATAGTTCTTCGGGTAACACAAATATAGTCCGCAGATCTTCTACTTCCGTATCAGGTAAAACTATAACAAATCACCCAAATGATAATAATAATGGAATATCAAGAAGGTCATCAACTACAGTAACAAACCGGCCGGAAACGAATAATCCTTCAAACAGGAACACCATAACGACACGAAAATCGGAAACAACAATAACCGACAAGCCCGTATTGAATAATGGCAATCAAGGAAATAATGTTACAACCCGCAGATCAGAAAACTCTGTGACAAACAAGTCAATGGGAAATCAAGGTCCGGTGCGAAATGCAAATACGAACAGATCTTCCACTCAAATTAAAAGAAGTGGGGCAACCTCTACCAACAGAAAAAACAATAAGTCCGCCACTACAGTTAAAAAAGATGACAAAATAAAGGATCCGGATAATAAGGATTCCGGACACAGGCGATAAAAGTTTCTCATTTTGAGAAGAATATTACTTTAATAAGGAATAATATTTATAATTAAATTATCATCTAACTAATTAGTTTCTAATTCTATATAGATTTAAATTTCAGGTTGCAAAGAATATGGCACATTTTTAGAATAACAATTGCTGTAATCATACAACAGCAAAATGAAACAGACAGTAAATGTTCTCGTAGTTGAAGATAATGAATATTTCAATAACCTTATATTCAATGCTTTGCAACAAAGCATACATTTTGATCAAACGAAGTTAAAGTACAAGCTTGTGCTCCACTCATTTATAGATTCAGTTGACTGTTTGAGAAAAATTGATTCACGTGAATTTATTGATAACGATGTTGTTGCTTTCGTTGATAGCAAGATGGACAATGGAATAAGCGGTGCCCAGATTATAAAGCTGTTGAAAAAGGGAAACAGCAATTCATTAGCTGTGCTCCTCTTCCAGTCGCGTATTATTGACGAAAGAAGCAGCCATAATAATTATGATTTTTTTGTGATTAAAGACACTTTTGCCCCTGCACTCTGCAGACTGTATCTCGATCAATTTATTGAAAATAAATTTTTATAGCTTTGGGTATTATTAATCCTTCATAATACCCGTGAAGAAAGTATCGATTCAGATCAAGATTGGATTTTTAATGATACTGGCTGTTGTTTTGCTTTCAGCAACCGGTTATTTGTCATATCGAAACCTTTCTTCAATAGTTAACTCAATCCAGGTAGATCTTAAACCTGACCAGAGACTATCAAGCATCAGGGAAATTTCGATGGACCTTGAAAAAGCTCAGAACAGTATCCGGATTTATACGAGCACACATTATACACTGGATCTTAAGCCCTATTATAAAATTGTTTCAACCATCGATGATAAGGTGAGCAGATTGCGAACAGAATGTCTGAATGATTCTGTTGTACTCCGGCAGACTGATACAATCGGCAAGCTAATCGAAGAAAATATTGTGATATGGAATCAGCTATTGTATCTCCATAACAATCAAACAGCTGTGGAGGATCTGAAACAATTGTCAGTCAAGCTCGACAGCAGTTCATTACAATCCAGTAAAAATGACAATAACATACTTAAACGCGTTTTCAGCAGCAGAAATAAAAACAAGTTTAATGAAAAGGAAATAATCAGCAATCTGAAGGTGATCGAGCAACAAGACAGCATAACTAAGGAAAAGCTCACCAGAAGAGAGTCGAAATTAGCAGTCACCAGTACTGAAATCAAAGAACAATTTTATGATCTGGTTACTAAAATAGAAAATGAGATCTCAGCCCTGATAAATACAAAAGCTTTAGCTGCCAATAAATTAGCTACAAAGACGTATATCTGGCTTGCTATGTTTTCCGTATCGGGTACACTTCTTGCAATACTGGTAATGTTTATAATTATACGATATGTAAGAAAAACCCATGTATATCAGATTGCCCTTAAGAGTTCAAAAGATGAAGCTGAAAAACTGGCCAGGACGAAAGAGATCTTCATGGCAAACATGAGTCATGAGATCCGTACACCTGTTACAGCAATCACAGGTTTTACCGAGCAGCTTTTGCATGAACCATTAAGCGAAAACACAAACAGGGCTCTGAAAATTATAAAATCATCGACTGATCACCTGGCGAGAATAATTAACGATATTCTTGATTTTTCGAAATTACAGAATGGCAAACTTTCACTCGAAAAAGTTCATTTCAAAATCAATCAGATTCTCGAGGAGATATATACGCTGTTTGAGCGACAGGCTCTTAGGAACAATACGAGGTTAAGCTATACAATCAGTGATAATACACCGGACGTCCTTCTAGGCGATCCTTACCGCCTAAAACAAATTATAATGAATCTTGTGAGCAATTCAGTAAAATTCACCAAAAACGGCACGGTGGATTTAAGTGTGAATTGTATAAGTAAAGAATCGGCAGAAATTGAGCTGATGATAGAAGTAATTGATACGGGGATAGGAATCGAAGAGAGCAAAATTGACTTCATCTTTGAGGATTTTACACAGGAAGAAATGAGCACTACCCGCAAATATGGTGGAACCGGTCTGGGCTTATCTATAGTTAAAAAACTCATCGAGCTGCATAATGGAACAATAGTTTGTGTAAGTAAGAAAAATCAGGGAACCAGAATTTCCTGCAAAATCCCATATCTTGAAGGTGACGAAGATCAGGTCAGAACAGATGTTGAACCTCCTCTATATATTCCTGAAGAGATAAAAAATCTGAAAATACTAATTGTCGACGATGAAGAGTATAACCGGCTGCTTTTCAAAACGATTCTTAACCGTTGGAATGTGAGATATAATGAGGCCAAGAATGGAATGGAGGCGTTAGAAATTTTAAAGACCGATCGCTATAACCTTCTTTTTATGGATGCCAGAATGCCGGGAATAGACGGGATAAAGGCAACTCAATTTATCAGGGATGAGATGAATATCAAGGAATCAGAAATGCCGATAATCTGCATTTCCGCTGCTTCCCTGAATGAAGACTGGCTAAAATACCAGAAGGCCGGGATGAACGCATATCTGCCAAAGCCATTTACGGAAGAGCTTTTGCTTACAACAATCCTTTCAGTTATAAAAGACTATGTACCTCTTAATATTGCCCAACCTGTGAATGAAAATTCAATCAAGTCAGATGGGCCTGATAAAATTAATTTGCAAAATCTGTATCATATTTCGGGTGGTGATGAACAATTTGTAAAGCAGATGCTGGCCTCTTTTATTGATTCCACTAAAAAAGGGCTGAACGACATGCTGGATGCCGTCAGATCGGAACAGCTCGATACAGTGGCAGAACTGGCTCATAAAATGTTACCACCAGCCAGGCATATCGGAGCTTCGAATCTTTGTAAACTTCTTAAAAATATTGAAGAAAATGCCCATGCAAAAGCAGAAGTTCAGGCTATTGAAAAAATAGTGATTGAAAGTTTGTCTGAATTTGATATTGTGAGCGGACTGATAAATGAGCATATCTCTAATATCAACTAAAACTCTGGCAAATACGGCCATTTTTACTTTACTTTGCAGGTGCTTTAATAAACTAAACCGGAATTGAATCGATATGTCTGAAAAGCCTTTTAAAATATTTGTTGTGGAAGACAGCGAATGGTATAACAGGCTTTTGGTCCACACTCTTTCACTAAATCCTGACTTTGAGATCAAAAGTTTTTTCAACGGAAAGGATTTTCTGAATTCACTTTTCGAATCACCCGATATTGTTACCTTAGACTACAGGCTTCCTGATTTTACAGGGCTTGAGCTTCTTAAACGAATCAGGGAGGAAAACAATGAAGTTCAGGTCATACTGATCTCTGAACAGGAGGATATCAATACAGTTGTAAGCCTGCTCAAAATGGGCGCTTATGACTATATCAGCAAATCTGATGACATTAAGGACCGGCTGACCAATACAGTCAAAAATATCAGGAATGGGATTGGTCTCAAAAGAGAAATATCTACCCTCAGAAGGGAAGTTCAAAAAAAGTACAGCTTCCGGGAAATCATTCTTGGAGAAAGTCCGGCTATTAAAGGTGTCTACGATCTGATTGAGAAAGCGCTTAATACAAACATCACTGTGATAATATCAGGCGAAACAGGAACAGGAAAAGAACTTGTGGCAAAAGCTATTCATTACAATTCGAAGCGTAAAGACAAATCTTTTGTTACTGTTAATGTCGCTGCAATCCCATCTGAACTTATTGAGAGCGAACTTTTTGGTCATGAGAAAGGATCCTTTACAGGAGCTGCCTACAGGCGGATTGGCCGTTTTGAAGAAGCTGACGGAGGTACTCTGTTTCTTGATGAAATAGGAGAAATGGAACTGAATTTACAGGCAAAATTATTACGTGTTCTCCAGGAAAAGGAGATAGTTAGGATAGGAAGTAACAAACCGGTAAAAACCGACTGTCGTATTGTTGTGGCGACAAACAAAAACCTTAAAGAGGAGGTCAGGAAAGGGAAATTCAGGGAAGATCTTTATTACAGGCTCTTAGGCCTGCCTATTGAGCTTCCTCCCCTGCGTGAAAGATCAAATGATATCCTGATCCTGGCCAGATATTTTATTGGAAAATTCTGTGAGGAAAATAATATCGGTCTGAAAAAATTATCGGTCCAGTCACAAAAGAAACTTATGAGTTACCTTTTCCCAGGTAATGTCCGTGAATTAAAATCTGTTATTGAACTCGCTGTCACATTATCAGAAAATGATTTTATTGAACCAGTTGATCTTGTTGTTGACAGAGGTGATCCGGTATCAGATATAGCCAATGATAATCTGACATTGCGCGAATATCAACTGAAAATCATCAAAGCCACTCTCAAGAAAAACAATGACGATATTAAACTGGCTGCTGATAAACTCGATATTGGAATTTCTACCATTTACCGGATTCTAAAGGAAGAAAAGGAGTAATTTTTTCCTTATCCCTGCAGAATCATTCAATACTCCCTCTATTTTCTCAATATGAGAATTGCTTTCTCAAAATGAATAGTTTCTGTCCAAACTATGTCGTAGTTAATGCCCTCATTTTTAATTTGTTAATAATTGTTAAATTTCCGGGCATAACATTTGAATTATAGTATGAAACGATCCATATTTTGAATCACAATAAGCACAACGGATCAAAAAAAAACTAATGTTCAGTTATGAACCACATAAAAAAATCAAATAAACTAAATTAGGAGGATTAAAAATGACAAATGAAGTAAGCGGTAACCGTCCTGTCACAAATGATAATGCGGCTTCGCGAAATAATGAAAGAAAAGCAAAGAGTGAAGGAGTAAAAAAAGGCGTTCTCACTACCCTTATTATAGCTCTTTTACTTTTGGTTGTTGCCGGTTTCGTAGTTAATTCCATGTTTAAAAATGAGCAAAAGAAGAATGTTGCCATCGTGGAAAATCAGAAACACTCATTCACACAATTACTAACATCACGTGATTCTGTTATCAATGAATGGATGTTAACATTTGATGAAATTGAAAAGGACCTGAGTACTGTTAAAGAAAAGGAAAACATTATAACGATGAAATCATCGGACAAAGAGTTTTCAAAAGACAAGAAACAACAGATACTGAAGGATATCGAGTATGTAAATACATTGCTTGATCAGAATAAAAAGAAAATAGCATCATTGACTGCACAGCTTAATAACTCGGGCGGAACAATCAAAGGTTTACAGGTTAAGGTCGCTCAGCTTGAAGCAGACATGAAACAGCGTGAAACTGAAATAGCTGACCTGAAAGTTGTTCTTACTAAAAAGGATTTCGAGATTGGACAACTGAATACCAAAGCAACAGAACAACAGGTTGCTATCACACAGAGGGATGAGAAAATAACAAACCAGACAAATGAAATGAACAAAGGTTTTATTGCTTCTGGAACTTATAAAACTCTGAAAGCTAAAGGTTTGTTAACCAAAGAAGGTGGATTCCTCGGACTTGGTAAAAAAGAAGCTATGGTCAACAATAAACTTGCTCAGGATGCTTTCACACAGGTTAACATTACCGAAGTAAAAAGTATTCCTGTTAATTCAAAATCAGCTAAACTTATTACCTATCACCCGGCAAGCTCTTATGAGTTGGTACGTGATAAAGACAACAAAATAGCCAGCATAGATATAAAAAATCCTGACGAATTCTGGAAAGTGTCAAAGTATGCTGTCGTTGAAATAAAATAAGAAAAAAGGATTATGCTCTGATCTACGGGCATATGTTGTTAAAGTCAAAGTATGAGGCCTCACGGGAATAAACCTGTGGGGCCTTTTTTTATTTATGATAATTTCTATTTCTTCTGGTTAGCAGCTGACTTACCTCTTGCTGATTCAATATACTTTTTCTGCTCATCGGTGAGGATATTTAGTATATCTTTTTTATGTGAATCCATAAGACTCTGCATTTTGGACGACATCTCTTCCTGAAGTTTTTTAAGTTCGTCCTGATGTTTAGTCATAAGTTCGGTAATTTGCTTCTTCTGATTCTCAGTGACGTTGGGAATACTTTCCAGCATCCGCCTTCCCGGAGCCATCGACATCCATCCTGTGCTGTCACCCGGCATACTGCCCATTCCTCTCCTCATACCCATTCCCATACCCGGACGGATTCCTCCCATTCCATTTCTTATCCCCGGCCTCATTCCTCTCATCATTCCCATCCCAGGACCCATGGCACCCATCATACCCGGTCTCATACCCTGAAACATTCTTCCATGCATGCCCGGCATTGCTCCGTTATGCCTGAACATCCGACCCACTCTCATCCTGATCGTCTTTCCATTCTCTTTGATGTCACCACTCTCATGTCGTATATTATGACATCCATTGCCTGCTATTAAAATCACAAGCAATAATCCGATAATTGTGCTGTTTCTTTTCATAATATTATTTTTTATCGATGCTTTTATTAATATCTTTTTTGATGTGAGCCAACTTTTATTTCTTTTCCTATTAGACAACTGAAAACAACGATTCATTCTGGAAAATTGACATTTTTGAAAAAAGAATTTTATAACAATAAAAAAGGCTCCTCCCGGAGCCTCTTTATGTTGAATCATATAATCCAGCAATTATTTTTTATCGTATATCATATTGCTTTTTACGTCACCGTTAGGACCCTGTCGCGTACTTGTAACAGTCAGAATTTTTGCATCAGTAAGGGCCCATACTTCTGTTGACTTCATAGTTCTTGATTCACCATTCATATCCATGGTCCTTGAAGTTTCGATCGTAAGAGTTTTCCCGTCATCTGACCACTTTGCAACTGATTTACTATCACCTCTAGGTGAGGTATTGATGCTCTCTTTTCCGTCGAGAGTATACTTCATGGTTGTTGTAGTGGGTTGACCATCCTGACCAGTCCGTGTTCTTACAACTGTCAGAAGATTGGCTTCCTGCGTGGCAACAAAATTGCCTCCGCCCATCCTCATGCCGCCACCCTGGCCTCCCTGAGGCTGTGTACTCTTTTCAGCATTCATTGTCCAATCACCGGCAAAATTCGTTTTGCCCGCCTGTGCATTAATCATCACTGGTGCGATAAGTGCAAAGATAACTGTCAAAGATATTAACCGCATGAATGCGTAACCATTAGATTCCCTTTTTTCAATGTTTTGTTTCATTTTCTTTAAGTATTATGTGAGTTGATGTATTATTAGACAACAAACCAAAGGTAAATATTCCTTATGAAACGAAAAAATGAGTATTTAAGAATTGATTTTTTGCATTTTGATACAAGAAATTCAATGAAATTGCCACAATTTATTTTTTTAACTCTTATATAAAAAGTGTAAATTTGATTGGGTCTTTCTCAACGAATAAAATATACTCTCATGAAAAAACTAATCTCCTTTCTGGCTTTTCAGGCAATTGTAATTCTTTCACTTCATGCTCAATCTGTTACTGACTTCACCTATAAGCTCGATAACGGGATTACAGTAAAAACTGAACATTGCTGGAATCAGGTATGGGTACAGCAAGATTATGCACCTTTAAAAACAGGCGACCAATCACCTCTTTCAGTAAGTACTAGAATTCTTGGTGATCTTACTTCAGGATCATCATTTAAGCTTCTGCGTGCAGGTAAAGAGGTGAAAATGCAGGGAGCAGCACCAGGGACATATGATCTGAAACTAGTTTTTAAACTTTCCGGAAAACCTGGTAGTCTGAGCTTTATCGTAGGGAATGTAGTGATTAAACCTCAGACAAAAACCACTCTGACAATTACAATTTACGATTACCAGATATCTATAGCAGAGTCGCCAGGATCTCTCAAGGGATTGGCATTGTATGATTTAAAGATCAATAAATTCAGGGGAAATTCTGAACAAAGCAGCAACATGGGCATCCCTTCCTTTTATCCTAAGGGGAAACATGATAAACCTATTAGTCCGGATGAAAAGACAAATAACACATCAGGTAAAATAAAGCCGGGAACCTACGATCTGCTTATCTCAATTGGAATTTCAGGACAAGCACAGAAAGTCTGGCTTGAGAATTTTACTTTGAAACCTGATGTTAATTATATGATTACCACTAATCTTAATGGAGGTGTTATCGTATATACCGGGGGAAATAAAGAGGTAAAAAACATACATCTTTATCCTGCAGGAACTGCTGCTAAACAGACAGGCACGCCAGCTCCTATTAAAAATCTTGAATTAGGCAGTTATGATAATCTTACACAGACTAATGCCTGTCCTCCCGGAGCATATGATGTTCTTCTGACTTTCGGAAATGGCAGTAAGTACGAATGGAGGAAGAATCTGGTTGTCAAAACAGGAGCACGAACTGAGGTTAAATAAATTATTTATACCTTAATGATTCGGCCGGATTATATGCCGCAGCTTTGAGCGCCTGATATATTATTGAGAGCAATCCGATCGCCAGTCCTATCATACTTGCTATAATATAAATAAAAGGGCTTGGGCTTATTTTTTCAGCAAAACTCTCGAGCCAGATCTTTATGCCGAAGTATGCTACCGGGTAAGCCACAAGCGATGAGATCAGAATAAGAACAATGACTTCGCGGGATAGAAGTGTGACAACTATACCTTGCGTGGCTCCAAAGGTCTTCCTTATACCAACCTCCCTGGTTCTGATAGTAGTCATATAGGTTATAAGTCCGATCAAACCAAGGCATGCTATTAAAATAGCCAGTATTGAAAACAATATGAAGATCCTTCCTGTTTTAAGCTCAGTTTCATAATGTTTATTAAATTCATCCGCAAAAAATGAATATTGAAATGGCTGCCTGTTTGAATAATCTTTCCATAAAGTCTCAATAGATCTAATAGTACCCTGAGTATTTTTCCCGTTCAGTCTGATACACAGATATCCTTCATAGTTTCCTCTCATGAATGTAAAACATACAGGAGTAATCTTTTCATGCAATGATGCAATATTAAAATCTTTCATAATCCCTACTATCTTCAGTTTATCGAATTTGCCAGGCCCTCCACCCGGACGTAGAAGATATTTTCCGAGTGGTTCTTTAAATCCTAAAAATTTCACAGCAGTTTCATTTATCATTGCTGCAGTTGTATCAGTTCCGAATTCTTTTGAGAAATACCTGCCTTCAGCAAGCTTAATACCCATTACTTCGGCAAAACCGAAGCTCACGTTACACTGATTTAAAAGGTAGGTTGTCTTTGTAGGATCATTATCGAGGAAAAAAGCATTATTGTTGAACTCTGTACCAGGTATTGACGTTGAGTTGGCAATTCGCTCCACCCCCGGGATCTGAAGAACCTGTTCTTTGAATGATTCCAACTTTTTATTAAGAGCATCAGGTCGTCTGATAACAAGAAGATTATCTTTCTTAATACCCATATCAGCTGATGTCAAAAAATCCAACTGACTATAAACCACAAAAGCACCGATGATTATCACAATTGAAACAGTAAACTGGAATACTACCAATATACCTCTGAGAGTTTTTGATATGGAGCCGGGGCTTAAGGTCCCCTTTAACACTTCCACAGGGTTAAATGAGGCAAGAACAAAAGCAGGGTAAGCTCCGGCAGCTGTTCCAACTAAGATTATCAGAATTATAAGACTTAGAAATCCCTTATATCCCGTAAACAGGGTAAGAGAGATATCTTTGCCAATAAGGTGGTTAAAAGCCGGTGAAAGAATTAAGACCAGTAAAGATGCCAGGATCGTAGCAATTGTAACAACTACCAGTGACTCACCTATAAATTGAAATATCAATCCGGTTTTATTAGATCCTGATACTTTTCTGATTCCTACTTCTTTAGCCCTGCCTGCTGATTTTGCAGTTGCCAGGTTAATATAATTTATGATTGCTATAAAAAGAATCAGGATTGCAATAACAGCGAAAATATAAACAGTTGTCAGTGATCCGGCCGGCTCTATCGGATATTGAGGAGCTCCTTTAAGGTGAATATCTTTAAGTGGTTCAAGCTGATAGCCAAACTGATTTCCGGCTTTCTGAAAATCTTCTATAGTTATTCCGATGTATTTTTTTATTTCAGGACCAACATATTTTACAACCATTCCAGGAAACTTGGCTTCTATATCTGATTTCTTAATTCCCTGTTTAAGAACTATGTAGGTATAATAATTATGGTTCAGCCATTCTCTGCTTTTCGAATCACCCAAAGAATTCAATGAGCCCAGCATATCGAATTTAAAATGAGAATTAGCAGGAATATTTTGAATTATACCAGTTATCGTATAAAGATTGGAATCTGCCTCGAGACTAATCCTTTTGCCCATTGGATCATCATTTCCAAAATATTTTTTTGCAAATTCTTCAGTGAGAATCATTGATCTTGGATTTGTCAGAGCAGTCTTTAGATCACCTCTTAATAGTTTAAAATCAAAAACACTGAAAAATGTAGAATCGGAAAAGAGAACTCCATCCTCATTAAAACGAGTTTCATTATATTTCACCAGCCATGCACCAGCCCTTCTCACCCTTGTAGCATGTTCAATTTCAGGATAATCTGCCAGGAGAGTCTGCGCCATCGGGGCGGCAGTTATCGCCTGGTCAAGCGTAGATCCTGCCATCATACCTTTAACCTTAACCCTGTAGATGTTCTCATAGTTTTTATGAAACCTGTCATAGCTTAATTCATGCAGGACATAGATAGTTATTAACAGAAAACTTGTAAGGCCAATCGCAAGTCCCGCGATATTAAGAACCAAGTATCCGGAATGCTTTTGCATGTTTCGGATTGCGTTAATAAAAAAATTTCTGAGCATGAGTTTATTTTAATAGAATAGTGATCATGTGAAAGACATGATAATTTTAAAACTGATGCAGACGAGATAAAAATTTTACGTTTAATCCTTTGTGCCTTTGTTCCGTTATTTATTCAGAGTGTAAAACTCATACCTGATCGACCAGGTGATCTCTTTTCCGGGTTCTACCTTAATTTTTATGAACGGTTCGGGGCACAAAACGGTGGAAATTGACCAAAATGCTAGTTTTAACAATGGCTGGTCGCAGGTGATCTTTACCCCTGCTCCCGTTATACGGTTTTCAATCCTGATTTCGTAATCATCTGCTGTAGCACCAAAACCTTTCAAGGAATAGCACTCAGCATGTTCTCCATTTCCTATTGGTCTGAGATATGATATCTGATTACCTTGAATCTCAGCAATTTCTCCAAATCCCACACCCTCACCTTTAAGATTAAAGGGAAATCTTACCACCAGACCCGGACCAATCGGATGCTTGTCAATCATGAAGAAATTGTGGTCATAGACATTTGTTTCAATTGTATGGGTTCCTGTGTTTCTCAGGTTATGTTTGAGTACCAGTTCAGGTTTATCTTTTATCAGCATGACAGTTTTTTCATAGTGATATGAAAAGGCTTTATCCTGCAGATCGTGTATAAACAATACCCTGTCGGATTTTTTTTCTATCGTCCACTTTCCAGGATTTAATAACTGGTATAGTCTGCTGAAGGTATATGGCTGATCATCCTGTTTGTAGACAACTCCCACTCCTATTTTAACAAAGCTGCCCCCTGGTTTTATCTCTGAGTAATCCAGCGGAGCAAATTCTTCCACCGGTCCCATAATAACATCATGTATTTCGGGACTGTATTTTGTAAACCACTGTCCAAAATAGGTATGACCTTTATACTCAAGAGAGGCTATATTGCCTGACCAATCGAAACGTGTACCCCGATAATAGCCTTTGTTGGCATCAGGAAGAAGTATGGTAGCGTGGATTATTCCGTTGCTGATCTCTGTTTGTGGAAATTTGGTAAATGACATTGGGAATAGTGTTATTACAAATAATGAGAAATATATCTTTTTCATATGATAAAGATAATTTAAATGTACAGAGGTTGAACCAGCTCCTAAATTTAGGTATCAAATCATTATGACAAACCTATATTATCAACATTTAGGAAGGGATTAGCTATTTATATTGCGGATTTTATAAATTTGTATATATACCAACCTATAATCGTAGATATCACTTACAGTTTCTTTTAATTTTAAACATACTCATTATGAACAAATTAACAAGAAGACAGTTCCTGGGGAAAAGCGTCCTGGGAATAGGTTCAGTTATTGCTGCATCAAAGATGCCTCTTGACTTTGCTTCCGGAACAACGCCTCCTGTAAAAATGCCGGTTGGATTCCAGTCATGGATTGTACGGGAAAAGATTGGCAATGATTTTCCGGGTACTCTGAAAATGGTTGCCGGCATGGGATATCAAAGTATTGAAATGTGTTCTCCGGTTGGCTATGAAAGTTTGGGATTCGGTCCCCTTAAAAAATATAAAGCCAGGGAGATAAAGAAAATCATTAACGATACAGGTCTTATCTGGCCAAGCACCCACTATGGTATGGACGAACTCCGGAAGAATCTCGATGAGCGGATTGAATTTGCTAAGGACTCGGGGCAGAAACAGATGATCCTCTCCAGTTTCGGGCTGCCTGAAAAGGCAACGATCAGTGATTGGCTTAAGGCAGCTGATGAATTAAACACAATAGGAATGAAGACTAAAAAATCAGGAATCCAGATGGGGTATCATAACCATGATATGGAATTTGAAAAGCTTGGTGATACCCTTATATATGATGCCTTAATGAGTCAGTTTGATCCTTCGTTAATAAAAATGCAATTCCAGGTAGCTGTGATCAGTAAGGGCTATAAAGCTGCAACCTATTTTAAAAAGTACCCTGGCCGGTTTATTTCTGCCCATCTGGCTGATTGGTCCTCCACTGAAAAAAAGAATGTACCTGTTGGTAAAGGAGTAGTTGACTGGAAAGAGTTTTTTGATACTCTCAAAACCGGAGGGGTGAAAAATATTTTTGTAGAGATGGACATTGAAACTTTCAGGGACAGTGCCACATACCTTCACAGCCTCTGATTCAATTAAGTTCTACCCATAATTTTTAATAACTACTCTAAATCAGCTTAAATAAAATGGCAATCTTAAAAAAAATTACCCGTCGTGATTTCCTGGGATCAGCAGCTGCTGCATCCCTGGCGATTACTGTAGTGCCCAGGCATGTCCTGGGTGGACCCGGTCATGTACCGCCAAGCGATAAGATGACTCTTGGATATATTGGATGTGGTACTCAGGGATTAAGAGAGATGACAGCTCTTATTTCAAATCCTGCCTTGCAGATCGTTGCAGTCTGCGATCCCAATAAATTCAGCACAAACTACATAGACTGGTCGTTAAACGACGTTCGTGATAGTATCAGGAGAGCCCTGGGTGATAATTCATGGGGAGAAAGTATCAAAGGAATACCCGGGGGAAGGGATATCGGACAGGAATTTGTTCAGAAGTACTATGGAAAATCGAAAGATTCAGGTACATATAAGGGATGTGCTTCATATGAAGATTTCAGAGAATTACTTGAAAAAGAAAAAGATCTTAATGCAATTAAGATCATGACCCCCGATCATCTTCATGGACCAGTGGCCATAGCTTCGATGAAAAAAGGAAAACATGTGGTTACACATAAACCTATTGCCAACAGGATGTATGAGGCAAAACTCACCATTGAAACGGCAAAAAAAACCGGCCGGAGCTCACATCTTCTCGCATGGAGTAAAAGACCCGACTATGATGTGATAAAGAAATGGATCAGCGACGGATCAATAGGCAAGCTCAAGGAGATACATAACTGGTCGAACCGGCCTATGTGGCCTCAGTGGCAGGCTAATCCAACAGAAACTCCACCCATACCCAAAGACCTGAACTGGGATCTTTGGCTGGGACCTGTTCCTGACCGGCCCTATCATCCTAATTATACCAATGCGGTTTTCAGAGGCTGGTACGACTTTGGAGCCGGAAGTATTGCAGATATGGGTCACTATAGTCTCTTTCCTCTTTTCCTCACTCTTGGAATCACTTCTCCTGCTGTTAGTGCTGATGCATATGCAACAACTACCTGCGGTTTTCAGGGCAATGTATCTGTTGGAGTTAAGAATGATGTCGCATTCCCACTTTCGTGTATTATCAGATTTAAATTCAAACCTCAGGCAGAGTTGCCTGCATTTGATCTTTTCTGGTATGATGGTGGCATGAGGCCAACAACTCCCGATGAGTATATTTCTTCAGGAAAATCGCTTCAGCGTGAAGGAATGATGTTCGTCGGTGAAAAAGGAAAGATTGTTGCCGGATTCAGAGGTGAAAGCCCTGTATTGTATTCCGACAATAAAATGACTACACCCGAAAAAGCAGCTGGAGATAATTCAAGAGAAGATGCTAATAACATCTGGATAAACTCATTCAAAAACAACACTCAATCACCGGGCAGCTTTTTATATACAGGTCCGGTAACTGAGACCATTCTTCTCGGAGGAGTAGCACTGCGTGCGGGCAAGAGAGTAGAGTATGATACTGATAGTATGAAGATTACTAATATTCCAGAGGCAAATAAGTTCCTGGTTAGGGAATACCGTAAGGGCTGGGAACTTTAATAAAAAAAGGCTGCCTCATTAAGAGACAGCCTTTTTTAAATTATACCATCTGCTTGTTATAATTAATTCTTTGTTGTTGGTTTTGTTGCAGTTTTTGGTGTTTTAGCTGTACCGACCTTTGTTCCCATTTTTTTCAGGAATTTTCCGGTGTTGTCATAGCAAAGAGTCTCCTGAGTGGTTCCTTTTACAACAACCACATCAAAGATAGTAACATTATTTTCTACAACTTTGGTTGCATCTTTAATTGTAAAACCTGCATAGTCTTTGGTAATATTGTCGGTAATAGATTTTTGAAGGTCAGCCACTTTTACAGGAGTTTTCTGTGCATTAACAACCAGGGCGCCCATCACTAATACCATAATAAATAATAATTTTTTCATATCTGATAAATTAATTGGTTTAACAGCTCAAAAATATCCAGAGATTCTGAAGACGGTCTGAAGTTGAAAATATTTAACAAAATTTTAATTGAACAGGCAGTATTACTATCTGTTAGTGATTCTTGTGACGGAATTGGAGACTGATTTCATGAACATAATTATCACATGTATAAGTGATGTTCATCCGGTATGTTTCCGTAATCTTTTTTACAATAGACAAACCAAGTCCAACAGAGTGTGGATTATCGCTCCCCTTATGAAATCTTCTGAATAGAAATTCCGGATCAATAGTCATTGACGGCCCCGGATTTGAAATAATCAGATTATTTCTGTCGATATGGCATTTTATAAATCCATTATCAATATTAAATCTGACAGCGTTACTCAGAAGATTTGAAATGAGTATCTCAGCGAGCACATCATTCATCTCAACTAATCCACCATCAGTGAGATCCAGTTCAACTTTTATCTTTTTAAGTTGCAGGATTTCTGTATAATTTTCCAGGCCACTTTCGAGGATATTCTTTAAGGATACTAACTTTTTTTCATGGAAAGCCTGATTATCAATTTTTGAAATCAGTAATAATCCCTGGTTAAGTTTAAATAATTTGGTTGTGGCTTCATTTATTGACTTAATAAGGCTGAGGCTCTCCTTATTAAGGTTCTTTTGTTGCATCAGTAAATCAGTCTTGGATCTTATTACTGCAAGCGGTGTTTGTATCTCATGTGAAGCATTTTCGCTGAACTCTTTGAGGTTGAGATAATCATTTCTCATTTTATGGGTCATGTCGTAAAAGACGTCGTTGAGCTGGTTAAACTCATTAATATCAGTCTTCGGCAGATCCAATGGTTTATCCGACTGAATATCAAATTTTCCGGCAATTTTAACTGATTTATAAAATGGGCCCCAGAGACGCCGGGCTATAAGGTAGTTGATGAGTATAGAAATAAGCAAAAGTGAAAAAAACAGGAAGAACATATAAAGACTTATATCCTGCAACAATTCGTTTTTTTCACTTATTTCCTGGAAAATGGTAATTATATATCCTTTCTTCTGAATAGTATTCCCGGTTGAATATATATATCTGAAGGGAGTAAATGAATCAGTTTTGGAATCATAAATGTCAGTGTCTTTTATTGACTGATAATTCCTGACGGCATAATTCAACAATTTAACTTCTATCTGATGGCCAAATGTGGCTTCAAAATCGGGAATTGTATCAGTCTGTTCTATCTGATCCTGAATAATTGTTTTTTCTGTTATCAGGCTGTTGTCAACCTGTTTATAAATAACTTTTTTGATGGTCAGATATAACAATGCTCCACCTGTGATCATTGCCAGAAGCGAAAGAAGCAAAAAGTAATAGGTACTTTTAGTTAATAAGTTCAAGTGTCAATAAATTTATATCCAAAACCGTAAATGCACTTGATATAGTTTCTGCCCTGAGCAGCAACAATTTTCTTTCGCAGGTTTTTAACATGAGTATATACAAAGTCAAATGAATCAGTAAGTATTACATTGTCGCCCCAAAGATGTTCAACTATTGATTCTTTTGTTATGATTCTGTTGCGGTTAGCCATAAAGAAAAGTAAAAGATCATATTCTTTTTTCGTAAGAATCAATAACGTGTCTTTCACATATACCTGATTATCCTCAGTTTTTATTCTTATCTCATTAAAAGCTATTTCATTCAGGCCTAGAAAATTGTTTCGTCTGTGGATAGAATTAATTCGTGCACTGAGTTCCGCAAAATGAAATGGTTTTGTAAGATAGTCATCAGCTCCTATTTTTAATCCGACAACTTTGTCATCGAGAGAACTTCTGGCTGAAAGTATAAGGATCCCTCCCGTCAGTTTTTTAGATTTCATTTCTCTGATCAAATCGAGACCATTCCCATCGGGGAGACCAATATCAAGAATTATGCAATCATATTTGTTGACTCCGGCTTTCTGCATAGCATCATTGAATGTCAAAGCAACTTCACATATATGACCTTCCATCTTGAGGTAATCATTAATTGACCGGCTAAGCGACCGGTCATCTTCAACTATTAATAGTTTCACATCAGTAGAGTAAAGTGCAAAAATACTACAATCTGGTAATTTTCGGAAAATTGTATTAAAAAACTACATATAAGAGGCTTCAGGCGTCAGGCGCCAGGCGTGTGGTAGCGGGGATTTCCTATCACCTGAGGCCTGTTGCCTGCTGCCAAAAGCCCGTTAAACCTTTTTCAAAGCTTCCAGTACCCTTTCAGGTGTCATTGGGAGCTGGTATAGTCTTGCACCGGTAGCATCAAAGATCGCGTTGGCAACTACTGCACCCATGGCAATTATTGCAGGCTCTCCTCCTCCCTGAGGGGGTTGATTTTTCCTGTCAAGAATAACGGTGTCAATCTTTGGAAGCCATGAGAACCTGGGAATAGTGTACTTATCGAGACTATTAGAAAGTATCTTGCCCCCTTCAAACATCACCTCTTCGGCAAGAGTATATCCCATACCCATTGTTATACATCCCTCCATCTGGATGGTAGCCCCTTCGGGGTTTATGCATAAGCCCATATCCTGGGCGCAGGTAATGCGTACTATCCTTACTTTACCAGTGCTCTTATCGACTTTCACCTCAACCATATGTGCCACCCAGGCGCCAGCGTCAGCTCCACATGCAATTCCAATACCTCTGCCACTTGGTGCTTTGCCGGCAACATAGCCGAACTTATCTGCAACTGCCTTAAGGCAATCAAGAATATGCACATCTTTGAGATTTTTCCGCCTGAATTCCAACGGATCAATACCAGCTGCAGCGGCCATTATATCGATCTGCACTTCCCTGGCAAAGGTATTTGTATTGTTATTCGGAGCACGCCAGGCTCCTGTTCCGAATTGATGAACCGGGGGTGCCCCGTTTTTCTGGCCGTAATGCGTAATGTGAATATTGGGAATATCATAAGTTGCCTCAGATCCCCGTGTTCCGGAATAATACACTTTATAATCCCAGAATTTGATCAGACCCGACTTATCTATCCCTGATTTTATTTTTATTACTCCGGCAGGGTGGAAAGTATCAAGGAAAAATTCTTCCTCACGAGTCCACATAAGCATCACAGGCTTACCTGTCATTTTTGCGAGTTTTGCTGCCTCAACCCCTTGCTGATATTCCCCTTTGCCACCAAATCCTCCTCCGACGAAAGGTGTTATTACTCTTACCTTGTCGGCAGTCAATCCGAGTTCACGCATTATACCTTCTCTTAAGCCAAATGGTGACTGGGTGGCTGCCCATACAGTCATCTTTTCACCCTCAAGCTGTGCAAGTGCAGTATGGGTTTCAATGGCAACATGAGCCAGGTAAGGATCATGAAATTCTGAATCAAATGTTTTATCGCAAAGCTTTTGCCCTTCTTCAATACTTCCTGTCTCTTTAATAGAAGATGCATTTGAATCGGCTTTCAGCATGTATTCAAAAATTGTCTTATCATTAACAGGAATCTCCTTAAATGAATATTCGGCCTTTATTTTAACAATAGCTTCATCAGCCTTATCGCGATCTTCATTTATAACAGCTATAAAATCACCATCTTTGACAACTTTTGTCCCGGCAATTTTCTCTGCGGCAGTATAGTCAACGGAAGTCAGTTTTGCTGAATGAGAAGGTGGCCTTAATATCCTGGCAAAAACCATCCCTGGCAATTTCATGTCGCCTGAATACTTTGCTTCGCCGGTTACTTTTAAGGTGGAATCAGTACGATTGTATGATTTTCCTATTTCTATAAATTTTGTATAATCCTCCATTGATGGCTTAACATCAAGGAATTTTTCAATTCGCTGGCCCTTTGCAAGTTGTGCATAGCTGACAGTCTTTTTGGGATCCCTGGTGTCAGATATTATTCCATCTTTTACCTCCAGTTGAGAAGCAGGAACTCCTAACTGTACCGATCCAAGTTCCAGCAGGGCCCCTCTTGCTTCTGCTGTTGCTGTTCTCATCAGCTGACCAAAAACTCTTGTGCTTTGTGATCCCCATGTACCCTGATCCCATGGACAAAGATCCGTATCTCCCATAACTATCCTGATTTTGGCGAGAGGAACATTTAATTCATCAGCCATCATCTGGGGAAGAGAGGTAATTATGCCCTGACCCATCTCGATTTTCCCGGTATAGCAGGTCACTGTGCCATCATCCGCGATTCGTAAGAAGGCATTATAATCCTTTGGAACTCCACGTGCCTGCTCAGAGGGTGAACCTATCAAATCAAGCGCTCCCCAGGGACGAATAAAAACTATGATACCCGTTCCAAGAATTTTGAAAAAATCTCTACGTGGCATTCCACGACGCTCAGAAGATTGTAACAGATCCTGATCCTTTGTTTGCTCTTTTTTCATGATTACTTCCCTCCTTTCATTTCTTTAGATGCAGTTTGAACGGCTTCGATAATCCGCATATGGGCGCCGCAGCGGCAAAGATTATTTTCCATTCCCTCCTTTATCTGTTGCACTGATGGGGCAGGATTTTTCATCAGAAGACCGGTAGCGTTCATAATCATTCCGGGAGTGCAGAATCCGCATTGCAAGGCATCGTGTTCAACAAATGCTTTTTGCACAGGATTAAGTTTGCCATTGACTGCAAGTCCCTCAACTGTAACAACGTTTTTTCCGGCTGCATCGCCCACTGACAACTGACATGATCTTACTGGTTCATTGTCAATGAGAACTGTACAGGCTCCGCAAAAACCCATACCGCAACCAAATTTTGTTCCGGTCAGCCCAAAATGATTCCTTAATACCCATAATAGAGTCTGGGTGGGATCAATAAGTGCTTCAGTTGCTTTACCGTTTAACTGAAATTTAATTGTTTCTTCCATAGCTACTTAATTAGATTTATTCCTTTTGTATATTGCTCATATGTATCAAAATCTCTAAGAATACCTGATTCATCTGTTTCAACCTCGAATACATCAGCAGGAAACTTATAGGCTAATGAACGTAATCCTTTATCCCGACTAAGTTTATCTATATCATTACGATATTTCATATCGATTAGAATGGGATGTCCCCGCTTATTTTTGTAAACCGGTATAACAATGCCCTTTCCCGCTGATAAATAAGCATTAATTACAGTATTAATCGTATCAGAAGTAATCAATGGCTGGTCACCCTGAAAGACCAGGGAAGCTTTACAAAGGGGAGGCAGATTTTTTAGACCGCATTGCACCGAGGATAACATTCCTTCCTTATAATTTTTATTATAACAAAATTCAATATGCAATTTAACTGCAAGATGAATTAATGCCTCTTTTTCTGCACCCACGACAATAATTATTTTATGAACATCGGATTTCCTTATATTGGCAATAACACACTCCAACATGGTACTGCCATTAAAAGGGAGTAACATTTTGGGAGATCCCATCCTTTTTGATTCACCTGCAGCGAGTATAACAGCCCAGATTTCATTCATAGTATTAAATACTATATTCTATGCAGAATTTCGCCTTTTTCCATCCGATACTCTGATTGGATCAAGATAATGACTTCTGATCAATCAGTGCGCATTTATTTCTTACTATTTCGAACCAATACTAACTGTGCTGCGATGCTTATGGCAATCTCTTCAACGGTCCTGGATCTGATATCAAGTCCAACAGGAGTGTGAACGGTATCCCACTGTTCAGCAGTTGCCCACCCATTCTCGATGAAATTAACACGCATGGAAGCAATTTTGTTCACGCTTCCTATCATTCCTGTATATGCCAGGTCAGATCCGATACAAGGTTTAAGAGCAGCAGCATCATCTTTATGGCCTCGAGTAACTATTACGACATAGCTGTTATTATTCTTTTTCAATTCCTTTAGCGATTCGCCAATATCATTTACAATAAAATGATCCGCTTCCGGGATATTACCTGAATTGGCGTACTCAGAACGGTCATCTATTACTGTAACTTCGAAATCAAGCAAATCAGCCAGATGGGCAAGTGCTCTACCAATATGGCCGGCGCCAGCAATCACCAATTGCTCCTGGGGGAGTACAGGTTCAAGGAAAAAAAGAGAGGAGGGCTCTTCACCAGGTATTGAAAGTGACATTTCCCGGTAATCGGTTGGATCTCCACGTAATATTATTTCAGAAACAACAGGCTCAATTTTTTCAAGAAACTCCTGAGGTATCGGAGGTTTATAGGAATTGGTCATCCAATAACGGTTAATAAGCACAGCTTCTTGCTCTAAGCCGGTAACCATGGTAAGCAGAACTCCCACAACACGATTATTGATCGACTGTACGAGCTGTTCAAATACATCCAGGTAATTCTGAAGATTGGCATCGATCAGTACACTTATCTGCCCTCCGCAAATAGCTTCTTCTTTACTGGAAATGTCATTTGCCAGATTAAACCGGAAATGTCCTGATTTTTTTGAGACAATTGCTTCGAGGGCAAGTTTCTGAACTCTTCCTTCAACTACTCCTCCGCCAACCGTTCCGAAGATTAGTCCCTTCCTGCCAAATAAAGCTGAACTGCCAGGTTTTTGTGGTGTGGAACCATGTGTCCTGGTGACTGTAGCAAGAACCATTGAAGATATATCAGACTGATGTTCAAGAAGCTTAAGATAGATGTTTTTCATAATTCAGATACATCTTAAAATGTGCATATATAGATTGTAGAGACGCCCAATTTGGGCGTCTCTACTTACAAAATGTTACAACTTACATTATGTTCCAACAAATTTATTCAAATTGATTTAATATTCATAATTTTATTGGGTAACGAATACTGATAATTTCAATTGTCGGTAGAATCTTGAAAAGAACCTTTTTTTTAAGAATCGAGACGCCCAGGTTGGGCGTCTCTACGCGATTGAACTAAACTATAAAAATATGAAACCAAAATTTACAAGGGTCCTGTTAATATCAATAGCATCGCTTCTCTGTCTGATCACCTGTAAGACACCTGTCAGCAACAGAGTTCAGAAAGTTACCGATAACAGTTGGATTGAAGAATTAACAATATCACAGCTACAGAAAGGATACAGGGAAGGAAAATATACTGTTAAAGATGTAATAAAAGTATATCTGGACAGGATTAACGAAATAGATAAAAATGGTCCTCAGCTCAATTCAATTATTGAAGTCAATCCAGATGCATTATCGATTGCTGAGGAGATGGATAAAGATAAAGCTGCAGGTAAAACTCCCGGTGCATTGTTCGGTATACCTGTTATTCTAAAGGACAACATTGATACACACGATAAGATGCCTACGACAGCTGGAGCCACTGTGCTCAGGAATTCTTTCCCTGTCACTGACAGCTATGTGGCCATGAAGTTGAGAGAAGCCGGTGCAGTAATAATTGCCAAGTCAAATCTTAGTGAGTGGGCAAATTTCAGGGCAAAGATGTCATCAAGCGGTTGGAGTGGTGTAGGAGGTCAGACAAAGAATCCTTATGTACTCGATCGTAACCCATGCGGCTCCAGCTCAGGTTCAGGAGTAGCAGTATCAGCCAATTTATGTATGGTTGCAATAGGAACAGAAACCAATGGATCGATTGTTTGTCCTTCCAACAATAACGGAATTGTAGGTTTAAAACCAACCGTTGGTCTGATCAGCCGATCAGGGATAGTACCAATCTCATTCACACAGGACACCCCCGGACCAATGGGAAGAACCGTTGAAGATGTAGCTGCTGCACTCGGTCCTTTAACTGGTATTGATTCATCAGATTCCAAAACATTTGCTTCACAGGAGAAAAATTATACCGATTATACAAAGTTTCTAAAGAGAGATGGTCTTAAAGGTAAAAGGATTGGACTGTCAAAAAAATCCCTTGGTTTTTCTGATAAAGTTGATACCCTGATGAATAAAACTATCGCTTACCTTAAAGCAAATGGTGCGGAAGTGGTTGATATTGATTTCCCGAAAGTAGAAAATTATGAAGATGCTTCATACCAGGTTCTATTGTATGAATTTAAGGATGGACTGAATAAGTATTTTGCCGGAACAGCCAATGATTCACCTGTCAAAAATCTCAAAGAGTTGATTGAGTTTAATAAATCAGACAGTATCGAACTGAAATATTTCGATCAGAGTATTCTAATACAGGCTGACAAGAAAGGAGATCTTAATTCTTCAGAATATAAAAAGGCTCTTGCTACCATGCTTAAAGCTACGAGGGAAGATGGCATTGATAAGGTAATGAGTAGTTACAGGCTTGATGCAATTATGGCTCCGACAGGCTCTCCGGCATGGAAAACAGATCATCTTCTGGGTGATCATTTTGTGGGCGGAAGCTCATCGCTTGCAGCAATATCGGGGTATCCTGCAATAACAGTACCAATGGGATTTATTGATCAACTTCCTGTCGGGATCACTTTCTTCGGTAAGGCATGGAGCGAACCCATTCTGTTCGAAATAGCATATGGTTATGAACAGGGGACAAAACACAGAAAACCACCAAAGTATAGCATTTCAGATTGATTTACAATACATTATGATATGAAGGTTGTCTCACAATGCATTTATGAGTCAACCTTTATTTTTTTCTTCGTCTTTTTTTGGTTCAGCAGTTGGCTTGTCGGTCTCATCCTCCAAATGGGAAGCTTTTTTAAATTCTTTCATCCCCTGCCCGATACCTTTCATAAGTTCAGGAATTTTCCTCCCGCCAAAAAGAAGTACTACAACAAGCAGAATCAGTAAAATCTCAGTAGCTCCTAAATTTCCCATCTTTTCTATTTTATTAATTAACGGCCAAAGATATTAATAGAATTAATTAATACCAAAGGAAAAGAATAATCAAAGGTTAAATATTATTAAGATGTTTTTCTCTATTTATGCATCTCTTTTTCACAATTTGCTTGTCTTATGCCTGATAAACCAGCTTCCCGCTCAGGAAGGTTTTATCTATCTTCAACTGATTTCCTTCGCATTCAAACAGAATGAGATCGGAAAGGAGGCTCCCGCAAGGCATTTCAGTTCCAATTAGATTTGAAGCGTTAACCAAAGTAAAATTACGAATTAGGAATTACAAATTTCTTTTTACCTTGTGGCAAATTTTAAAATTCTCAATGCTAAGACCCGCTCTCCTACTCAGTACCTTATTTTTCCTGTGTTTAAATACCTTACTCCCTGGACAATCAAAAGGGATCAACCGTGAGAAATATCACATAAATATCAAACAGACAAATAATGCAATAAATGTCGATGGGATTCTTGATGAGCCGGTATGGCAAGATGCGGATATGGCAACTCATTTCCAGCGTGTGCTGCCTACCGATACAGGTTTTGCCATAGCGCAAACCGAGGTGAGAGTCACTTATAATGAATCGACCCTCTACGTAGGAATTGTGTGTTTCGACCCCTCCCCTGGCAAGCGTCCGGTGGAGTCGCTCCGTCGTGATTTTAACTTTCTGAAGAATGATAATTTCGTTGTATTCATGGATACATACAATGACCAGACTAACGGCTTTGCCTTCGGCGTTTCTGCAGCTGGTGCCCAATGGGATGGAATACAGGCAAACGGTGGTACAGTGAATCTTAACTGGGATATAAAATGGAGATCCGCAGTAAAAAATTATAAAGACCGGTGGGTAGCTGAATTTGCGATTCCATTCCGAAGTATCAGATATAACGGCGGAGAAAAAGAATGGGGAATAAATTTCAGCAGACTGGATCTTAAAACCAATGAAAAATCAAGTTGGGCTCCTATGCCAAGACAATTTGCAACTGCGACTCTTGCCTTTGCTGGTTCACTGTTATGGGATAAGCCTCTGCCACCTTCAGGTCTGAGATTCTCCTTAATACCTTATGTATCAGCAAAAACCACACAAGACAAGGAGGCGGGGGAAGGTTTCAAGACAAAAGCCAATGCAGGAGTAGATGCAAAGGTTATCCTGTCAACTTCTATGAACCTTGATCTGACAGTCAATCCCGATTATTCTCAGGTAGAAGTTGACAATCAGGTGACCAACCTTGATCGCTTTGAACTATTCTTCCCTGAGAAGAGACAGTTCTACCTTGAAAACAGCGATCTCTTTGCCCAGCTTGGAAATGATAACCTCAGACCATTTTTCTCACGGCGGATCGGACTCGAGAGCTCTGTTCTTGGAGGTGCAAGATTGAGCGGTAAGATAGGAAATAACTGGAGGATAGGAGTTATGGATATTCAAACAGGACAAAAAGATACTATAGCGCCTGAAAATTTTTCAGTTGCAGTTCTTCAACGCCGGTTATTCAGCCATTCTTATCTTACAGCTTTCTTCATCAACAAACAACTTATAAATCCAAATAATATTACTTCATCAAATAATTACAAGTTCAACCGTGTTGCCGGTCTTGAATATAACCTCGCAAGTGCTGATAATCATTGGCTTGGTAAAGCGTTTTATCATCAGTCTTTTTACCCCGGAGCATCGGGCAATGCTGCTGTAACATCTGCCAATATTTCATATAACACTCAATATCTGACAGCAACTTTGAACCAGTCGTTAGTAGGTGCAGATTATCTGGCACAAGTAGGGTATATAAGAAGAAAAGGGTATTATGAGATTAATCCGACATTCCAATACAAGTTTTTTCCGGCGGACAAAAAAATTGCTGACCATGGACCAGCGATTAAAATGGATATGTATTATGATCCTTCGATGAAACTTACTGACAGGGTAACACAGCTTCTTTATCAGGTTGAAGGAATGAATAAAAGTATTTTTGTAATTGATGCTATGAATACATTTATTAAGCTTCAGGCACCTTTTGATCCCACCAATACCGGAAGTGTGCCTCTACCTGCAAATGACAAGTTTAACTGGAACGAATTGGGTATTTCTTTCACCTCAGATTTACGAAAATCACTCAACTGGCTGATAAGCAGCAGATACGGCGGATTTTATAATGGCACTAAATGGATGATTGACGGAGAATTGTACTATCGTGTTCAACCTTATGGAAGCCTGGCATTTATTACTACGTATAATGATATCTCTCTGCCATCACCATATAAAAGTGCTCATTTTTTGTTAATTGGGCCTAAGCTTGATTTAACTTTCACAGATAAGCTCTTCTTAACCAGCTTTGTTCAATATAATACCCAGATCGACAATCTTAATCTTAACTTTAGATTCCAGTGGCGTTTCGCACCGGTGTCTGACCTGTTTATTGTTTACACGGAGAACTCGTTCCCTTCAAATTCAAGGATAAAAAACCGTGGACTGGTGCTTAAGTTATCGTACTGGTTCAATTAAAACATGGTCAACCAAAATTGCTCGTCTTACACCTTATCCGGTACAATATACGGTGCTCGGGGCGGACGTGTCAGGTATGCATTTGCCTCATCATCGCCAATGAACTTTTCTGTCTTGGGATCAAAATTCAGAGTTCGTCCTGTGCGATAAGCAATGTTCCCAAGGTGAGCCAGGCCGGAAGCCAGATGAGCTGTCTCAACCGGGGCATTAAGTATTGACTTGTCGTGTGCACGGATAGCTGTAATGAAATTCAGGAAATGGTCGCCTCCGGCCTTGCTGACTTTTGAATAAAACTTCTACGTGACACCTTTTTAATTTCTTTCATAGGTTACTATTTTAAGGTTACAGGCTGATCTGGAGATGGAATTTTATAAAATATATCAATTAAAATTGTACGGTTATTATTCAAAAATGAGAAGGTAAGTTAGGAAATTAATCTGCAGATTCTTGATTTCTGCTAAAAAATAAATATGCCATTAAGGATTTTTAACTTTTTCAGAAATAAGATTTGAACTAATGATCCAGCTGACTTTTTCTTGTATATTTGTTATCGAGAACTAAATGCAAACCAAATGGAGTCAGATAGTTATCGCGAAGATAGCCCAAATGACAGATATAAAGTCTGGTTTTTTGCCGGAGGAGAGACCCGCGATGACAGATTCAACATCTTTACCGGATCATATATCCGTTTGATGACCAAAATAATGGATAAAGATTTTGAATTTATAAAAGGAATCTACTTTAAATATCCGATGTTGAATGTAATCTGGACGCTGAATAATGCTCAGAAACCAATTGCCAATCTGGAAAACGAGAAAGTATTTATGACAGCTTTCCGGCAGATTATTGATGCCGGGCTTTCACCAGAGACTCAACTCATTATTACATCCTCAAGCTCCGGAAGTATTGTCGCGGCGCAGACTGCCTGTTATCTGGCTCAAAAAAACAGGAATAATATCTATTTCAGAAAACCTTTTCACTTAGTACTCGGCGCAAGCATGATATCACCCGAATCAACGCTTTATAAACAGCTTCTTACTTATAAGAAAGAGGGTACAATAGGAAAAATCCTGCACGATGAAGTCCAGGATGAAGGCGACACTTCAATGGGTGTCGGTGGAACAACCAGGCTTCAGGCTTACCGGAATGCTTTTGGATTAATATTCCCTTTTCTATCCATGAAATACCATGGCCCTTCTTTCCTTAATATCAATCCTGAAACAGGGCATATTCACAGGAGGAGATCACAAACAGTTCAGAAAGCAATAGATTATATCAATATTATCCTCATTCAATACAAGCTTGCAGGGGATCAATATAAAGAAAAGGCTATTGCTGTAATAAAAGAGGAAATCAATTGACCCCAAAATTTTACCCCTAAATCCCTCAGGGGGGATTTTTTAATTCATCTCTTTTCTTAGCCCCCCTTGGGGGGTTGGGGGGTAAAAAGAGTAGAGTTAAAGTTGCAAAAACATACACCTCTTCATTTTATCATAAAATCCAGAAGCGGTTCATCACCCATATAGGCAACAAGGTTATCATTCTTATGAAGTTTACCAACACCGGGAGGAGTTCCTGTGAAGATAAGATCCCCTGTTTTCAGGGTAAAAAACTTTGAGACATACTCAACAATCTTATTAAAACCGAAAATCAGATCCGAAGTATTGCCCTTTTGCACAACTTTATTGTTGATCTCAAGTCTGAAATCAAGGTTTTCCATATCCTTTATCGCGGGAACCGGAATAAACTTGCCCAGAGGTGCAGCACCGTCGAAGCATTTTGACAATTCCCAGGGCATCCCCGTTGCTTTGAGCTTTGTCTGAAGATCACGTGCTGTTATATCTATGCCTAATGTGATTTCATCAAAATAGCGCGGGGCAAATTTTGCTGAGATTCCCTTTCCCAACTTGCTGATCTTTAAAACAACTTCAACTTCATAATGAATATCTTTTGAAAAATCGGGCAGAAAAAAGGGTTTGTTATTTTTAAGAATTGAAGAATCGGGTTTAAGAAATACGACAGGTTCATCGGGGACAGGCCATCCTAATTCCAAGGCATGTTTTCTGTAATTGAGACCTATACAGATGATCTTCATCTTATCCCTGTTTTTTTCCGAAAGATCTTAATTTAATCTCGGTAAGGACTTTCTTCGTGTACAGGGGGAATTCACCGTTCATCATCCACGAGTAATATGCAGGTTCCTCATTAAAAACAACTTCAACGGATTTTCCTTTATGCTTTCCAAAATTGAAGACTTCGACACCATTATCATCGAGAATTATTCTTCCTGCGAAATCGACATTGCTGTTAAATGAACTATAATCTGCCAGTTTCTCAACATCGTTCTCCAGGTCTTTATATCTGTCAAGCTGAGATTTTAGAATTTCGAAAGTGGCGGCAGTATCTGCCTTCGAACCATGTGCGCCTTCCAGCTCTTTTTTACAATAAAACAGGTAAGCAGCAGATAATGTCCTTTGTTCCTTTTTATGGAATATCACCTGAACATCGACATACCTTCTTTTTATAAAACTGAAATCGATGTTGACTCTCAGAAATTCCTCCGCAAGAACAGGTATATCAAACTTTATGGCATTGTAGCCAGCCAGGTCACATCCTTCAAGAAATGTAGCCAGGTTCTTTGCCACCTCTTTAAACGTAGGCGATTTTGCTATGTCTTCATCTTTTATCCCATGAATGGCTGTGGATTTTGGAGGGATAGCCATCTCGGGGTTCACCCTGGTGCTCATCCACTCCTCTTTACCATTAGGACTAATTTTTAATACAGATAATTCCACAATCCTATCGGTTGAAACACTGATCCCAGTAGTTTCAAGATCTATAAAGGCAATAGGACGTTTAAGGTTCAGGTTCAAAGGTCAGGCATTTATCATCATTGGCATCAAAAGCATCAAAAGATCTTCTGCTTCATTATCGGAGATCACTGGAAGGAAGAGTCCGGCCCTGGTTGGATCGGCGAGCTCAATCATAACATCCTGTGACCCGATATTCGAAAGTATCTCAAGAAGAAATACAGATTTGAAACCGATCTCAATCTCTTCGCCTTCATACTGGCATTTGATCCTTTCATAAGCGGAGATCGAAAAATCAATATCCTGCGCAGAAACCATTACCTGGTTTCCTTTAAGCTGAAGCTTCACGAGATTACTGGCCTGATTTGAAAAGACAGACACTCTTTTAAGTGTGTTAAAGAATTCGACTCTGTCTATTGTGATCTTACGAGGATTGTTTTTTGGAATAACTGAATTGTAATTCGGATAGTTGCCTTCTACCAGCCGGCAGACGACCTTGTAATTACTCAGAACAAAAAATGCATTCTTATCATCAAATTCAACTGTTACAGGACCCTCCTCTTTTGGAAGTATATTTTTTAAAAGAGAAGCCGGTTTTTTAGGCAGTATGAATGATGCATTGTCATCTGCATGTGCGTCGGTCCTCTGATATCTGACAAGTTTATGAGCATCAGATGCAACAAAGGTAATTTTATCGGTCGATGCCTCAACAAATATACCACCCATAACCGGACGCAATTCATCATCGGCAGTTGCAAAAAGAGTCTTGGTTATACCGGAAAGCAACACATCGGCATTAATTGCAAAAACGAATTTTTTATCTTTTTTAATTGAAGGTAAAGCAGGAAAATCTATTCCATTCTGCCCCACAACATTGAATTTACCATTTTCTGAACTTATTACCACTGCCATGGTATCCATGTTGATATCAAATGTGAGAGGCTGAACCGAAAACTCCTTGAGGGTGTCAAGCAATATTCTTGCAGGCAGCGCAATTGAGCCATCTCCATCGGTATTTTCGAGTTTCATTCTTGTTATCAGTGTCGATTCAAGATCGGATGCAGTTATTTCAAGATCGTTACCTGAAAGGTTAAAAAGAAAATTATCAAGTATGGGAAGAGTATTCTTTGAACTGATAACCCTGCTTATAGCCTGCAGATGACCAAGAAGTTCCGAGCTGGATACTACAAATTTCATATTGGTATCGTTTTAAGTTGATTTATTGATTTACAATTTTTTTATTTAGGTCAAAATGAATGAATTGAACCGTATCTTTTGCCCAATTCTCAATTACCAATATTACAAAAAAAAACTATTAAGTCAAATAAAATAATTTGAGTTTCGGTAATTATTGATAAAGTACTCCAGATTATTTAAAATTCAAATATTCATACAAGTTTTTGCCCCCCTGAGCCGTTAAGAAAGCTGAAATCCATTAACCACAAAGGTCTCAAAGGAATTACACAAAGGTCACAAAGATCTGAAATATAAGATTTACCTTTGTGTACTTTGTGCCTACTTTGTGTTCTTTGTGGTTAAAAAGGACTTTTTCAACACCCCCTGATCCTCTAAACGTCTGACGATTATCTCCACTTAATGGGATATATCCCACTTAAGGGCGAAAGAGGGGCCGATTATTTCTGAAAGAAATAAGCTCTCTTTTTAATCAACGGATCAATATCAAAATACCTCATTACAAAAAGCTCATCTATATCGCCTGTTTTACCATATAATCTGTCGCTGTCCGGTACATTATTGCCATTTTTCGTGCCGCTTTTTCCCCACAGGGTCAGAATCTTTTTCCTTCCGGAAGTAGTATTGACAGTAATCCTGTAAAGAGGCAACTGAGCCTCAATTGATTTCTTTGTATCCTCTCCTATTTCAAAGGCCCACGATTCAAACGGTACAAAGGCAAAGTATGAAATGTAACGTATTACCATAGAAGTGTCCCATCCGTTAAGCTCACCTGAAGTTCCTGAAAGAAAATAATGATGATCTTTTTGGGAAATCAAGAAAGAGGAGGCAGTATCGGAAAGGTTTTCAAGGTTTACAGAAGCTATTTCTGAAGGCAGAAGATTAAAAACGGTATATGATTGCCAGAACAATTCGTTAAGTGAAAACCCTGAACCTATGTCACCCTCATAACCAGGGACGTACACAATGTAGGGTTTTGAAAATGCCTTTATCTTCATTATATTTCCGTAAATATTAGATCCGGTCTTATAAACATAAAAGGATTTCAAAAGCCGGCTTTTTTCATAAACCATAACTCTGACCGGAATAATTCCTTTTCCTGTTATTTCACTTTTAAACAGGTCAGGAGATACAGGGGATTTTATTTTTATCTCTTTTAAAATTCTGATAATAAAAATCACTCCGCTTTTTCTGGCTTCTGACTTGCCATTCACCAGCCAACCCTCTCCCTTTTTCTGAAGGGTCAGTCTTTTGCCGTTTTCAGAAAATTCGATTCTTGTAATATCTTCCTTAGGTTCCGAACCAAACGAGCTATTGTTTTTTCCGAAAGGAGATCTTCTGCTGAATAATATCAGCAAAAACAGCCCGATTATAATGAATAAGAAAACGCTCCTGATTAATATTCTATTCATTATCAATATCTTGTGTAATTCCGTTTTCTGAAATAGCTATAAAGCAAACCGGAAAGAATAACAATCAATATTGGGCCGGCAATATTGATTATCTGCCACTTTAACCTATGCGTCTTTATTTCATGAGTGTTCAGAAGCCTTAATTTAAGCTCCCTGGATCTCAATTCCATTATCCCGTTGTTATCGACAAGCCAATTAAGGCAATTGATGAGAAAATCCTTGTTCCCATATACCTGTCCCGTATATTTGTCCCTTCCCAAAGGCTGCGGTGATTCATTTAGTCCCGACCTTTTTACTTCGTTCCTTATAATATCAGCATCTGCAATTACAATCATCCTGGTTTTTTTGCTCTCTGTCCTGATTCGTAGATTTTTATCCTCGGTCAGATTTGAGACTATTCTGTTTTTAAATGCTGACTGGAATACACCTTCAAGCAGGACCGCCACCGACAGATTTGGTTTATTAAAATCCTTCTCAACAGGCGTCAATTCTGCTTCTTTAAGACTTATCACTACCGGAGGTGAAACAGTGCGGCTAAGCTGTGAAGTAGAGAGAAGTATTTTTTTCTTTATAGCAGGATCAAGACCAACTGTGTCGATATAATTTACAAATTCTCCCATTACCCTGTTCACGTTTCGGGTTATTGGATGGCTTGCAGATGGCTTGAGCAAAGGATAATATACCCATGGAGCTGTGACTACCTGCTGACGCGTTCCACCACTCATTACCATAAGACGTATCGGTACACATTCAATATCCTGTACAATCATCGGGTTAATTCTGGCACCATATCTGAATAACTGATCCTCAATATTTAACGGACGGTATAGTCCTACCGTTTCACCATATACAAGACTGTCGGAATTAACAGCTACTTCATCGATGAGCCACAAAACTTTTCCGCCATTCATTATATATTGATCAAGCACAAGTTTATCGGACTCGCTGAACACCTTCTCAGGGCCGGCAATTACTATAGCAGCATATTTGTCAAGAATACCCGGCTTACCGCCTATTGTGCCTCTGTCAATAGTGAAGAACTTCGCAAGATTATAGGTTATATCTGCCGTTCCAATCTCCGGAATTTCGCCATGCCCCTCAATAAACGCAACCTTTTTTACTGTATCGGAACTGAGTGTAGAAATAGTTTGAATCATCTCATACTCAAGACCTTCTACTGAACGAAGTATATTTTGCTCAGATGATGAGGTGGAATTATTCAGAAAATTAACCGGCACTTCAATCCCATTATAATTTACAATCATTCCCGGAAAAATAATCTTCTGTGTAGATCCTCCTTCAGGGTCGCCCGAGTGAAGATCAATCGGGTTCAAGCCTTTGTTTGCCAGGGTCTGGTATAAAGTTTCTCTCTGTTTTGAATCTTTTCCCCCCGAAGGATTTATAAACTCATAGTCAATTTTCTTTCCCGAAGCAATTCTGAATTCATCAAGCGTTTCTCCGACTGACCTCTTTAATCGTTTCAGAGGAATCGGTATCTCACCGTCGAGGTAAACCTGAATATAGATGTCGTTTTTAAGATGATTCAGCACCCGATGGGTCGATGCCGATAAAGTGAATCTTTTATCCTCAGTGAGGTCATATCTGAATCTTAAAAATGAACTGGCAGCCGATGCAAGAATGATTCCTGCCACTACTGTCAGGAATTGCAGACAGCTTTTCAATTTATTGTTTTTATTACCTGAACTTTCTGTCATTGTCTAGCTATTTTTCTTCCATTTGCGCGATAACAGGTGAAATCTTGTAGCCTCATTGAAGAATGCAACAACCGACACAAAATAAATAATATCCTTTATATCGATAACTCCTCTGCTTATTGATTTATAATGTTCATTTATGCCTAGTCTGATCACAAATTCATCGAGCTTCTTTAAACCCGGCAAATAAGCAAATGAATCAAACCCCATGTATAAAACAAAGCAGATCAATACAGCCAGAATAAATGCAATTACCTGGTTATCTGTCAGAGATGATGCAAATATACCGGCAGAAGCATAAACTGATGCAAGGAAGAACAGACCAAAAAATGAGCCCAATGTACCACCCCTGTCGAGGTTGCCAGGAGATTCGCCAAGGTGAAAAACCGAGATATAATATATCACCCCGGGTAATAATGCAAGAAGAACCAGGGTGACAGATGCAAAATATTTTCCGTAAATAATACCTCTTTCAGTGATTGGTCTAGAATAAATCAACTCGATAGTACCAAGTCTTTTTTCTTCAGCAATCATCCTCATTGTCACCGCCGGTACAAGAAACATGAATACCCATGGCGAAAGGAAAAAGAGGGTGTCAAGACTGGCATATCCGCTGTCGAGAATATTCCATTCACCAGGAAATACCCACATGAAAAGACTGTTAAACAGGAGGAAAACAATTATCACTATATATCCTGTCAGATTGCTGAAAAACCCGCTTATCTCCTTTCTGAAAATTGCAAACATATGTTTATGTTTTTTCTCTTTTTAATAGATTCGTTTTAACTAATAATTTCCTGCACTCTTCTCCCCACTTCTTACCCCCCTAGCCCCCCAATTGGGGAGAATAGTAGGTCCTTGATTAGAAGCCCTCCATATTGGTGGAATAGTAGTTCCTTGAATAAAAGCCCCCATATGGGGGGTTGGGGGGTTAAAATTCAGTGCAAAGCTACAGCATTTTTTATATCCGAAATAATAACTCCTGTATAATAAAATCTAATTATTTCAGGGTATTTAAAACCCTTTGTTGCCATCATCATAGCTCCCTCCTGACAAAGACCCACACCGTGACCATAGCCTCTTCCGGTGAGAACAATGGAATCGTTTTTCGCATTAAGAGAAAAGAATGTCGACCTGAGGTTAAGGTCAGATCTCATTGTCGTCAATGGAAGTGTAAATGTCCCGGTTTTGTAATCTGCCAGTCTTGATTTCTGTATGAAATTGAAGACTGAGGGATCATCAACTTTTCCGTTATATCCCGATTTTCTGATATATTTTACCCATTCAATTATTGAAAAACTCCTTTGCCAGGTTGCATTTCTAAAAGCAAGACAGTAGGGATCCACTACACTTTTCAGATAAGGCAGACCAGAAAGCCAGACATCTTCTGATGATGAAGTCTCTCCGCCGCAATTTGAATGGAACGCAGAAATTATCAGAGCACTATCCTTGTCGAGAATAACCAGTCCTTTTGTTTCAAGTGCAGCCACATTAAGAAGAGAATCTGAAGACAAACCATTAAATGCCTGGCAATGTGTATTATCGCAAACATTATACCTGTCAGCCAAATGTTTGTCGAAGTACTTATACATGTATGTCCTGGCAATAATTGCCTGGGTTTTAAAGTATTCGAGGTTTTTCCCTGGTCCGCCTTCAGCCATTACCACACCAGAGATATATCTTTCAATATCAGAAATATTAATAAGAACCAGTGTTTCCATATCAGGGAAACATTTAAGATCACCGGAATAATACTGTCGTGTGTGTGAGTTACCGGTTAACATAACGGAAAAAATATCATTTCCTGTCTTGCCAGAAAGGATCAACGAATCGCAGACAAAACTATCGGTATTTCGCTTTTTAACTGCCAATTTTCCCTTATACCTCGAAAAAATGACAAGTTCATCCTTAAATATGGTAAGAATTTTTCCGTTGAAAAGGTTTAACTCATATCTTCCTCTGGTGACAGAGAATACGGCTGATTCGGGTGCCTGATTAGCGAAAAGCCTGATTTTCACCTGTGATGAAGCTACAGGTCCAACGAAGATTATTAAAAAAATAAACAATATTTTAAATCTCACCATAAATCGTCTTTCTTCTTGGATTACCTTTTTCAACAGAGTAATATTGCTTTTTTTCTCCTCTGCCAGGTCCCTCAGTCTCTTCGTCACTTAGTCTCTTTGTCTCCCCTTCTCCCCTTCTCCCCTTCTCCCCTTCACTTCTTCAGTTCCCTCACCATCTCCCTGGCTATCCTGCCAGAAGCGCCTGCTGAACCAAGTTTATTATTCAGAACTTTATAACCAGAAAGTAGCTTTTCTCTTTTCGAACCTCCGGGGAGAATTGCTCTGAGTTCAGCAAGCAGAGCCTTTTCAGTAAGGTCATACTGCACCAATTCCTTAACAACCTCATCTCCCATAATTAGATTCACAAGTGATATATATTTAACTTTGATCACCATCCAGGCAATGAGCATTGATATGAAATCGCCCTTATAACAAACAACCTGTGGAGTTCCATGAAGAGCAGCCTCAAGAGTGGCGGTTCCGGAGGTAACGAGTGCCGCTTCAGCAGTATATAGAATTTCGTAAGTTCTTTCTTTAATAAGCTTCACAGGAGCATCACCGATGATTTTAAAATAGAGCTCATCGGGTATATTTTTAACTGCGGCAAGAACAAACTGAAATTCAGGGAAATAATGAATTATTTTCAGCATTTCTGGCAGAATAAGCTCAATTTCATTACGGCGGCTTCCTGCTAAAAATGCAATCATAGGTTTATTTTCAACACACAGATCTTTTAATATGATCTCTTTAGCTGGAAACTGTGAAAGTCGCTTTTCAGTCTCATCTATAAGTGGATTTCCCTGATATTCAACTATTATGCCATGTCTGGCATAAAAATCAACTTCAAACGGGAAAATAATAAACATCCTGTCGATATACTTTTTGATTTTTTTTACTCTTCCTTCATTCCAGGCCCATAGTTTTGGCGAGATATAATAGAAAGTCCTGTAGCCTGCTTTTTTTGCAAACTCTGCGATCCGAAGGTTAAAGCCCGGATAGTCTATAAATATCACGACATCAGGATTAAAATCAGAAATTTGCTGTTTACACAAGCGGATATTTTTTGATATTGCGGCAAGGTTCTTTAATACCGCCACAAAACCCATGAAAGCAAGCTTCCTGTAATGAACAAGGACTGTGGCTCCGACAGATTGCATCAGATCTCCACCCCAGCAAAGTATCTCTGCATTTTTATCAGCTTCAAATAGCTCTCTCACGAGGTTTGATCCATGAAGATCGCCTGATTGTTCGCCTGCAATAATAAAATATCTCATCCTAAAAACTTTACACCGAAAACAACCACTGCCCAGAATATAGTGACAGCCAGTACTCCCCGGGTGGCTTTCAACATGTCGAAACGATTATATAACAGGAAAATCAGAATATTAGGGAATACACACAAAGTTATCGAATGAGTAATGATATTTGAATCGGCTATTCTTGCCAGATAGATGTGAAGCGATTGATGTCCTGAAGTAAAGAGAAATGTCAATATTCCAACAATAAAGGGGAATAGAAATCCTGATATTATTCCTGTCAGAACTTTATCGTATCTCTCGTGAAATTTCATTTTTTAAAACGAACCTTAAGTTTTTCAATATAAGAATGGGCAGTCATATCGACAGTAACGGGCACTACCGAAACAAAATTGTGCGTTATTGCCCATTCATCAGTATCAATCGCCTCAGGCTCGTGATTCTGGAAAACTCCTGTCAGCCAATAATATGTTTTACCCATCGGGTCTTTTCTTTTCTCAAACTCCTCTCTCCAGTTTCCTTTGGATTGCCGGCATATTTTAATCCCTTTTATATCACTCTTGTTCGCTGCCGGTATGTTCACATTCAGACAGATACCTGATGGAAGAGGCTCTGAGGCAAGCTTCTTCATAACTATTCTGATATACTTTTTACATGCAGAAAAATCAGCTGCGGGAGAAAAATTATTTAGTGAGAATCCGACAGAACTTATCCCATAAAGACAACCTTCGATAGCAGCTGCCATTGTACCTGAATACAAAACACTTACTGATGCATTTGACCCATGATTTATGCCTGAAACTACCCAGTCGGGAATCCTGCCAACTAATTGATTTATAGCAAGTTTAACACTATCAGTTGGAGTTCCGTTACAAGCATATATCCTATGCCTGTCATTCTCCTCAAGAAGTTTTACACGCAATGGTGTTTTGACAGTCAGGGCTTGCGACATTCCCGACATACTTTCAACTGTTGAAACGAGGATAACCTTTCCAAACTCTTCCATCACTCCAAGCAGAGTCCTTAAACCGCCGGCATATAATCCATCATCATTCGTTACCAGGATCAGCTTATCGTCTTTTTCAATAACCATATATTGTGAGTTTGAGTTACAAATATAGACAAAATAGAGACAATGGAATCGTGTTTTTGATGAAACCACTCCGTAGTCAAGAAAGGAATCCTACTGAGGAAAAATGTGAAAACACCATTCTTGATCGTATATATATTTTCTTTACTTTTGCAATCTTACTGGTAATTTTATAAGTTCAACTGAGAGATGAAGATTTCATATAACTGGATTAAAGACTATCTAAAAATTGATCTTGAACCTGCCAAAGTTGCAGAGATATTAACAGCCATCGGTCTTGAAATTGAAGGGATTGATGAATGGGTTTCTGTCAAAGGAGGTCTGAAGGGTGTAGTGATCGGTGAAGTACTGACCTGCAAAAAACATCCTGCTGCAGATAAACTTTCGGTAACCACAGTTGATATCGGGCAACCACAGCCTTTGCAGATCGTTTGCGGAGCCCCGAATGTAGCTGCAGGTCAGAAAGTTCCTGTTGCAACTATCGGAACTGTTGTTTTCAAGGGTAATGAGAGCTTTGAAATAAAAAAATCAAAAATAAGAGGAGAATTATCTGAAGGTATGATATGTGCCGAAGATGAATTGAGTCTCGGCACTTCTCACGAAGGGATAATGGTATTGAATAAAGATGCCAAACCAGGTACTCCTGCCAGCAGTTATTTTGAAATTGTAAATGATTCTGTTTTTGAGATCGGACTGACTCCTAACAGGATAGACAGCGGATCGCATTTTGGAGTCGCAAGAGATCTTGCTGCTTACCTTAATTTAAATGCAGGTTTAAGGGAAAAAGCTGTTCTTCCTTCAGTAAGGGACTTTAAACCCGATAACAACAACAATCCGTATGAAGTTATAATAGAAAACCCAACTGATTGCCCCAGGTACACAGGGATAACTATAAGTGATGTAACTATTGGAGAATCTCCCGACTGGCTTAAGAATAAACTAAGGGCAGTGGGTCTTAACCCGATTAACAATGTAGTGGATATCACGAATTTTGTACAGCACGAGATAGGTCAGCCGCTGCACGCATTCGATGCTGATAAAATTGATGGCAGGAAAGTAATTATCAGGAATATGCCTGACAAAAGCAAATTCGTTACACTTGATAATGTTGAAAGAAGCCTCTCTTCGCGTGATCTTATGATTTGCAATCAAAAGGAAGGAATGTGCATCGCCGGAGTGTTTGGAGGGATTAAATCAGGTGTTACCTCCTCAACAAAAAACATTTTCCTTGAAAGCGCATATTTTAATCCTGTAGCTATCCGCAAAACATCAAAAAGACATGGTTTGAAAACCGACGCTTCATTCAGGTTCGAAAGAGGCGCTGATCCGAATATTGCCATCTGGGCTCTTAAAAGAGCAATAATGCTTATAAAAGCAACCGCAGGCGGAAAGATATCATCAGATGTTATTGATGTTTACCCTGAAAAGATAAATGGCGTTCATATCAATGTTGATTTTAATAATATTAACAGGCTGATCGGCAAAAAGATTGAACCAGAAACAGTGAAAAAAATTCTATCACTGCTCGATATTGAAATTATAAGTGAAGATGCCAATAAACTAGCTCTTGTGATTCCAACTTACAGGGTTGATGTAAAACAGGAAGCTGATGTAATTGAAGAAATCCTCAGGATTTATGGATATAATAATGTCGAGGTAAGTATGCATGTCAATTCGACCCTTTCCTATCCCGAGAAACCCAATAAAGAAAAGATTATAAATATTGTATCTAATCTCCTGTCGGCAAATGGATTCGCTGAAATAATGTGCAACTCACTCTGTCCTGCAGCCTGGTATGATCAGAGCGAGGATTTTGATAAGGACCAGCTGGTGATGCTTGCGAACCCCTTAAGTTCAGATCTGAATGCAATGAGACAAACTCTGCTTTTTGGTGGCCTGAACTCAGTAATATGGAATATTAACAGGCAGAATCTCGATCTTAAACTCTACGAGTTCGGGCATACTTATTTTTATCATAAGACAGACCAACAGTATCCCAGAGTAGGCAATTATATCGAAAAAACTTCTCTCGATCTATTCATTTCCGGGAATACCGGACGCCAGAGCTGGAATTTCAAGACCAATCCCACTGATTTCTTCAATATTAAATCCTCAATTGAAATGATACTCTCGAGGTTAGGAATAAAACCTGAGAATTTAGCTCCCGGAGAATCTGATAAAAAATATTTCGCTGAATCTGCCTGTTATCTGTTTAACAATAAGTTGATTGCTGAAGTCGGACGTGTTGCGAAGAGCTATCTGGCAAAATTTGATATCGGACAGGATGTATATTGGGGTCATTTGGAATGGGATTTCCTTTTAAAACTTATTAAAACTCATTCTATCTCTTTTCACGAGCTTCCAAGGTACCCTTCAGTAAAAAGAGACCTTGCCCTGCTTCTCGACAGGAGTATAAAGTTCAGTCAGATCAGAGATATTGCTTTCAGGACAGAAAAAAAGGTACTTCATGAAATATACCTTTTTGACGTTTATGAGAGCGATAGTCTGGGCGAAAATAAAAAGTCCTATGGTGTAAGCTTTATTCTGCGTGATGATCTTAAAACCATGCAAGATAAAAACATTGACAGAATTATGAATAATCTCTTAAAGGCATTGGAAAGTGAACTTAATGCACAGATCAGATAAATAATGAAGAACCGTTTGGAACTTCTTAAAGGAGACATAACTACTCTAAATGTTGATGCGATCGTAAATGCAGCAAATAACTCACTCCTCGGAGGAGGCGGTGTAGACGGGGCAATCCACAATGCTGCAGGTCCCGACCTTCTTCTTGAATGTAAAAAGCTTAACGGATGCGAGACAGGGAAGTCAAAAATTACCGGAGGTTACAGGCTTAAGGCAAAATATATTATCCATACCGTAGGCCCGGTATGGCATGGAGGTTATCGTGATGAGACTCAATTGCTTGCTTCGTGTTATCAGACCTGCCTGGTGCTTGGAAAAGAGAAAAAGATCAAAACACTGGCATTCCCGGGGGTTTCGACAGGCGTTTATGGTTTTCCCAGGGATCTTGCGGCTCTTATAGCTCTGAACGAAACCAAAAGATTTCTTAATAAAAACAGCTATCCGGAAAAGGTAATCTTTGTTACCTATGATGATAATAGTTATGAAATTTACAGGAAACTACTCGATCAATGATTTCATTCTTCAGATCAGTCAGGGCATATTTCTCTCTTGTAAAGTTCAGCCATACTGTCTTCGCAATGCCTTTTGCTCTGATAGGTTTTTCGATAGCTGTATCTTCCGCGGAATTTAATTTCAATATCAGGTTGCTTCTTCTTGTGATTCTTTGTATGATCCTGGCCAGAAATACTGCAATGGGATTCAACAGACTGGCTGACAAAGATTTTGATGCCCTAAATCCAAGAACAAATAAAAGAGAGATACCTGCCGGCATAATCAGTGCAAGGGCAGCTACAATATTCGTCATCATCAATGCTGCTCTGTTTATTGTCGCAACGGGGTTTATAAACCAGCTAACTTTTATCCTTTCTCCTGTGGCTTTGATTGTGATTATTGGATATAGCCTGACTAAAAGATTCACTTCCCTATGCCATTTTGTTCTTGGATTGGGTTTAAGTCTGGCACCTATCGGAGCATATATTTCTGTAACAGGAAAATTTAGTCTTCTTCCTCTTATCTATTCTATTATTGTCCTGAGCTGGGTCAGCGGTTTTGATATTATATATGCTCTTCAGGATGATGAATTCGACAAGTCTATCAGTATCCATTCACTTCCTTCAGTTACGGGAAGAAAAAAGGCGCTCGTCATTTCAATATTTGTACATAATATTACATTCGTTCTTGTGATGGCAGCTGGAATTTACGGGAAAGGTGGAATACTCTTCTGGACAGGTGCTCTAATATTTACATTGTTATTAGTATATCAGCACAGCATTGTAAAATTTAATGACCTGAGTAAAGTAACTCTGGCGTTCGGTACAACCAATGGTATTGCAAGCATACTTTTTGCCATTTTTGTTATTCTCGATCTGATTTTGAGACACTGATAGTTTAAATTTATTTCACCAGTAATTGTTCTTATTAAAGTTTTTTTGTTTCTTGGTATCATAAAAAAATGTTTGTATGGCGGAATTAGTTATTAAAGAGGTACTTACTAAAAAGGACCGACGCGAATTCATTTTCCTGCCGGAAAAAGTTCACAAAAACGAACCTGACTGGCTTCCTCCTATTTATATGGATGAGTGGGAGTTATATGATAAAAAGAAAAACAAATCATACCAGTATGCTGATGCCATCCTTCTGCTGGCTTACAGGGATAAAAAACCTGTCGGTAGAATAATGGGCATTGTCAATAACAGATATAATTCCATAAATAATGAACAGCATGGCCGTTTTTGCTTCATGGAGTGCTACAACGACAAGGAAGTTTTTCATGCCCTTATAACCAGGGTTGAAGATTGGACAAGAGAGAAAGGCATGACAAGGTTAATCGGACCCTTGGGATTTTCGGATAAAGATCCGCAGGGTTTTCAGATAGAAGGATTTGAATATCCGTTGTTTATGACAGCAGCAAATAACTCAAAATACATGCCTGAGCTTCTTGAGGCTGAAGGGTATGATAAGAAAGTCGATCTTGTTGATTATCTTGGTAAGATACCTGAAAAATTTCCTGAGGTGTATGAAAGAGTGCTTGCCCGATATGAGTGTAATAAAGAGTTTAAAATAATAGAATTCGCTGCAAAAAAAGAACTTAAACCCTATATCATTGCTGTACTCGAACTTATGAATGAAACATTTGCCGAGATCTATGGTTTTGTTCCTCTCAATGATAGGGAAAAGACTGATTTCGCTTCACGTTACCTGCCTATCCTCGATCCTAAATTCATTAAAGTGATCGAAGTCAACGGGAAATTAGTAGGTTTTGCAGTAGGTATACCCGATTTCAGTAAAGGTATAAGGGAAGCAAAAGGAAAACTATTGCCTTTCGGGATCTTCAAAATACTCAAGGAATCAAAACGGTCAAAAAAACTCCTTATGATGCTTGGCGGGGTTAAGAAAGAGTACCGCGGAAAAGGACTTGAGGTACTTATGGGAGTCAAAATCCTCCAGTCGGGAATCAAACATAATATGGACACACTCGAAAGTCACCTCGTTCTTGAAGATAACACCAAGATGAGGGGTGAATATGAGAGAGTAGGTTGCAAGGTCGTTAAGAAATTCAGAATTTACCAGAAAGCGCTGTAGAAGAAGGCCCAAGGTTGAGGTTGAGATTGAGGTTGAACCGATATTAAAACCTGAAGAAGAGCGATAATCCCAACATCTCCTTGAATTGAATCCGTGCTGTTTTTTTCTCGGTTCCATCGGGTCTTAAAATGGGTTTGCCGTTCATGTACTGCTCAACAGTTTTGGTATCGTCGTCAAATACCAGGTGTGTATTGAATCTTACGTCGGTAAACCAGTTCAGCTTTGCAGTAGCTATCATTTCCCAGTCAACATCCACATTCTGTGGGTTATGAATATAATTGGTGAATAATTGTAACCTGTTTATGATTGTTAATGTTTCAACAGGTTTAAACTCATTGGTTATCATAAAGCTTACACCTGGTTCATTCAGTGATTTCCTGTTCTTTGCTATGCCATACTGAGTCTGATCTATTCGGGTTGAATCATACTTATTATGAAAATAGGCAGGATCCGTTACAAAGGTACCTTTATACGAGAACGGAGAAAAGTTAATTGAAGTTGTTTTGTTTGGTTTATAATCAAGTCCGAAGCCGATTGTAAGGACAGCAGGATTCATGAATTTCGATACCAAATTTGAGGTATCCTCTCCGGCATCATTCTTAAAGTAATTCCTTCCTTTCGCAATCTGTGTCTTAAATAAAAGGATAGCGCTGAAATCAAACTTACCAAATGCTTTATGATTAAGTTTTGAGTTTGTCTCAAGAAGGTCAATGTTTTTTCTGATGCCGTCTTGCCCTGTTGCAATATATCCGAATTTAAGACGGGCAAAATTATTCGATGAAAGCTTCAATTTTTTATTATCATAGTCTGAATACCCGGTTACATCAAGAAATGTCGAAATACTACTTTCCCCCCCTTTGACCCAGTTGCTCAGGGATGCCTGATTGAGAACATAAGAAGCTTCAGTACGGTATTTCCAGAACGGGGTTATAACAGAAATATTCTTAAGATCCATAATTTTTTTATTATCAACTGATTGTACATTTGTTTTGGCGCGTGCATAGTTTCCCTGCCGTACAGGTCTCCTGAAGTTAACTCCCTGTTCAAGATAGAGACCAATTGTATTTCTTGATGAATTGCCGATCCATATTGTCACCGAATCGGAAAATTCATTTTTCATCCAGAAACGTATCTCTTTTTCTGCCCTTGAATTCAGCATTATTGGGGTCACAGTCTTTCCTACCCCTGTAAAATTAATAACAGTGGAATCGCGTTCATCTAGATATTTAATCAGCGCTGAAACTGCGGCCTTGATGGAGTCACTCTGAAAAGGATTATTAAAATACCTGAAAGGAAATTTTGAATACGATGAAGTTGCTTCCTTAAGTGTACCAGCTATCACCATAACGGTTGTGTCTTTCAATTCGAGGATGGACCTGAAAGTGTCAGCAGGTTTTTTTATTCCTACTGACTTGATTTTCAATGAATCTTTATTTCCTGCTATACCCAGTGAGTCCAGTCTGATTGAATCAGAAATCATATTTAGCTCCGGTTTGGCATAGACAGGAATTTTTAGTTTACGAGGTTCCCATGTGAAAAATCTGTTCCTGGGAATACTCAGGGAATCGTAAGGATATTTTACTAACATTTCTCTCAATGAATCTAAGGGAGGCTGCCCTGCTTCATAGATAAGACGGCTGAATGCCTTTCTTAATGTGTCTTCCGGATTTTTCCATATCTGAGGATGAATGTTTTTCAATAGATACTGCAGCGCTTTTGGAGTTGAGAATACAATATCAGGTCTTTTTTGATATTCATTCAAAATCACTCCGCTTCTCCTTAATGAATCAATTAAAGAAGCCGAAGATGCTATTCTTTGATTTTTCTCCTGTGAAAATCCTGATATATAGCTGCTTATAAAAATAAATGTCAGAAAAAACTTAAGAATTCCAAAGTTCATAGGTTAATTATTTTCAGGTCAGATTTTTTGCGGTTGAATATATCATAAATTACTTTTAATTTTACAGAAATAATTCTGACAATAGATGTCCCGTATTCACATAACGGAAAATAGCCGGGTTGACATATACAAGAATATCAAAAACAGAGATTTCTTTTTCGTCAACATCTAGAATAGGTCCAGTTAGTGGGCTTACCATCAGCTATTTAACATCATTCAAGTTTCATTCACTTTTTCTAATTTATAATAATTATGGAAATGCCATTTACAGAACCATTTAAAATAAAAATGGTCGAAAACATATACAGAAGTACGGTTGAACAAAGAGAACACTGGATTAAAGAAGCTTCATATAATCTTTTTAACCTGAAATCAGAACAGGTCTTTATTGATCTGCTTACTGATTCCGGTACCGGGGCAATGAGCGACAAACAATGGTCCTCAATGATGGTCGGTGATGAAAGCTATGCCGGAGCATCTTCATATTATAAACTTAAGGATGCGATAAAGGATATCACGGGGTTCGATTATTTCCTGCCTACACACCAGGGAAGAGCGGCTGAGAATGTTCTCTTCTCAGTTCTGGTGAAAGAGGGTGACATTGTACCTGGTAATTCGCATTTCGATACAACGAAAGGTCATATCGAATTCCGGAAGGCTAAAGCAATCGATTGTACAATTGATGAAGCCTCGGATACAATAGTATGGCATCCTTTCAAAGGGAACGTAGATATTGAAAAACTGAAGAATGTACTTCTGACCAATCCAGCTGAAAAGATCTCATGCGTAATCGTCACGATCACCAACAATACTGCTGGTGGACAACCTGTGAGTATGGCGAACCTGAGAGAGGTGAGCGGATTGTCACATAAATATGGGGTGAAATTTATTATCGACTCTGCACGGTTTGCTGAGAATGCATATTTTATAAAAATGAGGGAAGATGGATATGCAGACAAAGATATCAGGGAGATAGCAAGGGAAATGTTTTCGTATGCCGATGGCATGACAATGAGTTCAAAAAAGGATGCTATAGTGAACATGGGAGGATTTATTGGATTCAGAGAAGAAGAACTATTCAGGCAAGCTTCTACTTATAATATTATATATGAAGGCTTTATAACTTATGGTGGTATGTCGGGAAGAGATATGAATGCCTTGGCCCAGGGTCTCTATGAAGGTACCGAATTTGCCTATCTTGAGTCACGGATTAATCAGGTTGCCCGGCTCGGAAAGAAAATGAAAGAGTATGGAATGCCTGTTCTAGAACCTTTTGGTGGACATGCAGTATTTATTGACGCAAAAAAGTTCCTTCCGGATATTCCAAAAGAAGAATTTCCGGCTCAGACACTGGCTCTGGAGCTCTATAAAGAAGGTGGAGTGAGAGGAGTTGAAATAGGTGCCCTTATGGCTGACAGGGATCCGGGAACACGCGAAAACAGGTATCCCGATCTTGAAATGGTAAGACTGGCATTACCTCGGAGAGTTTATACTGACAACCATATGGATTATGTTGCAGCAATCGCCGGAAATGTGTTTAAAAGGAGAAATAGTATAAAACGTGGCGTAAAAATTATATGGGAAGCTCCGATAATGAGGCATTTCACAATAAAACTGGAACAGCTTTAATCTGACATTTCAACTTGGATTGAGATTCGATTTTAGTATTTTTGTGGGGAAATAATTAACTTACACTCACTTCACTTTTTCATCTTTAATTTTCAGGATATGATTAAATCCATGACAGGCTACGGTAAGGCCATTGCTGAAACACCACAGAAAAAAATAACTATCGAAATAAAATCTCTGAATTCCAAACAGCTTGATCTGAACACCAAGCTGCCCTGGCTGTATAAAGAAAAGGAACCTGAAATCAGAAATCTTATCAGCCAGAGACTCGACAGAGGGAAAATTGATTTTTCAATTTATTGCGATATGCTTGATGATGAAGTAGTTACAGTTATCAATAAATCGGCTGTCAGGAATTATTATAACCAGTTTAAAGAGATTGCCGAAGAGTTGAAAATTGACCTTGATGATCAGATCTTTACTGCGATAATGAAACTCCCCGACACTCTGAAAACAGAAAAACCTGAGATGCCCGAAGCTGAATGGGAAATAGTAAGAAATCAGATAATTGAGTCAATAACGATGATCGACCTTTATAGAATGGAGGAAGGAAACTCAATCATGACTGATCTTAAAAAATGCATTGGTAAAATCCTGGAGTTGCTTGAAACTGTCAAAACCTTTGAAGCAGGAAGGATCTCAAAAATAAGGGAAAAGTTGATGGTCCTTCTCGAAGAGAATCTGGGTCCTGAAAAAGTCGACAAAAACAGGTTTGAACAGGAAATCATATTTTACCTCGAAAAATATGATATCAACGAAGAAAAGGTGAGATTGAAAACACATTGTGATTATTTTATTGAAACAGTAAATACTCCTTCTCCAAATGGGAAAATTCTGAACTTTATAGCCCAGGAAATTGGCCGTGAGATAAACACTATAGGTTCAAAGGCAAATGATGCATCCATCCAGAAACTGGTGGTAATGATGAAAGATGAACTCGAAAAAATCAAAGAACAAACCTTAAATGTTTTATAAGCGAAAAAATCAAGAACTGACACAGAGAAACACAGAGAAGCACGGAGAACCACAGAGTTGTACAGACATATATCAGAATAAGCCCCTTTTGGGGGGTTGGGGGTAAAAAAATCAGGAACGAACAATGGCCGGAAAACTAGTAATCATATCAGCTCCCTCAGGTGCGGGGAAAACAACAATAGTTAAACATCTGCTTGAGAGCGAATTAAATCTTTCATTTTCTGTTTCGGCAACCACCCGGCCGCTAAGGGGAAATGAGATGAATGGAGTGGACTATTTCTTTATGACTGTCGCTGATTTCAGAAAAAGAATTGATAACAACGAGTTTGTAGAATGGGAAGAGGTATATAAGGATCTTTTCTACGGAACACTCAAAAGCGAGCTTGAGCGAATATGGGCAAATGGTCAGCATGTGCTGTTTGATGTTGATGTCAAAGGGGGGATTGCGCTGAAAGATAAATTTGGAACAGATGCCATAGCAATCTTTATTATGCCGCCTTCGGTTGAGGAACTTGAGAACAGGCTTGTGAAGAGAGCGACTGATACTGTGGAGAAAATAAAAATGCGGGTCGAAAAAGCAAAAGAGGAGCTGAAACTTGCTAACCAGTTCGATGCAGTCATTGTTAATCACCAGTTGGATAAAGCGAAAGAGGAGACTTTGAAAATAGTTTCATCATTTCTTGGAGCTAATTCCGGATATTAAAATGTCAAAAATCGGCCTCTACTTCGGATCTTTTAATCCTATCCATATTGGTCATATGGCCATTGCAGGATATATGACCGAATTTGGAGGTCTCGATCAGCTATGGTTTGTGGTTAGCTCGCATAATCCTTTAAAAAATAAAGAGACTCTGCTTGCCGATCATCATCGTCTTTACATGACGCAACTTGCTATAGGAGAAAACGACAGGTTAAAAGCAACCGATATAGAATTAAAATTGCCTGTACCTTCATATACCATTGATACTCTTACCTATCTGAAAGAAAAATACCCTAAAAATGAGTTTTGTCTGGTAATGGGTGAAGACAATCTGATAACACTTCATAAATGGAAAAATGCCATTGTACTTGTAAAAAAATGCCCCATTTACGTTTACCCGCGACCATATACTGAAAAACATGGGTCGCTTCTTCTCAATCAGATACTCTTAGCCGCCGATATTCATCATATTGATGCCCCGCTTATGGAAATCTCAGGCACTTTTATCCGTAACGGGATTAAAAACGGGAAGAATATGTCGTACTTCCTGCCACCGCCTGTCTGGAAATATATTGTGGAAATGCATTTCTATGAAAAATAGGCATTGGGCGACTGGCGCAAGGCGTCAGGCTACGTTCCCCTCCTAGGAGTAGCAGGGGATTGGATTCATACAGCTATCTGAATCTCTTTAATTATCTCCTCTCCCCTTTTCAAAGCCTGCTCGTTTATCGGAATAAGATTGTGATATCTTTCAGGAAGTGATTTCTTCAAACCTTTAATAACATTTTCAAGTTTAATTATCGGTTTAACCTTAAGAAATCCACCGAGAACAATCGTATTGAAGGTTTTAGGGCTATTCAATCTGGAAGCCTCCTCAGCTGCATCAACCCGGTATATGCTGATATCTTTCCTTTCAGGATGTCGTGTGATTCCATTACCGTCATATATCAGTACTCCGCCCGGTTTAATAGAACTTTCAAATTTATCAAGTGACTGCTGGTTCAGAATGATTGCAGTATCGAACTGTTTTATTATTGGCGAGCTGATCCGGTCGTTGCTGATTATAACAATGACATTTGCAGTTCCCCCACGCATCTCTGGTCCGTACGAAGGCATCCAGCTGACTTCCATATCCTGCATAACGCCTGAATATGCCATTATTTTACCCATTGAAAGGACACCTTGGCCACCAAATCCGGCTATTATTATTTCCTCAGTCATTTTCTTATGATTTTCTTTATTTACAGATAATCTATTCTACCGGAGTTTTAAGATCTCCCAAAGGATAATAAGGAAACATGTTTTCCTCCATCCATATATTGGATTGCACCGGAGTCATTTTCCAGCCCGACGGGCAGTTTGACACTATTTCAATAAGGCATGTACCCTTATTAAGCTTCTGATACTGAATGCCTTTTCTTATAGCTTTCTTGGTCTTTTTTACATTTGCTGCAGTATGAACGCTCTGCCGGGTGACATAATATGATCCTGGAAGAGTTGCAACAATATCCGTAATTTTAAGTGGGTATCCCATAGTTTTAACATCTCTTCCATATGGCGAAGTTGATGATTTCATGCCGGGAAGAGTGGTCGGTGCCATTTGACCTCCTGTCATCCCGTAGATGCCATTATTTATAAAGATTATCAGAATATTTTCTCCCCTGTTACATGCATGTATTGTTTCAGCTGTACCGATTGCTGCAAGATCGCCATCACCCTGGTAAGTAAAGACAAATCTGTCAGGTAGAAGACGCTTGATTGCAGTTGCAACAGCAGGAGCCCGTCCATGTGCAGCCTCCTGCCAGTCAATGTCAAGATAGTTATACATAAAGACCGAACATCCAACAGGAGAAACACCAATAGCCTGAGATTGAAGACCTTCTTCATCGATTAATTCCGCAATAATCCTGTGAGCAGTTCCATGTCCGCAGCCCGGACAGTACGACAGGGTATTCTCTGTCATTATATCCGTTTTCTTATAAACCAGATTTTCAGGTTTTATTATTTCTTTGATTCCGGAAAATTCAACCATTTTTCAGCCTCCTATGAATTTTGATTTCAAATTTTCAACAACCTCTTCTGGTGTTGTAACAATTCCTCCCATTCTTCCAAAATGATAGACAGGTACTTTTCCGTTAACTGACAGAAGCACATCCTCTATCATCTGACCTGCACTCATCTCAACCGACAACATTCCTTTAACATGATCGGCAAGTTCATTCAGTTTTTTTGATGGAAAGGGGAACAGTGTTATTGGCCTCAGCAAACCCGCTTTAATCCCTAGTTCTCGTGCAATCTGAACAGATTTCTGACAGACTCTTGCGCTGGTCCCATATGCAACAAAAATGTATTCAGCATCTTCACATTGAAATTCTTCAAAACGGACCTCTTTTTCCCTGATCTCATCATACTTTTTCAGAAGCTTTATATTGAACATTTCCTGCCGGTTTGGATCAAGATCCAGTGATGTTATAATGTTTCTTTCCCTTGTTGATGGTTTTCCTGTTGTAGCCCATTCAGGGACAGTTTTGGATCTTTCCTTCTGGGGACTCAGATAAACTTTTTCCATCATCTGTCCTATTGCGCCATCAGAAAGCATCATAACAGGATTCCTGTATTTAAAAGCAAGTTCAAAGCTGAGATCCACAAAGTCAGCCATTTCCTGGACTGATGCGGGTGCAAGTACTATCAGGTGATAATCTCCGTGGCCTCCCCCTTTCGTTGCCTGAAAGTAATCTGACTGAGCAGGCTGGATAGTGCCAAGACCCGGTCCTCCCCTGACAACATTGACAATAAGACATGGAAGTTCTGCGCCTGCTATATATGTAATACCCTCCTGTTTAAGGCTTATCCCTGGTGACGAGGAAGATGTCATGACTTTTTTACCGCATGCAGCACCTCCATAAACCATATTAATTGCAGCTACTTCACTTTCTGCCTGAAGAACGATCATTCCGGTTGTTTCGGCCGGATTTGCCTCCATCAGATATTCAATGATTTCGGTCTGAGGCGTAATAGGGTACCCAAAGTAGCCATCAACTCCTGCACGAATCGCAGCTTCAGCAACCGCTTCATTTCCTTTCATCAATCTTAGTTCCTTTTCCATTGATGCCTATATTTTTGTTTTATATACTGTTATTACTCCATCAGGACAGACCATAGCGCAGTTGGCACAACCAATACACAACTCCGGATTAGCAGGAAATGCGTAGTTATATCCTTTCCCATTCACCTCTTTTGCCATTGCGATTGTACCTGTAGGACAGGTAACCATACATACTTCGCACCCTTTGCATCTCTCAACATTTACAACAATACTGCCTCTTATCTTTGCCATATTCTATTTATTAGTTTATTGTCGGATGATCTTTACTAAATTTTTTCAAACGCATTTCAAGATCATGAAATTGTGTCCTCGGAACCTTGGATACACATGCCCGCAGGCCATCAGGCTTATCACTTCCGGTAGTCAACAGGGAAATTGCGCTTATTCCGTAGCATAAAAGTTGTACTATAAGTTCATCACCAGACAACCCCGGATAGGCGATAGTGAAGTAGAAACCGTCTGCAAGAGGTTCGTCAAGGTCCCTGTCATACACGATCCTGAAACCATTCGAAATAAACAATTTTTTCATCTCCCCAGCCTTTTTGCCATATTCAAGAACATCATCCCTGTATTTATATTTTCCATCGTTAACTGCTTTAAGAAGAGCAGCTAAGCCATACTGAACCGAATGAGATACCCCTGCTGACAAGCCATATAAGGCCCCAAAGATAGCTGAATGCCCGAATTTATCTGTTGAATAATATCTTAAAAGGTCGGGATAGGATCTTTTAAACAGTTTATCAGATATTGCCATCATACCTATTCGCTGACCTGCATAACTGAATATTTTGGAACTCGAAATAAGCATAACATATTCGTCAGTGTAGTGAGCTACAGTTGGCTGGAAGGGAGGAATGCCGGGATTTGAATAATCTTTGCGGAAATCCATTCCGAAGTAAGCAAGATCTTCTATTGGGATAACATCGTATTTCCTCGAAAGTTCGCCTATAGTGGCAAGTTCTTCCTCAGTCAGACATATCCATGTCGGATTATTCGGGTTTGAAAACAGCAATGATGATATTTTGCCAGATTTCAGGTATGATTCCAGTTTTTCTCTGAGCTTCTTTCCCCTGTGATTATAAATATCAAAAGAAACATAATCATGTCCCAGCATTTTAACCTGTTGTTTCTGAACGGGAAATCCTGGATCGAGAAACAAAGTTCCCTCTTTGGTCCTGTCATTTCTGTTAGCAACAAGAAAACTCACCATAGCTCCCATCATCGAACCCACAGTAGGTATACAGCCTTCCGGATCAATATCCACATTAAGGAATAGTTTAATAAATCTTGCGGTTTCATTTTTCAAAGGTTCAATGCCTGAAATGTCAGGGTATATTGAAGCAACCCCTCTCTTAAGTGCAGCAATTTCGGCTTCAATTCCAACCGACGGAGCTGGAATGCCGGGAACGCCCATTTCCATTCTGATGAATCTGATACCGGTCTTCTCTTCAATGATATCCACAAGGTGAACAATTTCACGAATGGAACAAGTACCCGGTGAAGGAATGCTGATAGTACTGGCAATTGTTTTAATTAATTCAGGAGATATTGGAATATCGTTCATGCCGTTTCAGAAGTATTAAAATTTCCTTTTATCTATAACGCGTTTCGACTTGCCTTCGCTTCTTTCGATAATTTTGGGTTCAACAAGAGTCACCTTTATTCCCAGTCCCAGAGAATTCTCAAGGTTATTTTGCAATTTCTGGCGAAGCGATTCAAGCTGACTGATCTTATCCTGAAAGAATGCCTCATCAACTTCAACCTTCAGTTCAAGAGTATCCAGATTATTTACCCTGTCGACAATCAGGAGGTAATGAGGCTTAATTTCGTTCATTTCAAGAAGGACTGTCTCAACCTGTGAAGGAAACAGATTTACTCCACGTATAATAAGCATATCATCACTCCGACCGAGACATTTTTCCATTCTTACCATTGTTCTGCCGCATGTGCATCTTTTATAAGTAAGTCTAGTCAGGTCGCGAGTCCTGTAACGGATGAGAGGCAAGCCCTCTTTTGTAATTGTCGTAAATACCAGTTCCCCTGTAGATCCTTCAGGTAAAACACGCAGTGTATCGGGGTCAATTATTTCGGGGTAAAAATGATCTTCATTTATGTGCAATCCCTCCTGAACCTGGCATTCACTTGCTACTCCAGGGCCGATTACTTCGCTAAGTCCATAGATATCGATTGCTTTAATTCGCAGCTTGTCTTCTATCTCCCTTCTCATATTTTCGGTCCATGGTTCTGCTCCGAAGACACCTACCCTAAGCTTCAGATCATTGCGATTAATTCCACTTTCCTGAATCGCTTCAGCAAGAAAAAGCGCGTAAGATGGCGTGCAGGCCAGGACAGTGCTTCCAAAATCGTGCATAAGCTGTATTTGTCGCACAGTGTTGCCACCCGATATGGGTATTACAGAAGCACCTATTTTCTCCCCCCCATAATGTAGTCCGAGTCCTCCGGTAAAAAGTCCGTATCCATATGCAACCTGGATGAAATCATTTCTGTTGGCGCCAGCACTTGTCAATGTACGGGCCATCACTTCAGACCATGTTGAAATATCATTCCTTGTATAACCGACAACTGTTGGTTTCCCGGTAGTTCCCGATGATGCATGTACACGTACAATCTCACTCATCGGAACAGCAAATAAACCGAACGGATAATTGTCTCTCAGGTCCTGTTTGGTAGTATATGGCAGTTTTGCTATATCATCGATCGATCTGATGCTTTCCGGTCCTATACCGGCTTCCTGCATCTTATTCCTGTAATAAGGCACATTGAAATACACTCTTTCAACTGTTTCTCTAAGTCTTTCACTCTGAACGTGTCTGATTCCATCCCGGTCCATGCACTCGAAATGGCGGTTCCAAATTTCCATATCTTAAATTTTATATAAATCGCTGGCTTTCAGCAATTCCATCTCATGACTCTTAAGAGCCTTGATAGCATTCTCAGAGTTGCTGCACCGAAGTATTATAATTGACTTATCTCCGACTGAAAAGGCGTAGGTGTACTCCACACTAATATCCAGATCCGAGAGGATCTTCAAAATTTTTGCATAGTATTTTGCTTCGTTCGGAGCCATAACGGAGATAACCTCTGTAAGATTCACAGTGAAATTTTGTTTTTTCAAAATCTCCCGTGCCTTATCCGGATCAGAAACTAAAAGACGAAGAATTCCGAATTCCGTGGTGTCAGCAACGCTTAAAGCGGTTATCCTGATATTCTCCTCTCCAAGAGCTTCAAGCACTTCTGTTAATCGTCCTGATTTGTTTTCAAGAAAAATTGATAACTGATGGATAATCATATATTTAACGATTTATATTGTAAAATGAATTTTCGAAGATAAATATAAAATTTATTAGGTAACAAAAACATTGTGAAGATTACCTCTCAATTCTGATCCTGGCATCAACTACTGTGATACCATCAGGGCTTCCAATCAGTGGGTTAAGATCCATCTCCTTTATTTCGGTGGCGTAGCGCAATAAACTTGACAGCCTGACAATAATCTCAGCAAATTTTGCTTCATTGATTCCGGGTTTTCCCCGGGTTCCCTTTATAATAGTATAGCTTCTGAGACTCCGTATCATTGATTCTGCTTCGTTGAAAGTAAGAGGTGCAAGACCTGATGAAACATCACCAAGAGCTTCCACGAAAATTCCTCCTAATCCACAAAGTATAATATGGCCAAAACGGGGTTCATATTTTGCTCCTATAAAAAGTTCAGTTCCTGAAAGCATCTGCTGAACAAGTACAGTCTTTACTCCTTTGATCTGCATCATTCTTCTGAACTCTGCTTCAAGATGTTTGACTGATTTTATATTAAGGGTAACCCCTCCAACATCAGATTTATGAACCGGTCCGACAACCTTCAGTGCCAGGGGGTAACCGGTTTTCTTCGCAACTGATAACAGCTCTTTTATTGAAGAGACAACTTGTTCTTTCACTACAGGAATATGAGCGGCATTGAGCAAACTATGAATTATTGCGGGCTCCAGATAACCATCAGGTGATTCATCAATGATCTTCCTCACAAGCGGCACATCGATATTCTCAAGAAAAATCTTTTCTTCTGCAGGAGAAGGTGTGTTGAATATTTT
>Ga0208079_1000049_pt1 | contig 64247 bp, 56 predicted proteins | sample NGESurdeep092012_5_FD_184474 | JGI IMG/M metagenome (GOLD analysis project Ga0208079, IMG submission 184474) | Arctic peat soil microbial communities from Barrow, Alaska - NGEE Surface sample 210-2 deep-092012 (SPAdes) | ecosystem: Environmental > Terrestrial > Soil > Wetlands > Peat ... | reverse complement strand
AAGAGCATGCCCTCGACACTCGAGTGGCTCATGAATGTTGTGTCCGCTGTCTTGACCCCGAAGTTCCTCGCAAGGGCTTGACATTGATAGGAGCGTCGCCGGCTATGAGCCCACATCCGACCGGTCGCTGAAGAACGTGCTTGCGTCCAACAAGCGAGTCCTCCAGCGCTGTCGTGTGTTGACGGGGTCCGCTCGTCATATAGCATAGACGCTATGTAGGGTTCCGTTGAGCTCGAGCCTGAAGTCCGGGATTGGTTCAATGCCCTCGGGGGCACTGACGCTGACCGAGTGCGCTTTCACATTGACCGACTGGCCGAGATGGGTCCACTGCTTGACGAGCCCCACACTCGCCAACTGGACGGCAAGTTACGCGAGCTTCGGTTCTATCTCGCAGGCCGTCCAACACGGATCACGTACTGGATCGCCCCGGACGACGGATCATTCTTCTCACGGTGTTCGTGAAGACCCAACGCCAGGAGAAGCGAGAAATTCAACGAGCGAGGCAGGCGATGGATCGATGCGTGGCCGAAGAGCACACCACTCACGAGGAGGATTGGGAATCATGAGCAAGCGGGCGAGTTGGGACGAAGCCAGAGCGGAGCACCCCGTCACCGAAGAGGGGCGAGACGCGTACGAGGATGAAGCCCGAATCAGCGCCTTCCGAGAAATGGTCTACCGCCTCCGTTCCGAGGCCGGATTGACCCAGGCACAGCTGGCGGAGCGGATGGGAACGACGCAGTCGGCGATCGCCCGAATGGAAGGGGGCGGGTCCCGACCGACACTCGAGACTCTCGAGAAGCTGGCGACCGCAGTCGGCAATGAGCTCGTGGTCGGCTTTGGTGAGAATCTCTCGAATGACCGAAGCATCGCCAGGCTCGTGCGAGACGGCCACGCGGTGATTCGTCGCGCCAGCTGAACGAAGCGTCAAGCCACCCCACCTCCGCGTCGCCCGAATCCTGTTGACGCCTGGTCGGGCGGTTTCGCCGAGCCTCGGGTCTCGGTGGGACAGGTGTTGGCTGGCCTTCCCACGATCAGGAGGAAGACCATGTCCATTCTCGACTCGCCCCCAGCCGTGCTCGCCACCGTCATCGAGGACCCTCTCTTCGACGAGGCCGAGGTCGCGGCGGCGGCATTTCTGGCCAGGTACAACGGCCGAACACTCGATGCCTACCGCTACGACCTCCGTACGTTCTTCCAGTGGGCCTCCGACGCCCATCTGGCGGTGCTCGACGCCAAGCGTCCCCACATCGAGCTCTACCGGACGTCCATGGAGGAGAAGGGTCTCGCCCCCTCGACCATCGACCGTCGGCTCTCCACGGTCTGCGGCTTCTACCGGTTCGCCCACATCGACGGCCGGGTAGCCGCCAACCCAGCCCAGTACGTCCGTCGGCCGACGGTCCACCCTTCAGAGGGTAGGGGGTTGGATCGCCTGGAGTTCGGCACGTTCCTGTTCACCGCCGAGCGATTCGACCAGGACCATGCGGCACTCGCCGTCCTACTGGGACTGAACGGCCTCTGGGTGAGTGAGGCCTGTGGGACCAACATCGAGGACATCGCCTTCGATCGCGGTCACCGGACCCTCCGCATCCTCGGCAAGGGCAGCAAGCCCGCGGTTATCCCCCTGGTTCCGAGGGCAGCCCGGACGATCGCCTGGTCATCGGGGAGCGGTCAGAAGGCCCCATCCTCCGTCGTCGGGATGGGGTGCGCCTGGATCGGCGCACGGCCCATCGCTGGGTCCGCTCGATCGGCAAGAAGGCTGGGTTCGGCGTCGTCTATCCCCACATGCTCCGGGCAGCGTTCATCATGGCGGCCTTGGATGCCGGAGTCCCGCTCCGGGACGTCCAGATCGCTGCCCGCCACGCCGATCAAAGGACGACGACCGTCTACGACCACAGGCGGGAGAACTTCGACCGCCATGCCGCCTATGTCGTGGTGGCGTTCGTAGCCGGAGGATAGGACGTCACGTATCCGGAAGGTCGAGAGGCACTCCTCGGCGGCCGGCGATTGAACGCGCCACGTCTCCGACGGATCGTTCCGTGCGTTCGGCGGCAACTCGCACGTAGGCCAGGAACGCGTAGAAGGCATAGGTCCAGAAGTCATCCGATTGCCATCATTGGACCTCACCCAACAAGTCCGGGTACACCCCGCCTCGGATCATGGCAGCAGCTGAGAGCGCATAGTGGCTCTTGTGGTGCTGTGCTCTGCCGCTGAACCGGTAGTCCGGCAGGTAGCGCTCCCGGATGCCTTCGTAGTCGATGGGCTCGGCACGAGTGGCGCCTGACTCCTCGATCGCATCCGAAGCGAGCTCGAGCAGGTGTTCACACCTGCGCAGTGCGCGTGACCTGTCGTGGTGATCCGGTGACCGGGTCGGTGCCCACGAAGACGCGCAGCCGGTACTTGCCCGGCGCCACCTCTTGTATCGATCCACTACCCTCTGGGCGACGACGGTCTTGGCTCCGACCATTTTCCGCACGAGGCATACGGAAAATATGGGCGCGTTATAGGCTTGAGTCGCAAGGAGAGGTGCGAGAGCGGCCGAATCGGACTCACTGCTAATGAGTTGACCTAGGTAACTGGGTCCGAGGGTTCAAATCCCTCTCTCTCCGCTCAAGACAGCCGGCACAACCTAGTGGGTATGCCGTAGTGGTAATCTAGTGGGTATGGCCTATGTCGTCGCCCGACCGGCCGGGCGATTCGAGATCCGCGAGTCGGTCCACACGACCAAGGGCCCGCGAGCCCGCAGCCTGGCCAACTTCGGCATCCTCACAGACCAGGTTCTGGCCGTGGCCGCCGGTCGGGCGGAGCGACCATTCGATGCACGGGCCGTTCTTGCTTCGGCCCACCGGGTCGGGGCGCCGCTCACGACGATGGAAGCCCAGGTGGACCAGCAGGTGGTGGCCGTGGTCGCCGATGGGTCCCATCGCCATTTTGTGGAGACTTCGCGCCGCATGGCGCAAGCCCTGGAACAACCGTCGACCAACAAACGACCGGATCCGGGCCCGGCGCTGATCGACCTGCTGGGTTTCACCGACGCCATACTGCGTTCCCAGCCACCCAGGCCGTTCGAACCGCTGGGCTTTCCGGTTCTGTCCCGGATAGCCGAGCAACGACGCGTCGGCGCGAGCCCGGTCTGAAGGTGAACGAGCCGAAACGTCCCGGCGGGCTGGTGGCCAAGATATTGGCGGTACACGAACTGCTCGACTCGATGCGGGTGACCCATCAGTTCGGCGGTGCCATCGCTCTCGCCTGGTATCGCAACCCGCGTGCCACGACCGACATCGATCTGAACCTGACGGTACCTCCCGCCCAGGCCGACCCGGTGCTCGGGGCGCTGACCCACCTGGGCGTCACCGTCTCGGAATCCGACCGGAAAATGATCAAGCAGGATGGTCAGGCACGGCTCAACTGGGCCGGTTCCTATCTCGATGCATTCTTCGCCACTTTGGAGCTGCACTACGAGATGGCCCGGCGTCAGCGTCTGGTCGAATTCGGACCGATGCAGATCCCCATCCTGGCGCCGGAGCACCTGGTGGTGTGCAAGGCCATCTTCGACCGCCCGAAAGACTGGGTTGACATCGATGCCATGATCGCCTGGGGCACCGAGATCGACAGGACCGAGGTCCTCCGTTGGGTGTCAGAGCTTCTCGGGGATGATTCCGAGCAGTACTTCCGCCTGGCCGACCTGCTGGACGTCGTCCCGTAAGGCGGCTTCGTGCCTGCCGTAGGCCGTCCGCCCAGTCCTCGGTAGAATGTCCCGATGGCAGAGCGTTTCTGGTTGGAGACGTTGGGCTGCCCGAAGAACAAGGTCGACTCGGACAAATTGGCGGGGACCCTCACCCTTGACGGGTACGAGCCGGCGGACACTCCCGAGGACGCTGACCTGGTGGTCGTCAACACCTGTGCGTTTATCGAGGCGGCCCGCCAGGAATCGATCGATACCATCCTGGAGTTGTCGGATGCCCGCCGAGACGGTGCCCGGCTGGTGGTGACCGGCTGCATGGCCGAGCGATACGGCGACGAACTGGCCCAATCGCTTCCCGAAGTGGACCTGGTGGCACCGTTCGGGGTGTCGCTGCTGGCCCAAGTCGCTCCCGCCGAAGTGGCGATACCAGGCACTCCCGTGTCGTTGACCCGCAAACCCGAATCCACTGGTCCGGATACGGTCGGCCAAGGACCACTGCCGTCCTTCGACCTGTTGAACCTGCCGCGACCTGCGGCCACCGCACCGTGGTCGTACATCAAAGTGGCGGAAGGCTGCGACCGGAATTGCGGCTTTTGCGCCATCCCGTCGTTCCGGGGCAAACAGCGGTCCCGTTCCACCGAGTCGATCCTGGCCGAAGCCGACCAGCTGGGTGCGGCCAACGGCAACCTCAAAGAGGTGGTGCTGGTGGCTCAGGACCTTTCCTCGTTCGCCCTCGACCGGTCGACCGGTCGGATCGAACCACGCATTGATGGACCCGCCGTCGGTGGCAGGCGGCCGATCGTGGAGTTGGTGGCCGCGATGTCGGAGCGGGTGGCGTGGACCCGGTTGCTCTATCTATACCCATCGACGCTCGACGACGCGTTGGTCGAGGCCATGTTGGCCACCGGTGTGCCCTACTTCGACCTTTCGCTGCAGCACGTCGCCCGACCACTCCTCAAGCGGATGCGGCGGTGGGGCGAAGGCGATCGGTTCCTCGAGCGCATCCGAACCATCCGCCAGGCGGAGCCCACTGCCGCCTTCCGGTCATCGTTCATCGTCGGCTACCCGGGCGAGACCGAAGCCGATCACGATCAACTCCTCGAGTGGATCGGCGAGGCCCAACTGGACTGGGTGGGCTTCTTCCCGTTCAGCAACGAGGTGGGGACCTACGCCGCCGATCTCGATGATCAGATACCTGAGAACCTGGTGACCGAGCGCCTACGTGAATGCACCGAGCTCCAAGATTCCATTACCGCCCACCGCCGCGACGAGCTGATCGGCACCCGGGTCGAGGTATTGGTGGACGCCCCCGGCGAGGGACGGACCTACCGGGAGGCTCCCGAAATCGACGGAATCGTGGTCCTGCCCGACCACCTGCCCGTCGGTTCGTTTGTGGACGTCATCGTGACCGGCGCCGATGGCCCCGATCTCGTGGCTGAACCGGCGAACATCGGACACGAGGCTGCGGCCGTCCGATGAACGACGAGACCTCCACAGCATCCACAGCATCGACATCATCCACAGAATCCACATCATCGGCATCGACGCCAGCGACCTCGCCCCTCCGTAACTCCACCTTCGGGCCCTCGGCCTTGTTGACGCCGGCCAACGGCATCACCGGATTGCGCTTGCTGGCCACTCCGCTGCTGATCGCGCTCATCATGGTGAGAGGGGCCGACTGGGTCAACTTCGTGGTGTGGGGAGCCCTCTCCTTCACCGACGGGATCGACGGCTGGGTGGCTCGGCGACACGGGACCACCAGGTCGGGTGCGTTCCTCGACCCACTGGCCGACAAGGTGGTGGTGCTGGGTGCGTTGTTCGCGTTGGTAGCCAAGAGCATCGTGTGGTGGCTGCCGGTGGCCATCATCGCCGTGCGTGAGGTCTACATCACCATCTACCGATCGGTGGTAGGACGAAAGGGCGTGTCGATCCCGGCCCGAACGACCGCCAAGGTGAAGACGCTCTTCCAGAGCGTGGCCGTCGCCCTGTGCCTGGTCCCCCCGTTGGCCAAGCACCACACGGTGTTGGCGGTGGCGATCTGGGTGGCGACGATCCTCACGGTGTTCACCGGAGGTCAGTACTACCTCGACGGCCGCAAGTCGGCGGCAGGTCGCCGTCACACGAGCGATCCGAGAGACGGGGTCTGAGCCGGACATGAGGATTGAGATCGTGGCGGTCGGGACCGAACTGTTGCTGGGCCAGATCGCCGACACCAACTCGGCATGGCTGGGTGAGCATCTGGCCGCCGCCGGCATTGGCTCACATTTCCACCAGGCGGTCGGGGACAACCACCAGCGCATGGTGCTGGCCTTCCGTACCGCATTGGCCCGGAGCGACGGCATCATCGTGTGCGGCGGGCTCGGACCCACCCATGACGACATCACCCGGGATGCCATCGCCGAGGTGATGAATGTCCCACTGGAACGGGACGAGAAGTTGGTCGAGCGGATCAGCTCCATGTTCACTTCCCGCGGGCGGGAGATGCCGCCGTCCAACCTCCGCCAGGCCGATGTGCCCAAAGGTGCGACCGTCATTCCCCAGACCAAAGGCACTGCACCTGGGCTGATCTGCCCATTGGGTCACAAGGTGATCTATGCGGTGCCGGGTGTGCCCTACGAGATGTCCGACATGTTCGACCGGGGGATACTGCCCGATCTCCAGCGCCGGATGACCGAGAACGGGGAATCGACAGGGGTCATCGCCAGCCGGGTACTGCGGACCTGGGGGATGAGCGAATCCGGACTGGCTGACGCCCTGGCTGGTCACATCGGTGAGCTGGATGTCCCGGCCGGTAACGCCACCATCGCTTTCTTGGCCAGTGGCATCGAAGGGATCAAGGTGCGGGTGACTGTCCGGGCCGATGACCCCGACGCAGCGGCCGGCCTCCTGGATGCAGAGGAAACCGAGATCAGGCGCATCCTGTCCGTCGCGGCGGGGGACGTGGTGTTCGGGGTCGACGACGAAGCCATTGAGCACGCGGTGGCCCGGGCCCTGGCCGTGGACGGACTGACCCTGGGTCTGGCGGAGTCGCTCACCGGGGGTCTGGCATCGTCCCGGCTGGTCAACGTGCCCGGGGCCAGTCAATGGTTTCGGGGCTCGGTGGTCTCCTACGCCTCGGAGGTGAAGTTCGACGTGCTTGGCGTTCCCAAGGGACCGGTGGTCTCCGAAGAGGCGGCTATTGCCATGGCCGAGGGGGCACGCCGGGTACTGGGCGCCGACGTGGGGCTGTCGATCACCGGTGTGGCCGGGCCCGACCCTCAGGACGATCAGCCACCCGGCACCGTGTTCGTCGGTGTGGCCCGGCCTGATCGCAAGACCGAAGTGGTGGCGTTCACCGTGCCCGGCGATCGTGACCGGGTCCGCCAATACGCCACCATTGCCGCCCTCGATCTGCTTCGCCGCACGGTGGGGTCAGACGGGTCGCCGCCCTCGGCACGTCTCTTCGGGCGTTAGGTTCCCCGGGCGTTAGGTTCCCCGGGGTGGCCGGGCCAGCGCTGCGATCTCGGGAAGTATCCGTGATCGCAGCCACATCCCCCCATCCTTGGAGATGTGAATGCCATCGCTTGAGCGAACGGTGACACCGTCGATGATCGGCGAGTAGCGACGGTCGGGGGACAGCACCTTGTTCAGGTCGTACACAGTGACCATGCCCGGGTGCTGAGCGGCAACCCGGCGGATCAGCGCGTTGTAGGCATCGGTGCGGCCGGGTGTGTTTTCGGGGTAGGTCGAGCCGTCGGGCGCCTCGGTCGGGTCGCCGGCCGGCACGGCTCCGGTCGGCATCTCCGCGGCCGGTGCGATGTCCGGCGGTGCGATCTCCTGGCTCGAGACCCCGGTGGCAAAAGAATCAGACACCGGGAGCTCGGGGAGTCGCGGGTGCGGGAACGAGACTCGACGCAGGGTCAGCAATGTCACCAGGGCCAGGCGGGCCTTCGTGCTCCGGTGCATTCGTCGCCGCGGGGAGCGCTGTCGGTTGTTGATCGGCTACCGCTGGGGCCCCACTGGCCACCACCGCCCAGGTGGCAACGATCCACCACCCGGCCATGGCCGGGAATTCGGTGACCCGGTGCACCGTTGCCACCAACCACGGTTTGATCGGTTGGGAACCGATGATGAGGGCCCCGGCCACCGAACCCAGACCACTGGCCAGTCCTGCCCATGCCCACCAGTCGTTGGCGGCGTGGCTTCGGCGCCTGACCTTCGCCAACACCAGGCCGCCGATCACTGCGATCGGGACGGCCAACAGCAGAACGTGGAGGTACGGACCGAAACTGTCGTAAATCGCCCGGGCCCGGCTCGCCATCTCATCTGGTGACGAGCGTGACGAGGACGGTTCCCGGGTCCGAAGGATCTTCATGAGGATCGGCCATGCCCCCACAGCTGCCAGTTCGGCAATACCGACAGCGATCGGCCCCCGCCGCCACCGGCGTTTCCACTGATCAGCCGGTATGGTGGTGAGTTGGCGGATGGCGACCAGGACAATGAGGATGGCCGCGGTGACCAGTCCCTCATACTTGGTCATCCCGGCGGCTATCACCAGGATCGCCACCACCCCTTGCTCGGACCGGCCCCCGCCCGCCTGGAGGCCGTAGACGACCGCACCCAATGCCGCCAGCGACCACATCGGATCGGCGTAGCCGTTGGTCATGAATGGCTCATTGATCCCGAAGGAAATGAGGATAAGCAGCACGCCGGCGGCGACGCCGGCGATCATCGGCAGAGAAGTTGCGAAGCCTGTGCTGGATCGATGACCCGATAGCGATAGCCTGGCGGAGAACTTCCGGCCCAACTCCACCAGCGCGAACGCGGCAGTGGCCAGCGCACAGGTGTTGAGAAGGGCGATGACCACCACTCCCAATCGCATCGTCTGGTTACCGGTGACGCTCCATGCCACCGCTCCTGCTGCACTCACCAGTGGTGGGTAGCCGGACTGACCCATATGCAGCGACGGAGCGCGCATGGCGATCAGCAGTTGATGATGGGAGTGCAACAACCATCCCGACCGCAGCAGCCAAAAGGTGCGGGCGTCGAACCCCACGGTGGGAGTGGACAGGTCCCTCAGGCACCATACGGAGGCGACGACGATGCCGAGGGCACCGATGGCCCCGGCCATTCGGTGACCCCTGATCGACGGTGGACGCGATCCCGATCCGTCGGCCCAGGGTCGACGGTCCGGCCATCTCGTCCAAGAGGCCACGCACAATGCTGCACCTACTGCCGTCAAGGCGACGAACCAACCCATGAACGAGCCTCCGACAGCCAGAAACGCGGTGGCAGCCATGGCTGCGATCACCGCGCCGGTCAGCGGTGCCAGCGAGAAGGTGATCCAGCGCAGGCCGACCAGCGCCATGGTCGGGAGCGCTCCGGCGGTGGAGAGCACCAACATCGCCACGATGGTGGCGGGTACCGTCGTCATCGTGCCCTCACCTCGTCCGGGCGGTCATAGCGGCGGTGCCGGGGGCGGGCCCTGGCCGGCCACCGATGCTCCCGACCCGACCCGTTCGGAGATCCCGTGCTGGGGTGTCGCATAATGAGCGACGACCACGGAACTGCGGCAGGCATTCCCGCCACCGCTCACGGTGCGGAGTGAGAGTTGGACGGCGGCGCTCGACGGAGAATCGGCAAAGGTGACCCAACTGCCGGCGGTCTTGAGCAAGATGATGAAGTTGGCGGGGTTGTTGGCGTAGATCGTGACTGACTGATTCGGAGAGACAAGGCTGTGAGCCTGGGTGTCGAGACAGCCGTAGTAGGCGTCGTCGAGCGAGGCATTCCGTGCCGCGGTGGATTGACGTTGGACGCTGACCGCCTGGGCGCCATGAACCGCCTGCACACCCAGCCCAACCGTCGCCGCCACCACCACGGTGATGCCGACCACGGTGACCGCAACCCGGGATCCTCGACCGCGTCTCCACAGGCGCCCGTTCACGCTGCCCGAGGCTACTCGGGGTGCACCGGGCCGTGGCTTCGTGCCCGGTTGTGGTTCTGGTCGCCACCGCGGTCGTGTCCGTGCGCATGGTGGTCGTGGAAGCGGTCGCCGGCTCGGTCTTCTCGGTCACCTTCGTGGTGCGCACGTAGGCTCGCCGGATGAGCTTCGACCGGCCCGCCATCGCTGAATACATCTACCGGTATGCCGAATTGATCGATGGCGGAGACTTCGCCGGGGTGGGGGAGTTGCTGTCCGTCGCGGTCGTCACTTTCGAGGGCGATGATCGGGCCTATCGAGGAGAGGACAAGATTCGGCGCCTCTACGAGCGGTCAACCCGGCGATATCCCAACGGCACGCCGATGACCAAGCATGTGGTTACAAACGTGATCGTCGCCGAGGGCGAGGATGGTACGGCGGAAAGCCGGTCGTACTTCACCGTGCTCCAAGCCGTCCCCGGCGAGCTGGCACTGCAGCCTGTCATCGCCGGTCGGTACCGCCACCGTTTCGAGTACTCGAACGCCCAGTGGCGGATCAGCGCCTTTCACGTCATCGTTGATCTGCTGGGAGAACTCGGGTCACACCTGCTGTTCGAACTGCCCTGAGAGAGGGTCGGCGTCGGCATCGTTCCGCACGCCAGTGGGACAGCGGAGTTGGTCAGCCAGGTATCGGTGTGACCGTGACCCCGTTGGGGACCAACTCTTCCCAGGTATTGCCCGGTTGCAGCGTGATGGGTGCGCCGTTGGCAGCCGTGAAGGTAGCCGGCGATGTCAGTGCTGTCCGGTTCCAGGTGCCGGTGATGACCACACCGTTGCGCATGACGACCAGAGGACCGCTGCCGGCGGTGGTCACCAGAACTTCGTTCCCACCTTGGTCGTTCTCGACCCAGGTCCCTGCCGAGGTCTGCACCGTCATGATCACGACATTGGTGGCGGCCGTCCGGGCACCGTCGAGCAGTGTGTCGGGGATACCTGCATAGGAGCGTAGGTAGTTGCCTCCGGTCGGGTTCCAGGTCCAGGTCACATCAGAAGTACCGGAGAACGGAACGTGAACGCTCGCACCCGACCTTGGAACCGAACCGGCGGGAAGCGTATTCGAGAACTGGAAGATCGGAGCCGGAGGCGTTACGTCGGTCGGATCGAATGCCCACAGCGAGGCGGTATTCACGAACGTTGAGTACGGTTCCACTCGGCCGGGTTGCTGGATGGTGGCTGACCCGTTGTCCCCCTCGTAGAGGTTCTTGTCGATCAAGGGCGAGCTCTTCATGAGGGCGATCACCGGGGGAATGCCGCCGGCGTGGACAAACAGCGGATCCGACAGCTGGGAGAGGATGCCGGAATCTGGCTGTCGGGCGGAGCGGAGGTCACCGACCAGGGCTGCGCTCTGGCACTGAAATACCGCCACCAGGCGGGTGATGGCACCCTCCACTGGCTCCTCGAAGACGATGTCCGCATTGTTGAGGCCCGAGGACGGGCGATCGTTCGGATAGTTGCCGATCTTGATGCCGAGCGCGGGTCGGGCGGGCACCGCCCCCCCGGGTGCCGGAACACCGGTGAGGGGACAGGTTGGCACGACTGGTGCCGGCGCCACCGTGACCGTGGTGGGTACCGGAGCAGGCACCTTCACCGCCGCGGCTCTTGAACCGGTAGTGGTGAAAAGCGCAATCATCGCGCCCATGAGCACGACCACCACCACGCCGATCACCAGCGAAACGGCGTGAGGTTTGCCACTCTTGTGGCGGGCCGGGTCTTGGTTGGCTTGTTTCCGGGAGAGAATGGTCGGTAGCGGCGGAGCCGCGGCGGGAGCGTTGGCCGGAGCGTTGGCCGGAGCCTTGGCCGGAGCCGGAGGAGTCTCCTTCGACGTGTCGGATGTCTCGGAAGATGCTGGAGAGCCCGACGTGGGACCGTCAGATGGGCGCTCGGCGCCCTCGTCATCGGAACTGAGGGAGGGCTGATCGTCAGTCATCGCGCCGAGAGACTACCCCGAACCCAGCTCCCTCCCGGGTGATCCCAGGCCGGGGAACCGTGCCGGCCGGTCCCTTGGCAGGGCCCTTGACAGTCAGTGGTGCCAGGGTCCAACATCGAACATGCGTTCGGGTCTACAGTGACCTCGTCGAGCAGTATCCATCGGTACCGGACCCGATCCGGACCCCCCAGTCGGGTGTCACACCCTCTCCGTAGGGTCAGCCCGGTCAAGTGAATAACGCATTAAAGGAGAGTGAAGGAAATGGAACGTGACAAGGCGCTCGACATGGCCCTGGGCCAGATCGAGAAGCAGTTTGGCAAGGGGTCTGTCATGCGGATGGGGGAAAACCTCCACATGAACATCGAATCAATCCCCACCGGGGCGCTGGCACTCGACCTCGCGCTCGGCATCGGCGGCCTGCCTCGTGGCCGCATCGTTGAGATCTTCGGACCGGAGTCGTCGGGTAAGTCGACGCTGGCCATGCACGCAGTGGCCGAAGCGCAGCGCAACGGTGGTATCTGCGCCTACATCGACGCCGAGCACGCCATGGATCCGGTGTACGCCAAGGCAATCGGCGTCAACATCGATGATCTGTTGATTTCGCAGCCCGATACAGGTGAGCAGGCGTTGGAGATCTCCGACATGCTGATCCGTTCGGGTGCGCTCGATGTGCTGGTCATCGACTCGGTGGCCGCCCTCACTCCCCGAGCGGAGATCGAGGGAGAGATGGGGGACACCCATGTCGGCCTCCAGGCCCGCCTGATGTCCCAGGCGTTGCGCAAGTTGACGGGCACGTTGTCCAAGTCCCGCACCATCGCCATCTTCATCAACCAACTCCGCGAAAAGATCGGCGTGATGTACGGCTCACCCGAGGTCACCCCCGGTGGCCGGGCGCTCAAGTTCTATTCGTCGATCCGTCTCGATATCCGTCGGATCGAGACCATCAAGGACGGGGCTGACATGGTCGGGAACCGCACTCGGGTCAAGGTAGTGAAGAACAAATGCTCGCCGCCGTTCAAGCAGGCGGAGTTCGACATCACCTTCGGAAAGGGCATCAGCCGCGAGGGCTCGCTGCTCGACGTGGGTGTGGAGCTGGGCTTCGTGAAGAAATCGGGAGCATGGTTCACCTACGAAGGTGAGCAACTTGGCCAGGGACGAGAGAACGTCAAAACGTTCCTCATCGAAAACCCGCAGCTGATGGCGGAGATCGACGAACGCATTCGCGAGCACATTGCCGCGTTGAACGCCGTCAAGGCCGAAGAGGCGTCGCCGACCGTGCCTGATGACATCGGCGCTCTAGCGTCCGACGATCAACCCATCACGCTCAGCGAGTGAGGTAACACGCTGCGTATCTCCGACATCTGCTTGGCCAACGCTGGTTTTCCTGTGCTGGTTCCTGGGTAGAGGAGGTGAGATCGCCGGCCCGGGATGCATGAATGCATCCCGGGCTGCTGCGTATCCGGGACAGGCCGGGCCGGACGTTACGGATCAACAACTCGGGCCGGCTAACCGGCACTTCGGATATGAGCGGGGTGCGGGAACCGCGCCCTGCACGAGGATGCACGCAGAACGCCATTTGGTATCTCAGTGCATTTCGCTCCGGGCTAGAAGCATGCGTTGACGAACCACTTGCCGTGCATGATCCGGTCGTCATCGCCTTCCATGTCGAAGAACTGGATGCGATTGCACGTAGATCGCCGGGTCGATGACGCTCCGACGAGTGTCGCTGAGCGGAACCAATCGGCACTTCTCGACCAGCGAACCGCCGCTCTCGCTCTCTTTGAATGCGGAGCATCAGTTCCGCTTATGGTAACTCAATAAGCGGAATTCTAGATCCGCTTATTAACGGGACGATCGCTTGAAGGAGACCGGATGACCAGATCGCTCGAACGAGCCAACTACAAGGCCACATTCGCAGTCCTCTTGTTCGGAGTGTCGGCCTATGCCCTCTTGCAGTCGCTTGTGACGCCGATTCTCCCGACGATCCAACACGACCTGCACACGTCCCAGAGCACCGTGACCTGGGTATTGACCGCCTATCTGCTGTCCGCATCCATTTTCACGCCGATCCTTGGGCGAGTGGGAGACATGGTGGGCAAGGAGCGGATGCTGGTTGTCACCCTCGGCGCGTTGGCCCTCGGATCGGTGATGGCGGGTTTGGCCCATTCGATCGGGCTGCTGATCGTCGCCCGCGCCACCCAAGGCATCGGCGGTGCGGTCCTCCCACTGTCGTTCGGCATCATCCGTGACGAGTTCCCGGCAACCAAGGTGGCCACCGGGGTGGGCATCGTCGCCGCCATGGCCGCGGTGGGAGGCGGTGCGGGAATCGTCCTCGCCGGACCGATCGTCAGCCATCTCAACTACCACTGGCTGTTCTGGATCCCATTGATCATCACCGTGATTGCCGCGGTGTGCGCCCAGTTGTTCGTCCCCGAGTCGCCGGTGCGAACCCCGGGTCGGATCAGTTGGTTGGCAGCTATTTTGCTCTCGGGGTGGTTGGTCGCGTTGCTCCTCGGCGTCAGTCAGGCTCCCACTTGGGGATGGGGCTCAAGCAAGGTCATCGGGTTGATCGTGCTTGCTGTGGTCATCGGTGTGGCGTGGGTCATCGTGGAGTTGCGCTCCAAGCAGCCTCTCATCGACATGGAAATGATGCGAGTGCCTGCGGTGTGGACCAACAATCTGGTCGCCTTCCTGTTCGGGATCGGTATGTACTCGGTCATGGCATTCCTGCCCGAGTTCCTGCAGACGCCAAAATCTGCCGGCTACGGGTTCGGGGCCAGCATCATTCAATCGGGTCTGTTCCTGATGCCTCTCACCGTGACAATGTTCTTCTTTGGGCTGTTGTCCGGCCGCATCGCCGCTGCTGTCGGTTCGAAGTCGGCCGTCATCATGGGATCCATTGCTTCATGTGGCGCGTATCTCATTCTTGCCTTCGCCCACGAACAGGCGTGGGAGATCTATGCAGCGAGCACTCTGCTCGGGGTAGGTCTGGGTCTTGCCTTCTCCGCCATGTCCAACCTCATCGTCCAAGCAGTGCCCCCCGAGCAGACCGGTGTCGCCAGTGGGATGAATGCCAACATCCGCACCATCGGTGGGGCCATCGGCGCTGCGGTGATGTCGAGCATCGTGACGTCCCAGTTGCTTGCCAATGGACTGCCGGCGGCATCGGGGTACACCACGGGGTTCGCGTTCCTGGCTGCGATGACCGTGGTGGCAATCCTTGCGGCCTTCTTCATTCCCACGGCAACCGCGGCCAAAGCCGACGCCGATCACGAGCCCCATCTGCAAAATGCTGAGCTGGCCCTGCTGGCAGGTGGGACCATTACCGAAGGATGACAAAACGCTCACCGCATCTCCGCTCACAGTCTGCCGACATGCAGTCGGGTGGTGCTGGAACCGCCGAGTCAACATCGATCGGCCCGGCGCAAGGGGGAGGTGCCTCGACTTTACGACGCGATGCCGTACGGAATCGCGACAAAATCCTTGCTGCGGCTCGTGCCGCGTTCGACGAGGAGGGCGTTGACGTCGGTGTGGAGGTGATCGCGCAGCGCGCCGGTGTTGGCGTCGGTACGCTGTACCGCCGATTCCCCACCAAGGACCTACTCATCGAGGCAGTAGTCGACGAGGTGCTCTTTGCGGTGCTCTCCGCTGCGCAGGAGGCATTGAGAAATGCCACGCCGGCTGACGGGCTCACCGAATACCTGACGGCGGTGGGTTGGCTCCAGTTTGAGCACGCCGGTTGTCAGACCCGCCTGTGGAACAACACTCATAGTGACATTCGCGATCGGATCGAAGAGGCGAGCCGCAAACTGCTTTCGCGAGCACAGTCGGCCGGTGCCGCCCGGCCCGAACTGGTCTCTGAGGATCTCGTCGTTCTGTTCTGGTCACTCCGGGGAGTCATCGAGGCGACTTCGACAGTCTCGCCCGAGGCGTGGTTGCGCCACCTCGAACTCCTACTCTCGTCGTTGGTGCCCAGTGATCGACCGCTGTTGCATCCCCCGCTAACCGCTGATCAAGTGCGGCAAGCGAAGGTAGTGACAACGCTCAGCGACGCCAGCGGTAGCACCTGACGGCACTGCTGTGGCAGTGCTGGAAGCTGAAGTCGACGTCGGTCACGGGGAGCAAGTCTTCTTGTCGACCAGCAAGATTGCTGAGTCCACCGATCAAGCAGTCGAAGTTCGTCTCGTGTCCCAGAACAACCTGATCTACGTGTGATCGTCATCGCCTTGCATTCCGAAGAGCCGGGTGCGATGGCACGTAGAACGCCGGGTCTTTGTCACCGCGGAGCGATGCGCTAGTTGGCCGCCTGAACACGCGGAGAGAACGCTCCCGAACCGGTTCTCTCGACGCTGCGACCAGGCCGCAGCGGCTCCGCGGATTCTCAATCAGACGGTTATCTCAAGCCAAGTGGCCGTTATTCAATCCGCTGGCCAACCGAGCCCGTTACGATCCCCAATCACCCCGCTCAATTCCGAGGAGCGGCTACCCCCGCCTCCCCAGCACGCAGTCGGGGACGGTCTGGGGAGGTCCCGGTCGGTAGTTGGTTGTCCCTACGCATAACCGGAATGCCGTCGGATCGATCTGCACGGAAGGCGAGATGGTGGGCCCCACCGTCCACGTCCACGCCTGTGCCCGATACTGGGGACCCACGCCGAGTGCCAACGTGATCAGTCCCACTGCATAGGCGGTGTGGTTCCCCTGGTCATACCTCGGGAGGTTTGGCTGATCGGGGATGACCACCAGGGTCGTCCCCCAGCCGGCGATCGCTCGGTGCACCTTGGTGACGGTGGAGGGAAGGAATGCGGTCGCCGGATCGAGGGAGAAGGTGGCATCGGCGAGAATTGTGAACCCCGGGCGCTCGGCCCCGGCCCGCTGAGCGACGCTGGCGGGCCCATCCCCACCGACCAGGGCGAAGGACATCTTGTCGACCGCCTGCCAGGCCATCGGAGCCTGAATGCCGCCGAACGCTGCCGGGTAGGTGAGGACGACGTGTCCGGCAGGGAGGTGGGGCCCGACGGATTGGAACCACTCGGGGAGGACCACAGGCTCCATGGTCAGCGGGACGTTCCCCGCGTAGGTGGCAGCGATGGGAACCAACGCTGCCAAGGCGACGGCGAGGGCGACGACACCGGCCACGAGACGCGGCCAGATTGGTGGTACCGAATGTGATCGGCCTCTGGCGGCGGTACGCACCCTCACGATGAGCTGGAGCGATGAAGTCCGGGTGTGGTCGACGATGATCCCGAGCATCACTGCGGCGGCCAGGTAGACCATGGCGGCGAACCGGATGGGAAGGATGTTCTGTACCACCGGGATGTGGGCGAGGATCCGCCACGGGACCCAGAAATGGTTCGCCCATGTGAACGGCGCCAGGCACAGCGCAATGGCGGCCACTTCGAGGAATGCAAGGAGCCACAGTCGTCGATCGCGCCACCACAAGAGAACCCCGGCGATGAGCACGACGGCCAACGCGACGCCGACATACTCGGCCTGGTGGAGTGAGGTCCCCTGATATCCCCCATACCGCCGCTGGGCCACGGTGGCTTGCGCCGTTCCGGCCAAGCGGAAGAACTCAGAGAGGACGGCCCCGTAGTAGCCCGGTGTGATGGCGGGCCAGACCAGACCTCTCAAGTGGGCCGGCCCTGCTAACGCGAACCAAAGCGGATAGGCCAACAGTGCGAACGCCACCCCCGCGGCGACACCCAAACCGGAGGCGATCCGCCGGGCCTGTCGCCTGAGCTCGCCGAAGTGGAATACGGCGGCGTAGAGGCCCACCACGACCATGCCGATCCCGGCGGTGACGACGGTGATGACCAGCGTTTCCGTACTGATGAAGAACTGCACCGCCAGCAGCACACCGAGAGCTGCTCCGACCGCGCCAGGCCGCCGGCGACGGCGACCCACACACAGTTCATCGAGGCATCCCACGATGAGCGGTGGTACCGCCAGCATGATGTTCAACCATCCCGTCACCAGCCCGTTGAGGATGAAAGGCGAGAAGCCGAAGAGCAGCCCGCCGACGAAGGCGGCCGGCGCCCACGACACCCATCGGCGCAACAACCAGAACATCGAGAGGGCCGAGAGCACCGGAATGAGGGTGGAGGCGGTGTTGAGGGATGCGATCGGACCGAACAGCCAGGTGACCGGGGCCAGAACGATTCCGAAGGCCAGCACGCTGGTGTCGTCCAGCAGGTTGAGGCCGGTCGGATGGAACATCCACTGCGAGTAGAGGACATTGTGGCCGTGGGTCAGGGCGTAGGCCGGCCATTCGAGGAACCACAGGTACCGAGAGGCGTCGCCACAACCACAGGTCGTGGAGGTCGAGGGGTGGGTGCTCCAGGCTCCCCACCAAAACGCCACGGAGATGGCCAGATAGATACCAGCTGCCACCGCACCCGGTAGCAGGCGAGCCGCCCGTGGTGGACGGGAAACCTTCGGCGCGCCTCCATCGGCCACAGCGTCCTCGGTCGATCCACCGTGACCCGAATCATTCGGGTCGGCGCCACTCCATCCGTCTATGTCACCCGACGGGTCCGACTGCTCGAGCACTCCGGTGACCCCTGTGGTCGCGGTGCTCTGGGTCATGTCCTGGCCCACTCGTGAGTGTGCCACTACGGCTCCATCGATGCCGCGGTCAGCGCGCAACTCGCCTCGCCGGCGATGGAGGAGACGCTGCCGGCGACTGCGCCCGCCACGCACTGGGTCAAAGAGGCAACGGTCGGAGACGCCGAGGGGCCGGCGTGGTCTACCCCGGTCCATACCCAGGCACCCGCCTGACGGATCGGCGCTTCGCCCGTGGCGGCCGTGATCAAGCCAACGGCGATGGGCACCGAGGTGACTCGGTCATATGCCGGAAGGTCGGACTGATCCGGGATGACCACCATGGTCACTCCCCAACCGTCGAGGGCCTGTCGGATCGCGGAGACATCGCCCGGTGCAATGGACTGGGGGGAAAAGGAAAAGGATGCCTTGCCAATGATGGCTTGGCCCTTGCGTTCCTTGCCGGCCCGGGCCAACACGCCTCCGGGTCCTCCACCTCCGACCATCGAGTAGCGCATCCCGTCGACAGCCTGCCAGGTCATGGCGCTCTCGATGAGCTGATAGGGAACCGGAAATACGAGGAGTACCTGGTGCCCATCGAGATGCGGTGCGACCGTCCGGAACCAGGTGGGAAGCACCACCGGCTGGGTGGTGATCGGAGTGCTCGCGGCGAGATAGGTGGCGGTCGGGACGAAGGCGAGGCCGGCGACGATCAGTCCGGCCACGGCACCGGCCCACTGTCTGCTTGGTGGCCACGGTCCCGTCGCCCGATGTGCGGGGAATCCTTCCGGTGCCGCCCTGGTCTGTCGGCTTACCGCCGCATGGGTATGGTCGACGATCAGGCCCACCATGACCGCGACGGCAACGTAGGTGATGGCGAGAAACCGGGTCGGAATGATGTTCTCGAGGAGCGGCAGGCTTGCCATCGTCTGCCACGGCAGCCAGTGGAGCGGATTGGCGCCCAAAGACAGCAACACCGAGCCGACGGTCATCGCACCGAACAGCCACAGCCGACGGTCGCGCCGCCAGACGACCATTCCGCCGAGCAGCACTGCCACCACGCCGAACCCTAAGTAGGGCTCGGACTGTGTGGTTCCCTGGTACCCACCCACTCGATGGGCAAATTTGGTGAAGCCGGTCGAGGCAGCCGGCGACAGCACGAAATTCTTGAGGACGGTGCCTTTGTAGCCAAGGTAGATGTTGGGCCAGACCGGCCCGGAGGTATGGGCAGGGCCGGCCAGCGCGAACCACACCGGATACGCGAGGAGGACCACCGCGGTGATCCCCCCGGCGGCGAGTCCGACCGTGGCGTAATGGGCCCTCCGCCGGAAAGCCTCGGGCTGCCTGGCCCCGTAGGCAAGGACCAGGGCGATCCCGATGGCGGCTCCGATGACCATGATCACCAGCACCTCGGTCCCGATGAAGAACTGCAACACCAGCAGCAGCCCGAGGAGAACCCCGGTCACGACCGGGCGGCGTCGTTGCCGGAACAGGAGTTCGTCCAGGCAGAGAACGACCAGAGGGGGGACCACTGCCATCCCGATCATCAGATGGCCATCGATGAGGCTGACCAGAATGAACGGTGAGAAGCCGTAGAACAGACCGCCGACGAAGGCGGCCGGCGCCCACGACACCCAACGGCGCAGCAGGACAAACATGGCCAGAGCCGAGAGCACCGGGGCGAGCGTGACGGCGACGTTCAAGGTGGCCACCGGACCAAGGAGCCAGGTGACCGGGGCGAGCACCACGCCGATGGCCAGTTCGCTGGTATTGGCCAGTAGGTTGACCCCGCTCGGGTGGAACATGGCCGTCGAGTACAGCGGGTTGAGCCCGTGGGAGATGGCATACGCCGGCCACTCGAGGAACCAGGTGAACAAGGAGGAGTCGCCGCAGCCGCAGGTGGTCGTCGACGTCGGATGGGTCGACCACACGTTCCACCACACGATCACCGAGACCACGAGGTAGGCGGCGGCAGCCAGTAGCAGTGTCAGCAGCCGGCGGGACCCGGGGCCGGCATCGGGCTCGGGGTGCTCGAAGAGGACACCATCGGGATCCGCGGTGGGATCCGCGGTCGGTGGCAATTCTGCCATCAGTCGGTCCGTGGTGGTCATGACGGGACCCCGTCGGTCACCGGTGACTTGATCACAATGACGCACTCACCACGGGTGGCCCTCTCACGATGGGATGTTCCTCTCACGATGGGATGTTCCTCTCACGACCAGAAGAATGTTACGTGGCGGTCGGGCCCAGGTCCGTGCTCTGGCCTCCTCGGTTCCTCAGGTGACTGACCGGGCAGTTGTCGTCCTACGTTTCGCGCCGAGTCCCGCTGAGCCGTCCTCGTGCATACTGGTGTCAGCAGGCCGACGGAACTGAGGCCTGCCTACTACCTGCACATTCCTTGTTGGCCGTGGGAGAATGCTCCGTTGTGATCGAGTCGCAGGTGCGAGATGTGACGTCGGTCGATTTGCCGTCGGAGCGAGGTCGGGGTGACCTCGAAGCCCCTGGGGACGATGGGGCGACCCGTGGGACCATCCGACTCCACCTCGGCGTCATCGGCGGGTTCGTGCTGCTGGGGGTGGTGTTGTGGTGGCACGTGTGGGTCACCGGGAGCCCCACCACCACCATCAGCTGCCAGTGCGGAGACCCCAGCCAAGAGCTCTGGTTCCTGACCTGGACGCCGTGGGCCCTCATCCACGGCCACTCGCCGTTCCTCTCCAATGCCATCTACGCCGGCCAAGGCGGGGCCAACATGATGACCAACACCTCGTGGATGCTGCCCGGCATCGTTCTGGCCCCGATCACCTGGCTGTTCGGCCCGATCGCCTCCTTCAACGTGGCGGCAACGCTGGCACCGGCCATTTCGGGGTGGTGCTTCTTTCTGGCGGCCCGCAAGGTGACCACCCTTGTCCCCGCCCAAGTCCTCGGTGGGCTGCTGTTCGGGTTCTCGCCATTCGTCCTCTGGAACGATCCGTTCGGCCACCTCAACTTCACCCTGTTGTTCTTCCTCCCGCTGGCGTTCATCCTCCTCTACGATTTCTTCGTCAGCCATCGGCACACCCCGGTGCGCATCGGGTTGTGGCTGGCGTTGTTGGTGGTGGCAGAGTTCTTCATCAGCACCGAGCTGCTGGCCATGTGCACCCTGGCCATCGCTCTGACGCTCGTCGCGGCCGCGGCAATGGCCCCGCGGAGCGCATGGCGCCAACGTGGCCGGTTCCTCACCGCGTTCGGAGTGGGGGTCCCGATCGTCGTCGTCGTCCTGGCCTATCCGCTGTGGTTCGCTCTGGCCGGGCCCCGCCGGATCGTCGGTGTCCCGTGGGCCAACGCTCCTCAGTGGGGAACCACACCCTCGGCTCTGGTCGATGCCGGAGTCCGCATCCACCAGAGCTCCTACTTCAACATCATCGGTGGCTATTACGGCGGAGCCGGGCCGAACGCCGGGCCCCTCCACCTGCCGAGCCTCATCTACTTCGGCGTTCCGCTGCTCGCCTTCGTGGCGGTGTCGGTGGTCACCTGGTACCGGTGGCGCCTGGCCTGGACCCTGGTCATCAGCGCCGTGATCGCCTGGGTGTTCTCGTTCGGGACCTCGCTCGGGAACCTGGCCGGCGGAGCCTCCAACCGGGGACACCCGTGGTGGCTCCCGTGGCGCGCATTCGCCCATCTCCCGCTGGTATCGGACATCCTGCCCATCCGCTTCGGCGTGATCGTGACCTTCGGGGTCGCACTACTGATGGCCATCTCGCTCGACCGGTGGGGCATCATCGTCGCAGGCGCGCTGAGCCGCCATCGTGCGGTGGCTGGCGGCACCACCTGGTACCGGAGACCGCGAGCGGTGGCCGGGGCCCTGATGACGGCGGTCGGCGTGGCGGTTCTGGTTCCGGTCGCGCTGACCAACTCGGTGCCGTTCACGGTCGTGTCATCGCCCATGCCGGCCTGGTTCACGGACGATGCTCCCCTACTGCCCACCGGCACCGTTGTCCTCGTCGTGCCGTTCGAGGGTCAACGCGCCATGGGATGGCAGGCGCAGACCGGCCTGCACTTCGCCCTGGCCGGAGGCTTCGCGGTCGTACCGGACCCCAACGGTCGCTCCGCCTTCGTCTCGCCGCCGACCGGAGCGATCGCCGTGCTCGATCGCCTGTCATCCGATCCGGAATCCCTTGTGACTACGCCGCTCCCGTCTTCTCCCAGTGACGTCGACGCGGTGAGAGCTGTTCTCACTCAGTGGAAGGTGGGAGTCACCGTGATCACCCAGCAGGGCAGGCAGCCGGCCTATTCGGCCGCCTTCTTCACCGCCGTCTACGGCCGTCCGCCGAACTACCGCCACGGGGTGTGGTCATGGACCGGGCCCCCGAATACGACGACCGTCCCGATATCATCGACCACCCTGTCGGAGTGCACCGCGTCGGCGAAGGCAACCGCCCCGCTCGCCGTGCCTGACTGTGTGCTGGGTGCAGACGCCACCACGACCTCGTCGAGCTCAGCGATGCAGACGGTGCCGTCATGACGAGTACCTCGCACCCGGAGGGTCCAGGGAACCCAGCTCAGGTCGCACCATCCGTCCCTCAAGCGTCCTTCTACCGTGCTCGCCTCTCTACGTAGGCAGGCGAGGTGGTGCGGTAAGGTCCCGCCGATGCAACCGCGGCATTGCCCAGGCCACGTCGCCACAGTGCCGAACGATTTGCCCCACTGGGCAGTGAGGTAGCCCGACAGTGTCCGACGGCGACCAAAGCCCCCTCCCCAGCGTGGTGGCGCACGATGAAACGGTCGATTCAGGCGTCGCGGCGCCAGCCTCGGTCGGTGCGACTCCCTCCTCGGCGACGACCCCCTCGGCGACGATCCCGCTCCCGGCCGGGCAGAAAGCAGAACCAGAAGTATCGGAGCGCTCGGCCGACGGCTTGGCGACGCCGACCCGGTTCCGATTGGGGAATCGACCACCCCTCACCGGCGTCAGGGCGCTGGCGCTGTTCACCGTGCTCACCTACCACTCGAACTTCAAGACGCTGCCAGGCGCCTGGGTTGCACTCCAGGTCTTCTTCGTGCTCAGCGGCTTCCTGATCACGGCGATGCTGGCGGGCGAAGGTCAGAGGAACGGGCGTATCAACCTGAAGGGGTTCTACGCCCGTCGGGCGGTTCGCCTGGTGCCCCCATTGATACTCACGGTTGTGCTCCTTGCCATCTACGCGTCGTTCGTCCATGTGGCCGAGGCGTCTCAGCGGCTGTGGGGGGACAGCGCGGCGGCGATGTTCTACTACGCCGACTACCGGCAGGCATTCGGCCATGCGCCGTTCTTCGGTTACCTGGCCCAAACCTGGTCGCTCTCAGTGGAGGAGCAGTACTACATCATCTGGTCGATGTTGATGGTCGCCGTCGTCGCCATGCATCGTCGGCGCCTGGCGTACGGCTTCGCCATCGCCGGGCTCGTGCTCAGTGCGGCCGACCGGCTGTGGCTGGTCTACAGCGCTCAGCACTTCGACAAAGTCGTATTCGGCCGCGTTTACTATGCCTTCGATAGCCGCGCCGATGCGCTGTTTGTCGGGTGTCTGCTGGGCCTGCTGGCCGCCGATGGCCACTTGAACCAGTGGAAGCGCTGGCCCACTCGGTTACTCACCACTGGCGCCATCATTTGCGCCGCCTTTATGGTTTGGATCCTCCTGTACGCACCACTGTTCCGGGAGAACCTGGCCGTATGGTGGCTGCCGACCACGACAATGGCCTCCGCTGTCATTCTGGTCTATTTCGTGATCTGCCCTACGGGAATCGGATCGCGGTTCGTCGGAATCGGGCTGTTCGTTTTCATAGGCGACCTCTCGTACACCGTGTATCTCGTGCACTTCCCGGTCTACCTGTCCATCGGAACCGACAGCATCCACGGGTCCTTCTGGCCAACGGAACTGCTGCGACTGGCGATCATCTTCGCCATCGCCATCGCCAGCTGGTTCTGCATCGAAAAGCCCCTGATGCGGTGGAGGCAACGCTCTGCCGCACGCTAGGTCGCAAGCAGCCACGGCCAACCCCGTAACAAGCCAGCCGAACGGGCTCGGCCCGGTACACCGGACGCGGTTGCGCCCGCCGAGGGTTTCGAGGGCCGTTGCGCTCCCCATCGCTCTCTACGCCGTCCTCGGCCTGGCCGCCTACTTCCCTACATGGCCGGGCGATCCCAGCCGGATCCCCCAGTGCACGTGCGCCGACGCCGGATTGAACACATGGTTCTTGGCCGCCACCGCCCACGCCGTGGCCCATGGCCACAACCTCTTCTTCACCTCGGTATTGAACTATCCGAATGGGGTCAATCTCACCTACAACACCCAGATGCCGTTGTTGGGCCTGGTGACCACCCCACTCACGTTGACCGCCGGCCCCATCGCCAGCCTCAACCTGCTGATGTGGCTGGCCTTCCCCTTGTCGGCGTCGTCCATGTTCCTCGTCCTGCGGCGATGGACGTCGTGGACGCCGGCGGCCTTCGCCGGAGGACTTCTCTACGGCTTCTCGCCGTACATGGTCGGGCAGTCCACCGCTCATCTGCACCTGATGTTCATTCCCCTCCCCCCGCTGATCATGCTGGCGGTCTTCGAGCTGTTCGCGCGACGCACCGGCAATCCACGACGGTGGGGGGTGGTCCTCGGCCTGCTGGCCGCCGGGCAGTTCCTGATCTCCTCGGAGGTGCTGGTCACGACCGGACTGGTCGTCGTCATCGGGCTGGCCATTCTTGCCATTGCCCGGCCGAGCCAGGTCCTCGTCAGCCTCCGCTTCGCCTCCGGTGGGCTGCTCCGCGCGCTCGTCGTTGTCGCCGCCGTGCTGGCCTATCCGACGTGGGTGTTCTTCGCCGGCCCTGAGCACTACACGGCGACCTCGAGCACCGGCGGCGCATTCCTCCTCCGATCCGATCTTCTCAGCCCACTGGTACCCACCTCGTTTGAACGATTGACGCCGGGCAGCTGGGCGGCGACCGGCAACAACCTCACTGCATTTCGCGACTACTCCGAGAACGGCAGTTATCTTGGGGTGCCATTGCTTCTCGTCCTCGTCTACATCGTGGCGCGCTACTGGCGCAATCGATGGATCCGGTTCGCCTCCGCCATGGCGGTGGTGACATTCGTCCTCTCTCTCGGCTCACCGCTGAACATCGACGGGCACCCGACCGGCGTTCCACTACCCGACGCGCTCCTCGAGCATCTCCCTTTGGTAAATCAGCTCCTGCCGTCGAGGATCGCGATGTTCACCGCACTGTTCGTGGGTACCATCGTGGCCTTGGGCATCGACGCACTGCGCTTCGCCACCCGCTCCCGCCAATCTCCAGAGGACTCCCTCGGTCGTGACCCAGGTCCGGTTCGCGCTCTCGGCCCCGCGCAGTGGACCGCCGTGCTGCTCGTCGCTGCAGTGGCGTTGCTCCCCCTGGTGCCTCGCTGGCCCAATCGAACCGTGCCAACGGATATCCCGTCCTACTTCACGTCGACCAACGTCGATCGGATCCCTCCTGGCACGGTGGCGCTTACCTATCCATATGCCACACCCCTCCATGCCCAGCCCATGGTGTGGCAGGCCATGACTGACATGCGCTTCTCCCTGATCGGTGGGTACGCCCTGATCCCCAACGCCCACGGTGTCCCCACCCTGCTTCCCTCCACGCTGCAGCCGCCAGCAGTGCAGCGGTTCTTCATCAACGAGGCGGGTGGGATTCCCTTCTACGACAGCGCCCCGGTGGCCGACAACGACGCCCTGGTGACCGATGTCCGGCACTTCGTCCTTCGGTACCGAGTGGGGGTGGTGCTGGTGGACACTGCCACGCAGAACTCGAGGCAGGTCGATGGGTTACTCAGTCGAGCGCTCGGACAGGCGCCGTTGGCGAGCGGCGGTGTGGACGTCTGGTACGACGTGCAGCGAGCGCCGGGCCTGGCCGTGCCGGCATCATGACCGAAGAGCCATGATGGGAACCCGTCACGGCGGCGTCGGCTCAGCGCCGAGTGGGCCGGATACCCGCTGTTAACGTTCTGCGGCAATGACAACCTCGGTGGGAACCACATCGGGTAACTCGGGCCCCGCAGTGAACACAGAGACCTCTGCGGAGAAAGGGGACCTTCGGCCCGACGGCGGAGGCTAGGCTCGCGCAGCCCGCGTGAGCCGCGGTCGTCCCCTTGTCGATGGGTAGAGCAGGACGGTCTCTTGGATGTCCGCGAGCTCTTTCATGACGTCGCCGGTGGTCATGGCGAGACCGACTCGACGGGTCTCCCGCACCATGAGTCGCGGCACAGTGAGGGCGATGTTGGTGCCCTTCAGCTGCACAACACCATTGTCGCCGCCCCGGACGAGGTTCGAGTGGAAGCTGTACTACCGTTCCAACCGGCTATAGCCAGAAAATCATGTGTCCGGCTGACGGGGAAGCCCAGGTCACAGTCGGGTGAATCGAAAGGTCGTAGGTGCAGACAATCTGTAGCCCAAGGTCTCGTTGGTCAGTTGGAGGTGTTTGTGCGCGGACAGCATAAGGAGGGTGCTCGCCTCGGGGTTGGAACCCAGCTGACCTACATGCCCGCACTGGACGGCATTCGGGCGGTCTCGATCCTCGGCATTATGGCCAATCACGGCGGTTTTGCCTGGGCTGCTGGCGGGGTCATCTCCGTAAACGTGTTCTTCGTTCTGAGCGGGTTCCTTATCACCCTGCTCCTCATGAAAGAGTGGACGCGAGCCGGGACAATTCGGCTTCGCGCCTTTTGGGCTCGCCGTGCCCGCAGACTGCTGCCTGCACTCTTCGTGCTGCTTGGAGGCATTGCCGTTTATGCCTGGCTCTTCGCCGCCAATGGGACTCAGTCGCCGCTCCGAGCGGATGGCCTCAGCACCCTGCTCTACTTTAGCAACTGGCACCAGATCATCTCTGGTCAGAGCTACTTCGCCCAGGTGTCGGCGCAGTCCCCACTTCTCCACACGTGGACGCTGGCAATCGAAGAGCAGTTCTACCTCGTGTGGCCGATCGTCGTACTTGGTGTTCTCAAATTGTGGCGGTCGCCTAGGATCCTTCTGCTAGTGACCGTGCTCGGAGTGCTCGCATCGGCGCTAGCGATGGCACTGCTGTTCCATCAAGGCATGGACCCGAGCCGCATCTACTACGGAACCGATACCCGGGCACAGGACATCTTGACGGGCGCTGCGGTCGGAATCTTGCTCAACGGGCGAGCACCGGCATCACGTCGACGGGCTCGGATCGGCTCCTCTTGGATGGCGGTGATCGCCGCGGCCGTTTTCGCCTGGGAGTGGTCGAAGATCAACGGAACGTCGGCTCTTCCGTACCGGGGCGGTTTTCTGCTGGCCGACGTGATGGTGGTACTCGTGATCTACGGCGTGACCAATGCTCCAAGTGGTCTTCCCGCCCGCGTGTTGTCATTCGGACCCCTCAGGTTCGTGGGGCGGATCTCCTACGGCTTATACCTCTGGCACTGGCCGATATTTCTAGTCCTCAACTACGCAAGGACCGGACTCGATGGTTGGAGCCTGTTTGCCTTGCGTTGTGTAGTGACATTCGTCGTCGCGGTCATCTCTTGGTACCTAGTGGAGACCCCAATCCGCCAAATGACCTTCGGCACCTGGCGCTCTTGGGCCTGGGTCCCGGCCGGAGCGTTCGCAGCTGCCGGGGTGCTGTTGGTCAGCACCGTCAGCAGCGGCGGCGCAGAGAATATTCTGCTCGGTCCCGGAAACGCACAGTCAAGTCAGGCTGCGTTCTATCTCACCAGCTTTCCGAAGACCGGAAACCAGCTCAGAGTCCTCTTCGTAGGAGACTCTCTTTCGCTCACGGTGGCGTACTGGATCGCTCCCTACGCAGCTCAGTTCGGAATAGCACTCGGTGGGCGTTCTCTATCCGGTTGTGGGATTGCTTCAGCAGTGCCATACGATGAACACGGCACCGCAACGTATCCCCTAGCACCTTGTGCCAGTTGGCCGACGACGTGGCAGGCCGACATCAATCAACTTCATCCTCAGGTCGTCGCGGTAGTTGTCGGGTGGTGGGACACGATGGACCAGATGTACGGGGGACGCTGGCAGCATCTGGGCGATCCTGCATTCGATGCTTATGAATCGTCACAGTTCGAGAAGGCAGTATCGATCCTCAGCTCCGGAGGTGCACACGTCGTGCTCATGACGGCACCGTACTTCAACAGCGGCGAGCAGCTCAATGGTCAGCCTTGGGTCGAGGACTCGCCGGCCCGAGTGAATCTGCTCAATAAGATAATTGAGTCCGTTGCCGCTCGACACCCGGGCATCGTGTCCGTGGTGCCGCTCAATAGGTACCTCGACCCCAACGGCCACTTCGCGTGGACGATCGACGGAAAAGTGATGCGCATGGGAGATGGTGTCCACACGACAAAGGCCGCCGGTACTTATCTCGCGCCCAAGATACTGCCGCAGCTGGCGGCACTTGGACACGCCCGGTGAGCTTCGACAATTTCGTCAGTGCTCCCCGCGGTGGAAGAGTCGGACCTAATGCCAATAGGGCGATTGTGCACTTGACACACTGTTTGGGGGTGATGAGTGAGTTTCTTGGAAAGGCGACACCTCTAGCTAGTGCGGCGACCGGCAACGTTCACCCAGATTCGGCCGCGTGATACCGGGCGATCAGCGGCAAACCACAGCCAGTAGCCGCCCGGACTGGATCGGCACTATCTCGGACTGGGTCCCGGACAGCTCTGACTGAAGCCACGAGCCCTGGCACCTTGCCACTGTCATATTCCGAATCCAGTGCCGACCCTGAGGCCGCAGGCGAAGGGGTTACAATCGCCCAGTGGGAGATCCTGTGGAAACGGGTCCCGCAGGCCAACCTGCAGACGGGGGGCCTGAGCCGTCCATCGGACGGATTCCCGCCCTCGACGGAGTCCGTGCGATCGGGATCATCTTGGTCCTCTTCTTGCATGGTGGCTTCGGCTGGGCGGGAGGGGGCTTCTTCGGTGTCGATGTCTTCTTCGTGCTGTCCGGGTTCCTCATAACCGGGCTGCTCATCTCCGAATTCCGCCAGAACTTGCACATCGGGCTCAAGCGGTTCTGGGGCCACCGGGTGCGCCGGTTGGTGCCGGCGTTGCTGGCCATGCTGGCCGGCGTGGCCATCTACGGTGTGTTCTTCGCACCCGCGGACACCGTGGGCCAGCTGCGCAGCGATGCGGTGGCCACCTTGCTCTATGGGAACAACTGGCACCTGATATCCGGCGGTACGGGCTACTTCTCCGACCTCAACACGCCGCGCCCGCTGCTGCATACCTGGTCGCTCTCGATCGAGGAGCAGTTCTACCTGGTGTGGCCCCTGGTGGTCCTTGCCGTCCTGCACTGGACCCGGTCCCTGAGGGTTCTGCTCACCATGACCGTGGTCGGGGCATTGGCCAGTGCCATCGCCATGGCCTACCTCTTCCACGCCGGTTCTGGCGAGAGCCGCGTCTACTACGGCACCGACACCCGGGCCCAGGCACTGTTGATCGGTGCCGCGCTCGCCATCGTCCTCGCCCACCCCATCGCCCGGCGGGGGGGCCACGCCGTGCAATCCGAGCGCACCGCCTCCCTCGTCCGCTCCTTCCAATTGACGCCGTTGGCCCGAGGGACTCTGGTGGCACTCGGCGGCATTGGATTGGCGGTGGTGGCATGGATGTCGGTCACCGACAACAGCGCCACCGCTTGGATCTACCGCGGGGGCTTCGCTCTGATAGCCCTGGCCACGGCGGCAGTGGTGGCGTGTGTGGCACTGGTTCCCTCCAGCCCCTGGGCTCGGGCCCTCTCCCTGCGGCCGGTTCGCTACGTAGGTGCCATCTCCTACGGCCTCTACCTCTATCACTTGCCGATCTTCGTATTTTTGGACAACGCCCGGACCGGGCTGGTGGGCTGGCCCCTGTTCGTGCTCCGGGGGGCGGTGTCCTTCGCCGTTGCCGCTATCTCGTTCCACTTCCTCGAGATGCCCATCCGGCGGGGGGCGCTCCGGGGGTGGCGGGCATGGGCGGCCACCCCGCTGGCCGTCGGAGGGACCGCGGTCCTCGTGTTGGCGTCGACCGCAAGTGCTGCTCCGGGGCTCGGCGCCCGGAGTGTCAGCAGCGCGCTCGCCACTCCCCGGGCGGCGCACGCCAGCGACTCGAACGACACCGCCAACGCCCCGGTGGTACCAGCCGGGACCGGCGGTCCGATCCGTGCGTTGCTGGTTGGGGACTCGGAGGCCAGCTTCCTCGGATTCGGGTTGGGCCCGGAGTCAGCGAACTACAACGTTTACTATGCCGGCGACGGCGTCTTCGGGTGCGGGCTCCTCCAGAGCGAGACTCTGTTCCACGGCACCATCGTGCAAGGGAACGAGGGTGCGCGAGGAGGGCAGGAGGCAGTCTCGTGCGCCACCCAGCTCACGCGGTGGAAGATAGATTTGGCGGCCTTCCACCCTGATGTCGTGCTGTTGGCCGATGGGGAGTACGAGGTACGCAATCAATTGATGGGTGGCAAGTGGACCCACATTGGAGAGCCCGCGTTCGACAATGCCGAACTGCAAGCCATGCGGAGCGCGGTCAGCGCGTTGCGCTCGACGGGCGCCACCGTGGTGCTGCTGACGGCCGGCTACTACCACCAGCTCGAGCAGGCCGATGGTGCGGCGTGGCCCGAGGACGATCCCAAACGGGTGGATCTCTACAACGCCATGCTGCGCCGGGTGGCCGCCGAAGCGGAGAGCGGGGTGGTGGTGGAGGACCTCAATGCCCACCTCGACCCGGGGGGTCACTTCGTCCAGTACATCAACGGTGTGAACGTGCGCTACGCCGACGGGATCCACGTGGATCCGGCCGGGGCCAAGTTGGTGGCGCCGTGGCTGCTGACCCAAGTAGCCCAGCTGGGGACGGTCAACCGGGCGGCCCAAGGGACCTCGACCACGACCACCGCCACGTCCGGCGCCTCGCCCAGCTCTTAGTGCGTAACCGGCTGACTGTTCGCACCGGTGACGATCACGGCGATGTCGCCGACCCGACCTACGTAGCCAGGCATGGCAGGCGATGCTGGAGTCCACGTGTAGAGCTGGATTTGGCGACCCTCGTGGCCGGAGGTGAGGTATCCCGGGCCGAACTGGACTTTCCAGAGGTGGTTGACCTTCGGGTGGTAGCCGTACTGGTCGAGTCGATTGACCAGGCCGATGAACTCCTCAGTATCGAAGAGACCGGTTGTCGCGCTGCCCGCTCCGTTGTCGCCGACGAAGACGGTCCCGTGCGGGTCCAACGCCGGAGAGACCAGCGAATACATGCTGGCAACGTGCGGATTGGAGACGGTGCTGAGCGCCGGGATCGCCACCACCCGGGTGCCCAGTACCACGCACAGCACCACGCCGATGCCGCAGAGGACGGTGCGGACGACAGTGGTCGAGGTGAAGGGGCGACGGTCGATCACCCATGCCCACAACGGGAACCGCACTAGGCCGACACTGATCAGGGCCGCCAACGGAATGACGATCGCCCAGATCACCAGGTAGCCATAGACCCACCCGACGACGTGGGTGACGGCAAGCACCATGGCGACGTATCCGACCAGCGTGAGGGCACCGAGGCCGGCGGCGAATCGCCTTCGTTGGCGGAGCCCGATCACCGTCACGGCGACACCGACCAGGATCACCGCCACCGACACGACGACTGCAACCGCGGCATGGTGGGGGGTGCTACCGAGGAACGAGCTCATGATCTCCGACGGTCCCTCGACCAGCACCCCAAAGACGGCTGCCACTGACCACAGGCCGGCCTTGAATGACTGACCGGGGTGACCGGCGGTGAAGAACCGCTCGATGAGGGTGAAGTTCCCAGGGTCATTGGTGAATTGCTGTATCACCGGCGGGAGCCACATCACCGCGAACACCACGAACCCGGCACTGGCCAGCGCCCATACTCTCCAACTCGGCGCAAGGCGCCTCCGGTGCGCCGATCGGTCGTCGGAGGTGGCCGGTACGTCCGATCCATCGGTCGGGACCGACGGCGTCCGTGCTCGATCAACGACGAGGGTGACGGTCCACGTTGCGCCGGACACCGCGAAGAGGGCAGCCACCAAGGGCAGCGCCGAGATGTCGGTCTGGATGATGAAGGAGCCCACCAACAACGCAGCCATCAGAGAGAGGGGCGAACGGTCCATGGCGGCGGCACACAGCAGGACGAAGAGCAACAGAGGGAAGATCACCACCATCGGGTTCCATGGACTGACCAATGCTCCGATGGCACCCTCTGAGTAGGTGATGCTGCCCGGTCCGACCGTGGCCAAAAGGACAGCCAACAAGCAGACCCACACCGCAGCCCATAGCGCCCGTGCCGGGGTACTCCGCCGCCGCACCACCTCGACGCACCCGATAGCCGACAGTGCGTTGATCAGGGTGGCGCCGAAGAACATGGCCTTGGCGCCCGAGCCGAGCAGTCGGTAGAAGAGGGAAAGGAGATAGAAATAGCTGGGGCCCGGGTGATTCCAGTTGTTGTGGTCGAAGACCCCCAACTGCTGTTTCCAACGGAGAGCCTCCCGGGTATGGAAATCGATGAGGGCAAGGTCGTCGGGCAGATAGACGTGCTGTCCCGATGCGACCAGGAATCTGATGAGGATGATGGCGAAGGGGACGGCCACGATGGCGAAGGCCAACACAGTCAGCCATGACGACCCTGCAACGTGCCGGGAGAGCAGGCCGCGGGAAGACGAGTCCGGGCTCTGGTCACCCATCGTCTGGGGGTGGGGACGAGTCGTCACCGGGTCCGGGTACATGTTCCGCCGATTGTACGGGCCTCGACGAGTTCAGGCAGGCAGCGCAATGGCTATCGATGTGCCGGCAGCAGTCCGCATGTACTTGTTGAAACTGCTATCTAATAGTATGGAACTCTTTCGTATTTGATAGGCGTTTTCAAATTAAGTATCGGCCAGGTGGCTGAACCGGGTCGTGGCCAGGTGGCTGAACCGGGTGCCGACGCGGGTAGGTCAGGCGGCGTTGTTCACGGTGGGTGGTTTGACCGGCGTCGATCCGGCGGAATAGACGGTTTGCCAATTCCCCTGCGAGGGCTGGGTGAGGTTGGCCGGCCCCAGACCGACGACAGAGTAGAGGTTCTCCATCACCCGGAGCAGTGGTGCTGTCACCCCGGGGATGGCATCGGGCACCACGTTGGGTGGGATCAGGGTGCTGTTCACCAGTGCCCCGATCCACGTCGAGTTCCCGCTGGCGAAGACCCCGCCGCCCTTGGGCACCGTGTACCAGGTGACGTCCGAGTAGTTGCCTCCCCGGTTGGGAACTATCGAATGAGCAAGTACGTCGAGATTGGTGGGTCCCGACCCGCCCGGTACGTAGCGGTCGAACTCCCCCTGGACCACTTTGGCCAGACGCTGGTTCTGGGTGAATCCGGTTCCGGAAAATACCCAAGAGTTCGGTTCGGTGATCACCATGGCAGCGTTGGCGCCGATGTCCTGGTAGGTACTGCCGATCAGCTCGCTCTCGGGTTTGGATACCGGTGCTTGCGACCAGTTGACGGTGACCCGGGTGTTGTCGGTCCCGGTGAGCGGATCCTCGGAGGCAGATTTGTAGCAAACCTCATGGCGGTTCGGCCCGAGGGGCGAGGGCTCGAACCGGATCTGCCGGTAACAGGCATTGGCGCCGAGAAAGGCCATGTTCACCCCGGAAGCCACCGATTGGATTCCGCCGGTACGCATCTCGAGTGACCAGTACTCGTCGTGCCCCAGGCTGATCAGCGCCTTGTGGTTGTTCAAGAGCTGGGGTCGGGCATGGAAGTCGACATCGGTCCAGTAGGTGACGTCGAGGCCCATCTGCTCGGCGTGATAGATGACCGGAAACTCGTTTCCCACAAAGTCCGCCGCCCCTGATGCCCAGTCGGGATCGTAGGGGCGGTCAAAGGAGACGATGCGGGCGCGGTGGTCATAGTCGCCGCCTCCGGGATCGTGGGTGAACGAAAGGGTTCCGCCCCGGTTTCCGTAGTAGAGGCTGTAGCCACCCCAACGGTTGTAGGCCTGCCAGGTGGTCACGCTCGATTGGATGACGATGGCGGCTTTGGACGAGTCGTCCCTGACGCAGAGTGGGATGTACTGCTGTTCATTGCCGGGTCCGACCAGCTTCAGCAGGTAGGCACCGGGAGGCCAGGTCGCAGTCACCGGGACAGTGAGCGAGGGATTCCAGTTGCACGCAATGGTGTTGGTGGGGGCAACCACCGTGGGCTGCGCCTGACGAACTCCGGCCACCTCGTCCGACTGCCACACCAGGCGGGCCCCGATCCCCTGGTAATAACCCATGCGGTAGGCCTCGACGTGAAAGTGGGGGGCCTTTGTGCTCACGAAGAGTGTGATGGTGTCACCCACTGCCGCACTGCATTGATTGGCGTAGCCCTGAATGTCACCGACCCGTTGGGGGGTGGTCACCCACCAGGCATGTCCGATCTTGGCGTTCTCGGCCACGATGGCCGGATTGACCGGGATGGTGACCCCGTCGGCGAGCTTGGTATTGGTGACCTGCCCCGTGGCGGTGGCGGACTTCTTGGCCTTGGCCGGCGTGGTGGTTCGAGCGGTGGCCGGATGGCCCGGGCCCTTATTGTCCTCGGAGAACGCCAGAGCCACGCCTCCCGCTGCCACTATGCCACCGGTGGCAGCCAAGGCGATGAACTGGCGCCTGTGCACCCGCGCCCCCGCCGCCCGTCTCGCTTCGTGACGAGTTTGGCCAGGGGGGGTGGCCGACCCACCAGGGGCGCCCGCATTTCGGGGCGCGCCACCACGCTCGGATTCGGGCTCGGGGTCCACCCATCCATGATACCGGGCCTCGCCCCGTGCTTATGCGTAATCTCAGGTTTCCAGCTGCTACATCGCGGTTGAGATATCGGAAGCCGAGCGGCCCCCGATAGAGCGCGAAAGGACGGACTCCCATGCGGTTCGGCATCATTCCCCCCGTTCGGGCCGGGGTCACCGCTGATCCCGTGTGGATGACGTCGTTTGCCCGTCACGCCGAGGCGTGTGGGTTCGAATCGGTGGTGCTGGTGGAACACGCGGTGGTGGTGTCGGCCTATGAGAGCACCTACCCCTACTCGTCCTCAGGGAAGATGCCGTTACCCGACGACTGCCCGATACCGGACCCGCTCGATCTGATGGCCTACTTGGCTGCTATGACCGAAAGGATCACCCTGGCCACCGGGGTGTTGGTGCTTCCCAATCATCAAGCCGTCGTGCTGGCCAAGCGCATCGCCACCGTTGATGCGTTGTCGAAAGGCAGGGTGCGGATGTGCGTGGGTGTGGGGTGGATGGACGAGGAGCTCCGTGCCACCGGCGCCGACCCCCGCACCCGGGGGAAGCGCACTGACGAGTCGATTGCGGCCATGCGCTTGTTGTGGTCGGAATCCGGGCCGGACGGCGCATCCTTTGATGGTCAGTTTGTCTCATTCCACCATGCGCACTGCTTCCCCAAGCCGTTTCGGGCGGGCGGGGTCCCGATCCATATCGGCGGCCACAGTGAAGCCGCGGCGCGGCGGGCAGGGCGGGTAGGAGACGGCTTCCAGCCATTGGGCCTGACCCCCGACGAGGTGCGTACCCGTGTCGTCCAGATGCGAGACGCGGCCGAACAGGAAGGACGGCAACCGGACGAGATCGAGATCTCGTTGAGTGGATATCTACCCACCACGTCCGAGGACACGGTGGCCGAAGCCGTGTCGTTGGGGGCTGATCGATTGATTGTGTCGACGTCGATCATCGATGACCTCGACAAGATCAACGACGAAATGTCGGTATTCGCCGAACGGATTGGACTGAATGGAACGGCAACGACGGCTCGGGACGGAGCCGAATGATCGGTCGCCATCAAAATGCGGACCGACGACTGGATGATGAATTGGCGCTCCGATCGCTGTCCGCCTCGTACGCGGCGGCTGTCGACTTCCAAGACGGCGACCGCTTCGCTTCGCTGTTTATCGAACACGGTGAGTTGGTGGTGCCGAACTATCCCGAAGACTTCCGGCCGGTCATCACCCGGGCGGGCCACGACGAGTTGCGTCGGATCCCCGAAGCGCTCCGCCACTACCGCCGGACGTTCCATCAGATGTCGAATCACGAGTTCGTCATCGAAGCCGACACCGCCAGTGGCAGCGTGCGGTGCGTTGCCCATCATGTGATGGCGGCCGAGGCCGGCTCGCCGGTTACCGGCACGGTGGCATCGGAGGGCACGGTGGCATCGGAGGGCACCGTGGTGGTCTGGTACATCCGCTACGGCGATGACTACCGACGGGTCGGGGATGATTGGAAATTCACCCGTCGGACACTCCATCTCGAGTGGGTGGAGGAGCGTCCCGTTTCCAAGGTGGCACCGGGCCGGTCCTGACGGATTAGCGTGCCGGGACCAGCTGGGGTGGGGGAGGCCCGACGTACCGGGCTGCCGGCCGGATCAGCCGGTTGTCGGCCGCCTGTTCCATCACGTGGGTGGCCCACCCGATGGTCCGGCTCGAGGCGAAGGTCGGGGTGAACATGTCCCGCGGGATTCCGCACGTGTGCATCACCACTCCGGCGAAGAACTCCACGTTGGTATAGAGCTGGCGCCCGGGCTTCAACTCGGCGAGCACATCGACAGCCGTCCGCTCCACCTGTTCGGCGAAGTCGACGAGAGGTCCACCCAACTGCTGGGCAACGCCCCGCAGAAATAGTGAGCGAGGGTCGTCGGTCTTGTAGACACGGTGGCCGAAGCCCATGATGCGTTCACCGCGTTCGACGGCGGTCCGCAACCAGGTGTCGGCACGATCCGGCGTGGCGATGTCGTCGAGCATGTCGAGGGCCCGGCTGGGGGCACCTCCGTGGAGTGGGCCCGACAACGCCCCGATGGCACCGGTGATGGCGGCGGCCAGGTCGGCTCCGGTGGAGGTGATGACGCGGGCCGCGAAGGTTGAGGCATTGAACCCGTGGTCGATGGTGAGGATCAGGTACTGCTCGATGGCTCGGACGTGGTCGGCCGGGGCTTCTTCGCCCAACAGCATCCACAGGTAGTTGGCGGCGTAGGACAGGTCCTGGCGGGGAGGCACGGGCTCGAGACCGCTGCGGAGCCGATGGGCGGCGGTCAACAGGGTGGGGACGACCGAACAGAGGTGGAGGGCCTGATGCCGCAACTCGGCTTCGCCGATGTCATGGGTGGGCCGCCACTCGAGCTCTGCACCCAAAAGCGAGACAATGGTGCGCAATACGTCGAGGGGGGATCCGGCCGACGCCAGAGAGGGCAACAGCGAGGCCACGCCGTCGGGGAGGGTTCGCAACGCCGCCACTTGGGCGGCGAATGCGTCGGCGCCCCGCTGGTCGGGAAGCTCACCGTCGAAGAGCAATTGCCACACGTCCTCGAGGGAACGGTTGGCCGCCAACTCCACGGCCGAGTACTGCCGGTAGTGGTAGAAGCCTTGGTGGCCGCGTACGTCACCCACGGTGGTCTCGGCCACCACCACGCCTTCGAGGCCCCTGGGTAGGTCGGTCCGGGCCTCGTCGGCCGGACGGATCTGGGCCACCGAGAGGAGATCGCGGATGGAGACCACGCCGACCAGAGCTCCGTCTTCGACGACGGGCAGGTGGCGGTAGTGGTGGTGGGTCAGGCTGGTCCATGCCGCCGCGGCGTCTTCGTCAGGGGCCAACACGTCGGGGTTGGCGGTCATCCACAGATGGACCGGCTCCGCCAGCGGATCGGCGTGACCGGCCGCCGCCCGCAGCAGGTCGCGTTCGGTCACGATGCCTGTCACCTTCGGACCGTCGGTGACGATTACCGAGCCCATATCGTGGCTATTCATCAGGCCTGCAGCCTCAGCTAAGGACACGTCAGCGTCACAGGTCACGGGTGGGGTTGACATCAGATCTCGTACGGCGGTTGCCATTGCATGCTCCTGGGGCTGGATGCGCAAGCTGGCGGTCGATGTGCCGCTTGCGGGTCGGCTTGTTCTGGTTCTGTTTACTCCTGTCCAGTGTGTACCGGAATCGTCCTTGTGTAAACGTTGATCAAGTCAATATTGCTGCCTAAGGTGAAGCCATGGCTCGGATGCTCGAAAGTGATGAGGCAGCCCGTCGTCTCGGGGTCAAGATCACCACGCTCTACGCCTACGTGAGCCGGGGGCTGCTCTCGTCCCACCCGTCTCCGCACAGCCGCCGGAGCCTCTTCGACGTGGACGACATCGAGCGGTTGGCCCTTCGGGCCCGCACCGCAAAGACTGTCGAGACCCGACTGGCCACGGTGACCACCTCCATCACCCAACTCCGCGACGACGGCCCGGCCTACCGGGGGGTGGCTGCTGTCGAACTGGCCTCCTCCATGGCGTTCGAAGAGGTGGCCGAGCGATTGTGGAATACCGACTCTGATGACGGGTCGTCGGGGACCGGGGAAGGTCCACCTTCCGGGCCGAGAGAAGGACCGGGACGGCGGTGGGAATCGCTTCCCCTGGGTGACCGACCCGACATGGGAGCATCGGACATGATGCGCTGGGCGGTGGTGATGGCCGGTGCCCATAACCCACTGCGCGCCGACCTGCGCCCCGATACCGTGACCCGCACGGCTCGAGGGGTGGTGGCATCGATGGTGGACGTGCTTCCATCCCCGCCGGCAACGCGCGTGCCTCTGGTGCTGGCCGACGGTACGGATCGCCCCGGATCGGTGGCGGAGCGCCTGGCCGCCAAGCTGAGCCCGGCGCCTACCGAGGGCCTGGCTCGAAGCGTCAATGCCGCCCTGGTGCTGATGGCAGACCACGAATTGGCCACCTCCACCGTGGCGGTTCGGGTGGCCGCCTCAACCCGGGCCGATCTGTGCGATGCCCTCCTGGCTGGGCTCGGGACCATCGCCGGACCGTTGCATGGCGGGGCCAGCCAGTTGGCCTACGCCCTCTTGGTCGAGGCCGAACGCCACGGGGCCCAACGCGCCCTGGATGACACCCTGCGATGGCAACGGGTACTCCCGGGGTTCGGGCACCCTGTCTATGCGAGTGGTGACCCCCGTTTTGGCGTGCTGCTCGCGCAGTTCAATGAGATGGCCACGACCCAACAACGGGATCTGGTCGGGTCCATCATCGACCTGGCCACCGCCCATGGCATCCCACCGGCCAACGTTGACCTGGCCCTGGCCGCCATCTCCTGGGCGGCGGGAATGGCTCCTGATGCCGGGCGGATCATCTTCACAGTGGCCCGGGTGGCGGGGTGGACAGCCCACTACCTCGAGGAACTGGGGGAGCGCCCGCTTCGGTTCCGGGCCCGGGCCGTCTATGCATCACCCGCACGGGCCCAAAGCGACAACGAGAGGCACTGACCGACGGCGCAGTCCCGTAGCCGGCGGGCACCTACGCTCTGGCCATGGCACTTCCCGCCCCGAACCCCGCCCGTACCTGCCTTGTGACCGGAGCGTCCTCGGGGATCGGGGCCGAGATCGCCGCGTTGCTGGCGGCTAAAGGCCTCGGGGTGACGTTGGTGGCTCGACGGGAGGCGAAGCTCCGGGTGCTGGCCGAGGAGTTGGCGTCGAAACATGGGATCAGAGCCGAAGTGATCGCCGCCGACTTGACCGAGGAGGCGTCACGCTCCCACATCGTCTCCGAACTCGCGTCTCGGGACCTGGTGGTCAACGTGTTGGTGAACAACGCCGGGCTCTCCACCATGGGAGCCGTACAGAATGGCGACATAGCCGGAGAACTGGCCATGATCCGGACCGACGTCGAGGCGGTGGTTCACCTCTGTACGGCGTTTCTCCCCGGCATGGTCGAACGTCGGAGCGGCTCGATCCTCAATGTGGCATCCACCGCCGCCTTCCAGCCCCTTCCGGGACAGGCCGGTTACGGAGCCAGCAAGGCGTTTGTACTGTCCTACAGCCATGCCATCCGCGCCGAGCTGCGGGGTAGCGGCGTCACCGTGACGACGCTGTGCCCGGGACCAGTCGAAACCGGCTTCGGCCGAGCCGCGGGTCTCTCCGATGAAGAGGCGAGCGACTCACTGCCGAAGTTCATGTGGGTACCGGTTGAGGCGGTTGCCGCTGCCGCGGTCGCGGGAATGGATGCCGACCGCGCCGTGGTCATCCCCGGGATCGCCAACAAGGTGGGGGCGGCCAGTGGGTGGTTGGCACCGCGACGTCTGATCCTGCCGCTGTTGGCCAAGCGGCACCCGGCGCTGAAGCACTGAGGCGCTGAAGCACTGAGGCGCTGAAGTACCGAGGCCCTGAGGCACTGGCCCTGAAGCACTGGCCCTGAAGCTACGGTGGGCCGAAGTGACTGACCGGACGAGATCGTGGTGGGGTTGGGGGTGGGAGGACCAGGCACCCTCTGCCGACCAGGATCGGGCTCTGGCCGACATGGTGAGCACCTGGTTCGGCACTGAGGAGATGGAGACCCGGCCGCCTCCCGAACTCGACCACATCTCGTTGCGGCAATCGCGGGTTATTCCTCCAGCGGCCCTGCAGGAGATCTGTCGCACCGACAAAGCTGACCGCGCCGCCCATACCCATGGCAAGGCCTTCCGCGATGTGGTCCGCAACATGCTCGGGCAGCTCGACAACCCGCCGGACGTAGTGGCCCATCCCACCAACGAGGTCGAGGTGGTGGCGGTGCTCGACTGGTGCAGTTCGGAGGGCTTGGCGGCCATTCCGTTCGGGGGTGGATCGTCGGTAACCGGAGGAGTCGAAGCGCGGGTGGGTGACGGTTACCCGGGTGTGGTGTCAATCGACCTGACCGCGCTCGACCGGGTGCTCGAGATCGATCGCACCAGCCGGGCGGCGCGCATCCAAGCCGGTGCCCTCGGACCGGTGTTGGAAGACCAACTTCGGCCTCATGGTCTTACCTTGAGGCACTACCCGCAGTCCTTCGAGTTCTCAACGTTGGGTGGTTGGCTGGCCACCCGGGCGGGCGGCCATTTTGCCACCGTCTACACCCACATCGATGACCTGGTCGAGTCGATCCGGGCCGTCACCCCCGCAGGGATGTTCGAATCACGACGACTTCCCGGGTCGGGCGCCGGTCCGTCGCCCGACCGGATGTTGCTCGGTTCCGAGGGCACCCTCGGCATCATCACCGAAGCATGGATGCGACTCCAGGACCGACCCCGTTGGCGGGGTTCCGCCTCGGTCCAGTTCGCCACCTTCGAGGCGGCGGTGGCCGCCACCCGCGCCATCGCCCAAGCCGCGCTGTACCCGACCAATTGCCGCCTACTGGATTCCGGAGAAGCGCTCCTTTCGGCCGGTACCCAGGTGGCTGGGGGCCTGTTGGTACTCGGCTTCGAATCAGCCGACCATCCGGTGGAAGCGTGGATGGATCGGACCCTGGAGTTGTGCCGAGATCACGGCGGCACGCTGCCCGAAGGACCCCGCTTCTCCGACGACGGGGCGGTTACCCTCTCGGGTCAGGAGACCGGGCCGGCCAGCCGGGAGGGCGCCTCCGGGGCCTGGCGCAACGCGTTTCTGCGGGCTCCCTATACCCGCGACGCCCTGGTCCGGATGGGAGTGATCGTGGAGACGTTCGAGACCTCCTGCACGTGGGACCGGTTCGGCGAGTTTCACGCCACCGTCATCCAGGCCGCCAATGAGGCGCTGCATCGGGTGTGCGGAACCGGTTGGGTGACCTGCCGGTTCACCCACGTCTATCCGGATGGTCCCGCGCCGTATTACAGCGTGTTCGCCCCGGGGCGGTGGGGTTCACAGGTATCGCAGTGGGACGAGATAAAAGCCGCGGTCTCCGACGCCCTGCATGCGGCCGGAGGTACCATCACCCATCACCATTCGGTGGGTCGGGACCACCGTCCCTGGTACGACCGCCAACGACCCGACCCGTTTGCCAGTGCGCTCCGGGCGGCCAAGGCGTCACTCGACCCGGCCGGTGTCCTCAATCCCGGGGTCCTGCTCGATCCGGTCCATTGATCCGCCCACGCTGACGGGTTGGGCCGCCCACATGGGGGTGCTCAGTGGGTCAGTTTGGGACCTACCAGGACACAGCGGGTACCCCGGTAGATGGTGGGCATGCACTTGTTGCAGTGGATGCACAAGGATTCGCTGGCGACTCCGTTGCGCATCTTGTTGACGAGATCGGGCTCGCGCAGGAGGGCTCTGGCCATGGCCACAAAATCGAACCCGTTGTCTACGGCCTGCTCGATGGTATCGAGGCGGTTGACGCCGCCGAGAAGGATGAGCGGCATGTCAAGCGCATCCCTGAACTGTCGGGCATAGGGCAGAAAGAACGCTTCCTCGAAGGGATAGTACGGCATGAAGCGCTTGCCCAGCAGGCGAAACCCCACCCGGATGGCCGGCGGCAGGGTGGCGGCGAACTCCCGAAGAGGCACCTCGCCGCGGAAGAGGTACATCGGGTTGGCGAGCGAGCTGCCTCCGGTGAGCTCGAGGGCATCGAGATTGCCATCGGCTTGGAGCATGCGGGCGACCTCGACGCTCTCATCGAGCCAGAACCCCCCCGGGACACCGTCGGCCATGTTCAGTTTGGCGGTGACGGCAATGCGATCACCCACAGCTTCCCGGACCACCTCGGCCACCCGCCGGGGGAAACGGGCCCGGTTCTCGAGACTCCCTCCCCACTGGTCGGCCCTCTTGTTGAGCTTCGGGCTCAGGAAGGCACTGAGGAGGTAGTTGTGACCGAGATGTATCTCGATACTGTCGAAGCCGGCGTCGAGCACCATGGTGGCGGCGTTCCGGTAGTCCTCGGTGATCCGGGCGATGTCATGTTCGGTGACGCCCCGTAGACGGGTACCCATCGGACTGAAGCCATTGGACGGTGCCAAGGACGGTGTCTTGTTGGACCTCGAGTTGGCCACCGGGCCGGCGTGGCCGATCTGTGCCGCCACCGCGGCTCCGTCTTCGTGGACCGCTTCGGTGAGCTGTCGGAGACCCGGGAGTGCTTCAGGGCGGAGGAAGATGCAGTGCCGGTCGGTGCGGCCTTCGGGAGAGACGGCGAGATAGGCCACCGTGGTCATCCCGACTCCACCGGAGGCAACCCGCCGATGGAAATCGATCAGTGCATCGCTGACCAGGCCGTCAGGCATCACACCTTCGAAGGTGGCCGCCTTGATGATCCGATTGCGGAGCGTGACCGGACCGAGTTTTGCCGATTCAAAGACTTGTGGACTCACCCACGTCACCGTAGTGCAAAGCCGCAAACCGCTGATTGGAGGTAGCCGGCAACGGTCCGGGCCGCTGCAGAGGCCACGCACCTAGGGTGACTTCAATCACCGAGCCGGGGGGAAGACAATGGCGCCGATCGAGGGCAGACTGAGCGAGCAAGAGCAGCAGCGACGACGGGCCGCCATTGCCGAACTCATGCCCACCACGCCGTTTCTGGCCGGGCTCGGCATCCTCATCGAGCGATACGAACCCGACGACGTGACCCTTCGTATCCCGTTCCGTCCCGACCTCACCAACGACGGCATCTACTACCACGGGGGAGTCATCGCCGCCGGTATGGACACCGCCGGAGCGGCGGCAGCGTGGTCCAATCACGACTTCGACAAAGGGATGCGGGCTTCCACGGTGGGCATGTCTATTCAGTACGTGGGGGCGTGCAAGCAGGCAGACCTCGTGTGCCACGCCCGGGTGGTCCGCCGGGGCAAGGAGCTGACCTTCACCGACCTCACGGCCACCGACCCCGATGGGGTGGTGGTGGCCCACGGGGTCCAGACCTACAGGATCGTGTGAACTAAACTCGTCTTTGGGCGGATGTTTCGCAGCCGCATGCCCCGAGTGTGACCGCAACCCTTTTCGCCTGTCCCTCCGTCGCGAAACGTTCACTCAACGATCACCTTGCGATCGCTGGACTGTCGATCTCCGTTCACCTGCCCTTCGTACCATTCGGGAAGGAGGTTGCTCCGGCCTATGCCGACCACATCTCACTGCCACGGCGACATGGATCGAGACGATACCGGCACGCCCCCACCCGTCTTGAAGGACCAGGTGCGAGTGCTGGTCGTCGAAGATGACGAGTCCTACCGCTTCGCCCTCGAATCGGCCCTGCGTCTCGAGGGTTACTACGTCGACGTGGCGACCGACGGAGTCGACGGGATTCGGCGCTTCGCTGAACAGACCCCCGACATCGTGCTCCTCGATCTCTTGCTTCCGGACATGTATGGCACCGACGTCCTCCGCCGGATGCATGCCATCGCCCCCGTCCCGATTCTGATCATCAGTGCGGTGGACGCCGAGCTCGATGTGGTGCTCGGACTCGAACTCGGGGCGGCCGACTATGTGACCAAACCCTTCCGCCTACGCGAACTGGTAGCCAGGATGCACACCATCCTGCGTCGGGTGTCCCCTCCGGAACCGGCCGTGGCCAAGCCGCCGGGCCTTCGGCAGGGCTCAGGTGCTGATGCGGGAATCGCGGCCCAGGCCCGGACCGCCCTTGCCGCCGAACGGAGCGACCTTCACTTCGGACGGGTCCATGTGAGCTTTTCCCGGCGCCAAGTAACGGTGGACGGAAATCAGGTGCACCTGTCTCGCCGGGAGTACGACCTGCTGGCTGTGTTGCTTTCCCCACTTGGATCGGTCCGGACCCGTGAAGAGTTGATCGATCTCCTCTGGCCGGACAGTGAGTTGGCCGACAGCCGGACACTCGACACCCATATCTATCGGCTTCGGTCCAAACTCGAGATCGACCCGTCATCCCCACGCATCATCCTCACCGTGCGGGGCGTGGGTTTCCGAATCAATAGTGACGAACCAGCACCCTGACCGGGTAGCGGGGTCCACGACCGCCGGCTGCCCGACCCCGTTCTCGGCCCGCCGGCCCACTGACCCGCTGACCCACTGACCGGACCAATCCCGGGCCAACCGACTACCTGATCAGCCGAAGCGACCGTTGATATAGTCGAGGGTCCGGGGGTCGTCCGGCTCGCTGAACAGTTTGGACGTCGAGTTGAACTCGATGAGTTCTCCGGTCCTGTCTTCTCCCATCAGGAGAAAGGCACACCGGTCGGAGACCCGCATCGCCTGTTGCATGTTGTGGGTCACGATGATGATGGTGACCCGGTCTTTGAGTTCGCCGATCAACTCCTCGATCCGTTTGGTGGCGATCGGGTCCAGAGCCGAAGTGGGCTCGTCCATGAGCAGTACTTCGGGCTCTACGGCGAGGGCCCGAGCGATGCACAGGCGCTGCTGCTCCCCCCCGGACAGCGTGCTGGCGTGGACCTTCAGCCGATCGCGCACGCTGTCCCACAGGGCGGCGGCGACCAGAGAGGACTCGGCCGCTTCGTCGAGAAGCGACTTCTTCCGCACTCCGTTGAACCGCAACCCGGCCACTGCATTCTCATAGATGCTCATGGTGGGGAACGGATTCGGCCGCTGAAAGACCATGCCCACCCGCGACCGGAGCAGGGTGGGATCGGTGGACCGGCCATACACGTCGGTATCCCCGAGCATGACCGTTCCGGTGACTGCGGCGGAGCGCACGGTGTCGTGCATCCGATTGAGCGCGCGGAGCAGGGTGGTCTTCCCTGATCCCGACGGGCCGATGAGGGCGGTGACCTCCCGCTGGTAGGCGTCGAACGTCACACCGCGCACTGCGGCCCGGCCGCCAAATGTCACGGTCACGTTCTCGAGGCGCATGGCTTTCGCCGCGCCGGCATGATGTCCCACAAAGACCTCTTCGGTAGTCAGCCCGATGGACTGGGCGATATGCGCTGGCGTGGTCAATGGTTCGGTCATCGTCTCTCTCTTCTCAGTCGGGCCGCCATCAGTCGGCTTCCCACGTTCAGCACGAGGATCACCACCATCAACAACAAAGCCGCGCCCCAGGCAATCTGGATCAGGTCGTTATAAGGCTGACTGCTGTAGGTGTAGATCGCCTGGGGGAGGGCTTCCATTGCTTTGGTGGGATTTGCCTGAAAGAACTGGTTCCCGAAGATGGTGAAGAGCAAAGGCGCGGTCTCTCCCGCACCTCTGGCAACAGCCAACAACACCCCGGTGAGCAGCCCGGGCAGCGCTGCTGGCAAAACCACCCTTCGGGCCACTGTGCTCCTGCGGGCCCCGAGCGAAAGGCCGGCTTCGCGGAGCGTGACCGGCACCCCACGGATGGCGGTCTCGGCCGCCCGCATGATCACCGGCAACATGATGATGGCGATGGCGAACGCACCGGCAAACCCGCTGTATGAGCCCACGGTCTTGACCCACACAATATAACCGAAGATGCCGATGGTTATGGACGGAACCCCGGTGAGGATATCGGCGGAAAAGCGAACCGCGGCGGCGGCGGGACCGTCCGATTCTGCCAGGAAGAGACCCCCGAGGATCCCGAAGGGAACGCTGGCGGCCACCGCGATGCCGTCGATGATCAGAGAACCGACGATGGCGTTCCAGACGCCACCATTGGGTATGCCTTCGGGTTTGGTCACCTGGGTGAAGAAGTCGGCATTCCATGCCGGGATGCCTTTGGCCGCCACATAGGTGATGATCGCCACCAACGGGATGAGGGCCACGACAAGACACAAGAGACAGACGCTGATGGCGACCTTCGAATAGACCTTGCGGCGGGCGATGGACGACGCGGCGATCTTCTGGATGGCGGCCCGCCGCGACAGAATCGGATCGAGGGAGGAGTCGAAGGAGATCGAGCTCATGCCACCGTCACCGATGCCGCGCCGCTCCGCTTGACCGACCGGACGAACACTCTGGCCAGCGCGTTGACGCCGATGCCCACCACCAACAGCACCAGGGCCGCGGCGAACAGCACATTGAGCTGCGTGCCGCTGGCCTCCCCGAAGCTGCTCACGATGAGGGATGGGATGGTCCCGGCATTGGCCTTGAGGGAGGGGGCCAGATGGGCGGAGTTGCCGATGACCAGGGCCACCGCCACGGTTTCGCCCAACGCCCGGCCGGTGGCCAGGGTAAAGGCCCCGAGCAGACCGACCCGGGCTCCCGGGACAATCACCTTGCGTAGTACCTGCCACCGGGTCGCCCCCAGGGCCATGGCCCCTTCGACCTGGTCGTGGGGAACCGCGGCCAGGACATCACGTGAGATTGCCACCATGGTGGGGAGCACCATGATGAACAGGATGACTCCGGCCAACAGAAGGCCCACTCCCTGATTCGGTCCCCCGAGCAAACCCGTCCATCCGAGGACAGAGGTCAGCTGCGGCTCGACGGTGGTGCGAAAAAGTGGGGCGACAGCTACCAAACCCCACAGTCCGTAGACGACGCTGGGAACGGCGGCCAACAGTTCAACAGCTGTCGACAGCGGGGCGCGGAGCCTTCTGGGGGCAAGGTAGGCGAGGGCGAGGGCGGTGCCGAGGCCAATGGGGACGGCCAGGGCCACCGCGATGACAGTGGTCTCGATGGTGCCGACCGCGAAGGGGAGAACGCCGAAGTGATTGTGGGCGGGATCCCAGTTCGAACCCCAGAGGAACGACACCCCGAGCTTGGAGAAGGCGGGTACGGCCTGGGTGGCCATGGCCACCACGAACGCAATGAGAAGGGCGGCAAAGATCCCCCCGGCCACGCCGAGGAGAATGCGGTACGTGCGGTCGGGTACGGCGAGGCGCCAAGTGCGCCTCGCCGTACCCGGGGATGGTGATCCTGAGATGGACAAACTGACCCTTCTACTTGGTCAACAGGGGGGTGGTCCCGTCTGGCCCGGTGACCATCAGCAGGGTTTGGCGAGCCAGGGTCTGGATATTGGTCGGCAGGGGCACATAGTCGAGGCTGGCCGACTGGTCCTGCCCGCCTCCGGTGTGGGTCAGCCAGTCGAGCACGGCCACCAGGGACTTACCGGTGGCCGTGCTGGATTGCTTCTTGGCGATGAGCGCCCAGCTGTAGCCCGAGATCGGGTAGCTGCCCGATCCGGCCTGATTGACAATGGAGAAGTCCGTCGATGAGACGTTGGGCTTCTGCGCCGCGTCAGCACCCACCGAAGCCAGCGAGGGCGTCACGTAGGACCCGGCCACGTTCTTCACCGCGGCATAGGTGAAGCTGTTTTGCAGGGCGTACGCCAACTCGACGTACCCGATGGAGTAGGGGGTCGACTTGATGCTTCCGGCAACTCCGGAGTTGCCGGCTGACCCGACACTGGAGGCCGGCCAGGTGACCGACTTTCCCTTCCCCGGGCCCGCGGCCCAGGTCGTCGACACCGTGTTCAAGTAGTCGGTGAAGATGTAGGTGGTGCCGCTGCTGTCCGAACGATGCACGGTGGTGATGGGTTGGCTCGGGAGGCTGACCCCGGGGTTGAGCGCGGTGATGGCGGGATCGTTCCACTTGGAGATGGTCCCGGCGAAAATCCCGGCGATGGTCGGTGCGTCGAGCTTGAGCCCGGTCTTCACCCCCGGCAGGTTGTACGAAAGGGTGACACCCCCGAGGGTGTCGGGTACCTGCAGTACCCCGCCGTAGGCGGCGGGCGCTTTGGCCACGTCAGCGGCGGCCATGGGTACGTCGGAGGCACCGAAGTTGACGGTCCCTCCCTCGAAAGCGGTGATCCCGGCACCACTGCCAACTGCCTGGTAGTTCACCGTGACACCTGAGTTCTTGCTGGAGTAGGTGTAAAACGCCTTGGTGAACACTGGTTGCACGAACGTGGAGCCGGCTCCGGTCAGTTGGGCACCACCGGCTTTCAGGTCGGCAGCCAGATATGGGTCGCTTCCGCTGGCTGTGGTGGTGGATGTGGACGTGGACGCCGTTGGTGACGACGATCCACAGGCGGCCAACAGCATGCCGGCCGACGCGGTGGCGAGCGCCAGGACCCGAGTGGCCCGAGTGGCCCGCTTTCGGGATTTGGGTGCCGCCGGGGGGGACGGTGTCTGCTGCACTGTCGGGGTGACCTCCGTGTGGATGTTCATGACGGGGAGCCCACTCGTAGCGTGGGTTTTGGCTTTCTCTGGAATTTCCATTACATGAGGAACAGTACGGAACTTGTATGAACGGCCCGTGATGTGTGGATGGCCGTCAGGTGAACCATGGTGAAACTTTTCTTGAACGACTCCGGCCCCGGTGGGAGGACAGCGCCGCACGAGGGGCGGGCTACCTTGTGGGCCGCGGCCGCACGAGGGGCGGTAAGGAGGAACCGGGTGAGCAGACGACGGACCACGATGTGGCTGTCGTCCCTGGTGGTGGGCGTGTGCCTGGCTCTGGTGCCAGCTGCCGTGGCACCTGCCGGGGCGTCCCCGGCCCGGGTGATCTCGTCGCCGGTCATGCCGTGGCTGTCGTTGAGCCACGGATCCGGCGCCCGGGCCCAGATTGTCGATCCACAGGGACGCAACGTCATGCTCCGAGGAGTCAACCTGGTCGGCCTCGAAGGCGACATCTACCTGACGGCCGATGGCCAAGAGCCGGGTCCGGCACCCTTCTGGCCGGAGAGCTCATCGAACTACGACGCGAAGTGTCCGACCAACTCACACCAGATCTCTGAGCCTTCGGTATGCGAGGTGCAGGCGGGACTACCCGAGTATGCCCAGTCGGGGACGGCCAGTTCGCTCAACGACCTGGCTCAGATGCGGATGCTGGGTTTCAACTTCATCAGGCTGCCGGTCAGCTGGAGCCAACTCGAGCCCACTCCGGGGACCTACAGCGCCACCTACATCGACCGCATCGCCCAGGTGGTGAGTTGGGCGCACCAGCAGGGGATCTACGTGCTGATCGACATGCACCAGGACAACTATTCGCGCTTCACCCCCCAGACCGCGCCGTTCTCGATCCCTGGTGTCGTGAGCCCCACCCAGAGAGTGGTGATCACGCCGATGGTGCGCCGCCCTGGGCGGTGATGGCCGACGGGGTTCCCGCCCTCAGTGTTGATGGGCAGAGCGAGATCAACCTTTTCGTCGAGACCGCCTTCACCAACTTCTGGATGAACAGCGTGCCTACCGGGACAAATGGGAAAGCGGTGCCCCAGGGTGCCGCCCCGGGCCCGGGCCTGCAGGACCATTACATCGGAGCCATGGCCGCGCTGGCCAAGCGCTTCACGGGCGATCCCTCCGTGACCGGCTACGAGATCATGAACGAGCCACTTCCCGGGTTGGTGGCCCCCGCCGGCCTCTTCGACCAGGGGTACCTGTACCCGTTCTACCGTCGGGTGATCGACGCCCTCACCGGTACCCGCGACGGCGGGGTCTGTCCGGCCGGGACCTCCTACGGCCCCGCCTGCGGTTATCGGGATCTCGGCGTCCACGACACCAGCCACCTCTTCTTTGTCGAGCCGACGGCGACTCGGAACCTGACCGACGTGGCGCTGGGGCTCTCTCTCCCCTTCACCAGCTATCCAAACATTGTGTATGCCCCGCATGCTTACACCCACGTCTTCACTCTCGATACGCAGGTACCGGGAGGAGTGCTCTCGGGCCTGTACCCCTTGGGCTACAGCCAAGCCATGGAGACCGGCGACGCCGAGGCCAGGGCCATGGGTGCCGCGCTGTTCATCGGTGAGTACGGGAACTCCAATTCCGTCGACAGCGGCGTCCTGTCCAGCGAGACGGCGGCGATGGATGCGGCCAGCGTCGGATCGACCCTGTGGGCGTGGAAGGGCAACTGCAACCCGGGTGTCTCCGCGGCGGCATGCGAGCCGGGGTTGTGGTCGATGTTCGACGCTGATCCGTCGACATCCCCGGCCCACAACGGTGCACTGATTCCGACCCGGGTCACCTACGTCTCCCGGGTGTACCCCCGGGCCACGGCGGGACAGCTCCTTTCCTTCTCCTTCCAACCGCCTTCGAGTTCCTTCACCATGAGTGCCATCTCGCGGGTACCGGTGAAGCGGGGGGTGCGCGACCACGAAACCGAGGTGTACATCCCCCCCACTGTGGCTGGTTCCGTCTCGGTAAGCGGGGCGGCATCCCTCGATTCGGTGGTGATGAACCCCGACGGAAGCCGGATGGCATTGGTGGCCCCCACCGGCGGAGGAACCTATGGAGTGGCTGTTAGGTAAGTAGCTCTGGGACTGTGGAGTTCACCGGCTGTCGTGGTGAAGTGCCACCAGCGCAGGGCCAGCGCGCCAAGGAACGCATCACCCACCGAGACGGAGCCGAGCGGCTTGTGCCACGTGCGCCAGGCGCCCCGGATGACGAGGAAACCGCACACGACTCCCACCAGGAGCAGCAGTTCGGCGACCACAGCGCTGGTTCGGGGCTCGAGGAGGAAAGCCAGCAGAACCAGGCACGCCGACACGACCAGAACACGTGTGCGGCCGGTGCGGCGATACCGGGGCAACCGGTCGACTCGGCTGGGATCATCCGGTCCGGTGGTAGGAGGGTGCATGGTGCGCACCTTACGAGCAGGGCGTGTCATGGCTTTCACCAGGATGTATGGCCCAGGGGAGTGCCTGTCCCGGTAACCCAGGTGGCTGATGGACGCTGGCATCGGCTGGCATCGGCTGGCATCGGCTGGCATCGGCTGGGTTCGGCTGGGTTCGGCTGGGTTCGGGACCGCCCGGGACAGCCCGGGAGCGGGCGGGAGCGGGCGCCGGCGTAGAAGACTGTCGAGGTGGGGTCACCATCAAAAGGAGGATCATGACGATCGGTCGGCCAACCTTTGCCAGCGACAACTGGTCCGGCATCCATCCCGATGTCCTGGCCGCCATCATTGCCGCCAACGCCGGCCACGCTCCCGCCTATGGGGCCGACCCGGTCACCGCCGAGGCAGTCCGGTTGTTCCGGCAACACTTCGGTGAAGGCGCTGAGGTGTTCTTCACCTTCAACGGGACCGGCGCCAACGTAGTCGGGCTGCAGTCGATGCTGTACCCGTTCCAGTGTGTGATCTGCGCCGATGGCGCCCACATCAATGTCGACGAGTGCGGAGCACCCGAAAAACATCTGGGCTCCAAGTTGGTCCCGGTCCCGACCCCGGATGGCAAACTCACTCCCGGTCTCGTTGAGTCGGTAGCGACGGGAGCCGGCAACGAGCACCACGTACAGCCCCGGGTGGTGTCGATCGCCCAGGCCACCGAGCTCGGGACCTGTTACAGCCTCGAAGAGGTGTCGGCGCTCGGAAGCTGGGCGCACACTCACGGGATGCTGCTGCATCTCGACGGTGCCCGACTCTCCAACGCCGCGGCGTTTCTCGGGGTCGGGCTCGGCGACGTCGGCGAGGCCTGCGGCGTCGACGTGTTGTCCTTCGGCGGTACCAAGAACGGTGCCATGGGGGCCGAAGCCGTCATCGTCCTCCGCCCCGAGGCGGCGGGGTCCCTTCCCTACATCCGTAAGCAGTCAATGCAGCTCGCCTCCAAGATGCGGTTCGTGTCGGCCCAGTTCGTAGCCCTGCTCTCGGATGACCTGTGGCGGAGAAATGCCGAACACTCCAACGCCATGGCCCGGCGTCTGGCCGACGGAGTCTCTCGAGTGCCCGGAGTGACCGTGTCCCAACCGGTGCAGTCCAATGCCGTCTTTGCCACATTGCCGACGTCTGTGGCTGAGGCACTGCAGCGCGACTTCCCGTTCTACCTGTGGGATGACACCACGGGTCAGGCCCGGTGGATGGCGTCGTTCGACACCACCGAGGATGACGTCGACGAGTTTGTGAAGCGTCTGGCCGAACTGAGCTAGGCCGAACTGAGCTAGGCCGGAACCCGGTTGAGGGAACCGCTCACCGGGTGAACTCCCAGTATTGGAACTCGCACATCATCGGCAGGATGTACTTCACATATACGGAGTGGATCTTGACCACCCCTTGGTCGTCGACATTCAAGTTGATGAGGTCGACCCGGTCGTCCCCGGCCCGGAATGCTTCGATCCGTTTTTCGAGGTTGACCAATTCGTCGAGGGTGCCGACCGACATGCCGAAGTGGCCCATCCGTGGGCACCGCATCGGGTCATCCTCGGCAACGAGAAAGATGAACTGGTCCCAGTGCACGCAGCTGAGGACGAGACGCCGCCGGTCCTCGGTCATCACGTCGAGCTCTTCGAAACCGAGCACGTCACCGAAGAACCGACAGATGTCTCGCCGGCCGTCCAGGTCCAACTGATCGGCCGGCAGTGACATGGCCACATGGTTGAACCGGGGATTCCCCGACGCGTAGAAGTCGTGCGGGGCGAATTCCAACGGATCGTCGCTCGGGTGGTGCCGGTCATCATGACCGGTCCGTTGCGACGACCGTTGGAATTCGCCCTTGCTCTCTGGCACGAAGTGGCAATACGAAGGCGAGAATCGAAGCTTCTTTGCCTATCTACGGTCCACGTGCCGAAGGCCCGGCTTCCTAGTTGGGATCATTGCGGCCCTGCTGTTTGCCGCAGCCGGGTACCGAGACCTCGGCCTGGTCCGTGGAGTAGAGATATATGTCGGTGGCCTCGCTGCGATCATGCTGCTCGGATATTTCGTATGGTGTCGGGGCGCCAAGTTCTGAACCCTGGTCTTCAGGGTGACACGGCGTTGGTGGCCGGCCGGCGATCAGCCTCCCTCTCGGTCACAGCACCAGCGGACTCCCGATCGGAGTGCAGATCGTCGCTCCCTGCGGGCGCGAGGACATCCTCTTCCGGGTGGCGGCGCAGCTCGAACGAGCGCTGCCCTGGGGCGACCGACGACCGACGACCGCCGATCTTCGTGGGGCAAGGTCGGGACTAGTGGTACGCCAACCGGGCATTGGTAAGACAGGCATTGGTGCCTAGTTTGCCTGTCACGGTCCTGCCACCTCTGGCCTGGTTTGAAGCTCCCAAAGCGGGGGAAGGGTCGCAGTGTGGGACTAATTCTGATTTTGCTACTGCTCGCATTGATCTCTGCTGGGGGACCTTTGCCCTTCACATTCTGTGGATCGTCGCGGTCGTGTTCTTCCTTGCCTGGGTGGTGAGTTTTGTGCTCGGGAAAGGCCGGCGATTGGCATGGCGATAGCGGGACCGGCGCCGAGTGCGGGTCTTTGGATCGAACGGCATGACCGAGTACACCGCATCAGCCAATCTTCGATGAGAAGAGTCAAATGACGATGGATCGTAGCGAGCGGACGGTGCTCACAACGGGAGCCAACTCCGGTATCGGCCTGGCAACCGTGGTGCATCTTGCCGCGCTCGGATTCCACTCGGTTGGCTCGGTCCGCTCGGAGGCCAAGGCCGTGGAGGTAGCTCAAGCCGCAGCGAACGCAGGAGTCACGGTTGACACAGTGCTGCTGGACGTTACGGATGCTGTGCGTTGCGCCGCCGTCATCTCCGAGTTACGCCCATGGGCCGTGGTTAACAACGCCGGGTTCTCGGGAGTCGGCGCGATTGAAGACGTCACCGACGAGGAGGCGCGCCATCAACTGGAGACGATGGTGATAGCACCCATGCGGCTGTCGCGGTTGGCGTTGCCCCATATGCGTGCGGCAGGCCAGGGTCGAATCGTGAACGTCTCGTCCATCTACGGACTGATTACCACACCGTTTAGTGGGTGGTACCAAGCCTGCAAGCACGCTCTCGAGGCCGCGTCCGATGCCTTGCGCCTCGAAGTCGCCCGTGACGGCATCAAGGTGGTGTTGGTAGAGCCAGGTGGCTTTAAAACTGGGATCTGGAGCAGCTTGGGAAAGACATCTCCCACCATCCCGGGTCGAACTATGAGGCCGGGTACCACCGGATCCAATCTCTGCTCAAGTCGTTTACCGGTTTCATGGGTGAGCCGGAAGGCGTCGCCAAGGTGATCGGAAAGGCCTTCACCATCGGCTCGCCGCGAGCCCGCTACCTGGTCGGCCGCGATGCCCACGCCATAGCGGCCACCCAACCCCTGATACCCACCGAACTGAGGGATCGCATCACGCGGCTGGTAACCGGGCTCTGATCCTCGGTAGGTCATTGGGATCGACGAAGGCTGTGCTCAAGACAGGGACGACGCAACGTGTCCAGGTCGGAGCTATCTCAAGGGTTACCTGTTAAGCAGGCTTTGCCCATGGGGATTCTCGAGAACCGTGTCAGCTGAACCCCGTCGCTAAGAATCAGCTGGGCGAACTGTTGAGGGCACCGGCAATTCGCTTGTCGAAGTCGTCAGCCAGATCAAGCAGTGCTCCCCGGCAGTCGCCGGTGTACGTGGGACCGTGCATGAGTGCCAAGGTGTCGATGCCAAGGTCTGCCAGTCGTCGGACGGTGGCGCCGCTGGCCGGCGCGAGCGATGACGCTTGAAAGAGATCCTCGCCCGCGATTGCCGGGCCCATGATGTCGTCGGTTGTGGTGGCTGGGTAGGCGCCGGTCTGGGTGAAGAGATCGCCGCAGAACAGTGTCCGAGTCGTCTCGTCGTAGAAGAGGCCGGCTTCCCAACCATGAGGCACGTGTGGCGTATCGAGCCAGCGCATTCGATGCCCGCCGATATCGAGCACGTCACCATCTGCGAGCGGGCGCGGCGGACGGTCGGCGAGATCCGTGAGTGACACCATGCAGCCGGTCATTCCTTGTACGACGATCGATAGCGGCGCGGCGGCCAGCCAGTCATTCATGGATCCGCACTCGTCTGCCTCGACGTGGCCGAAGGAGATCCATCGCATCGTGTCGATTGGCACAACCCGCGACACGGCCTCGGAAACGGACGGGAACATATGGCGGGGACCCGTGTGGAACAACAGCGGCTCGTCGCCGGCAATCAGGTATTGGTTGAAGCTGAAGTCCATGTCTGAGACGTAGGTCGTGAGCTGATGGACACCATCGGCAACCTCAGCGACTCGAGTTTCCATTGGAACGGACCTCCTGGCGAGCAACCCTGACCATCAGCGAGTGCCGATGGCTCCAGCATGCAGCGTACAGACGTTTCCCTCTCTAAGCCCTTGGCCGAGTCGATCGGGCAAATCACGGTTGATGCCGGCGTGATCGACTCGCTCTGTTCAATGGCTCCAGCCGAAATTGATGCTGCATGGATAACGCTGGATCCGGTTGGAGAACCGGTTTGCACGGCCCCTACGTCGACGTAAAGCCAGCCCGCCCGGCTCAACTGCGACAATCATTGGACTGTGGACCACCGGGAAAAGGCTCTTCAAATTGTCCGTCCAATCGATTCGACCAAGGTCGGAGTCTCGTAGGCGAAGTGGGCGGCAACGGCCTTGTCGTTCCTGATCGTCCAAGTGTGGACTTCGGGAATGTCGAAGGTCGCCCCGCTGGCACGTACCGCACCTCGTATTCGGCCGGTCTGAATCACCTGTCTGTCAGTTTCGAAGAGGGCATCAATCGTCAAGGCCGAGTCGATGGTTCCGACGAGTGCGGTCGCGAACGCGGCAATACCGGCATGGCCAATTTGAGAGCCACCCCAGGGCAGGAAGCTCGTGATGCCGACGGCCAAACCGTATTCGTCCCTCAACCGCTGATGGACGGTCGAGACGGTGTTGGACGCAGTCATTGACTCGATGCGGGCTCGATGGACATCGATCATCGGATAGGTGGCGCTCCGAGACCTGGCCTCGACCAACTCGGGGAACCAGCCGCAGACGAGCTCGGCTCACTCGGCCCGTACCGGCGGCGGGCCACCCGGGCTGAGCCCGGTCTCTTCAGCCGACTTGATGCACTTGCGGACGGTCTTCGGGTCCACCCCGAGGCTGGATGCCACCATCAGCTTCGGCCGGCCGGCGTGCCAATGCTGGAGTACTTCAACAACGTCGAACCTTCGAATTGTCTGCTTGCCATGAGATCTCGCTCCCTTGTCGGATGCAAAGCGTTCATCTGTGCAAGGAGCCCGGCGGGGGGATCCCTCGTCCCGACGGCGGACTAGGAAATTACGGCGTGCAGGTAGGGGATTACTCCGGCGCCGTGGCCTCCAGCTAGGGAATTACTCCGGCGCTCACACAGGCGGCACTCGGCCTTTCTGGCGGGTTCGACGGAATCATGACGAGTGAACACCACGGCGGGTTTGCCGGTTATCTCCCAAATCCTCTCCAGATGTCCTCGTTCTCCTCGAGGAGAACGAGGCTGGGTGGGTAGCTCCTTGTCTGCTGCTTCTGCCGCTTCGGCCGGTGGCCCAGGTGGCCGAGGAGGTTGCCTGGCTCGATTCCCGTCACCCGGGTCGGGTCGGCCTGGGCGTGGCTGCCGGAGCGTTGCCGCTCGATTTCGAAGCTATGGGGGCCCCATTCGAAGAGGCAGTCCCATTGTTCAAGACCAGGCTTTCGCCAATTGTCGACATGCTGCGTGGTCGGAACCTTGGGGTGTTGGAGGGCGACCAGGCTCTGCAGCGGTGCGCCGAGTCACCGGTCTCCGTGTTGAGTGCCGCGGCTTCGACCGCGGCGGCGCGGCGAGCCGCCGAGTGCGGCGCCGGCATCCTGACCGAAGGCATGTCGAGTGTGAAACGGCTGCGGTCATTCTGCAATGCCTACGACGCGGCAGGGGGCACGGGATCGAAGGTCCTCATCCGTCGGGTGTGGATCGGCGAGCCGAGGACTGAACTGGTAACTGCGCAGCGGGCGGTCTACCAGAGCTATGCGAGCGGTATCGGGCCATCGACCCAGGATGAGACGATCGTCGCCACCGATCCCGCCGAGATGGCCGAACGGCTTTTCGCCTGTTGCCAGGAGGCCGGAGCCGACTCCATCAACCTCCGTGTCCATCTTCCGGGGATTACCCCACCTGAAGCCCGCCAGCAGATCTCGATGCTGGCCGAACGAGTCCTTCCCGACCTGTGGAGGTTGTGGGCGGAGCGGGACAGCATGTAGTGGGCACACGTCTCCCTGACCCAGTTCGAAGCTAGGTACGATTCTCGTGCGAGAACCTCTGTGGTCGAAGTCCGTCCGATGGGGAGCAGTGGGCCTCGTCGGATCGGCTCTTATGCTGACCGCCTGCACCGGATATCGATCCTCGGGCAGTCCGTCGAAGACCACCGCCGCCCCTGCCGGATCGCTGTCTTCCGGGTGCGGACCACACGTGCCGCCAAGTGCGGTGGCCCCCGGAACCACCCAGGACCGAACCCTGACGGCAGTGAGCGCCACCGGCTCCTACCTGATCACCGTGCCCCGTTCGTGCCGGCCTGGACACCCGATACCGGTGATCCTTCTCTTCTACGGGTTCGGCTCCGACCCTTCGCAGTTCTCCGCCCTGACCCACCTTCCCTCACAGGGATCATCCGATGGCTACCTGGTTGCCGTTCCCCACGCCCAAGGCACCGAGTGGCAGTTCAGTGGACAGGGCACCGATGCCACATTTGTGAACTGACTGCTGCAGCAGATCGGCAGCACTTACTGCGTCGATCAAAGAAAGGTATTCGCCGCCGGCTTCTCTGCCGGCGCGGCTTTCACCATCTTCTATGCCTGCGGCCATCAAGGACAGATCGCCGCGATTGCCACGGTGGCCGTGGATTTTCAGTTGGGTTGCACCCGCCCGATCTCCATCCTGGCCTTCCACGGTACCGAGGACCCTCTCGTCCCGTACCAGGATGGTGCCGTCGGTCTGTCCCTTCCCGGGGTCAAAGTCCGGGGAACCGAACTGAACATGACCGACTGGGCCCGTCTCGCCCATTGCCGGCTGGTCCCGAAGCAGACGCCAGTCGGTTCCCAGGTCATCCGGCAGCAGTGGCCCGCCTGCATCGATGGGACGTCGGTAGTGCTCTACTCCGTCCTCGGCGGGGGACATTCCTGGCCCGGTGCCGACCCGAACGCTTCCGTCGGACTCACCACGCAGCAGATCAGTGCCACCTCCGAAGCCCTGGTCTTCTTCGATCGTTCTTGACAGTTCGACCGAGATCCCGATCACACCGGACCGCGAGGTTTGGGTCCTAGTTTGAGCAGAACCCGTTTGTGCACGTGGTCGTTGTCGAGAAGGTGCCAAACGCGATGAACAGGATGATCCACACTGCTGTGATCGCAAAACTCACGACGATGCCCGCAGTGGCGAGGCCCGCCCCTTGCTGGACGCCGCCGGTTCGATTGATTTGACTCTTGGCAACGAAACCGAAGATCACGCCCAAGATGACTCCGACGATGCCCAGGAACGGAATGACGCCGGCGCAGGCGCAAACGAGTGACCAGATGGCAAATGGGTTTGTCTGGTTTGGCTGGACGACCGGTGCCGTTGGATAGGGATTCCCAGCTTGATTCCATGCATTGGGTTGCGGGTAGGTCCCGTAGGCCCCGTACTGGGCAGGCGGAGGGTTGGTCGGCGGAATCGGCGTGGGCCCGGGACGTTGCTCCGGCGGATACCAGTTTCCGTCAGAGGCCAGCCAATAGCCGGGACCATGCGCCTCAGCCTCCGGACTGCCGGGTCCTGTTTCCGGTTGGGTCATGGCGTCTCCGTCCCTTGCAGCAAGAGCCACCGATAGCCCTTCAAGTCATCGGCCTGCAGCACGTTAGCTTGAGGACTGTCCTTACGCCACCGACTGCCCCAGCGTGGCCGAGTCAAGGATCAGCCAACTGTGTCAAGGGCGAGGGCATTCGATTGCGCTGATTTGTTTGTCCCAGGCTGCGCGCCAGCCTTCGGGGAGCGCGCCCATGTCACGGTCGCACAGCCCCTACGCGGTGAGGGGCTTGGTGGCGGAGATGACGAAGCCGCGGATCTTGCCGTCGACATCTGTCTTTCCGAAGCGCGCTTGAATGGCCGCTGTCGCCACCGCGGTTGCTTCGGCAAGACGTGATGGGTGTCGGGCTTCGATCTCGGTGCGCAAGGGTGTTCCCTGGCAGAAGGCGATCGCCGGGATCTCGGCCGACCGTGCCCGGCTCCGAGCCTCCAACACTTCGACACCCGCCGGTGAAACAAATCCTCCGGCTGCGACATCGGCCTGGATCGTCGCCTCGTCGAAATAGCCGTACGGCGTGCGGGCCAGAAAGAGCGGCGGATCGTCGGCGAACATGCCCCCGACCGCCGCCGTGACGACCGACGCGAACTCATTGTGCTCGATCGCGTCCCACACGTTGAACAAGAACACGCCACCGGGGCGCAGCACCCGAGCCACTTCAGCGAACGCGGTGGTCCGATCGGGGAAGAACATCACCCCGAACTGGCACACCACGGCATCGAAGCTTGCGTCGCCGAACGGCAGATCCATCACGTCCCCGCTCTGCCACACGACCGGACGCGACGTGCCAACTGATTGGCCATAATCGATCATCGGCTGACTCAGATCCGTAGCGGTGACCGACACCGATGCAGGCAGACCATCCGCCATAGCTCGGGTCACCACACCGCTGCCCGCAGCGACCTCGAGTATCGACCGGACGTCCAGGTCGCGAAGGCGAGCCACGAGATCGTCAGCGTAGGGATCAAAGATCAGCGGCACCAGATGCCGGTCGTACAACTCCGGCACCGAGCCAGCGAATATCAGATCCGATGCATGACGGTCTGCCACCTAACCCCCTCGACCGACTCCAGCGCAGAGCATTCCACCACCCCCGTCACACCGACGAGAGCACCTCACGGGCGCCAACAGAGTTCTCGGCGCACAGAAGTAGGGCCCGGGAGGACAGGCGGGGACGACTCGTAGCCTGCGTGACCGGCTCTGCACCCTGACGGCCGGCTCTTCGGCGAAGTCACTCCCGGCCCCACCAAATCTTAGCCAGTCGCGTCCCTCGAAGGCGGGCTGATCTGCCGCGCCTCGGAGCCCTCAAAATTGCCCTCTTGACACAAAGAGGATTCGTTCTGCGCTTCCGCCACGAGAACGACGGTCGTCTGGCGCGTTGTTCGGTCCTCCCTGCAATGCGCCAGATCGCCGACTATGGACGGGTCCGCTCCGATGCCGGACGGGATGCTCAAGAGACACAGATTACCCAGTTCTGGGTTCCGCCCCTCTGGGTGGTGTCAGTGCGATACTGCTCGGAGGGAGGTCGCAGGCACCGAGTGGGGGGCGAGTCGTGGCAAGGAGAGCCCCTCTCTCGGGGTGCAGCCTCGAACGTCGTGGGCGAACATGGCGGTCGCACCGGCGACCACTCGCCTGCCAGGGGGGGCCGATCCTCAGGCTGGCAGACGGCTCACGTGTCGGCCAGCAGGTGCTGGAGCGAGTCCCTCGCCGCTGTGGCACACGCAACAGCTTCGGCCCCGAGTTCGTCCAGGGCCATGGCGATCTCCGGATTGTCGGATGGAGGACTGTCGATCCGAGCGTTGAAGACGCCGGCGACCGCGTTGAAGCGCTCGATGGACCTGTACGCTGCCAACGCCACCGTCATGATCGGGTGCGGCAGGTCCGGGACGACCCCGAAATGCACCAGGCGCGGCAGCGAGGCGTATGTGTCCAGCACACGGAACGATCCGCCGAGACCCGCGATGTGGTCGAGTTCCGCTGCCAGGGCCCGGCTGGCCCGCTGCTGTCCGTCGTGCTTATCCGCCCGCCGTCGGGCCTCGGTGGTCGCCTCGGATCTGTCGGCCTCGTGCCGAGCGCTCCTGCGGGTGATGATCGCCCCGACGTAGGAACCAGCGAAAGCGAATAGGGCGCCGGCCAAGACGAGGATGCCGATCTGGAGCCAAACGGACAGGGAGACCCCCAAGTGACCGCTGACGTTCACAGGGAGTCCGGGCGAAACCCCGGCTGCCAACCAGTTCATCGGTACTTCGCCAGGAGCTTCGCCCGCTTCGGTGGGTGGATGTTCGCCTTCGTGATATCCCCGCCGTAGAGGGCGAGCACCCGCTTGTCCATGACCTTGCGCCACAACGGCGGCATGTACGCCATGCCGAGCATGAGCCCGTACCCCGAGGGCAGTTGGGGAGCATCGTCGAAGTGCCGCAGTGTCTGGTAGCGGCGGGTCGGGTTGGCGTGGTGGTCCGAGTGGCGCTCCAGGTTGTAGAGGAACACGTTCGAGGCGACGTGGTTCGAGTTCCAGCTGTGGCACGCCTGGCACCGTTCGTAACGCCCGTTGGCCGCCTTCTGGCGGAGCAGCCCGTAGTGCTCCACGTAGTTCACCACCTCGAGCAACGAGAACCCGAAGACGGCCTGGATCACGAGGAACGGCACCACGCGTACCCCGAAGGCGCCGATCAGCGCTCCGAACAGCGCCACGGACATGGCCCAGGCCTGCAGGATCTTGTTACGGACGCTCCATGTGCACAGACCATGCCGATCGAGCCGGCCCTTCTCGAGGGCCCAGCCCGACCGGAGGCCGCCGAACACCGTTCGGGGCAGGAATGCCCAGAACGATTCGCCGAGGCGGGCGCTCGCCGGGTCCTCGGGAGTCGCCACTCTGGAGTGGTGGCCCCGGTTGTGCTCCACGTAGAAGTGCCCGTAGCCGGTCTGCGCCAGCACGATCCGAGACAGCCAGCGCTCGAGGTCGTCCCGCTTGTGGCCGAGCTCGTGGGCATTGGCTATGCCGATGCCGCCGACGGCCCCGACCGTGAATGCCCAACCGAGGAAACCGGCCCAGCCCAGGCGGGTCGTCGAGATGATCCAGGTCGCCCACACCAACCCGACGAACTGCAGCGGCAGGTAGAGCCACGTGCACCATCGGTAGTAGAGGCTGGCCTCGATTTTGGCCATCGCCGACTCGGGCGCGTTGGAGCGGTCCTCGCCGACGACCCAATCGAGCAGCGGGATCACGACCAGGATCCAGATCGGCCCCATCCACAAGAACACCGGTGCGCCGGTGGCCCGACCCTTCCCAGCCGCCGAGCGGAAGGAGCGGCACGGCCAAGCCGAGGAGCCAGAGCAGGCGCTTTCGGTCCCGCCACGGGCGTTCGTCGGGCGCCGTCACCGGCACCGTTCGTTCCTCGGCTACTGCAGATATGTCAGTCGTCATGGTTGTCTCCTATTCGGCCAGGTCGTCGCGTCGACGTGCATGGGTTTGGTCCAAAACAGTCGGTTCGGACTGGGTCAGGTCGGGAGCAGGGATGGCAACATCCCCTGGGTCAGGAACTCGGTGAGCGTCGCCGCCAGCACTTCGGGCGGCTCGTCCGGTGGTCCGGCTGCATAGCTCACGAGCAACCGGGCGATCACGTCGGCGGCCTGCCAACGACGGTCGCTCGCCTGGTCTGGGAACCGGGCCTCGATGACCCCGGCCACCGCGGCGCGGGCCACCGAGATGACCGGTCCGTCTGCCGACGTCAGAAAGGGAAGGAGGGACTCCGGCTCGGTACGGATCAGTCGGTCGAGGAGCGGGTGGACTCGGGTCAGGCGCAGCGCGGTGGCAATACCGGCGCTCAATCCACGAACGTTGTCGCTGAACTCTTCGGACGCATCGACCACCTGGCGGATGATGTCGGTCGCCTCCCGGCGCACCGTCTCGGCCACAAGCACCTGTTTGGACGAGAAGTGCTTGTAGACGGTCTGCCGCGATAACCCTGCCCGGCGTGCCACATCGCCCACTGACAGCCGTGCGATGCCGTGGGTAGAGGCCATCTCCACCGCGGCGTCGAGGATTCGTTCTCGCACTGGAAGCCCACTTCGCATACTTACAGATTAACATATATCGTCCATATGTCAACCACGGCACCTCCTCTCCGGCCGGTCACCTGCACTCCTCGTGTGCCGACGGGCTTCGGCAATGTCCGGCCAACGTGTAGAAGCATCTGCCGGTCGCGATCGGCACGCTCGGGGCACGCAATCGCGTCCCTCCCTGCCATACTCCCTACCGAATCAGGCACAAAGAACCCGTGGTCGACATCAGCCGCCGCCGAGCACAGAACAACCGCTTCGGTGCGATGTCGACGACGAAGACCAGCAGCACCTCCTGGCGCCAGATCAGACGGGTCGGGCGTGTCGCGGCCGGCGCCCGAACCTCGGATTCGACGTGGCCGGTGAAACGAGCTGCCGGGCGCACGCGTAGGTGCCGTTCTGCGCTGCGGCCAGGATGGCGACGGCCTTCGTTCTGGCGCGTCGTTCTGTGCCCGAGCGGGTGCGCTCGATCGCCGACTCTGCATGGTGGCGCCGAGCCGGCGCACGGCAGCCTTATCGCATTGCACCAGGCGACGGTTGCCCTTCTGCTCCATGGGCCGAACGACGTGATTCCCGATGATCTCTCGGCCCTCAAGGGGATAGCCCATCTACTCGAGGAGGCGGGCGCCGCATTTGGCATCTGCCATACCGAACTCATGCAGGAGGAGGGGGCGAGGCGGGCTCACGAAGCTTCCGACGGCCCTGTAGGAGCCGCAGCGACAGACGGATTCGGCCTCAACCACGGACCGCTACCGGGTGGCGATCAAGCTCGTTGATCCGTCCATCCTCAAGATGGCTGTCGCCACTCCTGGCGTCCCCTACGTGTCAGTCGGGCTCCTCGGTTCGGAACCTTGACTGAGACACTCTCGATAGCTGAAGCCCGTCTGTCTCCGTAAGCGGATCCTGTTCGAGAACGAGTTGGCCCAGATGGCCACCAAAGCCAATCTGTAACTACCCAATCGGAACCTGTCAAGGCCTTTGAGACAAGAGCTCAAGATTTCTTCTGTGCGTCGTTGTCGATGGTTGGCTTGTTGATCCACGCTGCGGTCGGCAGCTTG
>Ga0208079_1000047_pt1 | contig 64458 bp, 49 predicted proteins | sample NGESurdeep092012_5_FD_184474 | JGI IMG/M metagenome (GOLD analysis project Ga0208079, IMG submission 184474) | Arctic peat soil microbial communities from Barrow, Alaska - NGEE Surface sample 210-2 deep-092012 (SPAdes) | ecosystem: Environmental > Terrestrial > Soil > Wetlands > Peat ... | reverse complement strand
GAGGGCCGGGGAGAGGGGATTTGAATTTAGAAACAATTGACCTCCTCACCCCACCCCTCTCCTCCCTTGGGGGAGGAGAGGGAGAAAAATGGTGGTGGTGTAAAGTTGCGCCCCCCGCCCGCGCAGCAGGCTGACTGAAGAATGACTTGAAAACGGCGGCGGCAAAATCATAGTTTCGGGCATGAACTCCACGTTCCGGTATTTTACAAGACAAGGTTTCACCCTCGTCGGACTGATCATCATCGTGGCCGTGCTGGCCATCCTGGCGGCGATGCTGTTGCCCGCGCTGGCCTCGGCCAAGCGCAAATCAAAGCGCATCAACTGCGTCAACAACCTGAAACAGGACGGCCTGGCGTTTCGCCTTTGGGAGGGGGACAACGGCGACAAATATCCGATGGCTGTTTCCACGAACAAAAACGGCACCATGGAATATGCCGAAGACGGCAATGCGTTTCGTCATTTCCAGGTCATGTCCAACGAATTGAGCACGCCCAAAATCCTGGTTTGTCCGGCCGACAATCGAACCGCTGCTGCCAGTTTCGCCAGGTTGAAAAATCAAAACGTCAGTTACTTTGTCAGCCTGGATGCGACGGAGGTCCGGCCGCCAATGCTGCTGACCGGCGACCGCAATGTCACCAACGGCATGGCCCCGGTGCGTTCCGTGCTCGAATTGCGGCCGGGAATTCCCGCCGGCTGGACAGAGGCCATGCACAACGGACAGGGAAACGTGGGCCTGTCGGACGGGAGCGTGCAACAAGTCTCCATTCCGGGATTGCAGCAAATGCTCAAAAACACGGATGATTCGACCAACCGGGTCGCGTTGCCGGAATAAGACCGGGTGATTGGGCGCCTGACACTGCCCCCATTTTCTCCCTCTCCTCCCCCAAAGGAGGAGAGGGCCGGGGTGAGGAGGCACAAGATTTTCCGGCTCAAATCCCCTCACCCCAACCCTCTCCCCGCTCGGGCGGGTAGAGGGTGAGACCGGGGCAGTGTCAAGCTGCGCTTGGAGTGGTTGTCGGTCTTACTTTTGCTTTGAATTCCGTCTGATTCCCCGCCACCATGCGCGCTCAATTTTGCCGCGCTCTCACGAGACGCGGCTACGAATTTTGACATGAAACGCACGCATCATTGCAACGAACTGCGCCCGGCACACATCGGGCAAACCATCACCCTGGCCGGCTGGGTCCACTCGCGCCGCGACCTCGGCAGCCTCATCTTCATTGACATCCGCGACCGCGAGGGCCGCACGCAAACGGTCTTTGATCCATCGGATTTGCCCAAGGAACTGTTCGAGCGCGCCGCGGCCTTGCGCAGCGAATGTGTCATCCGCGTCACCGGCAAGGTCCGCCAGCGTCCCGCCGGCACGAACAATCCCAAAATCCCCACCGGCGAAGTGGAAATCATGGTGAAGGAACTCGAAGTGCTCAACGTCGCCGAGGTGCTGCCGTTTCCGGTGGACGACCCGGAAGCCGCGAGCAAGGTGAACGAGGAGCTGCGCCTGAAATACCGCTACCTCGATTTGCGCCGGCCCGAAATGGCGCGCAACCTCCGCCTGCGCAGCAAGGTGGCCACGGCCACGCGCGTGTTCATGGACGAACAGGGCTTTCTCGAAGTCGAAACGCCGACGCTGTTCAAGTCCACACCCGAAGGCGCGCGGGAATTTCTCGTGCCGAGCCGCACAAACCCGGGTTTGTTTTACGCGCTGCCGCAATCGCCGCAGCAGTTCAAACAAATCCTCATGGTCGCCGGCGTGGAAAAGTATTTTCAACTCGCCCGCTGCTACCGCGACGAGGATTTGCGCGCCGACCGCCAGCCGGAATTCACGCAGATTGACATCGAGATGTCGTTCATCGAGCGCGAAGACATTTACAACCTGATTGAAAGCTTGCTCCAGCGCGTCTGGAAAACCGCGCTGAACATTGACGTGCCAGTACCGTTCAAGCGCCTGACCTTCGAGGAAGCGCTAAACCGCTACGGCATTGACAAGCCGGACACGCGCCTCGGCATGGAACTGGCGGACTTCACCGAGGAATTTCGCGCCAGCAAGTTCAAGATTTTCAGCGGCGCGGTCGCCAACGGCGGCGTGGTGAAGGCGCTCAATGCCAAAGGCCTCGCGTGCGCAACGCAGGGCCAGATTGAGACGATGACCGAATACGCGAAAAGTTTCGGCGCGAAAGGCCTGGCTTACATCAAGGTCGAAAGCGGTGAATGGAAATCGCCCATCGTCAAATTTTTCAACGACGCCGAAAAGGCCGCGCTGACGAAGAAACTGGCCATCGAAGAAGGCGATTTGATTTTGTTTGCCGCCGACCAGTGGCTGAACGCGTGTGAGATCCTTGGCAAGATTCGTTTGTATTGCGCTGACGTTTTGAAGACGCAAGGCAAGCTGATGATTCCCGCCGGCCAGTTTAATTTCCTCTGGGTCATTGAATTCCCGTTGCTGGGTTTCGACCGCGAGCAAAACCGCTGGTATTCAAGCCATCATCCGTTCACCGCGCCGGTGACGGAGGACATTCCGCTGCTCAAGACCGATCCTAAAAAAGTCCGCGGCCAGCATTACGACATCGTGGTGAACGGCGTGGAACTCGGTGGTGGCTCGATTCGTATTCACCAGCCCGACGTGCAGAAAACGGTGTTCGAGGAGGTGCTGCAAATCCCGCCGGACATGGTGAAAGCGCGGTTTGGCTACCTGCTTGAGGCGTTTCGTTACGGCGCGCCGCCGCACGGTGGCATCGCGCTCGGCTTCGACCGTCTCATCGCGATTCTCTGCAACACACCGAGCATCCGCGACGTGATTGCGTTCCCGAAAACCGCCAAAGGCACTTGTTTGATGACCGATTCACCCGGCAGCGTGGAACCGAAGCAACTGCGCGATTTGCATCTGGAATTGAAAGTGGCGAAGAAGGAATAAGTCGGGGAGCGCACGCGCCTCGCGTGCTGTTTCCAGCGCCCTCGCTGGAAAAAGGCGGGAATGTGTTCGACGGGGCGTCGAACACGACAGCCGAAGGCGGCTGTGCTCCCCATTCCACAGGACGCATTCCTCGTTCCTATTTCCACGGAGCAGGATGCTTCATAAACCCGCAGGCAGGGGATGCCTGCGCCACGCTTCGGCTGCAAATTCGTTGGTTTTGTTATCCGTGTGTTCACAGTCACGGCCTTGCTCCTCAAAAAAACATTCTGGACAGCAGCCACCAAATAAAATAAGCTTGGTTTATTGAACAGTGGCTGCTGCCCACTGCAGCCTTACAAATCGGATGCCCTAATTATCGTGAAAACCAAACGAACCCTGATTCAACTCTGCCTGGTGGGGACGCTGCTGCTGTCAGTGGCAGTGGTCAAGGCGGATCAATTTGGCGATTTCACTTACGCGAGCGATGGCACCAATGTCACCATCACCGGCTACACCGGTTCCGGCGGTGATGTGACCATCCCGGACACGATCAATGGCCTGGCGGTCACGAGCATTGGAGACTGGGCGTTCTATCTTTCCAGTATAACCAACGTTCTGATTCCCGATAGCGTCGCTAACATCGGGATCTATGGGTTTGCTTACTGCTACAACCTGACCAATGTCACAATTGGCCATGGCGTCACCAATATTGGGAGTGGTGCGTTTATTTACAGCACCAGCCTGGCAACAATCACGGTGGATGCTGGTAACACATTCTTCAGCAGCGTCGATGGCGTCTTGTTTAACCAGAGCCAAACCCTGCTTGTCCAGGTTCCGGAAGGTAAAATTGGGAGTTATACAATCCCTGACACGGTGACCAGCATCGGAGTGTTGGCATTCGTCAACTGCACCAGCCTGACCAACGTCATGATTCCCAACAGCGTGATTAACATTGAATACGCTGCCTTCGTCAATTGTATTGGCCTGACCGACATCCTGATCCCCAACGGCGTCACCAGCATCGGAGTTCAGGCGTTCAGTGACTGCCGCAGGCTGGCCAATATCACGATCGGCAGTGGCGTCACGAATATCGGAGAAAATGCCTTCCTTTACTGTGCCCGCCTGACCGCAATCATGGTGGATGCCAGCAACTCATCATTCAGCAGTGTCGCTGGGGTCTTGTTCAACCGGAGCCAGACATTGCTGGTCCAATTTCCGGGAGCGCAAGGTGGCAATTATTCAATTACCAATACTGTGACCAGCGTCGGAAATGGAGCGTTCATTACCTGTCCCTATCTGACCAGCGTTACGATTCCCAATAGCGTCACCAATATCGGAGTAAATGCATTCTATGACTGCACCAGCCTGACTAACGTTGCAATCCCTGACAGCGTGATCAGCATCGGAAATTTTGCATTCATGGAATGCACCAGCCTGAGAGACGTCACGATTCCCGACAGCGTCCGCAACATCAGTGAATATATGTTCTATAATTGCAGCAGTCTGACCAGCGTTACGATCCCCGATAACGTTACTAATATCGGGATCCTTGCGTTTGAGCGCTGTGCCAGCTTGACGGGCTTCACCGTCCCCAACGGCGTCACCAGCATCGCTGACGATACGTTCTGGGGGTGCCTCAGTTTGACCAACGTAACGATCCCTAACAGCGTGACCAATATTGGCAGGGAAGCGTTCTATCTCTGTCTCAGCCTGACCAGTGTCACAATCCCCAACAGCGTGACTCGCATTGGAGACAATACGTTCGCTGGCTGCGCCGGCCTGAAGGGAGCATTCTTCAATGGCAACGCCCCCGGCTTTCTTGGCTCAGATATCTTCTTCAATGTCCCTGTAATCGTTTATTACCTGCCGGGCACCACGGGCTGGGACGACTTTGCCTTGCTCACCGGTGTTCCGACCGCGCTCTGGCTGCCGCAGATGCAAACGCTCGGGGCCAGCTTCGGCGTGCAGACGAATGAATTCGGTTTCAACATCCAGTGGGCCAGCGGGCAGACGGTGGTGGTGGAAGCCTGCACGAATCTAGTCAATCCCGATTGGCTGCCGGTGCAAACGAACATGCTCACGACCGGCTCGGCCTATTTCAGCGATCCGCAGTGGACGAATTATCCCGGCCGTTTCTACCGTCTCCGCTCACCATGAGTTTGACCATGACTATATCATGAAAATCAGACGAAACCTGATTCAACTCTGTTTGCTGGGGGCGATGCTACTGGCGCTGCCCGCCGTGGTGCAAGCGCAATTCACTTTCACGACCAACAACGGCGTGATCACCATTACGGGCTACACCGGTCCCGGCGGCGCGGTAGTCATCCCCGACACGACCAATGGCTATCCGGTCACGAGCATTGTAACTAATGCGTTTTTTAATTGCACAAACATCACCAGCCTCACGATCCCCGGCAGTATTGCCGACATTCCCTATAAAGCTTTTACTCAATGCACAGGCGTGACGAACGTGACAATCGGCAATGGGACATTGAGCATTGAAGATCATGCATTCTACGATTGCGAAACGCTGACGACCGTGGTCATCCCGGCCAGTGTTACGAACATTTCCAGCGGCGCATTCCGATATTGTTTTGCTTTGTCCACCATAGCTCTCGACGCGGGCAACCAATCGTATTGCATTGTGGACGGAGTGCTGTTCGACAAGAGCCGAACGACACTCGTTCTGCATCCGGAGGCCATGGGGAAAAGTTACATCATCCCGGCGGGCACGAAATATATTGCGGATTACGCGCTGGCGAGTTGTTACGCCATGACTAATATCGTCATCCCAGACGGCGTTGAAACCATCGGAAACCTTGCGTTTGACAATCTTTATCAACTCAAAACCATTACATTACCGGATAGTATCATATCCATCGGTTTTGAGGCGTTCGAATACTGCGAAGGAATGACAAACTTCGACTTGGGCCACAGTGTAGCGAGTATTGGCTCATATGCTTTCGACAGTTGCAAAGGTTTGAGGAGCATTTCGATTCCGATGAGCGTCACGAATATGGGAAACGACGTGTTCTGGTATTGCACGGGTTTAAGCAATGCGGTGATCGCCGAGGGCGTGACGAGTGTTGGAAACGGCCTATTTTATGAATGTCAGAACCTGGCAAGGGTAGTTATTCCCAACACCGTCAGCGACACAGGGAGCAACACGTTTGAATTCTGCACGAACCTGAAGAGCGTAACACTCGGAAGCGCGGTGACAAACATTGGCACCTACGCTTTTTATTACTGCCAAAATCTGACCAACGTAACAATTGGGAAGGCGGTGATGAACATCGGCGACTACGCTTTTTATGGATGCTCGCTTCTGCAAACTGTCACTTTGCCCGCCAGTCTCATAAACCTAGGTACGCGGGCCTTCGGCGATTGCTCCGCCTTGACCAATGTCTTTTTTGCCGGCAATGCACCTGCCATCGGTTCCAGTCCATTTCTAGCGGACCATGCGATAATCTATTATTTGCCGAACACAACCGGGTGGTATTCACCATTCGCGAGCAGGCCGGCCGTGTTGTGGAACCCACTAATTCAGACCAGTGACGCTGGGTTTGGCGTCCAAGGAAACCGATTTGCTTTCAACATCACCGGGACAACAAACATTCCCATCGTGGTGGAAGCTTGCACCAACTTGGGCGGTGCTTGGATTCCACTTCAATCCGTGAGCCTCACGAACGGTTGCTTCTATTTCAGCGACCCGCAGTGGACGAATTATCCCGGCCGCTTCTATCGCCTGCGGTCGCCATGAAAATGTGGTTCGCAACCAGGTTTTCAGGATGCCCTGGATTTTTTCGCGTGTTACAACTGCTTGTCATTGTTTATTTGCTCATCGTTCTGGCGGCGCTGATTTTTCAGCGCCGCCTGATTTATTTCCCGACGAAAATCCCCGCCGACAGGGTGGTTCAGGCAGCAGCCGAACACGGATTCGTTCCGTGGCGAAATCCAACGGGTCAAATCATCGGCTGGAAATTACCCGCCACCTCATCACCAGTCGCGAGCGTTTTGATAACCCACGGCAATGCCGGTTGTGCCATTGACCGCGGATATCTCGCCGGCCCCATCCATGACGCCGCGCCAGTTGACGTTTATGTTCTCGAATATCCCGGGTACGGCGCCCGGGGCGGTGCGCCGGGCAAACCGGCCTTCCTTGCCGCCGGTGAGGAAGCTTTTGGTTTGCTGACCAACAGCCTGCCCAAATATCTGGTGAGCGAATCCATCGGCGCGGGAGTGGCTTGTTATTTGGCCAAAGCACACTCCACGGAAATCGCCGGACTTGTACTTTTCATGCCCTATCACGACCTGGCTTCCGTGGCCCAACGAAAGATGCCCTTTCTTCCGGCTTATTTGCTTTTGCTCGACCGCTTCAATCCCGCCGAATGCCTCAGGGACTATCGAGGACCGGTAAAAATTGTTCTAGCTGGCGCAGATGAAATCATTCCTGTGGAATCCGGACGCCGATTGTTTGAGGGATACCCAGGACCGAAAAATCTTCAGATCATTCCCGGCGCTCACCACAACGAAATTGCCGAACAATCCCCGGCGTGGTGGAAGGAGGTTTTTTCGTTCTGGCAACAAAACCGCCCGGCGAAATCGGGCCCATCGCAATGACCCACACAAAATCCGCTTCTGCGTGAAGCAGCTTGGGTTTTTCAGTTCGATCACGAGGTCGTCCGTCATCCAGTGACTATTTTGGAGGATTATTTCCCGTGTTATAATATACGGAATTCGTCTTGCCGGGTTTCGCCAATTTTGCAATGATTATACACGCACGGTTTTATGAATGAACTACTTCAAAATTTGGTCAAACTTCAATCACTCGAATTCGTCGGCGGCAAAGATAAAAACGTGGAGGCTTCGCTGGCGAAGTTGCGTGGCAAAATACCACCACAAATCCTCGGCCACTACGACCGCTTGGTTGCTCACGGGAAAAAGGGCCTGGCTGCCGTTCTCGGCCAGGTTTGCAGCGGTTGTCACATGCAGGTGCCCCTCGGTGTGGTGATGACGCTCAAGCGCGGGCAGGACATCCAGCTCTGTGAAAACTGCGGTCGCTATCTTTACTTGCCGGAAGTAACGAAGGCAGAAGTCCCGAAACCAACCGCCAAGCCGGGGCCGGCCAGAAAGCCGCGAAAGTCAAAAAGTTCTTTGCTGTTGGTTTGAGCGTTGAACCCGACGGTCATCCCGCCATTAACGGGCGTGGACGCGCAAGCCGGAGCCACCGGCGGCGCAGAAATAAATGCAGCCTTTGCTGAGGCGTGACCGGCGGAAATTTAGTGTCAAACGTATGCTGGACAGAAACTTAAATGCGAAACACACTGGCAATCATGAAAAAGGATAGGCTGCACAACGAGGCGTCCATTATCTGTTAGGCGGCATTACACTTTATGAAAACATCATGCATCATTCTTTTCGCACTACTGCTGGTCGGTTGCACCAGCACACATCAGACCGTATCGCTGACCGCAGACCAAGCCAAGGCAGTCGCAATCCAGTTGGCAAACGAGAAAGCTGCTGCGACATATCACAGCCAGCCGTTTCACGACGGGCAGCCACCCAGTTTTGTGGCAGGTCACTGGACTTGGAGACAGCTAGGCACAGGTGATATTGAGGCCACAGTCGAGTTGGCAGCGGATGGTTCGACAAACAGTGTCGCCCTCATTCGGTTGGTAGATAAATTATTATATTGACCTTGAAATGAGAACCATGCCGCCTAACAAGAGGATGGGCTGCAAATATATTTGCCTTCAAACCGAACGCATGCCGCTCGTTTCAACCATTCCAAAGATTGTCTCCGCGCCTTGCACTGCTATCCTCAGAACCCTCGCACGCCGCGAAGATTTTGGACTGCGGTGGCAAAGCACAGCGGCGACACCGCTTTTCGACTGCGGACAGAGTTTCCAAAGCGGCGTGGCTCCCGCTCTGCGGGATTCCCGCCGCAGTCCAAAAAGATTTGGTTGTGGCTTGGCCGCGTTAAGTCTTGGCGGTTAAATTTTAAGGTTGAAAATCCTGCTCGCCAACGGCGCGGTTTTCGCCGATTTTAAGGCGAATTGATTATGTTCACCGGCACTTACACCGCGATTGTCACCCCGTTCAAAAACGGCGAGGTGGACGAAACCGCACTCAACCGCCTGATTCAATTGCAAATCAAGGGCGGCGTGGATGGCATCGTGCCCGTCGGCACCACCGGCGAATCGCCGACGGTGGATTGCGAGGAGCACATTCGCATCATTGAACGTTCGGTGAAATTTGCCCGCGACAAAATCAAAGTCATCGCCGGCACCGGCGCGAACTCGACGAAAGAGGCGATTTATCTGACGCAACGGGCCGAGGATGTCGGCGCGGACGGTTCGCTCCAGGTCGCGCCGTATTACAACAAGCCGTCGCAGGAAGGGTTGTTCCAGCATTTCTGCGCCATCGCCCGCGCGACGAGATTGCCCATCGTGCTTTACAGCATCCCGGGGCGCTGCGGCGTTGAAATCGGCATCGAGACGGTCAGCCGTCTAGCGCGCAGGTGCAAAAACATCATTGGCATCAAGGAAGCCGGCGGCAGCGCCGACAGGGTGTCGGCGTTGCGCGCGGCGCTCGGTCCGAAATTTGAGATTTTGTCCGGCGACGATTCGCTGACGCTGCCGTTCATGGCCGTCGGCGCGCAGGGTGTCATCAGCGTGGTCTCCAACGTCATTCCGCGCGAAGTCGCGCAGATGGTGAATGCGTTCGCTCGCGGCCAGATCCGGAAAGCCTCGCAGCTTCACACGAAATTTTATCCGCTGTTCAAGGATTTGTTCATCGAGACCAATCCGGTCCCGGTCAAGGCCGCGCTGGCAATGATGGGCTTGATTGCCGAAGAATATCGTTTGCCGCTCGTGCCGATGAGCGCAGCCAATCGCGCGAAGCTCAAAGCAACGATGAAAGCGTGCGGAATATTATAATGATCGTTGAAACGTGATGCGTGAAACGTGAATCACGTATCAGCATCACGCTTCACGTTTTACGTTTTACGTATGACCAAAATCATCATCACCGGAGCCAAAGGCCGCATGGGCAAGGCGCTCATCGCCTGCGCACCGAATTTTCGCGAACTTGAAATTGCCGGCCAGATTGACGTCGGTGACGATCTCGGCGCGGTCATTGCGCGCGGCGATGTGGTGGTTGATTTCAGTTCGCACACGGCAACGCCCGGTGTCGCCGAAATGTGCGCGAAGCACAAAAAGGCGCTGGTCATCGGCACCACCGGCCACACGGACACCGACACGTTCGAAGTCAGGCTGCGGAAGGCGCAAATTCCCATCGTCTGGGCGTCGAATTTTTCGACCGGTGTGAATGCGCTGTTCTGGCTCACGCGCAAAGCGGCGGAAATTCTGGGGCCGGACTTCGATCTGGAAATTGTCGAAATGCACCATCGCCTGAAAAAGGACGCACCGAGCGGCACGGCGAAATCGCTGGCAGAAATTCTGGCCAACGTGCGCAAGCTGCAGCTCGAAAAGGCGGTGCGGCACGGTCGCGTCGGCATTGTCGGCGAACGCACGGCTTTGGAAATCGGCATTCATTCCGTGCGCGGCGGCGATGTGGTCGGGGATCACACGGTCATTTTTGCGAACACCGGCGAGCGACTCGAACTGACGCACAAGGCGTCGAGCCGCGACACCTTTGCCAACGGCGCGTTGCGCGCGGCGCTCTGGGTCGTCAAGCAGAAGCCCGGCCTTTACGACATGCAGGACGTGCTGGGGCTGAAATGAATTTTGGAGCGCGGTGACAGGTCACCGCTTTTGAAAGCGCCGACGTGTCGGCGCACTCCCAAAATACGCATGAATATCCAAACTTTTGCATTTATTTCCCTCGGTTCAAATCTCGGCGATTCGCGCCGAATCATTCTGGATGCGATGGTGCGTCTCCAAAAATTTTCCAACCGGCCGCTGCTCAAATCTTCGCTGTGGCAAACGTCGCCGGTAAATTGTCCGCCGGGTTCGCTGATGTTTGTAAACGCGGTTATCAGACTGGCGCCCCGCGCCGGCGAAACGCCGGAATCGTTGCTTCAGAAACTCCGCGCGTTGGAAAAAGAATTTGGCCGCATGTCGAAAAAGGTTTTGAACGAACCGCGCCCGTTGGACTTGGATTTGATTGCGTTCGGAACGGAGACGCGAAATTCACCAGAATTGATTTTGCCGCATCCGCGCGCGCACTTGCGGCGTTTTGTGCTTCAGCCTTTGAGCGAAATTGCGCCGGATTTCAATCTGCCGGGACGGTCCAAAATAATTTCCCAACTGCTCGCTGAACTGCCCGATGGAGAAATTGCGACGCGGCTCGACGCAACGCCCCAGGCAAAGAGCCGGCGAGGACGCCGGCGCTCCCAGGGTTAAAACGGCGGCCAAATCAAGCCTTCAGGGTTTCGCCAAAAAACCGTTGGTATTCGAGCATGACATAGCGGTCGGTCATCCCGGCCAGGTAATCACACACGGCGCGGTGCAGGCCGGTCTTGCGGCTCCGGCGGCGCGCGCCTTTCCCGATTTCGCGCGGGTGGGCGAGGTAATACTTGAAAAGGCATTCGAGCATCCGCACGGCGCGCAGGTTCGGCTGATGGACGACGGGGTTGTAATACAAATTTTTGTAAAGGTAATCGCGCAGTTCGAGATTCAACTCGCGGCGTTCGGGGCTGTATTGCACCAGCGCCCTGGGAAAACGCCGCACGTCATCGGCTGAATTGATGCCTGCGGCGCGAATGAGACGTTCGCTGTTTTCGACGACGTCCCTGATCTGCATGTCAATGATGGTGCGAATCGTGAAGTAACGGCGGCATTCATCGGGCAAATCGCCATGCTCCCTTTTTACGAGCCGCGCGGCATGCGCCCAAACACGGACGTTGCGGGTCAAATTTTTTTCCGACAGCAATTCCGAGTCAAGGCCGTCGTCAAGGTCGTGGCTGTAATAGGTGATTTCGTCGGCGAGATTGGCGATTTGCGCCTCAAGCGAGGAATTTTTCGCATCAAAACCTTTTCGCCGGCCGGGGTAGTCGTAAGCGGTGTAATGCTTGACCAACCCTTCGCGGACCTCCCAGGTCAGGTTCAGGCCGGAGAAATCGGGATATTTTTGTTCAAGTTCCTCGACGATGCGGAGGCTATGGCGGTTGTGCTCGAAGCCGCCGTGGTTTTTCATCAGGCGCGCGAGCGCGGTTTCGCCCTTGTGGCCGAACGGCGAATGGCCGAGATCGTGCGCGAGGGCAATGGCCTCGGCCAGATCAGAGTTCAACCGCAGGGCGCTGGCGATGTTGCGCGAGACGGCGGCGACTTCGATGGTGTGGGTCAGGCGCGTGCGAAGGTGGTCGCCGGTGCCATTGAGAAAAACCTGCGTTTTGTATTCGAGCCGGCGAAAAGCGCGCGAATGAATAACCCGGTCGCGGTCGCGCTGGTAATGCGTGCGCCATTCGGGCGGCGGTTCCGGATGTTCGCGACCGCGCGTGTCACCGCTGAATTGCGCGCCGGGCGCGAGAATTTGCCGCTCGATTTGTTCCAGTTCCTGATGGGTGCGGGGCATAAATTCAATGCGTGGAGAATAGGGAACGAAACAGACAAAAGCAATTTATTGAGACGCCGTTCCGCGCTTCCGACAGCCGTCACGCAAACGCCATAATAAATAACATTTTTTTCTATTGACTATTTGGACACTTTATGATAAAGAAATCATATCGGGTTGGTGTGTCAACCTAATGAAGCTCCCTGACACGGCCCAAACCCGGATGCTTGAGCGCGTAGGTGCGCGAAACGAATCTTGGCTGTGAAGCATGATCGGCCCTGACTCGGCGAGGGTAAATAAAGTTTGAAGTCAATCAAGAAAACCAGATTCGGTTTTAGAGAGGCAAAAATGAAATCCTCAATCTTCTCCAAGATTCCATTCTCCAATATCATGTTGGCCTTTGCGCTTTTGTCGGCGGCGGCGTTGAGCGCGCCGGCCCAAACGCTGCCGTGCGTGGAAACCAACGGCGTCAAGTTCCTTTTGCCGCCAAACATTGACGGCGGATTGGACGTGAAAGACAGTCGCGATAACATTGTCCTGGCGGACGATTTTTCCTGCAATACCACCGGCCCCATCACGGACATCCACCTTTGGGGATCGTGGCTCAGTGACATCCATGGAACGATCACCAATTTTTGGATCGGCATTTACAATGACGTGCCGGCGGTGACCAATTTCTCCGGGCAAGTCACTCCGAGCCATCCCGGCAATAATCTGCTCTGGCAGCAGTCATTTGTTTTGGGACAATACGTGGAAAGCCAATATGCCACGGGATCAGAGTATTTTTACAATCCCACGAACAACCTAATAGTGGGCGGCGATTCCCAAGCTTGGTATTATTGTTTTTATCCCACCAATCCGTTCATGCAGCAAGGCACGGCTGCCAACCCGACCAATTATTGGCTGGCGGTCCGCGCGCAGATTTCCGACCAGACGCCAACGGCATTGTTCGGATGGAAAACCTCGCTTATTCCTTACAACGATGCCGCCGTGTGGGGAACCGTCTTGCCCACAAGCGGCCTTCCCATCGGGAACTGGCAGTCAATGATCAATCCCCTAACCCTGAAGCAGATTGATCTTTCGTTCAAGCTGACGACGCCGACCAATCAGCCGCCGCCAACAGTTTGCGTGGAAACCAACGGCGTCAAATATATCCAAGGGCCAAATACTTTAGGCGGCTATGACGTATGGAACACTCCGTATGTGCTGGCCGACGATTTCGTATGCACCAACATCGGCCCGATTTCGGACATCCATATTTGGGGTTCGTGGCTGAATGATCAGGCTTTCCCGACCAATATCACCTTCTGGCTTGGAATTTATGATAACGTGCCGGTTGACCCGGGGAACGCCTTCAGTCATCCCGGCACGAACTTACTTTGGCAGCAGTGGTTCACTCCGGGACAACACGCTGAAACGATTTGGACGGCGAACGCTTCGGAGCAATTCCTCGACCCCGGACAGCCAGCCAGCGGGCCGCAAATCATTGGCAGTGATTCAGTGGTGTGGTATTATTGTTTCTATCCAACCAACCCGTTTGTCCAGCAAGGCTCCACTGCGAACTCGAAAACCTACTGGCTTGCCGCGTATGCGCAATTGCCGGTCGGTGGAAACTACAACTACGGATGGAAAACCACTACAAATGTGCAGCACGACATCAGCGTCCACGCTCCGTGGCCCGGATTCGGCCCCACAAATAACCCCGGTTGGGCGAAAACCTTGCTTCCTGCCGGCGCCCCGCTTGATCTGGCGTTCAAGCTGACAACTCCGACCAATGGGTGCCCAGTTAATATTGTCTGTTCGCTGGACAAAACCGTCGAGTGCGGCTCCACTTGGTCGTTTGATCCGCCAAACATCGGCCCCGACCCATGCTGCCCGACTAATCCAACGGTGTTGTTCGGCACCGTCACCAACATCCTCGGTCCCTGCAATCAAATCATAATCAGAACCTGGTTCATCATGGATAGCTGCTCTGGCGCCACCCTCGGAGTCTGCACCCAGAAAGTAACCGTAGTGGACACCACGCCGCCTGTCATCACCTGCGCCAGCAACAAGATCGTGGAATGTGGCAGCGCTTGGACCTTTGGCCAGCCCACCGCTGTGGACGCCTGCTGCGGAACAAATGTTACGATCACCGTCATCAGCACGATCACCAACAGCCCGAGTTGTCCCCAGATCATCACCCGGACATGGCGGGCGACGGATTGCTGCACTAACAGCAGCCCCTGCTCGCAGACCGTTACAGTGGTGGACACCACGCCGCCGACCATTTTCTGTTCCAGCAACATCGTGGTCTCGACTTGCAACACCAATACCATCGTGACATGGTCAATCACGGCGACCGACACGTGCAGCAGTGTGACCGTAACCTCAACACCTCCTTCGGGTTCTGTGTTCCTGTCGAATTCGACTAACACGGTCGTTGCCACGGCAACCGACGGCTGCGACAACACGAAAACCTGCTCCTTCACTGTCGCAGTCGTACGACCTGTGTTCGGCCCGATCTTTATCAATTACCTTGCCACGAATAAAGTCGTGCTGACTTGGACGAATGGCTTCCTTCAAGTTTCCACAAACGTCATCGGACCATACGCAAACGTGCCCGGAGCCACGTCGCCTTACACGAACACGACCGTGGCACCGCCGCCTTACAAGTTCTATCGCCTGCGGTGCAATTAGCTGCGGCGAACGCCGCCCCGACTCAAACTCCATGGCCGTTCACGGACACGATGTGGTTCGTGAATGGCCATAATCGGGAGCGTTCGTCCGAAATGCAGGAAAGGCAAGTCATACCAATTCCCGGAGACAATCGGTGCAATGGGTGGGGCGGCGCTGCTGCGCCGCCGGGTATGATGGCCGCGCAGCAGCGCGGCCCTACCGTCTGGAATAGATGCCGATTATTATCGGGAAATGGTATCAGTCAGTTCGCCAGCAATTCTTGCACGGAAATTCCGCGCAGCTCGAAGAGCCGGCGAATGGTGTCCTCGATCAAGTTGTTCGGGCAGGACGCGCCGGCGGTGACGCCGACGGTGATTTTGCCGTGCGGCAGCCAGTCGCGCGTCTCAATTTCTTTTTTGTCGTGCTGCTCGTAGTGGCGAATGAGTTTGTCCGATTCCATTTTGGCCGCGTTCTTGATGAAGTAGGTCGGCAGTTTGGCCTCGCCCATTTCGGCGAGATGCGAAGTGTTCGATGAATTGTAACCGCCGATGACAATGAGCAGGTTAATCGGCTCACGCAAAAGTTTTTGCAGGGCGTCCTGGCGGTCTTGCGTCGCGCCGCAAATCGTGTCGAAGAAGCGGAAATGTCCGTCAATTCCCGCCGCGCCGAACTTTTTAATCATCGCGGCCTTCAAGCGGTTTTGCACATCCTCGGTCTCGCCGCGCAGCATGGTGGTTTGATTTGCGACGCCGATGGCCTGCAAGTGTTGGTCGGGGTCGAATCCCTCCGAGTAGGCGCCCTTGAATTTTTCCAGAAAGTCCCGTTTGTTGCCACCGTTGATGATGTAATTGCAGACGTAATCCGTTTCCTCGAGCGTGAAGACGACGAGGTAATGTCCGCTGCCGTAAGCGCGCGCCTGCGAACTCGTGGCCTTGGTCTCCTCGTGCCACGATTTGCCGTGAATGATGCTGGTGACTTTTTCCTTGGAGTACTGGCGGACGCGTTTCCAGACGCTCATCACGTCGCCGCAGGTGGTGTCCACGAGCACGCAGCCCTTTTCTTCGAGCCGCTTGCGGGTGGCGACTTCCGTGCCAAAGGCGGGAATGATCACCACGTCGCCGGCCTGCAATCGTGCCAGTTCGTCCTCGGTCGGCTTGGGCGAAATGATCTGGATGCCCAGGTTGCGAATCTGGTCGTTTACTTCGGGGTTGTGAATGATTTCGCCGAGCAGGTAAATGGGTTTTTCCGGCGGAAAATATTTTCGCGCCGCGTAGGCGAGATCAATCGCGCGCTCAACGCCGTAGCAAAAGCCGAATTCCTTCGCGAGTTTGACGGTGAGGTCGCCGGCGGAGATCACGTGGCCGTTGGCACGGATGCGCTCGACGACTTCGCTGCGGTAATGTGAGAGGACTTGCGCCTGCACGGCTTCCATGATGTCGGGCCGGCGAAGGTTGACTTTCTGGGCTGCAAGCGCTGGTGTTGACATGACGGAAGTAATGTAACATGGCGGTTGGCGCCGTCCAGCCGGAAAGCCGGCTGAAGATGGGGTGATGGAGTAGTGGAGTCATGGAGTATTGAAACCGGTCTGATTGGTAATTCCCCATTACTCCAACACTCCAGCACTCCCTTGCGCCCAATCGTTCCGATGGAATCTCATTGCGGAGCCGGCTGAATGTGTGGATATTTCAGTCCGCGCGTCGGAGCGTAGCTCAGCCTGGCTAGAGCGCGTGGTTTGGGTCCACGAAGTCGCAGGTTCGAATCCTGTCGCTCCGACCATTTTATTTTCCCTTGGCTGTTCAAATTTATTCACCGGGTTGTTCACAATTTTCCTTCGCCCCGAACGCTGGCGAAATTTTTGTTCCCTGAGCAAAAGAAAACAGAAACTGCGGACCGGTCCAATCGCGTCTAATTTTAATTTCCCCGGCAACCCATTGTAAATCCATGCGTTTTTGAGGTTCTGCCTTGGAATTTTTCCGGCTGGCATCGCCGCTGCTAAAGGCGCGTGTGTCAATCACAGCCATGAAATAAATATGAAGAAAATCGAAGCGATCATCAAACCGTTCAAACTCGAAGAAGTCAAAGACGCCCTCAGCGAACTCAGCATCGAAGGCATGACGGTGAGCGAGGTCAAGGGGTTTGGCCGCCAGAAAGGTCACACCGAAATCTATCGCGGCAGCGAATATACCGTGGATTTCCTGCCCAAAATCAAAATCGAACTCGTCGTGGCGGACAACCAGGTGGAAGCAGCCATCGGCGCGATCGTCAAGTCGGCCAGGACCGGCAAGATTGGCGACGGCAAAGTGTTTGTCTCCGGCGTTGAACAGGCCGTCCGCATTCGCACCGAAGAGAAAGGTGATTCGGCCATTTAAGCGATTAAACCAACTTGAACCTCATCCAAATTAAAAAAATGAAACGATATCTTTTGACACTTGCTTTGATTGCAACCACCGCGCTTGGCGTATTCACGTCACGCGCGGACGACACGAATGCACCGGTAGCGGCACCGGCAACCACGAATGCCGCACCGGCCACGCCACCACCATTGCCCGCGGCTTCGCTGGACCAACGCATTGCGGCACTTGAGGCCTACATCGCAAACACCGATCCGACCGCGCCGTTGAAGGATACCAACGGCAACGTGGCATACTCCGACACGATCATCGGGAATCCCGGTCCTGGCCATAACGCGTGGATGTTGACCAGTACGGCGTTGGTGTTGTTCATGACGCTGCCCGGTCTGGCGCTGTTCTACGGCGGTCTGGTCCGCCGCAAGAACGTCCTGTCCGTGCTCGCGCAATGCTTCCTGATCGCCGGCCTGGTGACCATCCTCTGGGTGTTCGTCGGCTACGGCATGATCTTCGGGGGTACGGGCACCGGTTCAGACCCGGCAGCAAGGCATGCTACCATGACCAAAGAGGACGTAATCACTGGAGTTGTTGGCAGTCCAACGGTTGATTGGATGCTCAATAACGTTACTTCCGCGCCGAACTCAAATTATTCCTACTGGGTTTCGGAAAACGTGTTTTCCATGTACCAATTGATGTTCGCCATCATCACTCCGGCGCTGATCATCGGTTCCATCGCCGAGCGCATGAAATTCAAGGCCATTCTGATATTCATGACCCTGTGGATGTTCATCATCTACTTCACTCAGGGGCACATGATCTGGGGCATCAACGGCATGATGAACGGCGTCTGGAATGCCGGCGCAAAGATTCACGCAATTGACTTCGCCGGCGGCACCGTTGTGCATATGACCTCCGGCTGGTCGGCGCTGATTCTCTGTCTGATCCTCGGCAAACGCACGGGCTTCGGCAAAGTAAACTTCGCGCCGCACAGCATGGTGCTTACCTACATCGGCACGGGCATGCTGTGGGTGGGCTGGTATGGGTTCAACTCCGGCAGCGCGATTGCGGCTGACGTGGTTGCGGCGAATGCGTTCACGACCACAACGATTGCCACGGCGGTGGCCTCGTTCGTCTGGCCGATGATGGAATGGATCACCCGGGGCAGGCCGAGCGTGCTGGGATTCTGTTCCGGCGCGGTGGCCGGCCTGGTGGTGATCACTCCGGCCTGCGGTTTCGTAACGCCGCAGGGTTCAATCTGGATCGGCATTGCCGCAGGCATCATTCCGTGGTTCTTCTGCTACAAGGTCAAGGGCTGGTTCGGCTATGACGACGCCCTCGATACCTTCGGGGTGCATGCCATCGGTGGCACGACTGGCGCCATCATGACCGGCATGCTCGCGCGCAATTCGGTGAATGCCAACCTCGCCACCAACCTCAAGGCGTATGTCACTGACCGTTGGTTCCAACCGCTGCTTTGGGAACAGCTCAAGGCGGTCGGCATCACGTTGGTGTTGACCATCGTGGGCACAATCGTCATCGCGTATGTCACCAAGGCGCTGGTGGGTCTCCGTCCGAGCGAGGAAGTTGAAATCTCCGGCTTGGACATCGCGGAGCACGGCGAAGAAGGATACATAGATTAAACTAAAAAAACCTCGACGCTGCGCCGGTTGTTGGCAAAATCCACCTCCGGCGCAGCATTAGATTTTGACTGTAACAACACGACAAACAACCAATAAATTCACACTAACTAATATGGCAACTCCCAAGAGCGTAATTGAACTGGCAAAAAAGGCCGGAGCGAAAATGGTGGACATCAAGTTTGTGGACACCTTTGGCACCTGGCAGCATTTCACTGTCCCCGTCGGCGAATTGACCGAAGAAATTTTCGAGGAAGGTTTCGGCTTTGACGGCTCCAGCATCCGCGGTTGGAAAAGCATCGAGGCCTCCGACATGCTGGCGATGCCCGATCCCGTCACGGCGTTCATTGATCCATTCTGTGCCGTCCCGACGTTGAGCCTCACCTGCACCATCGCCGAAACCGGCACGCTGGAACCTTACACTCGCGATCCCCGTGGCATCGCCCAGCGCGCCGAGCAACATCTCATTTCCACCGGCATCGCCGATCAGGCGTTTTTCGGTCCCGAAGCTGAATTCTTCATCTTCGACAACGTTCAATTCGATTCCAAGAGCAATGGCACGTTCTACTCCATTGACAGCGAAGAGGGCGTGTGGAACACCGGCCGCGACGAAATGCCCAACCTCGGCTACAAAATTCGCCACAAGGAAGGTTACTTCCCGGTCGCGCCGGCCGACACCCAGCAGGACATCCGCACCGAGATGTGCCTGGTGATGGAAGAACTCGGCGTCAAGATTGAGCGCCAGCACCACGAAGTCGCCACCGCCGGCCAGGCCGAAATTGACTATCGCTTCAGCCCCCTCGTCACCTCCGCCGATTGGATGATGATTTACAAATACGTCGTCAAAAACATCGCCCGGAAACACGGCAAGACCGCCTGCTTCATGCCCAAGCCGCTCTTCGGCGACAACGGCTCCGGCATGCATGTCCACCAATCATTGTGGAGCAAGGGCAAGCCGCTCTTTGCCGGCAAGGAATACGGCGGTCTCAGCCAGATGGCGCTTTACTATGCCGGCGGTTTGCTCAAGCACGCCAAGGCCCTGTGCGCCATTTGCAACCCCACCACGAACAGTTACAAACGCCTCGTGCCGGGTTACGAAGCGCCGGTCAACCTCGCTTATAGCGCCCGTAACCGCAGCGCCGCCGTCCGCATCCCGACCTACAGCGAAAACCCGAAGGCCAAGCGCCTCGAATATCGCCCGCCGGACCCGGCCGCGAACCCGTACCTCGCCTTCGCCGCGCTGCTCATGGCCGGGTTGGACGGCATCCAGAACAAAATCAAGCCGGGCGAACCGCTCGACAAAAACATCTACGAACTGCCGCCCGAAGAACTGAAGAAAGTTCCGAACGTGGCCGGCAGTCTCAGCGAAGCCCTTGATTGCCTGCAAAAGGATCACGCGTTTCTGCTCAAGGGCGACGTCTTCACCGAAGACTTCATCGAAATGTGGATCAGCACCAAGCGCAAGGAACACGACGCCATCCGGCTGCGTCCGCATCCTTACGAATTCCACCTTTATTACGACGTGTAGCACACGCTCCGGAGGAGCTGGGGACAACGGCGCGGGCCAGAAACCCGCGCCATTTTTGTTTCCGGAGCGCAACTTGACACCAAGTTAGGGCGGGCGCTGCCGCGCCGCCCCAATTTCCACAAGAACGAGCGGAGCGATGTTCTTGCGTGCGTATTGTCTTCTTGCAAAGCGGCGGAGGGCCGCCGCACTCCAAGACGCTGCGCGCGACACGATGATTCCTGAAATACGCGAAGCGTCTTGGACTGCGCCAGCCCTCTGGCGCTTTTCCCAGAGGCATATCAAACTGTGTCAATGTTAACTGGAACTGCTATAGCTGCGGAGCAGCGACAGAGAGTAGCCCACGGCGTCAGCCGTGGGTTTGAGGGTTGCAGATTCCGAGCCGCGTAGCGGCGAAAGAAAGCCTGTTTGGAAAATGGGATTCCATCCTTGCCGCTCTGGAAAAATAGCCGGTTGAAGAACGGCGATACAATCGTAACGCTCACAGCGGCTCCTGTCCGAGGATGTAATAGATCATGGTCCCGTCTGAGCAGATAAAAACATCGAATGGCCCCTCTGGGTGGTTCTGGAAGTGACTTTCCTGCTGTGCAGTCAGGTCGAAACAATAAATGCGAATTAGAGGATTCACCATATCTGTGGGCTCAACCCTGTAATACAGTCGTTGCCCTTGGCAGCCTTGCAGCGCAATCCGCAAGTGCGGGCCGAAGGATTTGAGAACCTCCGAATGCTTGGATGCGACTGAGAACCTTACCATGTTGGTATCCATTACGTATGCCAATGCATCGTCTTCCGGGCTCCACTTCGGCCCGCCGAACACAGCTGGCTCTCCAATCTCCGTCATGGCTACCTCTCTCCTTTCACGCAAATCAAAAATCTTAAATGAACCGCGACTCTCATACCTGCCGAGTCCTTCCCAATACGCCAGATATCGCTTGGAGTGAGACAATGCGAACTGATGCGCGCCCAAATTCATGCAATGCATCTCAAATATGACCGTCGGCTTTTCGATGTCTATCAGCAGCAGCCGGGCTTCAGGCATGTCAGGGTCATCCACTGCCACGAGCAACACCGTATTGGAAACCCAACAAAGCCACTCCAAATAGTTCGGCTCCCTTGCAAAATGCTTCACCAAAACCTTCCGGGCACCGGTACGGGCGTCGAACCAACTCAGGTCTCTGCCTTGGGTATCTGACCGGTTCTGGCCCTCCAAATATACGACGGACGTGCAATCCGGCGACACAGCACCGCCGTAAGCAGCGCCGTAACCAAAGTCCTGCCAGCAGGAGTCGGAGAATTTCGGAAAAGGTGCCGTGCTGATCAAACGCGCGTCGAAGTCATACGTGTTGACAGAATAGCAGTCCTTCACGTCATCTTTGCTCATGTAACGGAGTGTCCTGTTCTGTTCATCCACACTGAGGAGCACATTTGGGTACGACGAAGACGACTTTATCAGCACAACCCTGTCCGCTCCAGGATGCATGATGCCAGCAATCGGGTGGGCGCAGCCCGCACAGAAGAAAGCCGTGCAAATGACAACCAAGAACCCGGTCGCGTCAAAGTGGCGTTTCATGGGTTTGCGAGCGTATTCGATTTCGTCCAACAGATATTAGGGCGCAGATTGCAGTTAAACTCGACTGTCATAAGCCCGTTGTATTTCTGACTTTCTCTTTTGTCGAGAACGATTTGGGTCTTCAAAAAGCCAGAATGTGAAACCGGCAAATACCGCACTTCATTTCAACTCCGCCGCAAGTTCCTCACCCAATGCCGCCGCTTCGGCCACCGGACGTTTCCCTTCGCCGCGCTTGGCCGGGCCTTCGCGGAACGACACCGCGCGCATCTCCATCCGGCTGCCGTTGATTTCGGCATAGGCAGCCACCGGACTCTGGCAGCCGCCGCCCATCGCTCGCAAAAACGCCCGCTCCGCCGTCACGCATTGGAAGGTGTTGAAATGATTCAGCCGCTCGCAGATTTTGGCAATGCGTTCGTCATCCGCGCGAATTTCAATGCCAATGGCCCCCTGCCCTACGCACGGCAGCATCACGTCCACGTCCAAAATCGTCGCCAGCAAACCGTCCGGCACCGCGTCGCCTTCGAGTTTGCCTTCGGGCGTGACGCGGAAGTTGAGCCGCGTCAGTCCTGCCAGCGCCAGAACCGTCGCGTCCAGTTCGCCGCGCTCGGCGACCTTTTGCATCCGCGTGGTGACGTTGCCGCGGATTTCGACCACGTTCAAATCCGGCCGCGCCGCGAGCAATTGTTCCTTGCGCCGGGTGCTGCTGGTGGCAATGGTCGCGCCTTTCGGTAAATCCTTCAGTTTCAGGTGTGGTTTGAAGCCGCGTAGCGCGTCCTGGCCCGGCACCCAGTCGGCGGAGGCGATGTCTGCGGCGCGGGTCTTGATGAATTCGGCGTCGCGGTAAATCAGCACATCGCGGACGTCGGCGCGTTTGGGCGTGGCGGCAAGCGTGAGTCCGGCGGGCAAATCGGTCGGCAAATCCTTCAGACTGTGTACGGCGAGGTCGGCCTGGCCTTTGACGAGCGCGACTTCGAGTTCCTTCGTAAACAAACCTTTTGGCAAACTCTCGCCCTTTTTCGCCAGCGACGCAGTTTGTAATTTGTCGCCGGTGGTCTTGATGATTTTCAGCTCGAAGCGCAGCCGTGAAAATGTTTCACGGCATTGCGCGGCGATCATATTGGCCTGCGCGAGCGCCAGCGCGCTGCCGCGCGTGGCAATTATAATGGGTCGTTCGGAAGCCATTTATTCAACCACAGATGAACACGGATTAACACGGATGAAATCAAACACGGAATCGCGGCGAAAAGTTCTCCCTCGCCCCGTGAGGAACGAGCGGGGAGAGGGCCGGAGTGAGGGGCGGCTGATTAAAACGGCCTCCTCACCCCAACCCTCTCCTCCTTTTGGGGAGGAGAGGAAGAAGACCATGCAGTCGCTCGGTTTTTCGATATTTCTCAATTTCAATATATTCAACCGCAGATGAACACGGATGAAAAGAAAACTTAATCACCGGTTCTCATACCGGGTCGGCCTGCGTTTTATATCCGTGTCCATCTGTGTCCACCTGCTCGCGATTTATCGGAGTCCGTGGTTGAAAACTTTTCGCGTCCAACAACACCTTCACTTTCTCAGCGATGATTTGTTCGCACCGCGCAATTTCCTCCCGGCGCAGCTTCAGATAGTCGTCGGCAATGGTCTGCAGGTCGTCAATGTTGTAAAGATAAACGTTCTCCAGAAAATTCACTTCGGGATCAATGTCGCGCGGCACGGCGATGTCAATGAGCAGCAACGGCCGGTAATGGCGCAGTTTCATCAACGGCTCCAGCCGGGCGCGGTCGAGAATGTGATGCGGCGCGGACGTGCTGCTGATGGCGATGTCAATTTTTTGAAACTCCCCTGCCCAATCGTCGAACTGCACGGCGCGTCCGCCGAGTTCATTGGCCAGCGCCACTGCGCGGTCGTGCGAACGATTGGCCACGATGATGCTGCGCGCACCGCGCGAAAGCAGGGCGCGCGCGGTCTTTTTGCTCGTTTCACCGGCACCGATGACCAGCACTTCGCGGTCGTTGAGCGAACTAAAAATTTTCTCCGCCAACTCGACCGCGACCGACGCCACGGACACGCTGCCGCGTTGGATGTTCGTCTCGGTGCGAATGTGTTTGGCAACGTGAAACGCGCGTTGAAACGCTTTGTTCAAACGCGCGCCGGTGTGGCGGTGCCGGAACGCGAGGTCGTAAGCCTTTTTGAGCTGGCCGAAGATTTCGGTCTCGCCGAGCACCATCGAGTCCAACCCGCACGCGACTTTGAACAGGTGCTGCAGGCTTTGCGGTTCGGCGAAGGAATAAATTTCCCCACCGCGCAATTGGGTGCAGCCTGGTTCCCCCCCTGAAACTGGCTCAACTCCCTCGCCCCGTCCAGGCGGGGAGAGGGCTCGGGTGAGGGGATTTGAGCTTGAGAAAACGGCCTCCTCACCCCGGCCCTCTCCTCGTTGAGGAGAGGGAGAAGAATATTGCGCACGGATGTCAGTTTGCGCTTCGCCTGTCTCTGTGAAACCGTGAAATGTCGTCAGAAAATTCTTCAACTCAACAAACGCCCGGGCGGGTTCCAGCGCGGTCGCGGCGTAAATTTCCACGCGGTTGCACGTTGAGAGAATCACGGCTTCGCCGGCGATGCCGGATTCGCGCAGCGATTTGAGCGCATCGGGAATTTTCGCCTCGGCAAAGGCGAATCGTTCCCGCAGTTCAACGGGCGACGAATGGTGGCTCAGGCCGATAACGACGACGTTCATTCGCGGAAAGTGACGGGTGACCAGCCTTCGTCCCGCAATGCGGGACTTCGGCCGGCAGGCAGGTGACGGGTGATACGGAGGCGAACAAGGGCCGACAACGCCCGATTTTGGCGCACTCGACACTCGACACTCGACACTCGGCACGTTTGGTTCATTGGTGATGCAGGGTCGAGAGCAGGTTCGTGCCCCAAAAGGTGAGGAGCAGGAATGCGAACGCGCCGATGACACCGGACGCGAAGCGGCGGCTCGATTGCGGGAAAACCCGGTGCAACACGAGCAGCGCCAGATAGACCAGCCACATAAAAATGGACCAGACCACTTTTGAGTCCTGCCAGTAACTGACGCCTTCGGGGCGGGGCAAATGTCTGCCGGCGGCGAGGCCGATGGTGAAAAGAACCAGCCCGGCAAGCACGAGCCGGCTGGCGATGATTTCGAGCCGTTGAATCGGCGGCAGCAGCGACAGCACGGCGCGAAGTTTGTGGAATTTCAAATCGTGCTGTTGCGTCAAAAACATTCCCGCCGCCACCGCGCCGAGACCGAACGCGCCATAGGCCAGCATGATTGTCGCGGCGTGCAAACTGGCCGGCGCGCCGGAAAATTCCGGTTGCGGCCCGCGCGGCGGGTCCAGCGCGGGCATCAAAGCGAACACGCCAATCGCGAACAAAACCGGCGACGCAAACGCGCCGAGAAATCGCAGTCGCGGCAGCAACCCAACGACAAGGTAGGCGGCGACGATGGCCCACGCGATGAACGTGGTGGCTTCGTAAAGATTGTTGACGGGGCATTGGTTGATGCGAAAGCCACGATTAAACATGGCGGCCGTGTGCAGCGCGAACGCGCCGAACAGCAGGAGATAATTCACGTGGTCATCCTTGCGAAAACCTTTTCGCCACAGGAAAACCGAGTAAATCATGCTCAAACCGTAAACCGCCACGGCGAGCAAAAAGAAATGTCGGTCAGTGAACCCAGCCACGTTGACAGGTTAAACGCGGAAATGGACGGTGCAAGCGGGAATTCGGAAGTGGATTTAACAGCCGGGATGTCATGGAATGCCCGAACGCCGCCTAACAGCCCTTTAAAGAAGTAGAAGCCGACGCCTGCCGGGCCGTAGCACCTGGTGCGAAGACTGGTGAGAAGGCTCATTCTGAAGGCGAAATGAAGAATGCAGAATGCAGGAATGAAACAAAGCGGACAAAGTCTGTGGCAGCCTTTTCTTCATTCGTCATTCTGCCTTCTGCATTTGAAATGAGCCTCGTTACCTCGGCTGCTACGAAAGAAGACGTTTTTGAACGGGCTGCTAACCTGTAAGTGAACTGCAAAAGGGGCTGTTGTTGCAGCCTGATCTTTTCACTTGCTCTGACTCTGGTCCGCGGTTTGGCCGTTTTTAAGTTGAAGCAGGCGCGCCCGTTGCGCGTTTGCAAATCAACTCGACAGCGCGCCTTCAGCGGCGGCCGTTTGATTGAAGACGAGTTTCTCCTTGTCGGAAGTGACAATGATTGGCTCGCCGGCATGCAAATTGCCCTTGAGAATTTCCTCGGCCAGCGGGTCTTCGAGAAAACGTTCCACCGAGCGGCGCATGGGACGCGCGCCGTATTGCGGGTCATAGCCTTTCTCAACGAGAAAATCCTTCGCCTTTTTATCGAGTTCGAGCCGGATGTTTTTATGGCGGAGCCGTTCCAAAACTTTCCCGACTTCCAAGTCGAGGATTTGGATGAGATCGGCCTTGGTGAACGAACGGAACACAATCAGGTCGTCCAGCCGGTTCAGAAATTCGGGGCGGAAGGTCTTTTTGGCCTCGTCCATGATCCGTTCGCGCATTTTTTCGTAGCTGGCCTCGTCGCTGATGGGCGAGAAACCGAGCGTGGACGTGCGTTTGATGACGTCTGAACCGACGTTTGAAGTCATCAGGATGATGCAGTTGCGAAAGTTGACGACGCGCCCGATGTTGTCGGTCAGTTTGCCCTCTTCCAGGATCTGCAACAGGATGTTCCACACGTCCGGGTGCGCCTTGTCAATCTCGTCGAAGAGCACGACGGAGTAAGGATTGCGGCGCACTTTTTCGGTGAGCTGGCCGCCTTCCTCGTAACCCACATAGCCCGGCGGCGAGCCGATGAGGCGCGAGACGTTGAATTTCTCCATGTATTCACTCATGTCGAGGGAAACGAGCGATTTTGCGTCGCCGAACATCTGCTCGGCCATGGTCTTGGCCAAAAGCGTTTTGCCGACACCGGTCGGGCCCAGCAGCAAAAACGTGCCGATGGGCCGGCGCGGGTCTTTCAAATCCGCCCGCGAGCGGCGCAATGCCTTGCAAATCGCCGAAACGGCTTCGCGCTGGCCAACGACGACCTTTTCCATTTCAGTTTCGATGGCGAGCAATCGTTGCGTTTCGTCCTGTCCCATGCGCTTGATGGGGATGCCGGTCCATTTGGCGACGACGTGAAAAATGTCGTCCTCGTCCACCACCACGCGCTTTTCCTCGCGGCTGACGCGCCACGCGGCGAGCATGGACTCCAGTTTTTCCTTCGTCTGCTTTTCCTTGTCGCGCATCGAGGCCGCGCCTTCAAAATCCTGGTTCTTGATGGCGCGTTCCTTTTCGGTTTTGATTTCCTCAATCTCAACCTCAAGCGCCTTGGTCTCCGGTGGCCGCGTCATCGTGCCGATGCGCGCGCGCGAACCGGATTCATCCATCACGTCAATCGCCTTGTCCGGCAAAAACCGGTCGGTGATGTAACGGTCGGATAATTTGACGGCGGTTTCGATGGCTTTGTCCGTGAATTCAACCTTGTGATGATCTTCGTATTTTCGCCGCAGGCCCTTCAAAATCAAAATCGCCTCGTCCACCGAAGGGGCTTCGACTTTGACGGATTGAAAACGGCGTTCGAGCGCGGCGTCCTTCTCAATGTATTTGCGGTATTCGTTGAGCGTGGTTGCGCCGACGCATTGCATCTCGCCGCGGCTGAGCGCAGGCTTGATGATGTTCGAGGCGTCCATCGTGCCTTCCGCCGAACCGGCGCCGACAATGGTGTGCAATTCGTCAATGAACAAAATGACGTTCTTCGCGCGGCGAATCTCGTCCATGACGGCCTTGATGCGCTCCTCAAACTGGCCGCGATATTTGGTGCCCGCGACCATGAGCGCGAGGTCCAGCGTGACGACGCGCTTGTCGCGTAAAATTTCCGGCACGTTGCCGCTGGCGATTTCCTGCGCCAAGCCTTCGACGATGGCCGTCTTGCCCACGCCCGCTTCGCCGAGCAAAACCGGATTGTTCTTGGTGCGGCGGCAGAGAATCTGGATGACGCGCTCGATTTCGTTTTTGCGGCCGATGACCGGGTCCAGGTCGCCTTTGCGCGCAATTTCCGTAAGGTCGCGGCCAAACGCCTTGAGCGCGGGCGTTTTGACTTCGCCCTTTTTCTCCGGCCCCGCACCCGGCCCTTTTTCTCCGGCCTCGGGAATGGACGATTCCTCGCCGGTGAAATTCGGATCCAGCTCCTTCAAAATTTCCTGCCGCGCCTGCTCGATGTCCACGTCGAGATTTTTGAGCACCTTGGCGGCGACACCGTCGCCCTCGCGGAGCAGGCCGAGCAAAATGTGTTCCGTGCCAACGTAAGTGTGATTGAGCGCCTTGGCTTCCTTGGAGGCGAGCGCGAGGACCTTTTTCACGCGCGGTGTGTAAGGAATGTTCCCGATCATTTTCTGGTCGGGGCCGGTGCCGACCTGTTTCTCGACCTCCATGCGGACGGTTTCGAGGTCGAGACCCATTTTTTGGAGCACGTTTACGGCGACGCCCTGTCCCAATTTGATCAGGCCGAGCAACAGATGCTCCGTGCCGAGGAAATTGTGATTGAACCGGTCGGCTTCCTTGCGCGCCAGCGCGAGCACCTGTTGTGCGCGCGGCGTGAAATTGCTCATGGCTTCGTCGCTCATACTCGCTCTATTCTGCTGCTAATTGGCCGATTTGTCCAATCCCGTTCCCGGCGCGCCAAAATGTTTTGCCACCGGACGGCCCACATTTTTCAAACGTTCGCGCAGCATGTCGGCGCGAATCAAATCGCGTTCCTCGGCGGACAATTTGTCCGAAAGCTGTTTCTGCAAATGCGCCGGCTGCGTCAGGATGAACAACTCATCCACCAACGCACGTTGCGTGCCAGGAAACAAGTCCATGTCCACGCCCAGCCGCATGAGCGAAAGCAGGTTCATCGTTTCCTTCGACGAAATGCTGTGCGCGTTGGCCAAAATGCCGTAGGCGCGGCCAATGTGGTTGTAAACGACCTTCGGTTTTTTCTCCAAAAGCGTCTGCCGCGCGTTTTCCTCGTGCTCGATGATTTGGGACAAAACCTTGTCCAGCCGCTCGACAATGGTTATTTCGTTTTCGCCGAGCGTCATTTGATTCGACACCTGGAAAATGTTGCCGAGCGCTTCCGTGCCTTCGCCGTAAAGCCCGCGCACCGCGAGGCCAAGCTTGTTGACCGATTGAACAATCGGATTGACCTGCTCGGCCAAAACGAGTCCCGGCAGATGCAGCATCGCGCTCACGCGAATGCCCGTGCCCAGATTGGTCGGACACGCGGTCATGTAACCCAGGTCGTTGTTGAAGGCGTAATCGAGTTTTTTCTCCAGCTCGGAATCCAGATGATCAATCGCGCTCCACGCCTGCCGCAATTGCAAACCGGGACGCAATGCCTGCATCCGCAAATGATCCTCCTCGTTGATCATCACGCAAAAAGTTTCGTCGCGGTTCAGCACCAGGCCGCTGCCGGAACTTTTCGCGGCGTGTTCGCGGCTGATCAAATGCCGCTCGACCAGAATCTGTTTGTCGAGCGCGCTGAGATTGTCCATCGCCTCGGAAAAGGCGTCCTTCATTTCCGGCAAACTTTCGACCGCCGGACGGATCAAATCAAACACGCGAACGCGCTCCGGCTTTTTCGCCCAGCCGGGAAACGTGGCGTCCTTCAGATTGCGCGCGAGCCGGACGCGGCTCGACATGACAATCCGGTCGTGCGGGCCGTGCCGTTGCGCGGTCTCAGCGGGTGAAACGAGAAATTTGTGGATGTCCATGGCTCACGTCACAGTCAAACCCGTCCCGCGCGGGATCAGTTGCTTCAGTTCATCGCGCAATTGGGCGGCCTGTTCGAAATCTTCCTCTTTGATGGCCTTGTCCAGTTTCTTTTGCAGCGATTTGAGCCGGTCGGCCTGCTCGCGTGATGCCCGCAACGCTTCCGGCACTTTGCCCGCGTGCCGCGTGCCTTTGTGCATCGTCTTGAGCAAACCTTCCAGGCCCTCCGCAAAGGTTTTATAACACTCCGGACAACCGAGCCGTCCCGATTTTTTGAAGTCCGCCTGCGTGAAACCACAGCGCGGACACTTGATTTCCACACCGCCGGAAGATTGTTCCATCTCCTGCGATGCCCCGAGGCCGAGCATCAAATCCGCGAGCGCAAAACCGCCCGGATCATTCACGCCCTTGGCTTTGGCGCAATCCTCGCATAAATCCAGCTTCTGCATCTTGTCACCCACGATTTGGGTCAGATGCACCGTCGCCGGCTTTTCTTTGCAATTGGAGCACTGCATAACGCTATTTGTATATCGGCTCGCCGGAGACTTTCGTCAAGGCGTGGTATTCATCCTCCAGCCGGCGCGTGACCCGGCCGGGTTTGCCCGTGCCGATGACCCGCCCGTCAATTTTCACCACCGGCACGATTTCCGCGCCCGTGCCCGTCAAAAAACATTCATCCGCGCTGAACAAATCGTAACGCGTCAGGTTCGGCTCCGACACCTTCAAGCCGGATTCTTCGGCCAGTTCCATCACCGTCCGCCGCGTGATGCCGTAGAGCGCGCCCGCCGACAGCGGCGGCGTGAGCAGCGCGCCGTTTTTCACAATGAACAGATTGTCGCCCGTGCATTCGGCCACGAACCCTTCCGCGTTCAACATCACCGCCTCCTCGCAACCGCCGTTGTTCGCCTCGATTTTGGCGAGGATGTTGTTGAGATAATTCAGCGACTTGATGGCCGGGTTGAGCGCGCTGTGCAAATTGCGCGTCGTCGGCACGGTGATGATGTCCAGACCGTGCTGGTAAACTCCCGGCGGGTAAAGCTGGATTTTGTCCGCGATGATGATGACCGATGGACGTTTGCAACTCTTCGGGTTCAAACCGAGCGTGCCCACGCCGCGCGTCACCACGAGCCGGATATAGCCGTCGCGGATTTTGTTTTCCCGGCACACCTCGACAACTGCGCGCGTGATTTGCGCGGACGATATCGGAATTTCAAGCAGGATGGCCTTGGCCGAATAAAACAGCCGGTCAATGTGCTCCTTGAGTTTGAACACGCGGCCGTGATAGGCGCGAATGCCCTCAAAAATCCCGTCACCGTAAAGCAGTCCGTGATCGAAGACCGAGATCTTCGCGTTGCGTTCGTCGTGATATTTGCCATCAATAAAAATTTTCATTTCAGAATCAATACAGCCTATTGGAAAAAACCGGCTGAAGCAAACTTGAATTTGACCGGTAGGAGACGACGTAAGGAGTCTCACTTTAATAAAATCCGAAACTCGACGCGTTCTTCGTAGCGCTTACAACCTGACTGGCGGCAGGATGCCGCCACTGTAGCGGCGGCCATCTTGGCTGCCAGTGAACGCGGCTTCCAGCCGCGTACCTCTTGCCAGCGTGGTGGTTGTGTCAAGTTGCGCCCGAGGCCGCTGTTTTTGGTGAATTTGCGTGACAGTGCGTGCGCGATGAATATATTTACGCCCCTTCGACGACCCTATGGTCTAGCGGTTAGGACACCACCCTTTCACGGTGGGAGCCCGGGTTCGATTCCCGGTAGGGTCGCCAAACTTGTTTTTCCCACCTCTGATTCCTGTAACAGCTTGAAAATCAGGCACGTTTCGGTGGTTTTATAAATCCCGTCCGCAAAAGTCACTCCTTGAGGGAAAAGCACCTTTTGCAACCATTGCTTTTGGTCGCTCGAAAACTCTGTCCTCAGCTGCGTCGCGTTGAGGATGACGTGCTGCGCAAAGTTGAGCACCGTTCCTGCTAGGATTTCTTGAATCGGGGCCGGACCTGTTCGCCAAGTTCAGGGAGCCGAACAGCAAGAAGCGGAAATTCACCCGCGCATCTTCCCGTTGACGTCCTCCGCGCGGTCTGGCAGGGTGGCGCTGCAATGGTTGAGAGCGAAAACCAATTCTCCTTCACCCGCGCAGCGCTGAGTAGATGCGTCCGCGCCCGGAACCGATTTCTTACCAATAATTCCCATCTGTGCCCGTACTGTGGCCCAAGGGCACTCTTCTCTGCCGGTGACTAGGAAGGACCCACACCACCGCCCGGGCAAACGCCGGCCCGACGTTGTCAAGACTGGCAAAGTGGCGCTCAGCCGCGGCAGAAGGGCGGGCTTCCTGATCGCCATCGCGCTTCTCATGGTCGTCTGCACGGAAGGGCTGTTCGCCATCGCGCTGCGGCTCGGCGAAGGTCAATGGCCTTACTCGAGGCCGAAAAGCGCGAACTACCTGCTGTTCGAGCCCCACCCGGAATGGGTGCTGACTCCCAGAAAAGGCGTCGATGTTACCGTCCTTGGAAACAGCCACCATCACAACACGGATGGATTTCGCGGGAACGAGTTCTCGCGCGTGAAGACGAAGCATAGAATTGCCTGCATCGGGGGTTCCACGACCTACTGCATCCTTGTCGGGGACGACCAGACCTGGCCTTTCTACCTGGACCAACTCTTGCAGCCTGACTATGAGGTGTTCAATTTTGGCGTTCCGGGACACAGCTCGGTCGAACACAGGAAAATGCTTCCGCAGATTCTGGCCCGGTATTCGCCCGACATTGTCATCTTCCAGATGGGTTTGAACGACCTGCGCAACATGAATTTAGCCGATCCTGGCCCTGACTACGAAACCTTCCACCAACCTTCCCTCCGCTTCGCCGCAACTGGCGCCTGCCGGCGGGACCGGTTGCCTCCATGCGCCCTGCTCCAGGGAGCCGTGGTCCTCCTGGAGAAGATGAAGGTCCTTAGCGACTCCCCATTCCCCCGTGGCAACCCGCCCGGCCACGTTTCAGATTCGGTGGATCCACGGGTTGTCGAGATATTCAGCGCCAACCTCGATATTCTCCTGCGGGAGTGTCTGGCGAGGCACGGCCGCGTCGTGCTGCTGCCGCACGCCATGTCGCCGGAGACGATCACCGATACCAATTATAAATGGTGGGCTCCTTACCTGACCAAGAAGGGGATTTTCAATGCGCTGGACGCGCTCAACGCCGTCATGCGACGCAGGGCCGACGGGGATCGGGTCATTTACGCCGGCTTCATGGATGGCGCAACCTGGGGTCCGGCGGAGTTCGCCGATCCCAGCCATCTGAACTCTAACGGAAATTTGAGGCTCGCCCGGCTGTTGAAGGAAGGTGTGCCTTGGAGCCGGTTCCTGGGCGAAGAGGGGCTGGCCCCGAAGTGAGGGCTTCTCCCGCTTCAGCGTCAAGTGGCGGTTCTTCCCGGCAGCGACGATGGCATGGTGTTCGAGCGCGGTGACGGCGCGCTTTTCCTTGAAGCGGATCATCTGCCATGCTGATTCAATAACCCGAAGGGAGTGTTAGGAGAGCGCAGAGCCCACTGGTTGCACGCCTCAGGTGAACGGCATAGGCATAACGGGCGCCAAGGCTTCCCGCAGCAAATTGAATTCCTGCAAACACCCAAGAATCTGTTTCAATCTCGCACCCGGTAGGGTCGCCACTAACCCGGTTTGTTTTGCCTTTAACGATTGAGTTGCTTCTTGTCGTCAAACTCCAAATTGCACGAACTGCTGGCATCCAAATCAACGATGGAAACGACAGGAACGAATCGCGCCTTGAACGCCATCCGCACCGGCCAAAGACAAAAACAGCTTTTAATAAAAAGGCTGTTTGACGGGGACGCTTTTTCGCTGTTGACTCGCGCGGAGCGGAGTTGACCGCTCACGCTAATGGGTGACCCGTTTACGCGGTTAAATCGCCAATCGGCTATCCTCTATCCTCCATCTCCCATCTCCAGATGCGCGTACGGTGGTGCAGTGCGCAGCCGCAGGTCCTCGACGGGATCGCCGATGGTGAAGTGATAAAGACTCTGCCAATCGTGCCCCGTCAAACCGAGCGCGCGATGCAACACATCATCGAAGTAACAACCAATGCCCGTGCCGCGCACCCCGGCGGCCTCGGCGGCCAGGTACAGCGCCTGGCCGATCATTCCGGACTCCCAGAACAACTCGCGCCAGGCCGCCGCGCCGCGTTCCCGCAAGACCGGTTCGAACCGCGCCAGCATGCCGAGGCTGAACGCGCCGTCGGCGGCAATGTCCTGCTGGCAGGACAAGGTCCGCGCGAAATCGCGCAGGTCCCCCCGTCCCAACCGCCGGAGCGGCACCGTGGGGGCCAGATCCGCCGGGACTTCCCAATCGGGAACGTCGCGAAAGGCGTGCCGCAAAGTTTCCGCGTCCGCCGGCGCGCGCAACCAGAGGTACATGCCGGGCTCCAGTCCCGTGACCCGATGCACGAACAAAACCAGGTGCAACCGCGGCGGAAATGGCCACGCGTCGAACGGCGGCGCGGATGCCCGCGGCAGCGTGGTATCCAGAATGGCCAGAAACTTTTCGCGCGTGATGCCGGTGACGCCGTCGAAATCCACCGCGCTGCGGCGCTGGCGGATCAGTTGACCGGACGAGTGGGCGCAGGCGGGCGGCGCGGGCGGCGACCAAGCCGCGTGCGACCGAAGGTCTTTTACGCGGTCTGCCATCGGGGCTTTTCGCTCCGAGACCGCAATGGCTTCATCAATCACCGGCCACCCGACGTGGGAACGGCTCAACTGGTTGGCGCGTCCGAACCATTCGACCGGTGCATCGGGAACGGGTGACGGAGCCGGCTCCGCCGTTTCGTTCACCATCACCCTGACGAGCAGTTCCGGAGTTTCGCGTTCGGCATCGGCAAAATCTTCCGTGCGGTCAAGGCCGAGCAGCCGGGCGAGTCGCGCGTCATCCCATTCCGGCAATAGTTCCACGCGCCAGCCCAGCGCGGCGGCCGCATAACGAAGGGCGGCGAGGGCGTGCCCCACGTCGTGCTGGCAATAGCGAAAGGCCCGTTCACCGTATTTCCATGCCTCGCGCCAGATGATGGAAGTCAGTCCCACACAGAATCCGACTGCGTCCGGTTTGGCGCCCGGCGATCGGCGCGCCCGTTGTTCCAGGGCGTGATCCAGCGGTGCATAGTGATAAACACCCGCGCCGCCCGGCAACCATTCCAGCGCGGGCAGGACGGCATAGGCTTCGGTCGGATGCAGATTGCCGCTGGAAGGATTTATCCGCAGATACCAGCTCATGCCGGGAATCTCCTTCCGTGCGGAAAGGCCCATGGACAATTCGAAGAACAACCCCAACGCATCGAGGGTGAACGGCTGCGGCGGCGCTGCGCCCGCGCCGAACAAGATGGCCGCTGCCGGCGTGTCGTCGCGGTCGGCCAACGGCAATTTGAGCACGGGTGAACCATCGAAACGGCGAAACGGATCCGGCTGGGTCACCCAGTCGAGGCCGCCCGGTCCGCGGGCATAGCGCTCGGGATGATGCTTCGTCCGGTCGTGATAGGCGATGATATCATCCACCGCATCCGCGTCCGCCGGGTTGTTGGCCGTGGTTGGTTTCAAGTTTCGTGGTTAAGGCATTCGCCGCTTTCGAATCAGCGTGGGCGACGGCGGGTCATTGCGCAAGGCTGGGAGATTTCACCCACCGGCAAATACCGGACGGAAACCGGCTTCGGTCAGTACCAACGGAAAAAATATCTTGGGGGAAGGTGGGCGCAAACACGCCAAGCTATGTAATTGAATCCGATGCAACAATCGTCGCTCCTTTGATTTTTGCCTTTGTTCTTGACTGGTAGATACGCGGGGCGAAAAAGGCGACGCGGCAGGAAAAAGCACTTTTAAAGGTAACAACTGGCAAACACGGCCTCACGGTGAAGTCGCCTGCCCCGGCGGTAGCCTTGGCGAAGACGTAAATGGGTCAGTTTTGAATGGCCCTTAGATATAGATAAGGCGTATATCTTTGAATAATAGTGACTTGTAAAGCAGTCAAGAATTCTCAGGTTCCATCGTGTTCCGCAATGTGTCGCACCTCGACCAGCGAAAACACCTGGTTTTGCAGCCGCTTGGTGGCTACCCGCGCAGAAACGGAGCGCGAGCCAGAAAACCCGTTGAAAAACAGCTTGTTTTGCTGAGTCTTATCCAAGGGCCATTCAGAACTGACCCGTTTATGAAATGAAAAGTTTTTCGCGGCGCGTCATGGCACCATCTGGATTTCGTAAAACTTTTGCGCCGCCGGATTCGGATCGTAAAAAACCGTCGAGGAACCGGAGCCGGGGACAAGGCCGCTGACGGGCTGGAACGGCACGAGCAGATTCGTCGTGGCGAGCACCTGATAATTCACGCCGGGCGCGCTGTCCCAGACGACGAGCTGGTTGTTGTTGTCGAGGCCGGAAATCCGCAGCGGCGGCGCGACGATGACCGAGCGCGTGTCGCTGATGGGCACGATGGCGTTGGTGTAGATGACCTGGATAAGATTCGTGCCGAGCGATGGGTTGCTCCAATTGTAAGTCAGGCTTTTCAGACCAGGACAAACATTCGGACCAAGCGAACCGGGAGCACGGACGATGTAGGAAGTCTGCGGTTGGAGCACGCCATTGATGAGAATGTTAAAACTGTTCGTGGCGGAAATCAGCGCGGTGCTGAAGCAGGCCTGCACCACATAAGTCGTGTTGGTGCTGTAAGTCAGCACCGTGCCATTCGTCGCCGGACTGGAAATTTGCACGATGGAAACGGGCGCGAGCGTGTTGACCGTCGTGGTCAACATCGTGAAACGATTCGTATAAACGGTCGTCGCGTATTCCTTGAGCCGCACATTGATGGCCGCCGTGCCGCTGCTGGGGATGTTGGTGTAGACGAAGCGGAACTCCTGCGGATAATTCGGGTATTGCGCGCTCAACGTCGCGTCCGGCGACACGGCCGTGGCGGTGACGAAAGCCGTTGCGCCATTCGTGCCGTTCCCGTTGCCGTTGTTTTTACCGGTCACGGAATCATCGTTGTTGGTGTCGCTGTCCTGAAGGTTGAAATCCACGGCGGTCACCGTGCTGTCGGCGCGGACGACGACCGTGTAAGTGCTGCTGCCGAGCGTGCTGCTGTTGGCCGGAAAAGGAATCGCGCCCGTCGGCAGCGCACCGTCATAATAAAACGTCTGCAAGAACGTGTTGTAGACACTCGACTGGTTGGTGCGCGGCAGAAATGTTCGGGCGCGGACAATGTGAAAACCGGATTGCAAACCAATCGTCGCGCTGTTCGTGTTCAAATCGTTGTGCAACCACACGACGGCCGTGGTCGGATTGAAATTCGTGATCGCCGCCTGCGTCAGGCCGTAGAGTTTGGAACCGGAAGCTTCGCTGTCAGGAATGGACGAAATACTTGAACCCGCATAAATACTGCCGCCGCTGCCGCCATTGAACGCCGATATTTTGTAGCGCACCTGCGTTCCGTTGGGCTGCGCCGGAATCGTTCCCTCCCACCAATCAATGCTGCTCACCGCGCTGTCCGCGGCCAGAAACAAAGCCTGCACCACTTGCGCCGTGCCTTTGCCGGTGCCGAACGCGCCTTCGGGATTCGAGCCGTCGGTCGTGTAATAAATGAAGCAGGTGTTGATCTGAAATTGATAGCCGACCTTCACATAAATGTCGGCGGACTGTCCCGCAGCCGGACTCAACGGCACGCGCTGCGTTGCAGAATTATTCGGGACCGACGCGGTGTTCGTCGCGTTCGGATCGTGATAAACAAAACTGGCCGTCGAGTTGTTGATGCTCTGGCCGTAGCCCGCGCCGGCGACGACATTGCTCGTTCCGCCGACGGTGTAATAATAAGTTTCCGCGCCCAGCGAGACGATGTTGTTGCTCAAAGTATTTTTTGCCGCGAATTTTTCCGGGCCGTTGCGGAACTGAAACGCCGTCTGTTCGTAGCCCAGATAAACGTCCGTCGCGTAGCCCGGTTTATTATCGCGCAAATCAAAACCGTTCGGGCCGACGCCGCCGTTGGTCGGGCCGAATCCCATCTGGCTGTTCAAGTCCATGCCGCCGTCAAGTTTCACGAGCGCGTTCACGGACGACGCATCGCTGCGGACGAGGATGTCGAAATTCGCATTGGTCACCACGGGAATATCAATCGCATAAGTGCGGTTGGACACATTCACGCCACCGATGACATTGCCGAACTGATCCACGCGACCGCGCATCTTGAAGGGATAAAGCGGATTGAAACTGGTGTCGCCGTTGACACCGTCCGTGCGGCGCACGGTGATGTGCGGAACTTCATTGCCGCCCTGCCGGAAAATAATCGCGTTGGTCGAGGGATTCGCGCGGCTCGCTTCCGGCCATTGATAGCCATACAACACCCAGCCGCCGCCGGGAACATTGAGTTCAATCGCACCGCCGCCGGAGGAAATCGTCTGGCTGCCGACGTAAATCAGCCGTTGTGCCGGGTCGGAGTTGGTGATGGAAGACTGGGCTTGAGCGGCGGATAAACTGGTGGTTGCGCTGTGGACCAGAAGTTTTTGATACGCGCGGATGTTGCCGGTGGCGCTGCCGCAAAGTTGCACCAGCACCGAACCGGGCGGAAAGCCGACGGCAAGGCCGACGTTTTTGGAATTTGAAATCACAATGCCGCCGTAATAACCATCGTAGGCCTGGCCCACGCCGTCGTCGAACGTGATGTCGCCGGGAAAACTGTATTTGTCGTTCATCACGAAGAGCACCACGTCCTGATTTTGCGGACTGGAGCTGCTGCCTTCGCGATAATCGTAGCGCTCGAACGCGACAATGTTTTGATCGCTCCAGCGCGGCCAGGTGCCGCCGCGCGCCAGCTGGTTGTGCAGGTAGCAGATGTCCGGCATTTGGTTGTCGCTGAATTCGCCGAGATAATTTGCGTAAGGCGCAGTGGGGAAATAATTCGGCGGCCCGGACTGGTTGTAATTGTCCGAGTAAATTTCCGGAATGCCTTCGTGCATGAAATAATAGGCGTTTTGCAGATCACGGTGCGTCGCGCAGCAGCCCGAAGCATCCTGGCTCTGGGCAAACATCACGCTCTGGACTGGGCGGATGGCACCAAAATCGCGCTGATCCAAGCCCGAGAGTGACCCGCCGCCGAGTGCGGAATTCATCTGGTCGCGCAGCGGCGCATTGAGCAGCCGCATCCCCGTGTTGATGTATTCGATAAACGTCGGCGGCTGGCCGAGATGCTCGCCGAAAATCAGCGCGTCATTGCGCGTTGCTTCCGTGTCAAACGCGCTGTTGCGGCTGTCGTCGGCTTCGGAATAGCCGTTGCCCAAAACATTCGTGCCGTAGCCGTGGACGTAATCAAACATCGCCTGGATCGCGCCGTCGTAGCCGTTGAACGTCGCGGTGCTGTCGCCAAAAAATCCCGACGGCACATGCTTCACCGCGTCGAGCCGGAAGCCGTCGCACTTCGTCTCGTTCAATTCCCAGATCACCGCGCGGATCAAATACGCGTTCACGTCTTCCGCCACCGGCACGCCGTTCGTGCCGTTGAAGGCGCGCCACGGACTGCCTTCGATGACCGGCTGGGAGGTGTCCATGTAGTATTCGGGATTATTTGGCTGGCGGATGAAACTGGGCTTGGTGATCGTGCTTTTGAGCGTGGAACCGAAGTTGCCGTTGAGGGAACCGGGCTCGTTGGCGAGGTCAATCAAACCCACGAGCGGCTGGTATTGCACCTCCCACTGGTCACCCCAGTTCGAGATGCTCGGCCAGTTGGCGTAGGTGCTGCCGTTTTTCTGCACATGAAAATCCTTCGGAACCAGGCCGGGATAATAATTCGTCAGCGTGCTGGCATTGTAACCCGGCACGGTGAACGCGCGGTGATTCATCACGTTGTCGAAATAAACGCGGATGCCGAAGCGATGCGCCGTCTGCACCATTTGCAGTAACTGCGCCTTGGTGCCCCACTGTGTGGCGATGGTGCCCTTCTGATTTTTATCGCCGAGATCAAACGGATCGAACAAATCGTAGCCGACCGAGTAGGAACCGCTTTCACCTTTCGCCGGATTCGGCACCCACAAACTGTCGTAACCCGCCTCGGCGATCTCCGGCATCTTCGCGGTCAGGTCCGCCCACTTGACGTTGAACAATTCCAGCATCGCCTCGCCCCGCGCCGGCCGCAGCCCGGCGACGGCAAAAACGAAAACAAAAAAAACTGCCGGCACGCACTGGGACACGGCGCGGATAAGACGGGAACAAAATAATTTCACAGCAAATGAATGATTTGGCTTAATGCTCAATATAAAAATCCAACTGGTTCAGACCCTTGTCAAATCGCGGACAAACGCCGGTCTGGTCATTGGAATTGCGGCATAACCTACACCAGACAAGCCTTAAATTCCATCGCATCTTCGTGCGGTGAAATTTGCCCAATCCGAAAGTTGAAGTCATAAACCGAACGCCCATGAGCGAATTCCACCCGCCGCCCTGACCTGCCGAACGTGTAAAATGATTTCCCAAGTCATTTTCCCGGCGGCTTTGACGTTAAAAATAAAGGGGGAAAAGGGGTCAAAAAGGGGTCAAACCATAGTTTATCCTCATTAGGTTCATTTGCGGGTATTTGAATGGGACTTCACCGATCGATGCAATTTCGCGTTGAGGCTCTTCCAACTTCCCAGGTGCAGCCGACCCGCAATCCATTTGAGGGGCAGCGTCGTCTCCCGCCGCAACCGGGCGGCAATCGCTAGTTTGACCGGGTCGCTCTTGAACCCCTGCTCAAGGCGAACTTCCTTCCAGCCCAGCCGCCGCAAAAATGAAGCCGGGATTTCATTCATTCAATTCCTAACTAACAATCTAAACTCTATGAAACAAATTCGAATCATTTTGCTGGTATTCATCCCACTGACGGCCCTGATTTTTTTAGCGTTCAGCAGGCCGCCGCTTTTACCGCGCCTATTGGCCGCTCCCGTAACGGCGTCTCGGCAGAGCGCCGCAAACTTCGGCAGGAATTCAAATGGCGGCTTTCTCCCGAAAGCCGCTACGCCGAAAAAAGTTTCTCCCGACGCGCGGGCGCGGTAGGTTGCGCGCATGATTGCGAGATCGAAGCGGGCGGGCTGGATATTCCGATCACTGTTTAGTTTATGCTTCGGGTTTTTTATACCAGACCGGAGGCCAAAGTTTAACCGAGGGTGACGATGAAGGCACAAATGTATTCTATTCACAGGTCTTCAGTAATGGCACAATCGGAGCTTGGAATAAAGCGACGGCACTGCCCGAAGCAGAGGCCGAAACGGCGTTGACAACCAAACTGGAACCATCTAAAACTCCTTGTCCGAACGTAACTAACTATGAAACCAACCATGAAACTAACAAACTTCTTTTATCTGGCCGCGATTGCGCTGCTGGCGGGATGCGCCACCCCTAAAACCTTCGTAAAAACAATGGACTCGGCCTGGGCATCGGTCGAGGTCCGCGATGATCTAACCTACATCAACGCTTGGAATGCCGTCGTGGATACGTTGATAAAACGGTTCGACATGGAAATCCTTTCACAGCAGGATGGTTATGCGCGGACAACCTGGCTGTATTCCTGGACTGGAAAGGTGAGCGAGAATTACCGGGTGCGCGTGACCACCAAGTTTTCACCCGATCACAAAGTGGTCGAAGTGAAGTCGGAGGCGGAGTACGGCGGTCCGGGCAATTGGGTCGCGGGTTACGACACGCGCCTGCTCGAAACCATCAAGACCGACATTATGGGCAAAGTCGGACGCACCACCCGTTAACCGGAGGCTGACAATGAGAAGATATTTTTTAATTTGGCTGATCGCCGCACTGGCGTGCGGCCCGCTAAGCGCATTGGCCGGACCGCCGAAATCATTCCTGCAGGGGCAGACCTCTCAATGGCAGGTCTTCGAGGTGCGGGCCGATGTGGACGCTCAACATGCCTGGGATTCCGTCTTTGGCCTCTTGAGCAACGACTTCGATCTGGCCATGGCGCTCAAAGAAGACGGGTACATCCGCACCGACTGGCTCTACTCTTACGGGGGCAAATATGATTTCCAATACCGCCTGCGAGTGACAGTCCGGTTTGCCGCCGATAAGCGGAGCCTGCGCGTCAAGGCCGAGGCTCAGTTTCGAGAAGGCGAAAACTGGCTGATGGGGGTTGACTCGCGTCTGCTGACAACCCTCAAGACGGACTTGATGGGCACCATCGGACGCACTACTCGCTGAGGACACAGGGCGGCGTAAAGGGGTCAAACCATAGTTTATCCTCACTAGGTTCATTTGCGGGTATTTGAATGGGACTTCACCCATCGATGCAATTTCGCGTTGAGGCTCTTCCAACTTCCCAGGTGCAGCCGACCCGCAATCCACCTGAGGGGCAGCGTCGTCTCCCGCCGCAACCGCGCGGCAATCGCTAGTTTGACCGAAAAGGGGAAAAGGAAAAAGGGGTCAAGACTATGGTTTGACCCCTTTTCGTTTTTCATGCCGGTTTGATGCAGTCTGGCGAATCGTTCCGGGCGTTGTTTACCAGTTTGGAGACGCGATAACAATCCATGTCCCCGGCGGGATGGGAGTGCAACCGGGGAGAGTCAACGGGGTGGCTCATATTGACGCTTCCCTTGGCTGAAATGTTTCGTTACAAGTTTGTTTTGTGAACTTGGATTCGTGGCGTCACGGGGTCACGCGCTACCAATGGCTGGTGCTCTTCGTCGCGTGGCTTGGCTGGGTGTTCGATTCGATGGACTCCACCATCTACGCGCTCGTCCTGCAACCTGCGCTGCACGACCTCCTGCGCGCACCCGGCGGCGGACCCGTCACCGCCGAGGTCATCGGCTGGTATGGCGGAATCATTTTCTCGATTTTTTTGATCGGCTGGGCCATTGGCGGCGTCCTGTTCGGCATGCTGGCGGACTATTTCGGACGGACCAAGGCGCTGGTTTTCACAATCCTGATTTACGCCGTGTTCACCGGCATGGCCGCAATGTCGCAGACCTGGTGGCAACTGGCACTGTTCCGTTTCCTCACGGCGCTTGGCATCGGCGGCGAATGGGCGGCGGGCGCGGCGCTGGTGGCGGAAGTGTGGCCGGAGGACAAGCGCACCAAAGCGGCGGGACTGTTGCAATCGGCGTGGGCAGCGGGATTTATTGTGGCAGCGGTCCTCAACCTGCTCCTGCGCAACTGCGGCTGGCGGCCGATCTTCGTGGTCGGGGTTGCGCCGGCGTTGGTCGCGCTCTTCGTCCGCTGGTGGGTCAAGGAACCGGAACGATGGGTCAAGGCCCGTGCCGAAGAACGGCAGGCCGGCGGCGCGCGCCCGTTAAAACTGGCGGAACTGTTTGCGCCAGGACTGTTGCGCGCCACACTGGTTGGCTCCGGGCTGGCGTTTGTGGCGGTGTTCGGTTTGTGGGGGGCGACGAACTGGACGCCAACGCTCATCCGCGCCTTGCCGGAATTGCAGGGCATGAACGCATCCGAACTCACGAGCCGTGTCAGCTACGCCGCCATGCTGCTGAATGTCGGGGCGCTGGCGGGTTACCTCAGTTTCGGTCCGTTGGCGGATCGCGTGGGCCGGCGGCGGGTCTTTGCTCTGATGTGCGTGGGCAGTCTGGTGATGCTGCCCGTCACGTTCCTGACACCGCGGACCTACGCCCAGGTGCTGTTGCTGTTGCCGCTGCTGGGTTTTTTCAACAACGGCATTTTCAGCGGCTTTCCGATTTACCTGCCGGAATTGTATCCCACGCGGATTCGCGCGACCGGCGCGGGGTTTTGTTTCAACATCGGCCGGGTGCTGGCTTCCACGGGTCCGCTTTTGACCGGCTACCTGGTCATCGCGCTAGGCAGTTTTGGCCTGGCCGCCAGCGCCGTGGCCGTGATTTATATCGTCGGACTGCTGATTCTGCCCTTCGCTCCCGAAACCAAAGGCCAACCGCTCCCGCCGTGAGTGAAAACCGGGCGCGGGCCGGAAATCACCACGGTTCACAGTTTTCGTCCTCTTGCCACGTCGAAGTCGGACGAAGACGGATGATGCGCGCTGCATCGAGCCCGTGCGGATTGACCGGGACTTTTTCGAGCGGCAATGGTGGGGCGATTGCTGGGCGTGATGTGTTGTAAATTGAAGATTCAGGCTTTCAGAGCGGCGCGGGCAAAACGTTTAATTTCTCCGGGTAATCCCGCTTTCAACATTCGGGCGACGGAACTCTGACTCTTGAAGTAGTTGGCGTAAGTCAATTCCTGTCCCTCGCGCCGTGAATATTGCCGCGCCTCTTTCTTGAAGGCCGTAACGATATGGTCAATGCACGCTTTCGTGAGTTTGCGCCAGAGATTGAAGTGCGTTGGATAATAGCCCTGCCATTGTTCGTGGAGTTGTGCGGTTAAACCTGGATCGCCCCATTTTGCGCCGACTTCCGACAACGCGCGCACCACCAGACTAAACAGCGCGAAATACTCGTAGGACCTGAGGTTTCGGATGTAAACCTTGTCCTTGGACAGTTCGCTCCTGCTTTCCCACAAAGCCTCGTCGAGCAGATAAAGCTGGAATGCCAACTCAGGTGGCGTTTCACGGATGCTGTCGTATAACTCACCCTCGAACAGATCTGCCACGTTCTTCGCAACCGCCGGACCCAAGCGCGACTTCGACCAGTAGAAACTCGAAATCAATTGTGTGTGCCATTTGATGCTCGCGCCATACTTGATTCCGACGCTGCGCAGCTCGCGACTCCGCTGCTTCCATTCGCGGTCGCGCCGCTCATAAAAGAATCCCTTATTGCGGAAGAAACGGAATAGCTCCAATTGGAAGTCGTCGTTGGATGCCAAATCCCAACTCTTGATCGGATTCTGCTGATTGCTGCGCACCGCAATCTTGCCGATTATTTCCTTCCGGAGTTGAACTTTTTCTTCTAGGCCATCCCCGCGTGGCGGTTCAATCTCAATTACACGAACCATGACGCGAGCATTGGGCGACGGGTTAGACACGTCACGGATGCTATGGAGTGTTTGCGAGCCGTTCACGACTCGCGGGTTTTCCAGCGTCAGCACTTTCTGGCCGGGATCATAATGTTGCTTCTCGCATAGCATCGTGATTCCGTTGTTGCTGAACGCGAATTCCTTCGGATGTTCTTTGAACGTGTCACGAATGGCGCGATTTACTTTTGAGCGGGACACGCTGATCGCGACCCGAACGTTGCGGTTGAACAACAGGTCGAACGGGTCGCTTTCCATGTAGCGGATGAAGTCGAGCAACCGCGCGAATATGATGGAAGTCGCCACCTCGGTATCTGCTCTATCAGCGGGCAGGAGTGAGTGAATTCCGTTTAGGCTAATGGGCGGCGTGCGCGGCATCGCGCCGTCAATGTCATCCACCAAGCACTGAATCAGGTCGTCCATGTGGAACACCTTAACTGGGATGTTTCGCACCTGTTCAAAATGCGCGTCGTTGCATCGGTGGTTTGTGACGAACATCAACTCTGCCGCGTCATTGTCATATCGCTCGAATAGGTGCCGGTATTTTGGCCTCAATTCCGACTTCACAGCTTTCTCCAAATACGCACCGCGGGCGGCGCGGTTTTCAAACGCCTGCCAGAAATATTTGATCTCTTGGTAGAATGATGGTGGGGCGATCTTGTTGAATTCCTTGGTGAACTTGGTGTTAAGGACGTGATGTTGCACGGTCTTGCCGTTGTCCGTGGCGAAGAATAGGTCAATTTTTCCATCCTTCGAGCCATCGGACACAAAAAGGTCGCGCGGATTCATGAAAAACAGTTCGGCAAACCAGCGGCCAAACGCTTGCGGCTCGGCGTCGAGGTGTTGCTTTTGGGTTTCCTTTACACGTTCGAGCATGAACTCGAATAGGTCGCTCTTGTCTTGTGCTGGCATATTATTATCAGTCTTAGTCGCTGGCCGTGTTGTCGGACGTCATGCGAATGCCAAGGCTGGCGTGCGGTCTTTGGTGGGCGGCATTTCATCCCAGGTGCGGCCTTCAAGCTCGCGTCCGTTGCGTTTCTTGAACACACCACCCCACTGTTTGAAATAAAAGGCAACGCCCGCCTTTTGGCACTGGTCGCGAATTTCAGTCACCCACTCCTCGGCCATTGGCCGCGCGCCGGGGCCGGACTCGCCGCCGACAATCGCCCAATTTATACCGCGCAGTTTCAGTTTTGGCATGGGGGCGAGCAACGGTTCAAGGGACAGAAATTTGACATGCGCGCCGGATTTGCGGAGCAGGTCAATGCGGTTGTAATAATCCGGGTGCTCGACCGTGACTCCCTGCCAAATGTGTGGCGCCCAGGCCAGCTTTGCATCCAGTTCAATCAACCGTTCCGGCCGCTTGGTTAGAATTTGATACCGATGCCAGTCGGCCCGGTGCATCGTGGCGAATACCTTCTGGATGAACGATAGCGGCACGTCGCGATGATACAGGTCGCTCATCGAGTTCACGAAAATGGTTTGCGGGCGTTTCCAACGGAGCGGCAAGTCCAGCGCGTCTTCGTGGAGCGTGACCTTGAAGCCGTTGCGATAGTTGGCGTGCCCCATCGCCTGCAACCGAAACGCCATGCGTTCTGCGTAACAATGTTTGCAGCCGGGGCTGATCTTGGAACAACCTGTGACGGGGTTCCACGTTGCTTCGGTCCATTCAATTGACGATTGAAGTGCCATGTGTCACACCGATCTTAAAACAGTTCCTTCTGATTGTCTGGCGCATAAGTGCAGGATTTTTGCCAAAACTCCAGCCCTTTTGGGCTGCGCGAGGCGAAAAGCAGGTAGTAATAGTGCTTCACACGACGGACATCAGTGTATTGATAGCCTTGGCCGCGAAGCGTCTGGTTGTAGGTGTCGGCGAATTTTCTCCGCAGATCGTCGTGGTCGGACAGTTTGGCGAGTTTAACAACCTCGGGCTGGCGGCAGAAGCCGGGAACACCAAGAAACTGTTCATACTTTGATCGGGCGGTCTTGTGGCTGGCCGAGAGGATGGCCGGGATGATGTTCCGGGTCACGTCCGTTCCGAGGGCGACATTGATAAGCAGGTCAGCGTTTTGCAAATGCGCCACCATCTGCTGGATGGTTTGGAAGGGAACATCGCACTCGGTCGGGTCAATAAAAACGAGATTCAGGCAACTATCTGGCAGGCGGTTGAGGATGCGGCAAATGCCGGCGGCATCACTGTAATCGCCAACCACGGCCTCAGCGATGTGTGAGGCATCCAAGGCTTTGATGCGCTGATTGAGGGTGTCCACTACGCGCGGGCTGGCGTCAATGAAGATGCCCTTTTTGAGTTTGGGAAACTGTTTGTGATGGATGATGGCCAGAGCGGTGCCGTCCATCTCGGTGCGGTCGTTGCGGGTGATGCACCGACCGGGGCCGCTGCAAATTTCTACATAGTTCAAGCCTTGCCACTGATTTTTCATTCCGCTGGCGAAGATGCCGAAGTATTGGACGAGACGGTAAATTTTATCGTAAGCCCATTCACCAACGCACCGCACCGGCAAGCCATCATGTGTGGACATTATTTTGGTGCACAGTCCATCGGCATCAATGTCATCCCGTGCAGAGCGGTCGCATCCTTGGCATTTGGGATGGCGACTTTGACGAAGGTCGAGGGTTTGGCTCATAGCATTTCAACCCTTTTGTCAGGTCATGGTGAAATGCTTTGCCAGCCCTTCCAGGGTCATGTTTTCCGCAATGGCGTCATGCGGAATCAAGAGATATTTCCACGGTTTGCCTTTGTAGGTGGCGGCGTGGTCGCTGGCTTGTTTGCACCACTTCACGGCGGCGTCTTTTTTGGCGACAACGTCCGGGTCGGCCAACTCGTTCTTGGCCTTGGGTTCCAGCATGTAGATAACATCCCCAGTCTCGGCCACGAAATCCGGCTGGTATTCGGGGTTGTCGGCACCGAATTTGTAAACGATCTGGAATTGTCCCTTGGCCGGCTTGAACCATTTCAATGCCTCGCGCTCCAGAATCACGGCCAGTTTCCGCTCGGTGTCGGACTGGAATTTCTGCACCGGATACAGGCACCGTTTGAAACCGCCAAACAGATATTTCGCCATGTTGCTGCGATCGTCCGGCTTCTGGCGGAAATTCAGAACAGGTTCGGATGCCGATGCGGTGTAGGCGCTCGGCTTCAACTCGGAAAAGCCCTTGTAGATTTTCACTTCGTGGCCGGTGGCTTTTTCCCAATAATGTTCCTGCATCTGGGCATGGACGAAGCGCGCGATGTCCCGCTGATAGCAGCGGAGAACCTTTTGGACCTCATGCTCGTCCGGGAGATAGCTGTGCAAGTGCTTCACCACCTGGCCGGCTAAATCATAAAGTAAATCCGAATGGTCATCGTATGAAACGTCATCAAAATCCACCAAGCCGCTCACGACGTAATCTTCCAGGCGGGATTCCTCAATTCCGCCCTTGCCCATCGCAATCACGTCAACTTGATCGGTGCGCAGATATTTGGCCCAAAGCTCTTCGGACACAGGCGGGTATTTCAACGTGTCTAGCTTGAGCGTAAACGGATTGAAGCCCGACTGAACTTTACCAGTCGGAATGACCAGGATGCGCGGAATATCAATCGTCTGTTGAATCACCACTTCCGTAGTCTTGGCGACAATGGCGGCGAAATCCGGCTGCTTAGTCACGCCCTCTATTTCCAACTGAGACGGGCGATACCGGCTTTTGACTTCCTTCAATACCGCCGCCTGAATTTCCGGGTGAGACAGGTGCGAAACGCTGGGCAGCTTCTGCGGCTGATTTTCCAGTTTGCGTATCTCTTCGTAGGTGATCTGCGCCACTTTTTGGTCTTCGGGCGAGGTGAAAACCGGGGCATCCGCACTCTTGGGAATGTGCGTGCTGGTGGTCGTCTGTTCGGGCTGCAAGCCCAGCTTGCTCGCCAGTTGCGGCTGCGAAACCACCGTCACCGTTTTCTCGCCGATTTGTTCCGGCTCCAAAATCACCTGTTGCATCCGAATCGCCGAATCCGGTTTCTTCGCCTCGTCCACGATTTCCTGAAACTTGTCGTGGGCGATGATGTTCAAGCGGTCAACAGTGTTGACGCCGGTGCGCTTGCCGTAGGGCAGGCGCAGGCCGCGCCCGATGGACTGCTCAATGAGGATGCGCGCATTGGCCGCGCGCAACGGGATGATGGTGTAAAGATTCGTCACGTCCCAGCCTTCCTTGAGCATGTTGACATGGATGACGATTTCGGTCGGAGAATCGGGACTTTCCACTTTCAGCAAATCTTCGATCATCTGATCTTCATCCGCGCCGGTCTTGCTGGAATCCACCTGGATGACCTTGGTTTTGTAAGCGCCTTTGAAGAAATCATCCGACTTGATCAAATCTATCAACTGTTTCGCGTGGGTGATGTCACGCGAGATGACCAACACGAAAGGCTTCACGATGACATTTCCCGTTTCACGCGCGAAAGTTTCCAGTTCCACTTTTACGCTTTCGTGCAGCCGGATGCCGTCCTCCAGTTTCATCTGCTCGATGGCCTCGGGGGTCATGCCGGCGGGATTGAAATCTTTGCGCGTGACGACGGCCGGCTCCTTGACGAAGCCATCCGCCATCGCCTTGCCGAGCGGATAATCGAAAATGACGTTTTTGAACGGCACCGCCCCCTTGCTGGTTTCCATGAATGGCGTAGCTGTGAGTTCAAGGCCAATTATCGGCTTCAATTCATTGATGGCCCGCACACCCGCCGATGCCCGGTAGTGGTGCGATTCGTCCATTATCAGAACAAGGTCGGGCAGAGCGGCCAAATATTCAAAGTAACTTTCGCCGATGTATTCCGACAGGCGCTTGATACGCGGCGATTTTCCGCCGCGCACTTCGGAATTGATTTTTGCAATGTTGAAAATGTTCACCTTGCACCGCAGCAACTGGTCGAACAAAGTGCCGGCCTTCTCTTTGTAATTGTCGCCGGTGATGATTTCCGGCGCGTCGGTGGCAAATTCGGCGATGCCCTTGAACACATATTTCGGCGTGTTGGGCGTGAAATCGGTGATGAGCTTGTTGTAAATCGTCAGGTTCGGAGCCATGACGAAAAAATTATTAATGCCGTGCGCGAGGTGCAGGTAGCTGATGAACGCGCCCATGAGCCGCGTCTTGCCTACGCCGGTCGCCAGCGCAAAACAGAATGATGGAAATTCGCGCTCAAAATCCGTCACGGTGGGAAACTCCTTACGGAGGGTCTCCAATGCCGAAGCGATGTCCGCGCCCTTGTGCGGCGGGATGATTTCTGTGATGCGGTCCAGAATTTCCAGCGAACGGCGTTGCGGCGGGCGCAAACTCAAACGTCCAGCGATGGCGTTGACCTGGGGTTTCACTTGGCCGCCTCCTCACCGAACAGCGATTGCTGGCCGTGTTTGTCCGTCTTGGGCGGCGGTGCCGGTGCTTGGGGCAGATTTTCCACTTTGAGGCTGTAATCGTCATGGCCCCATTCGCAGCGGGAGAGGACTTGTTTGGGAATCTTTTTCACGGTCAAATTCGGATAGCGCTCGGTCACGTTTTTGGTGCCGGCGCGGAAAGCGGCGCAAAGCACGAGCAACGTGCGCCCGGTGCCGACTTCATCACTCAACTGTGCGAGCTGGGCGGCGCTCAAGTGCTGGGTGGTGACGTAAATAAAATCCCGCTCGGTGGAATGGCCGTGCTGCCAATAAATTGTGTCGCTCGGCGCAAAGATGAAACCTTCCAATTTGCAAACGGCCTCGGCGAGCATGGCGGCATTGAATTCCTTGCTGATGACCCACTGACCCCATTTGTCTTTTTTCAGCAATGATGGCGCGAGCCGGTAGTAGCGGAAACCACCGCCGCCTTTCCAGCCAACGGCCTCCGTGATGCCACCCGGGTCTTCGCCATCAACTACTTTTTGCAATCGAGGGATAATATGCGTATGACTGCTTTCTTCCAACTCCACCATAATCCAGCGTCGGCCCATTTTGTGCGCTACCGCACCGGTCGTGCCTGAACCGCCGAAAGAGTCGAGAACCCAATCGCCGGAGTTGGAGCCAATTTCAAGAATTCTGCTTAATAAGCCTTCTGGTTTAGGCGTTTCAAAAACATCATCTGCACCAGACTGTAACAATTCTAGCGTATGCCTTTTTGCATCATCATTTGTGCCGACTTCTGACTCCAACCAGATTGATTCTGGAACAAGACCTTGTGTTGAGTCTTTCTTAAGAAATTTTTTTATTCGAGGAACACCGTCGCCATTCTTCGGAAAATAAATATTATTATTCTGAACCTCGGCTTTGAACTTTTCCTTTGTGTAAATCCAGCATAGCCCCTCGGGCGGGTTGTGTCGCTTTCCGGTTGGAGTTTCTAATTCGTAGAATTGGGAGGGTGTTGCGTGTCCACCTTGCGCTGTCATCGCCACAGATTGCCATGGTCCCCGAGGATCATTATCCGGGTTTTTGTATCGCGCCATGACCTCTTTCGTCAATGGTAATAGATTTCGTTTTTCAGTGAAAACCGAAATGTCCGTCGCATAAACCAAGATGTGGTCGTGATTTACTGAAAATGCCTTTCGGTTGTCACGGGCTGTTCGTTTCTGCCAGACCAGATTTGCGACAAAATTGCGCCGCCCAAATATCTCATCGCACAATACTTTCAAATAATGCGCTTCGTTGTCGTCAATGGTTATCCAAAGCGATCCATCGTTTGTTAGAAGCTGGCGAATTAGCTCGATTCTCGGACGCATCAACGAAAGCCAGAGTGAGTGTTCGATGCCATCATCATATTGTTTGAACGCGCTGCCAGTGTTGTAAGGAGGGTCAATGAAGATGCACTTTATCTTGCCGGTAAATTCCTGTTCCAGCGCTTTGAGGGCGAGCAGATTGTCGCCAAAGATGAGGCGGTTATCGAAGCGGTCGTTGTCCGTGATGCGGTGTTTGGCGTGATAGGACTTCTCCGGGTCCTCCAGCAGGATGCGCGGCTCCAGCCGGGGCCGGTTTTCCTTCCCGATCCACGTCAGTTCAAGTTTTTGTTTTTTGGAAATCATTCAGCGTTCCGTATCGGCGTCATTCTGGTCATTAAACACGGAATCATCCACTTTGTCGAAAGCTTCCGGGTCGGTGAGTTCGGCAAGGTGCTCGATGTGTTCAACGGCATCCGGCTCCGGTGTGGAAAAACGGATGATGCCATCGGAGACGTGGTCCATGAATTCGCGGAAGTCGTCGAAGTCAAAAACTTCGCGGCTGGCGCAAAGCTCGGTGAGCCATTGCCAAATCTCGTCAAAATTACTGACGGGGAAATCCGCTTCTTCGGTATATTCTTCAATCCAAGCGAGACGTTTCGGCAGTGTGGTTTCGGTGCAGTAGATGCGGATGGCAAAGTATGGTTCGGGCCGGACACCGGCAGACCATTCTTCATACGTGCGCCAGCGCGACCAAAGCGCGGCCACAATTTTGACGGTGTGGCCGTTCGCCAGTTCGCAGACGATCGGATCCCGTTCAGGCAGTTCCGACAGGAACAATTCGGGCGTTGGCTCATCGTCACGCATGGCCTCCCCCTTGGGCGGGCGTAGTGGGTGGTGCGGGATTCGGGTTTGCCGGAGCTGGAGCTGGTGCAGCGGCAACAGCAGCGGCCGCTGGCCGATCCAGCCTGGCCATCAAGCCGTTTTTTAGAGTTTGGCAATCGCCGGAAGCGCTGAAGACAGAACGGAAATGCCGAGGTGTTTCCCATCCGCCGGTTGCTTTGGCCGATACAAACCCTGCGGCTTGGCAAACTGACCATAGGTGTTCTGCATATTCCTGCGCTACCCTGGTGAGGTCAGAAATTTCCTGAGGTGTTAAGGCGAGCGATTCGCCATCCTGGAGGTGCAAACGGAGGAAGATTACGTTGAGAACCAGCCACCGGCCGTTTTCAAAGAAGTCTTTGCGCACATCCTTTTCGGTGGTTTTTAGCGCGTCCTTCAAAACGCGCTGAACCTGCACGGCGCGCCACACTGAGCGGGCAGTGCGACTGTTCTTGAATAATTGGGCGTATCGCGAACGATGGATTGATCCAGAGGGATAAACCTCCTCGAAAGACCAGAGGGCTTTGCGCTGAGCGACGATACGAGAAAGGAGATCGCAACTGTTCTGCTGTTCGAGGCAGGCCATGGCGGTGGTTGCTTCTTCAAGGGTAAAGTTAGTTCCATCTGGCGCCGGGGTGTCGTCTCCATCCCTGTAATGATAGCAGATGCCCGAAGGAGCGAGGCCGTTGGCAATCGCATCCTGTTCTTCCTCAAGTGCGACAAAGTCGCGGGAGGTAATCTGGTTTTGGAAATTGGTGCTCTGAGTAATCCGGACGGCGAAGGCTTGATCGTCCGGGCAGCCTCTCAAAGAGATGATTTTGATGAAAACGAAGCCGTCTGGTTGAACCCTCGGATTCTTGGCAGCATGAACGGCAATGGATCCCAATGTCTGTGCACCGTTCACAATCGACAGCCCGTAGGCAGTTACGCGTTTGCGTTCAGTATTGGCGCGATCAACATTTTCAACCTCCAAACGTTCGCAATAAGCGGTCAATCCGTTGTTCAGGTAGAAGAAATGTTGAGGTTCTTCGGCAATTGTTTTTTGGATTCCGTCGTTGACCTCAGTTGAGCCCTTATAGGCACGCAAGTTAGCCGCGATGAGCCGGCGCCCATGAGTTTGCCAAAGTATTGCCAGATCCGCCACACTAATGCGGCCATATATCGTTTCGTATGGCGCCGTAATCCAGCAGGCATTTCGATAGCCAATTCCAATTTGGGAACTCCAGGGGCTTCATCGGCACCGGTGACCCAATCATGAATGCTCGTCAGATTGTACGATTTGATCTCCAAATAATCTGAAACGGGAGAAAAAGTGCTGAGCAGCCGGGCGAATAGATGACGCCGTTCTTGCGAGACCACAGCAAGCCCGGAATACACCAGGATCGCCCGAACCTGAAGCCCTGATGCTTTCAGGTGCTGTAAAATATCTTGTTGGCGGCCGATTATTTGAGCGTTTCTGGCAAACGGGATGAAATTGCCGCGAAGTATGGCATCAATGCCATCACAGAACTTGCTCACGTCGCCAAGAGCTGGTTCGCCGCGTCCTGATCCATCGAATTTAGACTGGACGAGCCATAGCGTTGCCGCAGGGGCAGAATAGTAAATCGCATCGAGACCAAAATCACCTCCACCGTCCACCAGCGCAGTAACAGCGGTATCGAGTGGACAACCAGTCAGGTGATGAAGAGCGAAAACCGCGAGAGCACGAGTCAGGAAATTTTTTTCTCGTTCTGGGGCATCCCTACCTTGGCCTGCCGGCAGCCGTCCGTCACAATCCGCGTGAAGACGGGCGACCACATGGCCAAGTTCGAGTGGAATCTCCGTAATCATTCGATCCTCCACCGCATGGTGAACAACCGTTGGAGTGACTGCTTTTGTGTCAGTTTTCCCTCGATGATAGCAATCAAATCTTCGCGCTGCTTGTCCACGGCGTCCTGCGCGTCGAAAAGTGAACGGCGGCGCTGGCTGCGCTGGGCCTCCAGTGCCTTGATCTGTTTCTGGCCAGCAAGCTTTTCTTCCAGTGTTAGCGCCATGGTGGCGGCGCGGCGCGCTTCCTTAATTTGCCGGTCAATTTCTTTTATCTCACGTTCGAGACCGAGCTTCAGGTCTTCCGACCAACCATCGAGCTTTTCAGCTTCAGCCTCGAAAAACCTGGCATTTCGTTCGGAGATTGTGCGTTGAATGGCGACCTGGCGCTGTTCGGTCACAGCTTCCAGCGGAGCGGGAACGATGTTCAAGCAGGGGCCGGTTACTTTGCCCGAAAGCGTGAACAGGCGCGCGGCGGCTTCCTCGTCGAGCGTCATGCCATCATCGGTGATCGCGCCGAAAATCAGATGGTCCTCCGACTGGTCGAGCGATTCGACGGTGAAGCTGGAGAGTGTCAGCCAGCCGGACTTGCCAACGACGGATTCAAGGACGCTGATAACGCCTTCGTAATTGGCGTAATCGAAACTGACTTCCTGTACGTCCAGGTTGCGTCCCTTGGCCTGCGCGAGAATCGCCTCGGCAAGCGGGTGATTAAGCCGGTAGAGATGAGCCTCGCCGGAGCGGCGCGGAAGTTCATAAAGCCCGATTGGAATCTGGCCGGGCGGTGCCGGGAACGGGCATGATTTCAGGCGGAATGAGGAATCGTCAATGAACTCGGCGTGGCCGTTCAACTCGTGCGCGCTGACACGCATGAGCCATTGTTCCAAACGGTTCAAGGAAGCGGTCGAATCACTGGCGCGGATTTTTAGTTTTTCGCGGACTTCGTCGTCGAAATTTTCCAGCAGCTTGCGGCGCGTCTGCGTCATCGCTTCGTTGATCTCCAGGCTCAATTCGAGTTGTAGCTGGTCGAAGGCGACCTTGATTTCATCATGTTTGCGGCAACGCTGGTAGATGCCGGCGATGCGCTTTTCAAAATCCACGCCGCTTTCAATCGCGCCCAGGACTTCGTCGCTCGCGCCAAAAACGCCCTCGAAAAGCTGGAATTTTTCGGAAAGCAACTCGAAGACGCGTTTGTCCGCTTCATTTTTCCGGTTCAGGAAATTCACAACGACGACATCATGCTGCTGCCCGTAACGATGGCAGCGTCCGATGCGCTGCTCGATGCGCTGCGGATTCCACGGCAAATCGTAATTCACCACCAGCGAGCAGAACTGGAGATTGATACCTTCCGCGCCGGCCTCGGTGGCGATCATAATACGGCCTTCCCCGCTAAAATAATCGACCAGCGCCGAACGCATGTCGGCGGATTTTGAACCGCTGATGCGGTCGGTGCCGGCGTGCTTGTCCTGCCACGCCGCGTAAATCGCCTTTGAACGGTCGTCGGTGTTCGAGCCGTTAAACAAAACGATGCCGTCCTTGAACGGGCTGTCCGCCAAAACGCGGAGCAGATAGCTTTGTGTCTTGCGTGATTCAGTGAAGATGATGGCCTTTTCCGCCGCGCCGAGTTCCACCGCTTTCTTGAAAGCGATTGCCAGCGCCTTGACCAATGCCTTGCCCTTGGCGTTGTGCGTGATGGAAACGGCAAGTTGCGCAAAGGCGTCCAGGTCGGCTATCTCGGCTTCAAGCGCGGCACGGTCGGCATCGGACAGCGGTTCGGCGGGCTGGTCTTCCGACCATTCCTCGGCGGTTTCATCGAGGGCTTCGTAGTCTTTGTCCAGTTCATCTTCGAGCGACTCCGCCGGTTCATCTTTTTTGAGTTTTGCCTTGAGGCGGTTGGAAATGGATTCGAGCGCGCCGGCGATGGCGAACGTGGAGGACGCCAGGAGTTTGCGCAGCACCAATGTCATCAGCGAACGCTGACTGGCAGGCAAAGCCTGGAGATTGTCACGTCGAAGATACTCTGACACGAGATTGTATAGGCGGTCTTCGCCTTCCTCCGGCGTGAATTCTTCAAGGAGCGGGTGGCGCTTTGTGAAAGGAACGTAAGACGTGACCTGCCGGCGAAGCGTGCGGTGGCAGATCGGCTTGAGCCGCGCCTTGAGCGTCTGGAACACCTGATCCTGCGTCAGATTAGCAAACTGTTCGCGAAAACTTTTCAGGTCGCCGAAAGTGTGTTCATCAATGAAGCTGACCAGCCCGAATAATTCGAGGAGCGAGTTTTGCAACGGCGTTGCGGTGAGAAGCAATTTGTGCTTGTTCGCCAGCGCCAGTTTGAGCGTATTGGCGATGATGTTGGCCGGCTTGTAAACATTGCGGAGCCGGTGCGCTTCGTCCATCACCACCAAATCCCACGGAGTGTTCGCGACATCGGCGGCCTTGTTGCGTGCGAATTGATAGGAGCAAATAATGATGGCATCCTTCGTCACAAATGGCTGGAAATTTCCGACTTTCACGGCGGCGTTGTAGGACTTAGTTTCGAGAATCTGACAGGGGAGAAAAAATTTCTCATTCAACTCCTGATACCACTGCTTGCGGAGGTTGGCGGGAACGATGACGAGAATGCAGCGTTTCCGCTCGGCCCATTTTTGCGAGAGCACAAGGCCGGCCTCGATGGTTTTGCCCAGCCCGACTTCATCCGCCAGTAGAGCGCCCTTGGACAGCGGAGAATTGAAGGCGAACAGGGCCGCATCCACCTGATGCGGGTTCAAATCCACCTGCGCACCGGCGACGGCACTGGCGAGCTTATCCACGCTGTCTGACGGGCAGCGCTTGGTCAGTTCATACGCAAAATATTTGGCGTGGTAGTCAGTAAGGTTCACACGAATTATTTTCCCATACCCATGCGGATTGGCTTGCATCGTAAGCCGCGGGGGAGTTTTCGCAAATACAAATAGTTGAGGGTGTTTGGTTGAGAGTTGAATGTTGATGGAATAATCAGCAGCAAAATCGTACTCAATCTGACCCGTAGAGCCGTCCTGCGTCACGGTCATACGCCAGCCAGTGCGTTCCAACCGTCCAGCGCGGGGTGGGGCCAACCCCAGTATTGCGGTATTTGATTATAAACACGCGTTCCTCGATTCCAGCCACAATCAAAGCCAGCGCGAATCCAACCGGCAGGAGCGAGCCAAGCAAAATCGCTCCGAATTTCCAACGCCACAGCCGCAACAGGCACAAGCCGGGAACAAATCCGTAAATCCCGAAATACAGCAGCACCATGCTTGTATTGCCTTTTGTAATGCCCGGCTCTCAGCTTCCATTTACGGATGGAACAGCCGGTAAAACACATTCCCTGCTGACGATGAATTGGTCACGCTCATCGTCGTGCTGTTGTTGCTCACTGTGTGCTTACGCGGTAGAAGCGTTGGGGCAGTTTGTTGGTGTCCACAAAGGTGAACGGCAAGGCGGCGGGGTTGGTGGTCAGCAGCGTCACCCAGTTCGTATTTGCCAGATTTGTCACCGCCATGATGGTGTAGCTGGTCCCCACCGCACCGGTGATGGTCAGGCTCACATTTCCTCCCGCAAAGTTGATGGATTGGAAACCGGGTTTGCCTGCCGGTGTCACGGTAAAATTGCCCGCGCTCACGGCCAGCCCGCCGGGAGCAATCACGGAAACCGGCCCGGTGGTCGCACCCGCCGGCACCGTGGCGGTAATCTGGTTGCTGGAATTGAGCGTAAAAGCAGCATTGGTGCCGTTGAACCACACCACGGAAGCCCCGGTAAAGTTTGTTCCTTTGATGACCACGCTGCTGCCCACGCTGCCGCTGGTTGGTGAGACATTGGTGATGCCCGGCAACGGCGAGCCGTCCACCTTCGCGCGGAACACGGCGGCGATGTTCGCTGGGACGGCGCTGAAAAAGGTAAAACCGGTATCCTGCTCAATCTTCCGGGGCGAGATCACATAGGTCTGCCACGAACTGCTTAATCCATTTGTTACGTTTGGAATAGATACGGCGATAACGCGATTGGTGACGCTCAACCGGCTTAATGCTGTGCCGCTGTTGGTGGGCACAATCACGGCAATTTTCCAGACGTTTGAGCCGATGTATGCCTTGCCGCTAGGGATTTTATTTGTGCCAAAGCCGCTTGGTCCACAAATGATGAGGAGTTCGTTACCCGCCGATGCCAGCGCGCGGCAGTCGGATTCAAGATTTTCCCAGACGCCCTGATTGTTCGGCCCCGACTGCGGCATGATGTTGGACATGAAAAAAACCAGCTTGTTGTTGGCGGACGTGTCGGTGCGGTCTTCGGAAGGGCAAAGGTGTCCACGATTAAAATTGATTGCGCCGACGCCGACGTAATCATTGTCTGTAACCCGGTAAAAATTCGGCGGCAAATTGGTGTCCGTGTAATATGAGGTAGAACGCGAGGCGGAGCCAACATCGCCCGCCGTTAAATCCCAGCTTGCCCAAACCGGCTCATGCAAATTATCACTGTAATCAATGGCTTCGACGGTGCGTTGGATGAGATAATGGCCGTGGTTGTTGGTGTCGGGGATGGCGCCCCTAGGATTGCCGAGTTGCATTTGCAACGAAGCATCAATGTTGGCCCGCGCTTGAAAAATCAGGCACTGGCTGAAAACCCCCAGCAAAATAGCCGTCAAAAAAAACCGGCGCACGGGACAGGATACGTTTTTCAGGAATTAAAGCAATCTTAGTGTGACAGCTAAATTTTCCCAACTGGTCGCTGAATACGCCATTTCAGAACCGTGTCGAGATTTTTTGATTGGGGCAAGGCGATCTTACTCAGTCTGACCCGTAGAGCTGCCCTGTGTCACGGTCGTACGCCAGCCAGTGCGTTCCAACAGTCCAGCGCGGAGTGGGGCCAATCCCCGTTTCGCGATATTTGATTACAAATAAACGCTCCTCGATTCCAGCCACGATCAAAGCCAACGCGAATCCAACCGGCAGGAGCGAGCCAAGCAAAATCGCTCCGAGTTTCCAATGCCACAGCCGCAGCAGGCATAGGCCGGGGACAAATCCGTAAATTCCGAAATATAACAGCACCATGCTTGTATTGCCCCTTGTTATGCCCGGCTCGACCGTGCGGCCAAGCAAGCAGAGGAAAAAGTTCCAACAGAAAATCTGTGTGGTGATGAAGATGCGGGCGGGCAAGGAAAGGAGGCGCGCACCGGCTGCCAGGGAAATTATCAGGGCTGCACCAAGAAGGACTAAATAGATTGGCTCGCCATTCGGCAGAAAACCGAAGCCCACGAAACAGCCGATTGAGAAAGCGCCCACGAGCGTCATCCGCCATTTATTTTGCATAGCCTGGCCTCGGTTGCGAGTGTGTGCCGAAGCTTTATCAGCGTCAATCCGTGGTTGAAATGTCTTTTTGAAATTTGGTTTGCTTGGGAACAAGACGATTGCGTGTCTTGAAAATTATATCCACGCCTTAGTCGGTTTACATTGGCTCGATGCATTTTGTCGGCGCGCGGGAAAATTAAGCATCGTAGACGCTTCATTGTCACTGCTTCTCCAGCCACCATTGCACTGATTCCAAAAAATCATCTTCCAGCCTATCCATGAACCTAGTGGTGCGTGCAACATCCTGAGCATCATTGGCACTCGTAATATCAAAATGGGCCGTTTCAAGTTGACGCTTTGCATTAGCAACAAGTTCTTCGATGATCTCCGGCATATTTTTTGCCACTGCCACATTCATCTGGTCGAGGGCGTGGCGAACGAGATAATCGCGGATGGCTTGTTCTGCATCCTTACGCGGCGCAGCCCAGATCAATCGTGCAAGCGAACGGCGGTCGGCTTTCAGACCGACCATAATGTCTACAAGACCGATGAAACCTTGAGGCGGAAGAACCATACCAGCATAAGACCTCAATTCGGGAACAAAAAGAAGGGCGCGTCGCAACGCGCGGTCCGCGGACACAAAAACGGCGCGACCTCCGGCTTCGGTGTCTAGTTTCAATCGCACGATCTGGGCTGCTTCGTGTTGGACCAATACTTTTTTCTTCTTTTCGAGTAAGTCGTGTGACTGGCTTTCGTAAGCTGACATTAGCGGGTTAAAAATACGGATAAAGTCAGGATTATGCTTTTGCCGAAAGTCCATCGGTAACACCCGAATACCCAAGCTCATTAGATATTTGGCGAGTGCGTTCTCGTTTTCATATGGCGCCAGTTGGCTGAGAAACTGCGTGAACTTTGGGGGGCGTTTCCCCAAAGCCAAGGCTTTTGTGACGTGCGTTGCAAAAGCCCCGATGAATACATTTACATTATCGGCGCCATAAAATGTGATCAGCCGACGGAGCAATTTAGGATCATCCAATCTTTGTTCACGGACTGTCCACAAAGCAATCTGACGATGGGATATTACCTCATTCAGGAATGGAAAGCCTACGATGAGTTCACACCTCGCGCCGACTTGTTTGGCAGCCTCACCGAGACGCTTAATCGCATCTCTGTAAATTGGACGGAGCGGATGGCCTGGAACAAGAGCTGGCAAAAGAACGCTGGCATCGAAGTAAACGGACTGAGGAAGTGAGTGACGCTGCAACAATGATTGACGAGGTGTGGATAAAACGAGTTGGAGCGCAAATGCAGTTCGGCCGACTTCGGCCAAGTGCTCTGCTTCTCGGTCGCTAGGCGCTGTGAGAAGGTCAATTGTGCATCGCTCCAATTGCGTCCGCTTAGACGCATCCTCAATTTTGGTGACTTCGTCAAATACGTGATGAACCACACTATAGAGATCGCTTCCATAACCCGCACCACCACCTGCGTAATGTGCTGCCAAATCCCATGCTCGTAAAATGAAAATTCGCTCCAACGCTTCACGAACTGTTGGATGAGTCTCCGCTCCAAGAGTTACACCCTCTCTGACTTTCATTCGACTAACAATTCCAAATACGAGTATGGCAAGATGTTTCGTTAGCAGTTCCGGTTCTGGAGACACTGCAATATACGATTCGTCTTTCTTTTGTATTTCTCCGTCAGCAAGCAAGCGGGCGATTGAGTCTCGCACTATCGGGAAGGTTTCTTCCTCAGATAGATGAAGAGTGTCTTTGGTTGCGGTGAGAATCGATTTTTCAGAAATGCCATTAGCCCGGGCGTCACGGATAAGAGCCATCATGAGGCCATCTCTTGCCTGCTGGAGCAATGGCCGAAGTTGTTTGGATGATCGCTGTTGAGCGTAAACAAAGCCGAGGTAGCGTTGAATGGATGAATAGCTTGCTGCATTCGGGGTGTTCATGAATGAGGGCTGCAGAGTCGCAAGTGGAGCTTTAGTCAATTTTAGTGCCATGTGGATTGCCTTCCAAAGAGCCCGATGCGCGTTGGCTTGATCATAGATGTGCGTTTGAACGTTCAAACGCATCAAGAATCGGCAGAGTTCAGGGCTGGAATCGGCTGGCAGCATTGCGCAATGAAGCGTTTTGTATGTCGGACCGGCTTGCTTTTCATATAGCGTTAATACCTGACGAATTGCCGGATCTAGGAAGGAAAAGCCAAGAAATAGGCAAGGACGTTCATTCAGCAGTGTCAGCAGGAAATCTTTATAAATCTTGTTTTGGTCAAGTTGCTGATAACCATTCGGAAAAACCACGATGCTCTGCGGCAATTCGGCTCGCCCATGAATACGAGCAATGAAGAAGCTGGTTTGCAATGCGCCCCCGCGGAGCGTGTCATCGTCGAGTTCAATTTGCACCGCCGAGCGCATGCGTGCCCGTGCGTATGCGTCGTGCTGAGACCGGTCATAGTTGGTTGTTACGACAGATCCAAAAGGAAGTTCGAACATGGGTTTGAGCAGGTCCAGTTTCGTGTCATCCCAGTTCGGAGCAAACGGTTTGGCAAGCTCCTTTAAGCGTTCGCCATTGGGAATTTCCCCGCACAGTTCGTAAACGCCGGCGGCACGGACGTAGTCACCTTGTGCAACGTGTTTTCTCATGAGTTGTGCGGAAAGAGGGTCGCCATGCTTATCGCAGATGGACGCAAGATGCTCGAGGAATTCATCCCACAGGGGAAGACCGACTCGCTTGCCAAGTCCTGATCCAGAAAATAGCACAGGATGCTTGGTTGTAACAAAACTGTGAATCAGTTGAGCTAGTGCATCGACATCAAGAATTTTCATAGACGATGGAATGGAAATGCTGGTTAATTTTCAAAGATGCAATGAGTAATTTGGCTGAAAATGTGTTTCCCTTATCGACCGGCCACATCGGTGACGAAACATTGTCCGGCGATGGAATGAGAATTATTGTCCCAACCAGCGTCCTGAAACTTCGGCACGACATACTTCTCGCCTTTATTGGCTTCGGTAGACATCGGAGTTACGATGACATCGTAGAACAACCAGAGGCCGACGCAACGAATTAAATGGGTGAATTCGGATACGGCCAGGTTGGTTGGTTGAGCCTGTGCGGCCGCCACGAAGACAAGCGGTATAACGGCGCTAAAGACGCCGCTGATGAAATTTGAGACGTGCGCGGTAAAACCCAATTTAATCCGTTGCATACTGGCCCTGTTGAAAACTTGGTTCTGAACGGTTTTGTTCCAGGAAGCCCTTGCTGCACTTCAAAAATAGTTTTTAATACTCAGTCTATATCTGGTCAAGCGTTACTTATTAACATTGGCGTAACTGTTTGAGGGTGAATGAAAACGGGGAGAAAGAATCCACCCTTCAGCCTTTGGCCTTGAGCCTTCAGAATTTTAAATCAGCCCGACGGCTTCAGGCTTCGTTGCGATAACGAAGGCTGGATGACTGGGTCGCGCTTCCGTTCTGGAATGTCTCGGCCAACACGATTACCCCTGCCCCATCCAATTGGGAAACGTTGTGAAAAAGAAAGGTCGAAAAGCCGCCAAGTCCATGCCGGACGGAACAAAGCTGCCGAACCGGCTCTCGGACGATCCACCGGCCGCATCAAGGCACCGCTACACCAGTGAAGAACTGGATGAAGTGACTGCGGGTACTGAAAAGAGCATTCGCGATACGCACGCATGGCAAGACATGGTGCGTCGGGTCGGCCTGCAGGAAGCGCGCAAGATATTAAAGCTGGGCATTCTGGGAAACCAAACCCCTGACGGTAATCCCCTGAACTGAGCGGTGCTTTACGCGAGCCCGCCGCGTGGCGCGGCAGCGCTTTACGCGAGCCCACCGCGTGGCGCGCAGCGCTTTACGCGAGCCCACCGCGTGGCGCGGCAGCGCTTTACGCGGCCTCAAATCCTATCCAACGGGCTTTTGACCCCCAACCCCGGCTTCTGCATCACGTGCAGGTAAATCATTGTCGTCGCTACGTCTTTATGTCCCCGCGTAAAAGCCGCGTGGCGCAAAGCGCTTTACGCGGCTCACGCGGTTCACCAGACCGATGATTGCTACGGCATTGAGCGAATTGGATGTTTTGCCAGGTAATGGCTCAATTGCTTCATCAGGAACCGCCTGCCGCCACCGCTTTTCAGATACCGCTCGCGCCCCAACGCATCCTCCTCTTCCAGATAGGCCTCGTAATAGATCAAACGCCAAGGCCCGCGAAATGAAGTCGCAAACGCCCTGCCCTCTTTATGTTCTTTTATTCGCCGACGCAAATCTGTTGAGAAACCAATGTATAGCCCGTCGTCAGATTCAGATTGAAGAACATAAATGTAGAACATGATTAAGACCTTTTTTTCTAAGATCGCGTGGCGCACAGCGCTTTACGCGAAAAACCGCGTGGAGCGAAGCGATTTACGCGGCCTGGGTTAAAACGACCGGCAGCCGCGCGGGACGCTTGACCCGCGCAAATTCTCCCAGATCGCCGAGCGGTAGTTGCACCACCTGCTCATAGAGAAACACCAGCGCGTTGAGCGCCTGGTTCTGGGTGCTGGCGGCCACGTTCCCGGCCACGGCCAGATGCGCCAAAAACTGCGCGACTTCTGGTGCCCCCATCTCCTTGGGATGACGCCAGCGCTTCTCCCTCTCCGCGCCCTCGGAGGGAGGGGAGAGGGCCGGGCTGAGGTGAGGGTGATCCCGGCAAAACACCAGATACCGCCGAATCCATTGCCAATACGCTTTCTCGGTGCGCAATGAGTAATGATGAAACCGCAGGACCTCCCGCACCTGGTCGTGCAACCGCGCCTTGGGATTGGGAGTCAACAACCCTTTTGATACGCACGATGCCTTTGCCATTTTCAATATCTTCACCTTGCTGGTTTAAATACTTCTTGACACGAAAGAAAGAACAAATTATCATCCTGCC
>Ga0208079_1000046_pt1 | contig 65226 bp, 54 predicted proteins | sample NGESurdeep092012_5_FD_184474 | JGI IMG/M metagenome (GOLD analysis project Ga0208079, IMG submission 184474) | Arctic peat soil microbial communities from Barrow, Alaska - NGEE Surface sample 210-2 deep-092012 (SPAdes) | ecosystem: Environmental > Terrestrial > Soil > Wetlands > Peat ... | reverse complement strand
GGCTGCGGCGGGAAGGTGGGTGGCCGGCCGGTAGCACGACGGTCGTCGTCGGCGGTCGATGGTGCGCCTTGATGCCAACGACGCCTTGATGCCAACGACGCCTTGATGCCAACGACGCCTTGATGCCAACTACAACGTGAACCTCACGAAATGAGTCAAGTGGCAGGGCATCTCACCCGACTGCCCGACGCGGCCAGCACGTACCGATACGGCGCGACCGCAGCCAGCCCACCAAGGCCCGACTTCGGCTTGACGGGTCCGCGGTGCCGTCCGCCGATACTTACTCGGGGGCTCCGGCACTGCCCGCGCCGGGAGACCAGAGCACGTCTCCCCGCTCGGCGTTGGCCGTCCGGGCCAGGATGAATAGCAGATCAGACAGTCGGTTCAGGTAGCGCGCCGGCAGCGGGCTGGTGCGCTCGGGCTCCGCCTCCAGCATGACCCACGTCCAGCGTTCGGCCCGGCGAGTGATCGTCCGGGCGACATGCAGGAGCGCCGCCCCGGCGCTGCCGCCCGGCAGGATGAAGCTGTTGAGCTTGTCCAGGTGTTCGTTGAACACATCGCAGTCCTGCTCGAGGCGGGTGATGTAGGCCTCGGTCACCCGCAGCGGGGGATAGGCCGGCTCGGCGACGACCGGGGTGCAGAGGTCCGCGCCGACGTCGAACAGGTCGTTCTGGACCCGAGTCAGCACGGCGGTGACGTCCGCGGCTAGCTCGCCGAGGGCCAGCGCGACGCCGATCGCGGAGTTGGCCTCGTCGACGTCTGCGTACGCCGCTAACCGCGGGCTGGTCTTGCGGGTCCGGCTCATGTCGCCGAGCGCCGTTGTCCCGTCGTCCCCGGTGCGGGTGTAGATCCGGGTGAGATGCACGGTGCTGTGGTCCCGGCTGCGCCCGCTATCTGGTTCCCCAGCTGTCTCGCCATCTGGTTCCCCAGCTGTCCCGCTGTCTGGCTCGCCGGTTGCCTCGTCCGCCGGTGCATCTCCGGGCGCGCTTCCCGCCGTACCGTCTGCCGCCGTCATCCCGCCAGCGTAGGACTTGCCCGAACCGACCCACCGCCGCGGCCTGTCGGGCGCCGGCGCCGAGCCCGCTGGATACGATCTCGTCGTGGACCGGTTCCGAGTCGTCGGGGGAGCGCGGCTGGTCGGTGATGTTTCCGTCGTCGGCGCGAAGAACAGCGTGTTGAAGCTCATGGCGGCCGCGTTGCTGACCTCGGGCACCACCGTGTTGACCAACGTTCCGCGCATCATCGACGTATCGATCATGGCTGAGGTGCTGCGTCGGCTCGACTGCGCAGTCGACATCGACGACGCCGCGGGCACGGTGCGCATCGATGTCCCGGCGATGCCCAGGCACGAGACCGACTACGACATGGTCCGCCGGATGCGGGCCTCCATCGCCGTACTCGGGCCGCTGGTCGCCCGATGCGGACAGGCACGGGTCGCCCTGCCGGGTGGCGACAACATCGGCTCGCGGGGTCTGGACATGCACATCGCCGGGCTGGCCCGGATGGGGGCCACGATCGACAGCGAGCACGGCTACCTCGTCGCCCGCGCCGACCGGCTGTGCGGTGCGACCGTCTGGCTGGACTTCCCTAGCGTCGGGGCGACCGAGAACCTGTTGATGGCAGCCGTGCTCGCCGACGGCAGCAGCGTGATCGACAACGCCGCCCGCGAGCCCGAGATCGTCGACCTGTGCCAGTTCCTCGGTCAGATGGGCGCCAAGATTGACGGCGCCGGAAGTTCCACGCTGGAGATCCAGGGCGTGAGCGAGCTGACGCCCACCCGGCATACGACCGTGCCGGACCGGATCGTCGCCGGCACCTTCGCCATCGCGGCGGTACTTACCCGTGGTGACATCGTCGTCCGCGGCGCCCGGGCCGAGCACCTGGAGCTTCCCCTCGACAAGCTGGCCCAGACCGGTGCCGAGATCGAGCTGGTGCCGGATGGCTTCCGGGTGCGCATGACTCGCCGGCCACGCTCGGTCGACGTCGTGACACTGCCCTACCCCGGCTTCCCCACTGACCTGCAGCCGCAGGTCATCGCGCTGGCCGCTATCTCCGACGGCGCAGCGATGGTGACGGAGAACGTTTTCGAGGGCCGGTTTCGGTTCATCAACGAGCTGATCCGACTCGGCGCCGACATCCGCACCGACGGTCATCACGCGGTCATCCGGGGACGGACCGGACTGTCCGGGGCGCCGGTGCAGGCCACCGACGTCCGGGCGGGTGCCGGCTTGGTGCTCGCCGGGCTGGTGGCCGACGGCGCGACCGAGGTACACGACGTTTTCCACATCGACCGCGGGTATGAAGACCTGGTCGGGCAGCTGTGCAGTCTTGGTGCCGACGTACGGCGAGAGCCGGGTCCCATCCTGCCGCCCGGCTGAGGAGAAGGCTGACGGGTTAAACGCTAACGCGGCAGCAGCAGGTCCCGCGCGGCCAGAGCCTGGTCGCGAAACACCAGCACGTGATGCGGGCTATCGGCCGGCTCGCCGGTCGAGTCGGCCGGGGTGGCCACCGTCGCCCGGATGCCGTGGGCGGCCAGCAGGCGCTGCAGCATCTCGGCGTCCTCCGGCGTGGAAACCGTGGCGACCGGGACAAGCAGGCCGTAGTCGCGCGGGCCGGTCTGCGCTGGCCGGCGCGACCTGGTGCGGCCGGTCCCGAACGTCCAGCGGCTCAGGCCGAGCAGCACGGCGACCACGACGAAGCCGGCCACCGGACCGAGCAGGTAGTGATACGTGCCGGTGAGCACACAGGCCTCCTCGCCGTACCGCTGTGGTGTCCCGAGCTAGTTTGCGGCTGCGGGCACGCCCGCGCCAGATAGCGTCGAGGGCGCTGACTACGCTCGGACGACGGACGGCCGCATGGGCGCCCGGACGGGAACGGAGCGGATGTGGCAAAGAAGCTGGCGGTCATAGGCGCTGGTCTCATGGGCTCGGGCATTGCCCAGGTGGCCGCTCAGGCCGGGCACGACGTGATCTTGCGCGACGTCGGCGACGAGGCGCTGGAGCGCGCCCGCGGTGCCATCCGGACCTCCATGGACCGGTTCGTGCAGAAGGGCCGGCTCGCCGTCGAGGACGCCGACGCCGCCATGGGACGGATCACCGCGACCACGGACATCGACGCCGCTGCCGACGCCGACATCGTCGTGGAGGCGGTGTTCGAGTCGATCGAGATCAAGCGCGACGTCTTCACTGCGCTGGACAACGTGTGCCGAGACGACGCGGTGCTGGCGTCGAACACCAGTGCCATCCCGATCACCCAGATCGCGGCGGTGACGCAGCGCCCGGAGAGCGTGGTAGGGACCCACTTCTTCTCGCCGGTGCCAATGATGGCGCTGTGTGAGCTGGTCCGCGGCTACAAGACCAGCGACCTGACGCTGCTGCGGGCTCGGGAGTTCGCCGAGGGAGTCGGCAAGACGTGCATAGTGGTCAACCGTGACGTCGCCGGTTTCGTCACCACCCGACTGATCGTCGCACTGTCCGTGGAGGCGGCGAAGCTGGTGGAGACCGGTGTGGCCAGCGCCGAGGACGTCGACATCGCGTGCAAGCTCGGTTTCGGGCATGCCATGGGTCCGCTGCAGACGATGGACCTCACCGGCGTGGACATCATGGTCAACGCCGCCCGCAACATCTACACCGACACCCAGGACGAGAAATTCTACCCGCCGGAGACGATGGCTCGGATGGTCATCGCCGGCGACCTGGGCCGCAAGACCGGGCGTGGTTGGCACACCTACGACGACTGAGGCTCACCCGCGGACGGCGCCCGCGGGCGTGGCCGGCGGCTCAAGTATCGACTGGCGACAAACTCGCGGCGATGTTGAGCGCCGATGTCAAGATCAGCCTTTAAGTCGGCGGGGCCATGAGTCGACGCCCTACGAGTGCCGGCGGACTGGTCGTACTTCCCCACCGCCGGTTCGGTCGGATCGACCTGGCCGGCGCCGGCACCGGCACCTTGGGGCGATCACCCCGCTCCGGACCGGCCGCCAGCGTGGCGGCGGCGGCCGTGGCTGGTGGCGTTGCTCGCCGTACTGACTTTGTCGGCGACCGCGGTGGCGGTCCGGGCGCGGCAGTCCGGGGTGACCGCTGCCACCATTCACCCGCTCACCACGGCGGTCGGCTCGGCGGCCGGCGGCTGGGCGCCCAGCTTCACCGATGCCACCGGGCAGCCGGCGCGCTGGGATCCCTGCGTGGCGATCCACTACGTGCTGGCCACGGCCGGTGCACCGGCGTCTGCACGCGCGGACGTCAATGGGGCGTTGCAGCGGCTGACCGCGGCCAGTGGCCTGAACTTCGTCGACGACGGCCCCACCAGTGAGCTTCCCCGACGGGAGCGGGCTGCCTACGACCCGCGCCGCTGGGGCAAGCGGTGGGCGCCGCTGCTGATCGCCTGGGCCGGGGCGGCGGACACCGACGTCCCGCTCACCGGCGGTCGGGAGGGGGTCACCATGGCCGTCGCCGTCGCCACCGCCACCGGCGGGTCGATCGTCACCGGCGAGGTGGTGCTAAACACGGACCTGCCGCTGCCGTCCGGCTTCGGCCCGGGTGCTACTGCGGGCGAGGTGCTGCTGCACGAGCTCGGACACGCCGTGGGCCTGGGGCACGTCGACGACCCGGATCAGATCATGTACCCGATGACCAACCCTGGCCTAGCCGAGTACGGCGCCGGCGACCGGGCCGGCTTGGTCGCCATCGGCGCCCCAGCCGGATGCCATCGGGCGCCGACCCCGCGCCCGCTGCAGGTTTCCGAGCCGATCGGCTGAGAGCGGGCAGCGCCGGGGCGCGAGCCGATCCGGCGACAGGTCGGCCAGTCCTGAGCTCGACCACTACCCACGAGTAGAATCAGCGGCCACGCCGGCCCCCGGAGGACGTCATGGCAGACCAGGTCCGCCCGCGCGATCGCACCAAGCCGTGGATGATTCGCACCTACGCCGGCCACTCCTCGGCGGCGGAGTCCAATGCGCTCTACCGGCGCAACCTGGAGAAGGGCCAGACCGGCCTGTCGGTTGCCTTCGACCTGCCCACCCAGACCGGGTACGACCCGGACGACGAGCTGGCCCGCGGCGAGGTCGGCAAGGTCGGCGTACCGATCAGCCACATCGGCGACATGCGGGCGCTCTTCGACGGCATCCCGCTGGCGAAGATGAACACCTCCATGACCATCAACGCCACCGCGATGTGGCTGCTCGCGCTCTACGAGGCGGTGGCGGAGGAGCAGGGTGCGCAGCCGGGCGAGCTCACCGGCACCACCCAGAACGACATCATCAAGGAGTACCTGTCCCGGGGGACCTACGCCTTCCCGCCGGCGCCGTCGCTGCGCCTGATCACAGACATGGTCGCCTACACGGTGACCAACGTGCCGAAGTGGAACCCGACCAACATCTGCAGCTACCACCTGCAGGAGGCCGGCGCGACGCCGGTGCAGGAGATTGCCTACGCGCTCTGCACCGCGATCGCCGTACTGGACGCCGTGCAGGCGTCCGGACAGGTCCCGCCGGAGCGCTTCGGGGACGTGGTTGCCCGGATTTCGTTCTTCGTCAACGCGGGCGTTCGCTTCGTCGAAGAGTTGTGCAAGATGCGGGCCTTCACTCAGCTCTGGGACGAGCTGACCCGCGACCGGTACGGCGTGACCGACCCCAAACAGCGGCGCTTCCGCTACGGCGTGCAGGTCAACTCCCTCGGTCTGACCGAGGCGCAGCCGGAGAACAACATCCAGCGGATCGTGCTGGAGATGCTCGGGGTCACGCTGTCCAAGGACGCTCGTGCCCGCGCCGTCCAGCTGCCCGCCTGGAACGAGGCGCTCGGGCTGCCGCGGCCGTGGGACCAGCAGTGGTCGCTGCGCATCCAGCAGGTGCTGGCCTACGAGACCGACCTGTTGGAGTACGACGATCTGTTCACCGGCTCGGTCGTCGTCGAGCAGAAGGTCGCCGAGCTCTGCGCCGCCGTACGCGCAGAGGTCGACCGCGTCCAAGGGATGGGCGGGGCCATCGCGGCCGTCGAGTCCGGCTACATGAAGTCGCAGATGGTGTCCTCGCACGCCGAGCGGCGGCGGCGGATCGAGGCCGGCGAGGACATCGTGGTGGGCGTCAACCGGTTCACCACCACCGAGCCGAACCCGCTGACCGCTGACCTGGAGACCGCCATCCAGACCGTGGATCCCGCGGTGGAGCAGGCGGCAGTCACTGCGATCAAGGCGTGGCGAGAGGCGCGCGACCCGGCCGCGGTGGACGAGGCGCTGCGCGGCCTTCGCGATGCCGCCAAGACCGATGTCAACCTGGTGCCGGCGACGGTGGCCTGCGCCCGGGTGGGGGTCACCACGGGGGAGTGGGCCGGCGCCCTGCGCGAGGTCTTCGGGGAGTATCGCGCGCCGACCGGGGTGTCCGGGGCGGTCCCGGCCGGCGAGGCGGGTGCGGCCATCGCGGCGGTCCGCGAGGCGGTTCGAGCCACTTCCGACGAGCTGGGCTCCCGGCTGCGGCTGCTGGTCGGCAAGCCGGGGCTGGACGGGCACTCCAACGGCGCCGAGCAGGTCGCGGTGCGGGCGCGCGACTGCGGGTTCGAGGTCGTCTACCAGGGCATTCGGCTGACGTCGGCGCAGATCGTGGCCGCCGCGGTCGAAGAGGACGTGCAGGTGGTCGGGTTGTCGATCCTGTCTGGCAGCCACATGGGCGCCGTACCCGAGGTGCTGGACGGCCTGCGGGCGGCCGGGCTGGGCGACGTACCGGTGATCGTCGGCGGGATCATCCCGGACGGCGACGCCCGGCAGCTGCGGGCAGCCGGGGTGGCGGCCGTGTTTACGCCCAAGGACTTCGAGCTGACCGAGATCATGCGGCAGATCGTGGAGATCGTGCGGGCCGCGAACGACCTGCCGCCGCTGCCGCCAGCGGCCTGACCATACCTTGGGAGACTCCATGCGCACTCGCACGCTGGGCCAAGGCCTCGTCGTCTCCGCCGAGGGGCTGGGCTGCATGGGGATGAGTGAGTTCTACGGCCCCGCGGACGAGGCCGAGGCCCGAGCCACTATCGCCCGCGCGCTGGATCTCGGCGTCACCCTGCTGGACACCGCGGATATGTACGGCCCGTTCACCAATGAGCGGCTGGTCGGCTCGGCCATCGCCGGCCGGCGCGACGAGGTGGTGCTCGCCACCAAGTTCGGCATCGTTCGGCAGCCGGACAACCCGACGGTCCGCGGTGTCAGCGGGCGGCCCGAGTACGTGGGGCAGGCCTGTGACGCCTCGCTGCAGCGGCTCGGCGTGGACGTCATCGACCTCTACTACCAGCACCGGGTGGACCCCGACGTACCGATCGAGGAGACCGTGGGCGCGATGGCCGAGCTGGTGACCGTCGGCAAGGTGCGCCACCTGGGCCTGTCCGAGGCCGCACCGGCGACGATCCGCCGGGCACAATCGGTGCATCCGATCACCGCGCTGCAGAGCGAGTACTCGCTGTGGACCCGCGATCCGGAGGACGCCGTGCTGCCGACGCTGCGCGAGCTCGGCATCGGCCTGGTCGCTTACTCGCCGCTGGGGCGTGGCTTCCTGACCGGGGAGATCACCAGCGTAGACGACCTCGAGCCCGACGACTTCCGCCGGCACTCACCCCGCTTCAGTCCGGAGAACTTCGGCCGCAACCTGGAGCTGGTCGAGCGGGTCAAGCGGATCGCGACCGAGAAGAGCGTGCCGGCCTCCCGGCTGGCGCTGGCTTGGGTGCTGGCGCAGGGCGAGGACGTGGTGCCGATTCCGGGGACGAAGCGAGTGCGCTACCTGGAGGACAACGTCGCCGCCGTGGACGTCGAGCTGACCGCGGATGACCTGCGCCGGCTGGACGAGGTGGCCCCGCCTGGGGCTGCTGCCGGAGAGCGCTACTCGGACATGTCCGCGGTCGATCGCTGACGGGTGGCTGCCGAGCGACTGTAGGACTAGGCGGCTACCCATCAGTAACGCTCATCTGGGAGACTCGCCGCGACAGGTCCGGGACTACGGGTGCGGGGGCTTCGTCCCGGTCGGCTGGCGGCGAGAAGGAGCGGTCGTGGCGCGGGAGTTCTCCAAGGTCGGAGTGGTCGGGCTCGGCACGATGGGTGCCGGCATTGCAGAGGTTCTGGCCCGGTCCGGCATCGATGTCGTGGGCGTGGAGGTCGACGAGGCCGGCGTCACCCGGGCGCGCCAGAGCCTCGAGCACTCGACCGGCCGGGCGGTGACGCGCGGCAAGCTCACCGAGGAGGAGAGCGCCGCTGTGCTGGGGCGGATCGCCTTCACCACGTCCCGGGACGAGCTGGCCGACGTACAGATGATCATTGAAGCCATCCCGGAGCGGCTGGGCGCTAAGCGGGAACTGCTCGCCCAGCTGGACCGGATCTGCCCGGCGGACGCGGTGCTGGCGACCAACACCTCGTCGTTGTCCGTGACCGAGTTGGCCGTGGCGACCTCGCGGCCCGCTCGCGTGCTCGGCATGCACTGGTTCAACCCCGCGCCGGTGATGGGTCTGGTCGAAGTCGTCCGCACAGTGGTCACCGACCCTTCGGTGGTCGAGGACGTGGAGGCCCTGCTCGCGCGGGTCGGCAAGACCGCCGTGGTGGCTGGGGACAAAGCCGGCTTCATCGCGAACTCGCTGCTGTTCGGCTACCTCAACCACGCGGTCAGCATGTACGAGGGTGGCTATGCCTCGCGCGAGGACATCGACGCTGCCATGCGGTTTGGCTGCGGCCACCCGATGGGGCCGTTGGCGCTGCTGGACCTGATCGGGCTGGACTCGGCGTACGAGATCTTGGACTCGATCTACCGGCAGTCGCGCGATCATCTGCACGCCCCGGTGCCCGTCCTCAAGCAGTTGGTGACGGCCAGCTTCCTCGGTCGCAAGACCGCGCGCGGGTTCTACGCCTACCAGGCGCCCGGCTCCCCGGTGGTCGTGAGCGAGCCCGAGGCCGGTGCCGGCGCCGGGGTGTCCCCGCGGCCGGTGCAGCGGATCGGTGTCGTCGGTACCGGAACCATGGCCAGCGGGATCATCGAGGTCTGTGCAAAGAGCGGGTACGACGTGATTTTCCGCGCTCGCAGTGACGACAAGGTGGCCGCCGTCCAGTCCAAGATCGAGAAGTCGCTGGACAGGGCGCTGCAGCGGGGCAAGATGACCGAGCAGGTCAAGGCCGAGACGCTGGGCCGGATCACCGGCACGACCAGCCTGGACCACCTCGCCGACTGCGATCTGGTGATCGAGGCCGTGGTCGAGGACCTGGCCGTCAAGCAGGCGCTGTTCGCCGCGCTCGACGAGGTGGTCAAGCCGGGCGCGGTGCTGGCCAGCACGACCAGCAGCCTGCCGGTGATCGACTGCGCCACCGCGACGTCGCGGCCGGCGGACGTGGTGGGCATGCACTTCTTCAACCCCGCGCCGGTGATGAAGCTGGTCGAGATCGTGCCGACCGTGCGGACCACCGATGACGTGGTTGCCACCCTGCGCGCCGTCTGCCAGCAGACCAAGAAGCACCCGGTGGTCTGCGGTGACCGGGCGGGCTTCATCGTCAACGCGCTGCTGTTCCCGTACCTCAACGACGCGGTGAAGATGCTCGAGGCGCATTACGCGACCGTCGACGACATCGACACCGCGATGACGGTCGGCTGCGGGCATCCGATGGGGCCGTTCGCCCTGCTCGATGTGGTGGGCCTCGACGTGGCGCTGGCCATCCAACGCACGTTGTACAACGAGTTCCGGGAGCCCGGGTTCGCCCCGGCGCCGCTGCTGGAGCACCTGGTCACGGCCGGGTACCTGGGCCGCAAGACCGGCCGCGGATTCCGGACGTACGCCGGGCGGTAGCGCCGGGGGTCGCTGGTGCGTCGGCCGGTTCGTCAGCGCAGGAAGCGGTCGGTTGGCGGCTTACGCGTCGGCCGGTTGCCGCGCGCCGGAGGCGGTCGATGCTGGAGCGGGTGGAGGAGTGGCCGGACGGTGACTGGGTCGTCCGGCCGGTGACCGGCGCGGCCACCCGCAAGACTTATCGTTGCCCAGGCTGCGAGCAGGAAATCCGGGTGGCCACGCCGCACCTGGTGGCCTGGCCGGTCGGTACGGTCGAGGACCGGCGGCACTGGCATCCGCCGTGCTGGCGCGCTCGCGACCGCCGCGGCCGCCGGCGTTTGCCACGTTAGGCTCCGCGGCGATGACGCCGTCACCGGTCCAAATCCGCTCCAACACAGTGCTGCCTGCCCGACGGCGTCCGGTTACGCTGCGGACCGCGGACGGGCTTGCCCTGGTGGGGGAGTTGGCGGTGCCGGAGTCAGCACCGCCGGTGGCGACGCTGATTTGTCTGCACCCGCTGCCCACCGAGGGCGGGATGATGGACAGCCAGTTGCTGCGCAAGGCCGCCTGGCGGCTGCCGGCGCTGGCTGACCTCGCCGTACTGCGGTTCAACACCCGGGGTACCAGCTCCGCGGACGGCACCAGCGAGGGCGTTTTCGACGCCGGCGACGCGGAACGGCTTGACGTCGCGGCCGCGCTCGACCGGGTCGAGGCCGAGGACCTGCCGGCCCCGTGGCTGCTGGGTTGGTCGTTCGGGACTGATCTGGCGCTGCGCTACGGCTGCGACCCCAGTGTGGTGGGCGCGGTGCTGATTTCGCCCCCGCTGCGGTTCTCCACCGACAACGACCTCGACGTCTGGGCCGCTAGCGGAAAGCCGCTGCTGGCGATCGTGCCGGAGTACGACGACTTCCTGCGCCCGGACCGGGCTCGGGAGCGGTTCGCTCGGGTGCCGCAGTGCGAGGTGGTGGCGGTCCGCGGCGCCAAGCACCTGTTCATCGGTGCTCGCTACACCGACCAGGCGCTGGACGAGGTGGTTCGCCGCGTTGCCCCGGACTCCTACCCGCTACCCCGTCGATGGTCCCCCGGCGAATCGGCCGGCGCGCCGGGCTGAGGCGTTCACTCCCAGGTTTCCGCCGGGTAGTCGCTACCGTCTGGGGATGCGCATCGACCTGACTACGAGGGAGGCCGGCGCCGGCCGGCCGCTGGTCCTGCTGCACGCCTTTCCGTTGTCCTCGGCGATGTGGTTGGACCAACGGGAAGAACTTGGCGAGGTCTGCCGGGTAATCACTCCCGACCTGCGGGGCTTCGGCGGCTCGCTGCTGGGCGCCGACCAGCCCAATCTCGACGAGATGGCTGACGACGTACTGGCCTTGATCGACCGACTGGGTCTCGACCGGGTTGTGCTGGGCGGGTTGTCCATGGGGGGCTACGTCGCGATGGCCTTCCTGCGGCGGTACCCGCAGCGACTGGCCGGCCTGGTGCTGGCCGACACCAAGGCGAGCGCCGACGCCGAGCCGGCCGCGGCCAACCGGGAGCGGATCGCCGCCACCGTGCTGGCGGATCCGGACTCCACCGTGCTGGTGGACGAGGTGCTGCCCGCGCTGGTCGGGCCGACGACCATGCGGGAGCGCGCGCTGGTGCATGGGCGGGTGCGGGGGCTGGTGCAGAACGCCCCGGCGTACGCCGTGGCCTGGGCGCAGCGGGCCATGGCGCGCCGCCCGGACTCGATCGACGACCTAGCGACGGTTCGCGTTCCCGCGCTGGTGATCGTCGGCGAGGAGGACGCGCTCTCGCCGCCGGCCGACGCGGAGGCGATGGCGGCGGCGATCCCCGGTGCCAAGCTCGTCCGGATACCGGGGGCCGGGCACCTGAGCGCGGTAGAGACCCCGCGCCAGTTCAACGCGGCCGTGCGGGATTTCCTGCCGATGCCGGCCGACTGAGCCCTATCGGGACGGACGCTGCTGCTGTGGCCGGGCGGCACCTGGTCGTTCGCCGGGCGTCTCCGATGTAGGCGCCGGCCGCTGCTGCGGGCTGCCCCCGGCCACCGCACCCAACGGGGCCACGGCGGCACCGAGCACCTCCTGCAGGGCCGCGAGCTGACGGCGAATCTCGTCCCGCTGCACGCTGAGCGCCTCCACCTGGCGGCGGGCGTGCTCGGAGATCGCCGCCGCCTCGCGCTGGGCCCGTTCCACCAGGGCCGCCGCGTCCCGCTCGACCTGCTGGCGTAGCGCCTGGGTCTCCTGCTGCACCTGCGCTCGCTGCGACTCCACCTCTTCGCGCAGCAGCATCCGCGCGCGTTCCCGCTCGGCAGTCGCCTGCTCGTCGGCCTGCTGCGCCTGCTGACGCAGCGCAGTGACCTCCGCGGTCGCCTCCGCGCGCAGCCCAGCCGCCTCGGCGGTGGCCTCCTGCACGAGTTGGGTCGCCTTGGTATCCGACTCTTGCCGCAGCCGGTTGGCGTGCGCGGTGGACTCGTCCCGCAGCCGGGCAGCCTCCGCCGTGGCGGTGGCCACCAGCCGAGTCGCCTCGGCGGTGGACTCCTCCCGGAGCCGGGTGGCCGCCTCGACCGACTCGCGGCGGACCCGCTCGGCCTCCTCGGCCGTCTGCTTGCGAATCGGCGCGACCTCGGCCGCCGCGACCGCCCGCAGCTCGTCCGCCTCCTGCTGCGCCAACGACAGCATCTCGCCGATGCGCGCTCCCAGCTCGGCGTACGACGGGGGCTCACCGGACACCCGCCGCTGCGCCTCGGCCAGCTGCGGTCGGAGGGCGCCCAGCTCCCGCTGCAGCGCGGCGGTCTGAGCCCGGGCGGACTGCGCCAGCTCGGCAGCGGCGCGCCGGTCGGCGTCGGACTGCTCCAGCGCAATATCGACCTGGCGCTTGTCGTAACCGCGCAGCACCACGTCGAACCCACTGGAGGCGGGGCGGTCGCTCCCGAGGATCACCAGGTGCTCGGTCGTGTCCGTGGTCTCGGTGTCCATGTGGCTCCTGTCTCCGGACCGCCGGCTGGTTACGGCCCCGAGGGTGCTGAGCCGGTCAGACGTTGCGGAAGCGGTTGATCTCGCCGATGTAGCGCTGACGCAGTGCGGGGTCGCGGACCCCGAGGCCGTCCTCGGGTGCGAGCGCCAACACACCGATCTTGCCTTGATGCCGGTTTTGATGCACGTCGTACGCCGCCTGGCCGGTATCTTCCAGTCGATAGGTCTTGGACAGAGTCGGGTGGATCATGCCTTTGGCGATCAGCCGGTTGGCCTCCCAGGCCTCGCGATAGTTGGCGAAGTGGCTGCTCACGATCCGCTTGAGGTTCATCCAGAGGTAGCGGTTGTCGTACTGGTGCATATACCCGCTGGTCGATGCGCAGGTGACGATCGTGCCGCCCCTGCGAGCCACGTAGACGCTGGCCCCGAAGGTTTCGCGGCCGGGGTGTTCGAAGACGATGTCCGGGTCCTCGCCGCCGGTGAGCTCGCGGATCCGGGCCCCGAACCGTTGCCACTCCTTCGGGTCCTGGGTGTTCTCGTCCTTCCAGAACGTGTAGTTCTCGGCCGCCCGATCGATGATCAGTTCGGCGCCCATCCGCCGGCAGATCTCACCCTTGGCCGGAGATGAGACAACACAGACCGGGGTGGCCCCGCCGTTGCGCGCCATCTGGGTGGCGTAGGACCCCAGGCCGCCAGAAGCGCCCCAGATCAACACCACGTCGCCCTGCTTCATCTGCGCGCCGTTGCGGGAGACGAGCTGCCGGTACGCCGTGGAGTTGACCAGGCCGGGGACCGCGGCTTCCTCCCAGCTCAGGTGCGCCGGCTTGGGCATCAACTGGTTGGACTTGACCAGTGCGAGCTCCGCCAGGCCGCCGAAGTTGGTTTCGAAGCCCCAGATCCGCTGCTCCGGGTCGAGCATCGTGTCGTTGTGGCCGTCCGGGCTCTCCAGCTCGACCGACAGGCAGTGCGCGACCACCTCGTCGCCTGGCTTCCACATGTTCACGCCGGGACCGGCGCGCAGCACGACGCCGGCGAGGTCGGAGCCGACCACGTGGTAGGGCAGGTCGTGCCGCTTGGACAGCGGTGAGAGCCGGCCGTAACGCTCCAGGAACTTGAAGGTGGGCAGCGGCTCGAAGATCGACGTCCAGACGGTGTTGTAGTTGATGGCGCTGGCCATGACGGCGACCAGGGCCTCGCCCGGGCCGAGCTCCGGAGTCGGTACGTCGTCGATGTGCAGCGACCGCCGCGGGTCCTTCTCGCGGGTGGGCAGGCCCTGGAACATGTCGGTTTCGTTCTTGCGGACGACCACGCCGCGGTAGCTCTCCGGCACCGGCAGCCTGGCAAACTCGGCGCTAGCGGTGTCGCCGGCGAGGATGGCCTCGAGGATCTCCTTCACGACCGGTGCCTCCGTGCTGTGGGCTCAAGGGCGGGCTGCGGATGGTCGCATATTACTTTCCGGTAAGCCGCGACGTTCGCCGGGGGCCGAGCACCGGCAGCACGCCGAAGGCGGTAGCGGAGACGGCGATCAGGCCGACCCCCGGCCCAGCGGTCCGCGGGCCGGCCCGCCGCCCCGGCTTTAGTGTGCGGCGCCGGTGGCCGGCTCGGCGGCCGCCTCGACCAGCTCCACCAGCACGCCGCCGGCGTCCTTGGGGTGCACGAAGTTGACCCTCGAGCCCGCCGTACCGCGCTTGGGGGTGTCGTAGAGCAGTCGGACGCCGGTCGAGCGCAACTGGGCGCAGGTCGCGTCCATGTCGTCCACGCCGTAGGCCATCTGCTGGATGCCCTCGCCGTTGCGGGCCAGGAACTTGCCGATCGGGGAGTCTGGGCGCAGCGGGGCCAGCAGCTGGATGCAGGAGCCGGAGTCGCCGACAGCGAGCATGGCCTCGCGCACGCCCTGCTCCTCGTTGGTCTCGACGTGCACGGCCTTAAGGCCGAACTTCTCCTCGTAGAACGAGATGGCCGCATCCAGGTCCTGGACGGCGATCCCCACATGGTCGATGCGAGTGAACATGGGCTCCTCCTTGTTGGGCGGGTTGGTTCAGATCGGATGCCTCAGACGAGTGCGCAGGGCCTGCTATTCCCGTCGTACCGCCCGCCGGTATCGTGACAGCTGAGCCCCGAACGCCACACGTGGAGGCACAACATGGCCGATAACCCGAACGCCAGCGTGATCGTCAGCGGAGCGCGGACTCCGATCGGCAAGCTGCTCGGTGCCCTCAAGGCGTTCCAGGCGGTCGACCTCGGTGGGATCGCGATCAAAGCCGCGCTGGAGCGCGCGGGGATCGCCGGGGACCAGGTCGACTACGTGATCATGGGCCAGGTCCTGCAGGCCGGAGCCGGTCAGATCACCGCCCGCCAGGCCGCGGTCAAGGCCGGTATCCCGATGACCGTCCCGGCGCTGACCATCAACAAGGTCTGCCTGTCCGGCATCGACGCGATTGCGCTGGCCGACCAGCTGATCCGCGCCGGCGAGTTCGACGTCGTCGTGGCCGGCGGGATGGAGTCGATGACCAACGCACCGTACCTGCTGCCGCAGGCCCGGGCCGGCTACAAGTACGGCAACGGCACGCTGGTCGACTCGATGGCGCACGACGGCCTCTTCTGCGCCTTCGACCAGGTCGCCATGGGCGAGTCCACCGAGAGCTACAACGCCAAGTTGGGCATCAGCCGGCAGGAGCAGGACGAGTTCTCCGCCCGTTCGCACGAGCGCGCGGCGGCGGCCATGAAGGAGGGTCGCTTCGACGACGAGATCGTGGCGGTCCCGATCCCGCAGCGCAAGGGTGACCCGCTGCTGGTCACCGAGGACGAGGGCGTCCGGCCCGGTACGACGGTCGAGTCGCTGGGCAAGCTGCGTCCGGCGTTCGCGGCCGACGGGACCATCACGGCCGGCTCGGCCTCGCAGATCTCTGACGGTGCCTGTGCTGTCGTGGTGATGTCGCGGGCCAAGGCTGAAGAGCTTGGCGCGCCGGTGCTGGCCGAGATCGGCGCACACGGCGTGGTCGCCGGACCGGACCCGTCGCTGCAGTCGCAGCCGTCGAACGCGATCAATAAGGCGCTGTCCCGCGAGGGGCTGTCTGTCTCCGACCTCGACTTGATCGAGATCAACGAGGCGTTCGCCTCGGTCGGCATCCAGTCGACGCGCGACCTCGGCGTGACCGAGGAGATCGTGAACGTCAACGGTGGCGCCATCTCCATGGGGCACCCGGTCGGCATGTCCGGGGCTCGGATCGTGCTGGCGCTGGCGTATGAGCTCAAGCGCCGCGGCGGCGGCACCGGCGCTGCGGCGCTGTGCGGCGGCGGTGGCCAGGGCGACGCCCTGATCATCCGCGTTCCCGCCGCCTGACGGGTGCTGCCTGCCACCCGGCGCGCGCACCGGGGTGCCGACGTGCCGGAGCTGGTCGAGCGAGCGTCCGGGGGTGACCCCCGAGCGGTCGCCCGGCTGATCTCGCTGGTCGAGGATGCCAGCCCGGCCCTGCGCGAGGTGATGGCGCTGCTGGCGCCGCGGACCGGCCGAGCCCAGATCGTCGGGCTCACCGGTTCGCCCGGCGTCGGCAAGTCGACGTCGGCCAGCGCGCTGGTGTCGGCGTACCGGCGGCGCGGCGCCCGGGTCGGGGTGCTGGCGGTGGACCCCTCCTCGCCGTTCTCCGGCGGGGCGCTGCTCGGGGACCGGGTGCGGATGCAGGAGCACGCGACCGACCGCGGCGTGTTCATCCGCTCGATGGCCTCCCGGGGGCACCTGGGCGGGCTGTCCTGGTCGACACCGCAGGCGCTGCGGGTGCTTGATGCCGCCGGCTGTGACGTCGTGCTGATCGAGACCGTCGGGGTCGGGCAGGCCGAGGTAGAGATCGCTTCGCTGGCCGACTCCACGATCGTGCTGCTCGCTCCCGGGATGGGCGACAGCATCCAGGCCGCGAAGGCCGGCATCCTGGAGATCGCGGACATCTTCGTGGTCAACAAGGCCGACCGCGACGGCGCGGACACCACCGTCCGGGACCTGCGCTACATGGCCTCGCTCGGGGACAAACGCGACCCCGACCGGTGGCGCCCGCCGATCGTCAGGACCGTCGCCTCGCGCGGTGAGGGCATCGACGACGTGGTCGAGGCGCTGGACAAGCATGCCGCCTGGATGGGTGCGACCGGCGAGCTGCCTCGTCGCCGGCGGGCTCGGGCTGCCAGCGAGGTGGAGGCGATCGCCGTCACCGCGCTGCGGGAGCGGCTCGGCGACCTACGCGGCGGCGAGATCCTGCAGACGCTGGCCGACCAGGTGGTTGCGGGGACTCTGGACCCGTACGCCGCGGCGGACGAGCTGGTGGGGGAGGTGGCCGAACTGGCCAACAGCGTCGCCGACTGAGCCTAATCGCACCGCAGTCGGCGCGCCGCTGCCGTCTCGGGAGGTCCGGCGCGGTAGAACAGGACGGCACGGGGGGGCGACTGCAAGCTGGCACGCGAGCCTCGACCGTAAGCAAGGAGCCGAACGCAGCCATGGGCAAGAAGCTGTTCGTGGGCGGCGCAGTGGTGCTTGGGCTGTACTTCCTGCTGCACAGCCCGCAGGAGGCGGCCACCGCAGTGCGCGCCGGCGGCCACCTGCTTGGTGCCACCCTCAACGCTCTGACGACCTTCCTCGACTCCGTCGCGAAGTGATACCGGCGCCGCTACGTTGGCGCCCGCCGGGGGAGCCGCCCCCCGAGCGCTATCTGATCCCCACCGAGCGGCGGGTGATCAGCGTGCGGCGGCACTACACGCTGTTGCTCGCCCCCACCTTGCAGACGCTGGCTGCCCTGTTCGCCGTGGCGTACCTGACTGCCGGCCTGGAGCCGGGTAACCCGGTGCGGGACTACCTCTGGTACGCCGTACTGGCGCTGATCGCCCGACTCCTCTGGCGGCTGGCGGAGTGGTCGAACGACAGGCTCGTGGTGACCGACAAGCGGATCCTGCTCTCGACCGGCCTGCTGTCGCGCAAGGTGGCGATGATGCCGCTGCGCAAGGTCACCGATATGACCTTCCAGCGACCGCTGCTGGGCCGGCTGATGGGGTACGGCCAGTTCGTCCTGGAGTCCGCCGGTCAAGACCAAGCGCTGCACACCATCGACCACGTGCCCTCGCCGGAGCGGCTGTACCTGGAGATCTGCGACCTGATGTTCGGCTCCGGGCCGGCGCCGGCTGCGGACGACGAGGCCTGACCGCACGGGCATTGCGGGTCGTAGGCTGTGAACTTGCCCCGGTGCGCAGTGTCTGCGCAGCCGTGCCGGTCCACCGCGGAGGGAGATGAACGTGGAGGCCCACGACATAGAGGCTGGCCGCGCCCGCTGGCAGTCCCGGTACGACGCGGCCCGTAAGCGTGACGCCGACTTCACTACGCTGTCCGGAGTGGAGGTGGCGCCGGTCTACGGCCCGGCACCCGGCGACATGGTGACCGACTTCGAGCGGATCGGCTGGCCGGGGGAGTTCCCGTTCACCCGCGGCCTCTACCCGACCGGCTACCGCGGCCGGCCGTGGACGATCCGGCAGTTCGCCGGCTTCGGCAACGCCGCGCAGACCAACGAGCGCTACCGGATGATCCTGGCGGCCGGCGGCGGCGGCCTGTCGGTGGCCTTCGACATGCCCACGCTGATGGGCCGCGACAGCGACGACCCACACGCGCTGGGCGAGATCGGGCACTGCGGGGTGGCGATCGACTCGGCCGCCGACATGGAGGTGCTGTTCGCCGACATCCCGCTCGGGGACGTCACGACGTCGATGACGATCAGCGGGCCCGCCGTACCGGTCTTCTGCATGTACCTGGTGGCGGCCGAGCGTCAGGGCGTCGATATCGGCGGGCTCAACGGCACGCTGCAGACGGACATCTTCAAGGAGTACATCGCCCAGAAGGAGTGGCTGTTCCCGCCGGAGCCGCACCTGCGGCTGATCGGCGACCTGATGGCGTACTGCGCGGCCGAGATCCCGGCGTACAAGCCGATCTCGGTGTCCGGCTACCACATCCGCGAGGCCGGTTCGACCGCCGCCCAGGAGCTGGCGTTCACCCTGGCCGACGGCTTCGCCTATGTCGAGCTGGGCCTGGCGCGGGGGCTCGACATCGAGGGGTTTGCACCCGGGCTGTCGTTCTTCTTCGACGCCCACGTCGACTTCTTCGAAGAGATCGCCAAGTTCCGGGCGGCCCGGCGGATCTGGGCCCGCTGGCTGCGCGACGTCTACGGTGCCACGACCGCCAAGGCGCAGTCGCTGCGCTTCCACACCCAGACCGCAGGGGTGTCGCTCACGGCCCAGCAGCCGGACAACAACGTCGTCCGCACCGCAATCGAGGCGCTGGCCGCGGTGCTCGGGGGCACCAACTCGCTGCACACCAACGCCCTGGACGAGGTGCTGGCGTTGCCCAGCGAACGGGCCGCGCAGATCGCGCTACGCACCCAGCAGGTGATCGCTGAAGAGACCGGGGTAGGCAACGTGGCCGACCCGCTCGGCGGCTCCTGGTACGTCGAGGCGCTGACCGATGAGATGGAGCGGCAGGCCGAGGCGATCTTCGGCAAGGTCCGGGATATGGGCACGGATGGCAGCATGACGTCGGGCATCCTGCGCGGCATCGAGGACGGTTGGTTCTCCGCCGAGATCGCCGAGGCGGCCTTCGTCTACCAGACCGCCCTGGAGAAGGGCGAGAAGAAGGTCGTCGGGGTCAACTGCCACACCGCCGCTGACACCGAGCCGCTGGAGATCCTGCGGGTCAGCCACGACGTGGAACGCGACCAGCGGGCGGCGTTAACCGCCCGGCGCGCGGCTCGCGACCAGGCGGCGGTGGACGCTGCGCTGGCCCGGATGGTCGAGGTGACCAACACGACCGGCAACCTGGTGCCGCCGATGCTGGCCGCGGTGCGGGCAGAGGCGACGCTGGGGGAGATTTGCTCCGCGCTGCGCGGCCTGTGGGGCGCCTATACCGAGCCCCCGCGGTTCTGAGCTTCCCGATGACGGACGGACTTCGATGACCAGACCCAACATGTCGCTGCACGGCGCGGTCGACCTCGGCGCGCTGAAGAACGGGCCGCCGCGCCCGGCTGGTGGCGCCGTTGGGGCGACCACCGGAATCAAGAGTGGGGCGGCCGGGACGGCGGACTCGGCGTACGTCGTCGACGTCACCGACGCGAGCTTCGAGACCGACGTGCTCGCGCGGTCCATGACCACCCCGGTGGTGATTGACTTCTGGGCGTCGTGGTGTGGGCCGTGCAAGCAGCTCAGCCCGATCCTGGAACGGCTGGCGACCGGCGACGCGGGCCGCTGGGTGCTGGCCAAGATCGATGTGGACGCCAACCCGCAGATCGCCGCTGCGGCCCGGGTGCAGAGCATTCCCACTGTCCTGATCGCCTGGCAGGGCCGGATCATGCAGGGCTTCTCCGGCGCCCTGCCCGAGCGGGAGGTGCGCGACTTCCTCGACCAGGTGCTGACGGCGGTCGGTGCGGCGCCGGCCGGTGCGGATGCCGAGCAGCCCGCTGCCCCGCCGGTCGACCCGCGCTACGACCCGGCGCTGGACGCGATCGACCGTGGCGACCTCGACGGCGCGGCCACGGCGTACCGGGATTTGCTGGCTGCCGACCCGGCGGACGAGGTGGCGGCCAGCGGGCTGGCGCAGGTGGAGCTGGTGCTGCGGGTGCGCGGACGGGACGAACGCCGGGTGCGGCGCGAGGCCGCCGGCCGGCCGGACGACGTCTCGGCGGTATGTCGACTGGCCGACCTGGAGATGGCCACCGGCCAGGTTCAGGTCGCATTCACGACGTTGGTGGAGCTGGTGCGCCGCGCCCGCGACGCCGACCGGGATGCCGCCCGGGAGCACCTGCTGACGCTGTTCGCCGTGCTGCCGCGCGACCATCCCGAGGTGCTGGCCGCGCGTCGCGCCCTGGCCAATGCGCTGTTCTAGCGGCTCGCGCCCACCGTCGTACGAAGCACGTACGAAGCCTCGAGAGTTGTGCGACGCTACGCGCCGCGGGCGGCTCGTTTCGGCGCACAAGTCCGTCGGTGATCGAGGTGCCGCACGACCGTGGGCGCTGGGCGCTGGGCTCAGGGGGCTGGGCTCATGGGGCGTAGCGCAGCCAGAGGGTGCCCAGCGGCGGCAGCCGGAGCGCGGCGCTGGCCGGCTGACCGTGCCACGGACGGGACTCCGCCCACACCTCGCCGGCGTTGCCCACCCCGCTGCCGGCGTAGGCGTCCGCGTCGGTGTTGATCACCTCGCGCCAGCTGCCGGCGAACGGCAACCCGATCCGGTACCCCTCCTGCGGCATGCCCGCAAAGTTGGCCAGGCAGGCGATCACCGACCCATCGGACCCCCAGCGCAGGAACGAGAAGACGTTGCTGGCGGCGTCGTTGGCATCGATCCAGGAGAAGCCGGCCGGGTCGGTGTCCTGCGACCACAAGGCCGCCGTGTCCAGGTACGCCGCGTTCAGGTCCCGCACCAGGCTGTGAACGCCGCGGTGGTCGGGGTTGTCGAGCACCCACCAGTCCAGCGAGCGGTCGTGCGACCACTCCGACTCCTGGGCGAACTCACACCCCATGAACAGCAGCTGCTTGCCGGGATGCGCCCACATGTAGGCGAGCAGCGCGCGCACGGTCGCCAACTGCTGCCAGCGGTCCCCCGGCATCTTGCGCAGCAGCGACCCCTTGCCGTGCACCACCTCGTCGTGCGAGATCGGCAGGACGAAGTTCTCGGTGTAGGCGTACATCATCGAGAACGTCATCTGGTGGTGGTGATACGACCGGAAGATCGGCGCCCGACTGACGTAGTCGAGCGTGTCGTGCATCCAGCCCATGTTCCACTTGAGGCCGAAGCCCAGACCGCCAAGATGAGTCGGCCGCGAAACCGCCGGCCAGGCGGTGGACTCCTCGGCGATGGTCACCACGCCCGGCACCCGCCGGTAGACGGTGGCGTTCATCTCCTGCAGGAACTGCACGGCCTCGAGGTTCTCCCGCCCGCCATACTGGTTGGGCAGCCACTCGCCCTCCTCGCGCGCGTAGTCGAGGTACAGCATGGAGGCCACGGCGTCGACCCGCAGGCCGTCGATGTGGAACTCCTCCAGCCAGAACAGCGCGTTGGCGATGAGGAAGTTGCGCACCTCGTTGCGGCCGTAGTTGAAGACCAACGTCCCCCACTCCGCATGCTCGCCGCGGCGCGGGTCATCGTGTTCGTAGAGCTGCGTGCCGTCGAAGTCCGCCAGCGCAAAGGCGTCCTTCGGGAAGTGCGCCGGCACCCAGTCGATCAGTACGCCGATGCCGGCCTGGTGCAGCCGGTCGACCAGGTACCGGAACTCGTCCGGAGACCCGAACCGGGCCGACGGCGCGTAGTAGGCCGACACCTGGTATCCCCACGACCCGCCAAAGGGGTGCTCGGCCACGGGTAGCAGCTCGACGTGGGTGAAGCCGGTTTCGGCCACGTAGTCGACCAGCTGCTCGGCCAGGTCGCGGTAGGACAACCCGACGCGCCACGAGCCCAGATGCACCTCGTAGACGCTCATCGGTGCCGCATGCCAGCGGGTGCCCGCCCGCCCGGTCATCCAGTCGGCGTCGCCCCAGGTGTAGTCGGAGTCCCAGACCACCGACCCGGTGGCCGGGGGGGCCTCGGTGGCGAAGGCGAACGGGTCGGCCTTCTGCCGCCACACGCTGTCCGCCCCGAGCACGTCGTACTTGTACGTCGCGTGCTTGCCGACGCCGGGCACGAACAGCTCCCACACTCCGGAGGCTCCGAGCGAGCGCATCGAGTAGCCGCGACCATCCCAGTAGTTAAAGTCACTGACGATTCGGACGCCGCGCGCGTTGGGCGCCCACACCGCGAACGACGTGCCGGTGACCGGGCCCGCCGGGGTGTCGTAGCGGCGCAGGTGCGCGCCGAGAACCTTCCACAGCTCCTCGTGTCGGCCCTCACCCACCAGGTGCAGGTCGATCTCGCCGAGCGTAGGCAGGTAGCGATACGGGTCGTCGAGGAGAAACGTGCCGGTGTCATAGGTGACTTCCAGGCGGTAGTCGGGCACGGTGTCGCGCTCGAGCTCGCCAACAAAGACGCCGCCGTGGACGTGCTCCATCGGGGTGCGGTCGTCCCCGGCCACCACCGTGACGCTGCGGGCTTCCGGCCGCAGGGTGCGTACGACCACTCGGCCGCCCTCTGGGTGCGCGCCCAGGACCGAGTGCGGCTGTGCGTTCGAGCCGCCGACGATGCGCTCCAGCTCGACGCGCCGGGCCGACGCGCCGTCGTCGGTGCCGGCCGGCGTGCCGGCGGTGCCGGTGGCCTTGACCGCCTCCTGCACCGCGCTGGCGGCAGCGGCGGCCTTGGCGGTGGTCTTGGCCGCAGTCCGCTTGGTGGTGGATTTCGCCGTGGCGGCGGCGGTCGCGGCCGCTGCCGCCGCGGTGGCGCCAGCGCTGGCGGCTCGCTTGGCCGGCGCCTTACCGGGCGCCGCCTTGCGGGCTGCCGCGTTCTTGGCGGGCGTGTCCTCGGCCGCGCCCGTAGGGGTTGGCTCCGGTTCCGGCTCGGACGGTCCGTTGACCGGCAGGTCGGCGTCGACCATGTCAGCCCACCAACCGCTCGATCGACCCGAGCGGGATCGTCAGCCAGCTGGGCCGATGCCGCGCTTCATACACCACTTCGTATACCGCCTTGTCGAGCTCGAACGCCCGCAGCAGTGCGGCCTCCTCGCGGGGGTCGCGGTCACTGCCTTGGGCATAGCCGTCACAGAACGCCTCGCTGTTGCGCTCTGCCCATTCGTTCGCCCGGTAGGTCAGCCCGGGCGCGTTCAGGTGCTCCGCGAGCAGGTGCCGCGCAGCGTAGTCGAACGACCGCATCATTCCAGCCACGTCGCGCAGTGGTGACATTAGCCGGGTGCGCTCCGCCAACGGCCGGGCCGGTTCGCCCTCGAAGTCCAATAGCACCCACCGCGTCTCGACCCGCAGCACCTGGCCGAGGTGGTAGTCGCCATGAATCCGCTGCACTGGCACCGGTTCGGTGCGCCCGGCGACCTCGGCATAGGCCGCCCGAAGTGGCTCGGCGTACGGCGTCAGCTCCGGCACAGCGGCCAGCGCGGCGTCGAGGCGCTCGCCCAGCTGCCCGGCGGTGGCCCGGGACTCCGCGGCTGTGGCCAGGTCGGTGGGCAGTGCCCGGGCCAGGTCGGCGTGCACCACGGCGGTGGCGTGCCCGAGGCGCTCGGACTCGCCGGCGAAGTCACCGCCAACCTCGTCGGCATGCAGGTCGGCCTCGGCGTAGAGGTCGCGCACGCTGGTCGTCGCCAGCGCCCAGCCGTCGGTCCCGGTCCGCAGGAACGGCGCCAGCATGCCGAGGGTGACCGGCGTACCGGCCAGCTGCCCCTCGATCGACCCCAGCGGGGCGGCGACGTAGGCGCACCCCACCCGGCCCAGCGCCCGGGTCAGTTCCAGGTCCGGGTTCACCCCCGGCGCGATGCGGCGGAACAGCTTGAGGATGTAGTCGTCGCCGTAGACCACGGAGGTGTTGCTCTGCTCGCCGCCCTGGACCCGGCTGGGCAGGGTGGTGTCGAGCGTCACGCCGGGCTCGGTGCCGAAGGAGACCGCGCCGACCACCGCCCCAGCCTTGATCTGGGCCAGCAGCACCGTCGCGAGCTCGGCGTCGAAGACCGCGTCGTACGCCGTCAGCTCACCGGCGCCCAGTTGACCGATCCGAGCGTGGTCCAGCCGCTCGGGCAGCTTCGCCGCGGTGCCGACCGGCACCGAGTAGCGCTCGGCCGGCCCATCGGCGTAGTCCACCCGGGCGATCACGAGGTGCAGGCCCGGCGGCCCCGTGGCCGACGCCGGTTCGGTCAGCGCGAGGGCCTGCTCGACGGCGACCTGCCGCAGTGGCCGGCCCTTGCCGGCGTACCACCGCTGGGTCGGCAGCCAGTTAACGAGCAGCTCGGCCAGAGCGTCCTGGTCCAGGTCGGCCATCAGTCCTCCGTCCGGCTGAGCTGGAACCAGTAGAAGCCATGCCCGGCGATGGTGAGCAGGTAGGGCAGCTCCCCGATGCGGGGGAAGCGCACGCCGCCGACCAGTTCCACCGGGGTGCGACGCTCGTACCGGCGTAGGTCCAGCTCGACCGGCTGCGGGAACCGGGAGAGGTTGTTGACGCACAGCACCAGGTCATCGCCGAACTCTCGGACGAAGGCCAGCACGCTGGGGTTGGACGAGCCGAGCTCGGTGTAGCTGCCCTGGCCGAAGGTGGGGTGCCGCTTGCGGACCTCAATCATGCGTCGGGTCCAGTGCAGCAGCGAGGTCGAGGACCGGGTGGTCGCCTCCACGTTGAGCGCCTGGTAGCCGTATACCGGGTCCATCAGCACCGGCAGGTAGAGCCGGGCCGGGTCGGCGGAGGAGAAGCCGGCGTTGCGGTCCGGGGACCACTGCATCGGGGTGCGCACCCCGTCGCGATCGCCGAGGTAGATGTTGTCGCCCATGCCGATCTCGTCGCCGTAGTAGAGCACCGGCGAGCCCGGCAGCGACAGCAGCAGCGCGGTGAACAGCTCCATCTGGTCGCGGGAGTTGTCCAGCAGGGACGCCAGCCGGCGGCGGATGCCGATGTTGGCCTTCATCCGCGGGTCGCGGGCGTACTCGGCGTACATGTAGTCGCGCTCTTCGTCGGTGACCATCTCGAGCGTCAGCTCGTCGTGGTTGCGCAGGAAGATGCCCCACTGGCAGTTCGCCGGGATGTGCGGCGTGGAGGTCATGATCTCGGAGATCGGGTAGCGCTGCTCGCGGCGGACCGCCATGAAGATGCGCGGCATCAGCGGGAAGTGGAAGGCCATGTGGCACTCGTCCCCGCCGGCGTCGGGGTCACCGAAGTACTCGACGACGTCGGCCGGCCACTGGTTGGCCTCGGCCAGCAGCACCCGGTCCGGGTAGAACCGGTCTACCTCGGCGCGCACCCGCTTGAGGTAGGCGTGCGTGGCCGGCAGGTTTTCACAGTTAGTGCCCTCGGCCACGAACAGGTAGGGCACCGCGTCCAGCCGGAAGCCGTCGATGCCCAGGTCCAGCCAGAACCGCAGCACCGCCAGCATGGCATCGCGCACCTGCGGGTTCTCGTAGTTCAGGTCCGGCTGGTGGCTGAAGAATCGATGCCAGTAGTACTGCCCGCGGACCGGGTCCCAGGTCCAGTTGGACTTCTCGGTGTCGACGAAGATGATCCTCGCGTCCTGGTAGCGGTCATCGGTGTCCGACCAGAGGTAGAAGTCGCCGTAGGGACCGTCCGGGTCGGCCCGGGACGCCTGGAACCAGGCGTGCTGGTCGCTGGTGTGGTTCATCACCAGGTCGGCGATCACCCGGATGCCGCGCTCGTGCGCCGCTTCAACCAGCCGGACGAAGTCGCCGAGGTCACCGAACTCCGGCAGGATGGAGGTGAAGTCGCTGATGTCGTAGCCACCGTCGCGCAACGGCGAGGCGTAGATCGGCAGCAGCCAGAGGCAGTCCACGCCCAGCCACTGCAGGTAGTCCAGCTTCGCGGTCAGACCGCAGATGTCGCCGGTGCCGTCGGCGTTGCTGTCGGCGAAGCCGCGGATGAGCACCTCGTAGAAGACCGCGCGCTTGTACCAGTGCGGATCGCGGGACTCTTCCGGACTGGTCAGCTCGGCCGGCGCGCTCACCGGCCCACTCGCCGCACGGTCAGCACGTGCGCCGGCTCGATGAACGGGTCCAGCCGGACGAAGGCCTGCTCGCCCCAAGTCCAGGTCTGCCCGGTCACCTCATCGGTGACGACGAATCGGTCGCCCCAGTCGAAGCCCAGCTCGGGCATGTTCAGGTGCAGCATGCCTTCGCGGACCGAGTGCGGGTCCAGGTTGACCACGACGATCACGGTGTCGGCGTCTGAGTCCCCGTCCGGGTCCTCGTCTGATGCCGCCTCGGCCCGTTTGGACCAGGCCATCAGCTCGGCCGTGTCGGCGTGGTGGAAGCGCACGTTGCGCAGCCGTTGCAGCGCCGGATGCTCGCGGCGCAGCCGGTTCAACGTCGTCAGGTACGGCGCCAACGACCGCCCGTCGGCCTCCGCGCCGGCCCAGTCCCGGGTCCGGTACTGGTACTTCTCCGAGTTCAGGTACTCCTCGCTACCGGCGCGGACGGCGACGTGCTCGGCCAGCTCATAGCCGGAGTAGACCCCCCAGGTGGGGGACAGCAGGGCGGCCAGCACTGCCCTGATCTTGAACGCCGGCGGACCGCCGTACTGCAGGTAGGCGTGCAGGATGTCCGGAGTGTTGACGAAGAAGTTCGGCCGCATGTAGTCGGCGGCGTCCCCGGCCAGCTCGGTCAGGTACTCCTCGAGCTCCCACTTCGCCGTGCGCCAGGTGAAGTAGGTGTAGGACTGGGTGAAGCCGATCTTGGCTAAGGTGTGCATCATCGGCGGCCGGGTGAATGCTTCGGCCAGAAAGAGCACGTCCGGGTCGGTCTGCTTGACCTCGCCGATCAGCCGCTCCCAGAAGTTCAGTGGCTTGGTGTGCGGGTTGTCCACCCGGAAGATCCGTACGCCGTGGTCCATCCAGTGCCGCAAGACCCGCAGGCACTCGGCGTAGATACCTTCCGGGTCGTTGTCGAAGTTCATCGGGTAGATGTCCTGGTAGCGCTTCGGCGGGTTCTCGGCGTACGCGATCGACCCGTCCGCGCGGGTGGTGAACCATTCCGGGTGCTCGGTCACCCATGGGTGGTCGGGGGAGGCCTGCAGCGCATAGTCCAGCGCCACCTCCATGCCGAGCTCGCGAGTCCGGGCGACGAAGGCGTCGAAGTCGGTCAGCGTCCCCAGCTCGGGATGGACGGCGTCGTGGCCACCCTCGGCCGAACCGATCGCCCAGGTGGAGCCGGGGTCGTCCGGGCCGGGGGTGGGGGTGTTGTTCGCGCCCTTGCGAAACGACCGCCCGATCGGGTGGATCGGGGGCAGGTAGACCACGTCGAAGCCCATCGCGGCGATGGCCGGCAGCCGCTCCATCGCGGTGCGCAGCGTGCCGCTGCGGGGCGGGTCGAGGCTGGCGCCTTCCGAGCGCGGGAAGAACTCGTACCAAGAGCCGAACAGCGCTCGCGGCCGGTCGACCCAGATCTCGTACGCGGGGGAGGCGGTCACCAGCTCGCGCACCGGATGCGCGTCCAGCATTGCGGTCAGCTCCGGGTCCAGCGCGGTGGCCAGCTTGGTGCCGGGTGCGACCCCGGGCGCCCGCAGTAGCTGGGCCACTGAGCGCACGCCGTCCTGGCGCTCCGGTGGCACCCCGCCAGCGGCGCGCTCCAGCAGCCGGGCGCCTTCTTCGCAAACCAGTTCGACGTCCTGGCCCAGCGGCAGCTTGATCCCGGCATCATGCCGCCAGGTCGCCAGCGGGTCGCCCCAGGCCTCGATCACGAAGGACCACAGCCCCTCGAGGTCGACGTGAACCGCTCCCAGCCAGCGGTCGGTTCCCGGCTCGGTTATCCGCAGCCGAGTGAACGGCCCGGTCCGGCCGTCGGGTGCGCGCGCCACCACATTGGCGGCGACGGCGTCGTGGCCCTCGCGGAACACGGTCGCTCGAACCGGGACTGTCTCTCCCGCGACCGCACGCGCGGGCAGCAGCCCGCACGTCACCACGGGCTGTACGTCGGTGATAGCCAGGCGCCCAATCATCGGCGCTGACCGTACCGGTAGGGCCTGGCGCGGGCGGCACCGGTTGTCGTCGCGCTTTCGGTAGGGCCCGGCGAAGCCGAGCCGCGAATGCGTCGAAGCGCCGGTCGCGGCCGTAAGGTCGGTGTCGTGAAAGCCCTCCGCCGGTTCACCGTGCGCGCCGCGCTGCCCGAAGCTCTCGCCCCCCTAGACCGGCTGGTGATGAACCTGCGCTGGTCCTGGCACCCCGACTCGCTCGACCTGTTCGAGTCGGTCGACCCGGAGACCTGGCGCAGGTGCGGCGGCGACCCGGTCCGGTTGCTCGGTGCCGTCTCCGCCGAGCGGATGGCTGCGCTGGCCAAGGACCGCCGGTTCCTGCGCCGGCTCTCCGATGCCGCCGAGGACCTCGACGACTACCTCACCAGCGCCCGCTGGTACCAGAGCCTGTCCGACGTACCGCGCTCCATTGCCTATTTCTCGCCCGAGTTCGGGATCACCGAGGTCCTGCCGCAGTACTCCGGCGGCTTGGGCATCCTCGCCGGGGACCACCTCAAGACGGCCAGCGACCTCGGCGTACCGATCATCGGCGTCGGCCTGCTCTACGGTAGTGGCTACTTCAAGCAGTCCCTGTCCGCCGACGGTTGGCAGCTGGAGCGCTACCCCCCCGTCGACCCGCACGGCCTGCCCGTCCAGCTGCTGCGCGCCGCGGACGGTCCGGCGGTGCGGGTGGAGGTCGGGATGCCGGGTGGCCGGGCGCTGCGGGCGCAGATCTGGCGGGCGCAGGTCGGTCGGGTCCCGCTGCTGCTGCTCGACAGCGACATCGAGGGCAACCAGCCGGCCGAGCGCACTGTCACCGACCGGCTGTACGGCGGCGGCAGCGACCACCGACTGCTGCAGGAGATGCTGCTGGGCATCGGCGGAGTCCGGGCGGTGCGGGCGTTCTGCGCCATCTCCGGGACGGCGGCGCCGGAGGTGTTCCATACCAACGAGGGGCATGCGGGCTTCCAAGGCGTGGAGCGGATCCGCGAGCTCACCGCCGCCGGCCTGACCTTCGACGAGGCCCGGGAAGTGGTCCGGGCCGGGACCGTGTTCACCACCCACACCCCGGTGCCGGCCGGTATCGACAGGTTCCCGCGCGAGTTGATCGCCTTGCACTTCGGTGGCGACAACGCCTCGCCGGGAGTCCCGGTGGACCGCGTGCTCGCGCTGGGGGCGGAGCCCATGGGCGGGGATCCGCTGGTGTTCAACATGGCCGTGATGGGGCTGCGGCTGGCACAGCGGGCCAACGGCGTCAGCAAGCTGCACGGTCAGGTGAGCCGGGAGATGTTCGCCGGCCTGTGGCCGGGCTTCGACGTCGGCGAAGTGCCGATCACCTCGGTCACCAACGGCGTGCACGCGCCGACCTGGGTGGCTCGGGAGGTCTTCGAGCTCGCTGAAGAGCAGATCGGCCCGGACCTGCTCTACAGCGGCAAGGGCTGGGAGCGGATCGACGAGCTGCCTGCCGGAGTGGTCTGGTCGACCCGGCGGGTGCTGCGCGCCCGGCTGGTCGAGGAGGTCCGCGGCCGGCTGCGCGAGTCCTGGATCCAGCGCGGCGCCAGCAACGCCGAGCTGGGCTGGATCCAGACGGTCTTTGACCCGGACGTGTTGACTATCGGCTTCGCCCGCCGAGTGCCGTCGTACAAGCGGCTGACGCTGATGCTAACCGACCGGGAGCGATTGCGGTCGCTGTTGCTGGACCCGGACCGGCCGATGCAGATGGTCATCGCCGGCAAGTCCCACCCCGCCGACGACGGCGGCAAGGCGCTGGTGCAGCAGATGGTGCGGTTTGCTGACGACCCGAAGGTGCGGCACCGGATCGTCTTCCTGCCGGACTACGGGATCGGGATGGCGCGCTACCTCTACGCTGGCTGCGACATCTGGCTGAACAACCCGCTGCGCCCGCTCGAGGCCTGTGGCACCTCCGGCATGAAGTCGGCGCTCAACGGCGGGCTCAACCTGTCCATCCGGGACGGGTGGTGGGACGAGATGTTCGACGGGGAGAACGGCTGGGCCATCCCGAGCGCCAACGGCGTGTCCGATCCCGACCGCCGCGACGCGCTGGAGGCGGCGGCCCTGTACGACCTGGTGGAGGGATCGGTCAAAGAACGCTTCTACGGCTCGCGGGACTCGGCGGGCGTACCTCGGCGCTGGGTGGAGATGGTGAAGCACACGCTGCGGTCGCTGGGGCCACAGGTGCTGGCCTCGCGGATGCTGTGCGACTACGTCGAGCAGCTGTACGCGCCGGCGGCGCAGTCGGCGCGGCGGATGGCGCAGTCGTCGTACGCTGGGGCTCGTGAGCTGGCGGCGTGGCGCGCGAGCGTCACCTCCGGGTGGAGCGGCGTGCGAGTGAGCCACGTCGAGTCGGTTGGCGTGGGCGACGCGCCGCAGCTGGGCACGCCGCTGACCCTGCGAGCGGTGGTGGAGCTCGGTGGTCTGTCCCCGGACGACGTCGAGGTGCAGGCGGCCTACGGGCGCGTCGACGAGGCGGACGTGCTGCACGAGCCGACCTTCGTCCAGATGCGGTTGCAGGACCAGGTCGACGGTCAGTACCGCTACGGGGGCGTCGTGCCGCTGGATCGCACCGGGGCCTTCGGCTACACCGTGCGCGCCTGGCCGCACCACCCGTTGCTGGCAGGTCCGGCCGAGCTCGGGCTGGTGGTCACGGCGTAGGTCGGCGGCCGGCTGAGCGGCTTCGGGACAGCGGCCGGCTCAGCGGTTCGCGCGCAGCACCAACAGGGAGTGCGCGGGCAACGGCAGCAGGCGGCCGGCGCGGTGGCGTACCACCGGGGCGCCCGGTCGGGTGGACTCGGCCGCGGTGTCGAGCACTACGTCGTACCGCTTCGCCCACGGCGGCCCCGGCAACCGGAACTCCTGCTCGGCGTTGCCGGCGTGCAGCAGGGTCAGGTAGGAGGCGTCGGTGACCCGCTCGCCCCGCGCCCCCCGGGACCGGATGCTCTCTCCGTCGACGTACATGCCGATGGTCAGCACCGGCTGCCACCAGTCCCGGTCGACCATCTCCGGCCCGGTCGGGGAGAACCAGGCGAGGTCCTTGAGCCCTTGGTCGTGCACCGGCCGACCGCGGAAGAACGAGTGCTGGCGCAGCACCGGCGAGTCGCGGCGCAACCGCAGCAGCTGGCGGACCAGGCCGAGCAGGGCAACCTCGTGCGGGCCGATGTCCCAGTCCACCCAGGAGACCTCGTTGTCCTGGCAGTAGGCGTTGTTGTTGCCGTGCTGGGTGCGCCCCATCTCATCGCCCGCCAGCAGCATCGGCACGCCGGTGGACAGCAGCAGGGTAGCCAGCAGGTTGCGCTGCAGCTGGCGACGGACGGCGTTGACGGCCGGGTCGTCGGTCGCACCCTCGACGCCGCAGTTCCAGGACCGGTTCTGGTTGTCCCCGTCCCGGTTGCCCTCGCCGTTGGCCTCGTTGTGCTTTCCCTCGTACGTCGTCAGGTCCCGCAGCGTGAAACCGTCGTGCGAGGTGATGAAGTTGATCGAGGCGAACGGCCGCCGACCGTCTTCCTGGTAGAGGTCGCTGGAGCCGGAGAGCCGGCAACCGAGTTCGCCGACCCCGGGCCGGACGCCGCGCGAGCTGCCCAGCCAGAAGTCGCGCACGCTGTCGCGGTACTTGCCGTTCCACTCCGTCCACAGCGGCGGGAAGTTGCCCACCTGGTAGCCACCGGCGCCGATGTCCCACGGCTCGGCGATCAGCTTGGCGGCGCTGACCACCGGGTCCTGCTGGATGACGTCGAAGAACGCCGACAGCTTGTCGACGTCGTAGAACTCCCGCGCCAGCGCCGAGGCCAAGTCGAAGCGGAAGCCGTCGACGTGCATGTCGGTCACCCAGTACCGCAGCGAGTCCATGATGAGCTGCAGCACGTAGGGGTTGCGGGCGTTGAGGGTGTTGCCGCAGCCGGTGTAGTCGACGTAGCGGCGCGGCTCGCGCTCGTCCAGCCGGTAGTAGGCCGCGTTGTCGATGCCGCGGAAGCTCAGCGTCGGCCCGCGCTCGTCGCCCTCGGCGGTGTGGTTGTAGACCACGTCGAGGATGACCTCGATGCCCGCCGCGTGCAGCGCACGCACCATCGCCTTGAACTCGCGCACCTGCTCGCCCCGGCTGCCGCTGGCGCTGTACGCCGCATGCGGGGCGAAGTACCCCAGCGAGTTGTAGCCCCAGTAGTTGCCCAGCCCTCGGCGGAGCAGGTGTGGCTCGGAGACGAAGTGGTGCACCGGCTGCAGCTCGACCGCGGTGATCCCCAGCCGGACCAGGTGGTCGATGGCGGCCGGGTGGCTCAGTCCGGCGTAGGTGCCGCGCAGCTGCGGCGGGATCTCCGGGTGTCGGGCGGTGAAGCCCTTGACGTGCAGCTCGTAGATGACGGTGTCGGACCACGGCGTACACGGCCGGCGGTTGTTCCCCCAGGGGAATGTGTCGAAGGTGACCACCGACTTCGGCACGTACGGCGCCGAGTCGCGGTGGTCCGACACCAAGTCGTCGCGGTTGCGGGCATCGCTGTCGTTAGCATGGCCGAAGATCGCGTCGTCGAGGACGAGCTCGCCGTCAAGGGCGCGGGCGTAGGGGTCGATCAGCAGTTTGTGCGGGTTGAACCGCGCTCCCCGGTGCGGGTCGAAGCTGCCGTACACCCGGAAGCCGTAGCGCTGGCGGGGTCCAACCTGCGGCAGGTAGCCGTGCCAGATGTGGTACGTCGACTCTTCGAGCGCGACCCTGGTCTCCTGGTCCTGCTCGTCGAACAGGCAAACCTCGACCGCCTCGGCACCTTCGGTGAACAGCGCGAAGTTCGTCCCCTCGCCGTCCCAGGTGGCGCCCAGCGGCTTGGGACTCCCGGGCCACGGCCGGACCAGAGGGCCGCCCAATGAGTCCAGCGGGACCGGAGGGCCGGCCGACGGACCCGGACGGCCGAGAAGGCCGGCCGGTGCGGAGACGCTGACAGGCTGCACCAGCGCAGGATATCGCCGCGGGAGGAATGCCCCGGTCACGTGGGCGGACCGCCGCAGGCGGCTGCGTCCGCGTGCGTCGGTACGCTTCGCCGACCGCCGATTGACCAGGGAGTGACCGTGGCCGAGTTCGTTCAGCTCGAGGTCGAGGACAGCATCGGGACCATCCGGCTGGACCGGCCGCCGATGAACGCCCTCAACGTCGCCGTACAGGAGGAGATCCGAGCCGCGGCGCTGGAGGCCACCGAGCGGGCCGATGTCCGGGCCGTCGTGCTCTACGGCGGACCCAAGGTGTTCGCCGCCGGCGCGGACATCAAGGAGATGGTCGAGATGTCGTACGCCGACATGGTGGACCGCTCTAGCGGGCTGCAGGGCTCGCTCACCGCGGTGACGCAGATCCCGAAGCCGGTGATCGCGGCCGTCACCGGCTACGCCCTGGGCGCCGGCTGCGAGCTCGTGCTCACCGCCGACCTGCGCATCTGCGGGGACAACGCCAAGCTCGGCCAGCCGGAGATCCTGCTCGGGGTCATCCCCGGCGCGGGGGGGACCCAGCGGCTGTCCCGGTTGGTTGGGCCGGCGAAGGCCAAGGAGCTGTGTTTCACCGGCCGGTTCGTCGACGCCCAGGAGGCGTTGCGGATCGGCCTGGTCGACCGGGTGGTCGCGCCGGACGATGTCTACTCGGCGGCGCGCGAGCTGGCCGCGCAGCTCGCCCGCGGCCCGGCGTACGCGCTGCGGGCCTGCAAGGAGGCGATCGACGCCGGGCTGGATGTGGACCTCGACACCGGGTTGGCGATTGAGCGGGCGCTGTTCACCGGCTTGTTCGCCACCGAGGACCGGATCACCGGGATGCGCAGCTTCATCGCGAACGGGCCGGGCAAGGCCGAGTTCGGCGGACGGTGAGGCGGCCGGAGGCCGCGGTGCCGGAGGCCACGGCGCCGGACCTCACTGCCGCTCGCCCGGAGGCGCCGCCCGCGGTGCCTGACCTCACTGCCGCGCGCTCCAACCCCAAGCTCGCCAACGTCCTCTATCACGACTGGGAGGCGGACAGCTACGACGCCAAGTGGTCGATCTCGTTCGACGAGCGCTGCCGCACCTATGCCCGGGACCGGTTCGAGCTGGCCGCCGGCGCCGCGGGTTGGCCCTACGGTCGAGCGCTGGAGCTCGGCTGCGGCACGGGGTTCTTCCTGCTCAACCTCAAGCAGGCCGGCGTACTCGACGAAGGCCACGTCACCGACATCAGCCCTGGCATGGTCGCCGCGGCCCAGCGCAATGCCAAGGAACTGGGCTTCTCGGTCGAGGGGCGAGTCGCGGACGCCGAGTCGATCCCGTACGACGACGACACGTTCGACCTGGTGGTCGGGCACGCGGTGCTGCACCACATCCCGGACGTGGAGTTGGCGCTGCGGGAGGTGCTGCGGGTGCTCAAGCCCGGCGGCCGGTTCGTCTTTGCCGGCGAGCCGACCCGGCACGGCGACGTGGTGGCGCGGCGACTGTCGCGGGCGACCTGGGAGGTGGCGACCCGGGCTACGAGGCTTCCCGGGTTGCGCGGATGGGGGCGTCCGGCCGACGAGCTGCGGGCTGCCAGCGAGGCTGGCGGGCTGGAGTGGATGGTCGACCTGCACACGTTCGACCCGGGCGGGTTGGCCCGGATGGCGCTGCGGGCCGGGGCGGTCGACGTGTCGGTGCGGACCGAGGAGCTGATGGCGGCGCTGTTCGGCTGGCCGGCCCGGACCTTCGAGTACGCCGTAAACCCCCAGCGCCTCGGTCCCCGCTGGTTCTGGTTCAGCTACCGGACTTGGCAGCGGCTGGCCTGGTTCGACGCGAAGGCGCTTTCACCCGTCGTACCGGCCGGATTGTTCTACAACGCCCTGCTGACCGGGCTGAAGCCGGCTGGGCCGGTCGAGCTGTAGTAGCCGCCTTCGCTGGCGAGCGCCGCGTCCCACTCCGCCCGTACGACGTACACGCCGGTCCGCACCCGTCGCCAGTCCCCGCGGCGCAGCCGCACCCGGATCGCGCCCGGCGTGTGGCCGGCGGCCAGGGCGTCGGCGCGCGTAAACGGCCCGGACCGCCCGCGGGCGTCGCCGAGCGACCCGGGCGACCCGACCCGCCCGCGGGCAGCGCCGGCCGCCGCCGCCTCGGCGGGGGTGGGTTCGGGCATGTGGCCAGGGTGCGGGACTTCGGCTGGCGCCGGGGCGTTGTCCACAGGGTCCGGCCGTGCAGTGCGGGACAGTCTCGAGGGTGAAGCGGGGAACTGCCGCCTCTTCACCCACGCCATTGCACCATTTCGGCCGAACTGGAGCCCGAAACGCGACAACGGCGTGGGTGAAGCTGGGGAGGTAGGTCAGGGCCGGGGGCTGGGGCGGTAGCGTCGTATCTCGTGAACCGAGGCCACCGTGACCCCCGGCAGGCGCGGTACCTGACCGTGGCCAGCCTGCGCTGGGTGGTCCAGAACAAGGCCTGGACGCCGTGGTACCTCCTCCGCTACTGGCGGTTCTTTGTCTTTCGCCGGCGCAACCCGCACATCGTGACCGAGGGGTTCGTGTTCCTGGGTCGCAACGTCGAGATCTACGCCCGGCCGGGCTACGGCCGGATGGTGATCGGCCGATGGGTGCACATCGGCAACGGCAACGCCATCCGGTGCCACGAGGGCAACCTGCGCATCGGTGACAAGTGCGTCTTCGGCAACGACAACACCGTCAACTGCTACCTCGACATCGAGTTCGGCGCGACCACGATCGTCGCCGACTGGGTCTACATCTGCGACTTCGACCACGTATTCGCCGACGTCACCCGACCGATCAAGGACCAGGGCATCGCCAAGTCGCCGGTGCGCATTGGGCGGGACGTCTGGGTCGGCACCAAGGCAAGCGTCCTTCGCGGTACGACGGTGGGCCAGGGCAGCGTCATCGCTGCGCATTGCGTGGTGAACGCCGACGTCCCGGCGTACAGCGTGGCCGGGGGCGTGCCGGTCCGGGTGCTACGCAACCGGCTGGCGGACTACCAGGCCGAGGCGGACAAGCGGGCGGCGCTGACCGACATCGCCCGCAAGACCGCGGCCGCGGCGGCCGTGGTGGTGTCGGACCGAGGGCACCCGGTGGTGGTGGCGCCCGAGCGAGGGCACCCGGTGGGGATGGCGCCCGAGCGAGGGCAACCGGTGGTGATGGCGCCGGAGCCGGCTCGGCGGGCGGAGCGGACTCAGCCGCCCGGGGTCAGCAGCGCGGCCAGCTCACGCTCGAACTCGTCCACGAGGGAGTCGGGATCGGACAGTATGCCGGCGTCCGAGACGATCCCGAAGAAAACCTGGCCGGCATAGCTGAAGATGCTCACGCCGACCCCGATGTCCCCGGAGGCCGGCACCCAGGGGATGACGCCGGCGACCGGCGTACCGGCCAGGTAGACCGTCTGCCGCGGGCCGGGGACGTTCGTGACGATTATCGTGCCTTTGGTGGCGAGGATGTCGACCAGGGCAGCCCCCACCTGAGTCGGGACTAGTCCGATCGTGTTTAGGATGCCGAAGAACACGGCGCTCTCTGGACTGTGCTTGAGCCCCTCCATCCGACTCCTGAGCTCGGCCAGCCGGTCGAGCCGGTCTGGCAGCCCGACCGGAAGGGCCAGGAACACCAGCCCGAAGCGGTTGCCCAGCTTGCGGGGCAGTGGAGCGCCGGGTCGGCGCAAATTGACCATGACTAATGCGCGGACCTCGTCGACCGGGCTGCCGCGGCGCTCCAGGTAGCTGCGCAGCGACCCGGTCAGTGCGGTCAGCAGGACGTCGTTGACCGTGCCGCCGGTGGCCCGACCGGCGGCCTTGACGTCGCTCAGCGCGATCGGCGTCGACCAGGCAACCCGCTTGGCCACCCCGGTGCTGCCGCGCAGCACACTGTCGCTGTCCGAAGGCAGCAGCAGCACCCTGGTCAGCGCGGACACATCGGCCCGACCGGCCCCAACCAGCTCGCGCAGCCGGTCCGGGTTGGCGAGCACCTCACGGCTCTCGTGCAGCATGGCCCCGGCCGCCCCGCGGGCGCCGGCAACCGCTCCGCCGACGAGGTTGGATGCAGCGGCGGCCGGGGCCGCGACCCGAGCCAGCAGCCCCCGGGACCGGACGGGCGAGGGCTCCCGGTGCACCCGCACGTCGGCGTCCGGGGCGTCGTCGGTGAGCGACAGCATCACCTCAGCCAGGGCGATGCCGTCGGCGATGCAGTGGTGGAAGCGCATCAGGATTGCGCTCCCGACGCCGTACCCGTCGATGAAGTAGGAGTGCCACAGCGGCTTGCCGGCATCGATCGGGGTGGCCATCAGGTCGGCGATCAGTTCCTGCAGCTCCTGCTGGCCGCCGGGCGACGGCAGGGCCAGATGGTGCAGGTGGTTACCGATGTCGAAGGTGTCGTCGTCCTCCCAGTGCGGCGCCCCGAACGGCCCGACCGCTACGCCGGTGTCGACCACCCGCTGGCGGAAGCGCGGGTGGCGCTCCACCACTCGCTCTTCCAAGATCTTGCGGACGAGCGTCCAGTCCGGCGGCTGCTCGAACCACATGACGGCGTTGACGACCATGAGGTTGTTCGGCCGGTCCATGTGCAGCCAGGCGGCGTCGGCTGGCGCCATCCGCTCCCGGTTCGCCATTGCGTCTCCCTCGCTTTCGGTATGTCGCTGTCGGACGTGGATGCGGCAGTCAGTCGGATCGCGGGGGCGATACCGCCGTACCGATCAAGCCGAGCGGCGGGCTTCCCAGCTCCATCAGGGCGGTGTGCAGGCGCAGGTCGGTGTAGTCCGCGCCCCAAAGTCGGCGAGCCTGCGTTCGCAGGTCACGGATGGCGAGTTTGCCCCAGGTGTAGCGGCCATAGGTGGGGTCGAAGGTGCCGCGCATGGCCTCGCTGCGCGCAGCCGGTCCAGCCAGGAACCCGTCGGTGCCGAACCGGGCGGCGGCGTCGTCGACCGTCATGGCGCCGGTGTGGATGCCGATGGCGCAGGCGAACCGGGTGACTCTGATCAACGCCTCCACCGCGACCCCGATGGCGAAGCGCGGGTCGTCGGCATGGAAGCCGTCCTCGACGAACAGCTCCTCGGCGTAGTGCGCCCAGCCTTCGATGAACGTCGCGCCGGCGAGGATGCGCCGGACCGGGGTCGGGGCGACCCGCAGCGAGCGGCAGTGGGTGAAGTGTCCCGGCGCCACCTCGTGCGCGGTGATCACCGGCAGCGTGGTGCGGCTGAAGACCGACAGCCACTCCTCCTGCTCCGCCGCCGGCCAGGACGGGTCGGGCGGGGTGACGTAGTAGTACGACGGCCCGTCCGGCTCCTCCGGTGCGGCCGGGGTGAGCATGGCCATCGCCCAGCGCCGGGATTCCGGCGACGGCTCCACCCGACACTCGCCGTCGGTGTGCGGCACCAAGTGGCGCGCGCGGGTGTAGGCGATCACCTCCGCGGTCAGTGCCCGGGCCTCGTCGAGGACGCCGTCCGGGCCGGGGTGGTCGGCCACCAGCTCGGCCACCAGCTCGGCCGGCGGCCGGCCGGGGGCCAGTCGGTCGCAGGCCTCCGTCAGCATGGCCCGCAGCCGGTCGCGCTCGGCGTCCGCCCGGCGAGCCAGGGCCCCGAGGTCGACCTCCAGCGCCTCCCCGCTGCCGAGCAGCCGGGCGAGCGCGTCCGCGCCCAGGGCGGCGTTCGGGTCGCCGTTTTCGGCGCACCGTCGCACGTGCGCGAGGAACCGGCCCTGCGCCGCCAGCGCCCGCGCCTCTACCTCGCTGCGGTCGGAGTCCAAGCCAGCCGCCAGGCCCCGGACGGCGTCGGTCAGTGCGGCCGCCACCGGCGCGCTCAGCCGGTCCAGTGCGGCCAGGGCGGCATCGACCGCCGCCGGCCACCGGGCCAGATGCCGGGTCCGGGCGGTGGCCCGCTCGGCTGCCGGCGCGTAGTCCTTGTCGTAGCTGGCCAGGTCCAGGTTTGCCAGGTGCGGTAGCACGTTGCGCCGGTGCAGCTCCAGCTCGCCGAGGCCGACCCGGTGCAGCTGCTCGAACGCCGCCAGGTGCGCCTCGTCGTGTGGATGCGCCAGCGGCGGGCCGTTACCGAGGGCGGCCAGGCCGCGGCGTACGCCGTCGGGGGAGAGGTCCTGCACCTGACCGTCGTAGTCGTGCAGGCCGGCGAACTCCCGAGCCTCGGGCACCATGAGGTCGCAGACCGCACGCAGCCGGGCATCCATGCTTCACGACGCTACGACACCGCGCCCGGCTGCGGATGCGAAGTCACGGCCGCCGGACTCACAGCCGACGCGCATCGAGGAAGCCGAACGGGCCGTCGGTGCGCCGGCAAGCCTCCGCCGCGGACCTGGCCGCGGCCTCGTCCCCGCACTCGATCAAGTCGGCGAGGGCGTGAAAGCGCGCGGTGTGCGTGGCCGCGCGGTGGCGGGCGTAGTCAGCTGCCGAGTCCCTGGTCACGCAGAATGCCCAGTCACTGGCCGTGACCAGCAGCGCCTCGCGAGCGAGCTGGTCCAGCTCCGGTCGGCGTGCCCGGCCGCGGTCGGCCGGCAGTGCCGCGTCCACCACCGCCAGCAGCCGCGCTTGCACCGCTGCAGCGGTCTCGACCAGGTCGGCCACCTGGTCGCCGGCCCAGACCCGCCAGTCCTTGCCGGACCCCCAGGACCCGGCCGGCAGGTCTACCCGACCGGCCACCGCCCCGCCGGCCACCGCCTGGGCGAGCGTACCGACCCGGACGCCGGCCGATGGCAGCTGGCGCAGCACGGCCTCCAGCCACCACGGCCCCTCGTACCACCAGTGCCCGAACAGCTCGGTGTCGTAGGCCACCACCACCACGCCTGGCCGGCCGCGCGCGGCGGCCACGTCGGCCAGTCGCCGGCGGACGACGTCCACGAAGTCGGCCGCATCGGCGGTCACGGCCGCGCGGGCGGCGGCAGCGTCGTACGGCCGTTTGTCGGCCGGCGCGGTCCGGCGGGAGGTGACCCGGGCCGGGCGGAAGCCGGAGGGGTGGTCGAAAGTGTGGAAGTCGCGGTACCAGCAGCCCCCGGGGTACCCGCTTCGTGGCGCCCAGGCCCGGTAGGTCACGTCCAGGTCGCGGCCGAAGGCGACCACGTCGCTGTCGCCCACCATCCAGGCGTCGGCCGTCGCCATGACGTCGCCGGCCCGGCCGGCGATCAGCGTCGGGCCGTCGACGAGGAAGCGCCGGACGTCGGCCGCGGCGTAGAGCCGCTCCAGCCCGGGCCGGTAGCCGCACTCCGGCGCCCAGATGCCCTCGGTCCGCCGGCCGAGGCGGATCGCGGTGTCGTCCCGGCCGACTTCGAGGGCGAACCGGGCCACCCGCGGGTCGAGCAGTGGCAGGAAGGGGTGCGTCGCCGGGCCGCCCAGCAGCTCCACCACGCCGGCATCGACCAACCGGCGCAGCACGGGCGAGCCGCCGTGCCGCCACCGGGACTCGAAGTCGGCGAGTGCGGCGGTCGCGGTGCGGAACTCCGCGCCCGCGAGTGCCCCCAGGTGCGCCTCCCGGCGGCCGGCCAGCTCCTCGGCCCGCAGCTGCCAACCGCCCAACCAGGCGTGCAGCTCGCGCAGGCAGTATGGGTCGTCCAGCATCGCCGCCAGCACTGGGGTCACGCCGAGGGTGAGCAGGTCGCGGCGGCCCTCGTCGGCGAGCCGCTCGAACATCGCGACCAGCGGGCGGTACGACGCGCTCCACGCCTGGTGCAGCCACTCCTCGCCGACCGGCCAGGCGCTGGCGTGCGCCACCCAGGGCAGGTGGGAGTGCAGCACGAAGCAGCAGGTCCCGACGGGTTCGCTGCCGGGGACGGCGCCGCCACCGGGTCCGCCGAGCTGGCTGCCGGTCACGGTCGGCGGACGGCGACAGCGACCAGGTCCAGACTGCCGTTCACGTCGTCCGGACCGACCAGGAAGTCCGCCGCCCGGACCTGCTCGACCTCGCGGCGCAGCTCTGAGCTCCACCGTGATGGTGGCGCGGCCAGCTGGGCGTCGACGATGCTGCCGTGGCGGCGCTCCCAGCGCGCCAGCCGACGGCCGTGCCGCAGCCCGAGCATTCGCGTGACGGCGAACCGCGGCGCCAGCACGGCCGCCAGCTCGGCGGCCGCGAGCTCACGGGTGTGGAACGGGTTGAGCGGGGTGTCCCGGCCGGGGGAGAACGTCAGCCGGTTCGGCGTCGTGATCAGTAGTGTTCCCGCCGGGCGCAGCACCCGAGCGCACTCGCGCAGGAAGCCGGCCTGGTTGTGCAGGTGCTCGATCACCTGCAGGTTCGCCACCACCTCGACCGAACCGGCGGCGACCGGCAGCCGCTGCAAGTCGGCGCGGACGACGTCGTGCGCGGGGTAGCGCGCGCGTACGTGCGCCACGCTGGCCGCGTCATAGTCCAACGCGAGGATGCGCTGTGCGGTTCGGGCGAGCAGGTCCGCGCCGTAGCCCTCGCCGCAGCCGGCCTCGACCAGCAGGCTGCCGCGGACGAAGGGCGCCAGCGCCAGGTACGCCGCTTCGTGCCGCCGGAACCAGTAGTTCTCCACCGGCAGCTCGGGCAGCGTGCGCTCCCCGGTCAGCGGCAGCGGGGCTGCGGGAGCGGTCGGCATCGGTCGTCACGCTACCCAAGCCGGGGTGCGCGTAGGGAGCCAGCCGGGGTGCGCGCCGGGAGCTAGCCGGGCACCCCACCCGCCGCCGCCGCCAGGTAGTCTGCGCCCGCATCGCCGTGCCCAGGTGCCGCCCCGCCGCAGTCGCGTGGGCGGGGTCTGGCACGCTGTGCCCCCGGCGCGGAGCACCGCGCCACCGTTGCCTCGCTTCTGGTGGAGACACCACCGGGCGTACGACGGTCGACAGCACTCGCCGCGGGAGGTCGGCGTCCCACCATGAACATCGTCGTACTGGTGAAGCAGGTGCCCGACACCTGGGCAGAGAAGAAGCTCGACCCGAGCGACAGCACCGTCGACCGAGCCAGCGTCGACGCGGTGATGAACGAGATGGACGAGTACGCCGTGGAGGAGGCGCTCAAGATCAAGGAAGCACACGGCGGCGAGGTCACCGTCCTGACCATGGGCCCGAACCGCGCGGTGGAGATGCTGCGCAAGGCGCTGTCGATGGGCGTCGACAAGGCCGTGCACCTGGTCGACGACGCGCTGGAGGGCTCCTGCGCGATCCAGTCGTCCTACGCCCTGGCGCAGGCGATCGGCACGCTGAGCTACGACTTGGTCCTGCTGAGCGCGGAGTCCAGCGACGCCCGGATGGGCGTGATGCCGGCGCTGCTGGCCGAGCGTCTCGGGGTGCCGCAGCTCTCGGACGCCCGCAAGGTCGATGTCGACGGCTCCAAGGTGGTCATCGAGCGGATGACCGACTACGGCCACGACAAGGTCGAGGCCAGCACGCCGTTGGTGCTCGGCGTAGTGGAGAAGATCAACGAGCCGCGCTACCCCTCGTTCAAGGGAATCATGGCGGCCAAGAAGAAGCCGCTGACGACGCTCACGGCGGCGGACGCCGGCATCGACACCGGTCGGGTGGGGCTCGCCACCGCCACCAGCTCAGTGGAGTCGTTCACCGCGGCCCCCCCACGGGCGGCCGGCCAGGTGGTCAAGGACGAGGGCGACGGCGGCGTCAAGCTTGCCGACTTCTTCGCCGCGCAGAAGCTCATCTGAGAGGGAACGACATACATGGCTGAGATCCTGGTCCTGGTCGAGCACGTCGACGGGACGCCCAAGAAAGTCACCTACGAGCTGCTGACCCTGGCCCGATCCCTCGGCGAGCCGAGCGCGGTTTTCCTCGGTGGCTCCGACAGCTACGCCAACGCCAAGGACGGGCTGGCCGAGTACGGCGCACAGAAGGTCTACGTCGCTGAGAGCGACGACCTCGAGGACTACGTGGTCGCCCCCAAGGCGGAGGTACTCGCCCAGCTGGTTGCGGAGAAGTCGCCGGCAGCCGTGCTGGCGGCCTCCTCCATCGACGGCAAGGAGATCGCCGGTCGGACCGCCGTCAAGACCGGGTCGGGGATCATCACCGACGCGGTGGCAGTTTCGGTCGACCTGGTGGCCACGCAGTCGATCTTCGGTGGCTCCACCATCGTGCAGTCGAAAGTGCAGGCCGGTACGCCGATCTTCACCGTCCGCCCCAACTCAACGGCTCCGGAGCCGTTGAGCGGTCCGGCCACCGCGGAGCAGGTGGCCGTGTCGGTCTCGGACGCGGCCAAGGGCGCCAAGGTGCTGGAGAAGGTCGTCGAGGAGAAGGGTGCTCGTCCGGACCTCGCGGAGGCCAAAGTGGTCGTCTCCGGTGGTCGTGGCCTTGGCGGTCCCGAAGGGTTCGCGCTGGTGGAGGGCCTGGCCGACACCCTGGGCGGTGCTGTTGGCGCCTCCCGGGCAGCTACCGACGCGGGCTGGTACCCGCACCAGAGCCAAGTGGGCCAGACCGGCAAGACCGTCTCCCCGCAGCTCTACGTTGCAGTGGGTATCTCCGGCGCCATCCAGCACCGGGCCGGCATGCAGACGTCCAAGACCATCGTCGCGGTCAACAAGGACCCAGAGGCGCCGATCTTCGAGCTGACCGACTACGGCGTTGTCGGCGACCTGTTCTCGGTCGTGCCGCAGCTCACCGAGGAGATTAAGAAGCGCACGTCGTAGCCAACTCCGGTGGCACGTCGGGCCGGCCCTCGCCGCGGCGAGGGCCGGCTAGGGCCGTTCCTGGGCCGTTCCTTGGCTGGTGCCTCGTTCCGGCGTGGCGGTGGGGTCGCCCGCGAGCGGTTAGGCTCCCAGACGATGGTGTACCTCGACCACGCCGCGTCGACGCCGATGCTGCCCGAGGCCGTAGCGGCCATGGCGGAGCTGCTCGGCCAGGTCGGCAACGCCTCGTCTCTGCACGCGGCTGGCCGCCGCGCCCGCCGGATCGTGGAGGAGTCCCGCGAGCGGCTGGCCCAGGCGGTCGGCGCCCGACCGTCCGAAGTGATCTTCACCGGCGGCGGGACCGAAGCCGACAACCTGGCCGTCAAGGGCCTGTTCTGGTCGCGGCGGGCCGCCGACACGCGCCGCCGGCGCGTCGTCGTCAGCGCCGTCGAGCACCACGCCGTCCTGGACTCGGCCGAGTGGCTGTGGGCGCACGAGGGCGCCGAGGTCTCCTGGCTGCCGGTCGACCCGGTGGGCCGAGCCCAGCCCGACACGCTGGCCGCCGAGCTTGACCGGTACGGCGACGAGGTTGCGCTGGTCTCGGTGATGTGGGCCAACAACGAGGTGGGCACCGTCCAGCCGGTGGCCGCGCTGGCCGAGGTGGCGCACGCGCACGGCGTACCGCTGCACACCGACGCGGTGCAGGCAGTCGGCGCCCTGCCGGTCGACTTCGCCGCCAGCGGGGTCGACGCGCTGACCATGACCGGGCACAAGCTGGGCGGCCCGCTCGGGGCCGGTGCCCTGCTGCTGAGCCGCACGGTCGAGCTCACCCCGCTGCTGCACGGCGGCGGCCAGGAACGCGACGTCCGGTCCGGCACCGTGGACGCGCCGGCGATCGCCGCCCTGGCGGTCGCCACCGACCTCGCGGTCACCGGCCAGCCGGAGCGCGCGGCCCGGCTCGCCAGCCTGCGTGACGACCTGGTACGCCGGGTCTGCCGGGTGGTGCCGGACGCGGTGCTCAACGGGGACTATGACCCCCATAACACCAGTGACTTCTCGCCGTCCGCCCGCCTGCCCGGCAACGCACACTTCTCCTTCCCCGGCTGCGAAGGGGACGCCCTGCTGCTGCTGCTCGACGCTCGCGGGATCGAGTGCTCCACCGGGTCGGCCTGCTCGGCCGGGGTGGCGCGGCCCAGCCACGTGCTGCTCGCCATGGGCGCTGCGAACGACCGGGCTCGGTCCTCGCTGCGGTTCTCCCTTGGCCACAACTCCACTGCGACCGACGTCGACGCGCTGGTCGAGGCCATCGGCCCCGTGGTCGAGCGCGCCCGTCGGGTCGGTACGACAACGCCAGCCGCCACCGTGGGGACCGCGTGAGCCGGTCCAGACAGCCGTGAGGGTCCTGGCCGCCATGTCCGGCGGCGTGGACTCCGCCGTGGCCGCGGCGCGCGCGGTCGAGGCCGGGCACGACGTCACCGGCGTACACCTGGCCTTGGCCAGTGCGCCGGCGTCGCTGCGCACCGGCGCCCGCGGCTGCTGCACGCTCGAGGACGCCCGGGACGCCCGGCGCGCCGCCGACGTGATCGGCATCCCGTTCTACGTCTGGGACCTGGCCGAGCGGTTCCGGGTCGACGTGGTGGAGGAGTTCGTCGCCGAGTACGCCGCTGGGCGCACGCCCAACCCGTGTTTGCGTTGCAACGAGAAGATCAAGTTCGCCGTTGTGCTCGACCGGGGGTTGGCGCTGGGCTTCGACGCGTTGTGCACTGGTCACCACGCCCGGCTGGTGGACGCCCCAGACGGGACTCGCAGCCTGCGGCGCAGCGTGGATGCCGCCAAGGACCAGTCCTACGTGCTCGGAGTTCTGACCGCGGACCAGCTGGCCGCCGCGATGTTCCCGCTGGGGGACAGCACCAAGGAGCAGGTCCGGGCCGAGGCCACCGCCCGGGGACTGGCGGTCGCCGACAAGCCGGACAGCTACGACGTCTGCTTCATCGCCGACGGCGACACCGGCAGGTTCCTGCGCGACCGGCTGGGGTCGGCACCCGGTCCCGTCGTGGACGCCGCCACCGGCGACGTGCTCGGCGCCCACGACGGCGCCTACGCGTACACCGTCGGCCAGCGCCGTGGGCTCGGGTTGAGCCGGCCGGCCGCGGACGGCCGGCCGCGGTTCGTGCTCGGCATCTCCCCGGTGAGCCGGACGGTCACAGTGGGGTCTGCGGCGGAGCTGGCCGTCAGTGAGCTGGTCGGGGTGCGGCCGCGGTGGGGCGGCTCGGTGCCGGCCGGTCCGCTGCGCTGCGCCGCCCAGGTCCGCGCCCATGGCTCGGTCACCGGCTGTGTGGCCGAGCTGGTCGGCGACCGGCTGCAGGTGCGGCTCGAGGTGCCGGTCCGGGGGGTCGCGCCAGGGCAGACCGTGGTGCTCTACGACGGCGACCGGGTGGTCGGCTCGGCGACGATCGAGTTCACCGTGCACCACCCCGTTCCGGCGTGACGGCCACCTCGCCGGCTGAACCACCCTCGCCGGCTGAACCACCCTCGCCGGCTAGACCATCATGGTCGCGCGGTGCCGCCACCGGAGTCGGGTCCATGCCCGGCACGGATCCGCTGGAGGCGGCCCGGCTGGTGGTCGGCGAGCTGCCCGAGCTGCCCCACCTGCCCGAGCTGCCTGAGCGCGGGACCGCCGCCGGCCGGATCGCCCGGGGCGCGATGTTGCTGGCCGACCTGCACGTGGACTGGCAGCCGGCGGGTTGGCGGCTGGTGCCGCGCCCGGGCACCGAGGAGCGGCGGGCGCGCGACCTGCTGGCCCGTGACCTGGACGCGTTCCAAGAGGTTGCCGGGGACGTCACCGGGCCGGTGAAGGTACAGACGGCTGGCCCCTGGACGCTTGCCGCCGGGCTGGAGTTGCCGCGCGGGGACAAAGTGCTGCGCGACCCCGGCGCCGTCCGCGACCTCGGCGTTGCACTGGCGGAGGGGCTCGTGGCGCACGTCCGCGACCTACGTCGCCGGCTGGCGGCGACCACGCTGCTCGTGCAACTCGACGAGCCCGCGCTGCCGCGGGTGCTCGCCGGCCGGCTGCCCACTGCGAGCGGGTTCGGCGCCCTGCCCGCACCGGACGAGGCAGCGGCGGTTGCCCGACTGCGAGACGTCACCGACGCGGTCACGAGCGCCGGCGGCGTACCGGTCTTCAGCTGCATCGGCGACCGTCCCCCGATCGACGTACTGGCCGCTGGCGGCGCCCGCGCGCTCGCCGTGGACGCCACCGCGCTGACGGAAGCGGACGACGACGCCATCGGCAGGTGGGTCGAGGGCGGCGGGTGGCTGCTGCTGGGCCTGGTGCCGCCGGTCGCTGCCGATCCGCCCGCGTCCCCGGCCACCCTGGCCGAGCCGGCGCGCGCCCGGTGGCGGCGGCTCGGCTTCGACCCGCGCCAGCTCGCGGACGTCGCGGTCGCGACCCCCACCACCGGGTTGGCTGGCGTCTCCCCGGCGCAGGCGCGGGTCGCGATGACCGCCGCGCGCGAGGTCGGCCGGGTGCTGGCCGAGGCCCCGGAGGGCGGGCGATGACGCAGCCGACGTCCAACCCGACGGTGGCTGAGGTCGACGGCGTACCGGTCACGGCGCGCGAGCGGCATGCCGAGCTGGCCCAGACCATCGACGAGCACGCCTACCGCTACTACGTCCTGGACCAGCCGACGGCCAGCGATGCCGAGTACGACGAGCTGATGCGCGAGCTGCAGACGCTCGAGGAGCGATACCCCGGCCTGCGCACGCCCGACTCGCCGACCCAGCGGGTGGCCGGTAGCTACTCGACGCTGTTCGCGCCGGTCGAGCACCTGGAGCGGCTGTTCGGTCTGGACAACGTCTTCACCATCGAGGAGCTCGAGGCCTGGGCCGGCCGGGCGATCCGCGCCGCCGGCGATGGCGCGGCGCTGCACTGGCTGTGCGAGCTCAAGATTGACGGCCTGGCCGTGGACCTGGTCTACGAGAACGGCCGGTTGGTGACCGCGGCCACCCGCGGCGACGGCCGGACCGGCGAGGACATCACCGGCAACGTGCGCACGCTGGCCGACGTACCGCTGCGGCTGGCCGGGTCCGCGATGCCGGAGCTGCTCGAGGTCCGCGGCGAGGTCTTCTTCCCCAAGGCCGCGTTCACCGACCTTAACGCGGAGCTGGTCGCCGCCGGCAAGGCGCCGTTTGCCAACCCGCGCAACGCCGCCGCCGGGTCGCTGCGGCAGAAGGACCCGCGGATCACCGCCAGCCGGCCGCTGCGGATGCTGTTGCACGGGGTCGGGGCCCGCTCCGGCTTCGACCCGCCCACCCAGTCGTCGGCGTACGCCGCGCTGCGCGAGCTCGGGCTGCCGGCACCGACCAGCCAGCAGGTGTACGCCGAGCTGCTCGACGTACACCGCTATGTCCGGCATTGGGGGGAGCACAAGCACGACGCTGAGCACGAGATCGACGGCGTCGTGGTCAAGGTCGACCAGATCGCGCTGCAGCGCCGGCTCGGCGCGACGTCGAAGGCACCGCGGTGGGCGGTCGCCTACAAGTACCCGCCGGAGGAGGTGACCACCAAGCTGCTCGACATCCGGGTCAACGTGGGCCGCACCGGCCGTGTAACCCCGTTCGGCTTCATGCAGCCGGTGCGGGTGTCCGGGTCCACGGTCGGCGTGGCCACGCTGCACAACCAGGACGAGGTACGCCGCAAAGGCGTGCTGGTCGGCGACACGGTGGTGCTGCGCAAGGCCGGCGACGTCATCCCGGAGATCGTTGGTCCGGTGGCCGCGCTGCGCGACGGCTCGGAGCGCGCGTTCGTCATGCCGACGCACTGCCCCGAGTGCGGCACCGAGCTGGTCCGCCCAGAGGGCGAGGTCGACGTCCGCTGCCCGAACGCGGTCTCCTGTCCCGCCCAGCTGCGTGAGTCGATCTTCCACTTCGCTGGCCGGGGGGCGCTGGACATCGACGGCCTGGGCTACGAGACCGGCATCGCCCTGATCGCGGCCGGCCGGGTCCGCGACATTGGCGACATCTTCCACCTGACCACCGCCGCCTTCGCCGGACTGGAGGGCTTCGGGGCGAAGAAGACCGAGAAGGTGCTCGCCGGCATCGAGGCGGCCCGGCACCGGCCGTTGTGGCGGCTGCTGGTCGGACTGTCGATCAGGCACGTCGGGCCGACGGCCGCCCAGGCGCTGGCCCGCGAGCTGCGGTCGCTGGACGCCATCGCGGCGGCCTCCGCGGCCGAGCTGGCTGTGGTGGAGGGGGTCGGACCCACGATCGCTGATGCGGTGGTGGACTGGTTCGCCGACCCGCGACACCGGGACATCATCGAGCGGATCCGCGCCGGTGGCGCCACGCTGGCCCATGCCGGCGACGGTGCCGGTCCGCGCCCGCTGGAAGGTGTGACTGTTGTCATCACCGGGACACTGTCGGCGTACAGCCGCGACGGTGCGATCGAGGCGGTGCAGGCCCGCGGCGGCAAGGTCTCGAACTCGGTGAGCAAGAAGACCGCGTTCTGCGTGGTGGGGGACAACCCGGCGTCGAAGTACGACAAGGCGGTGGCTCTCGGCGTAGCGGTGCTGGCCGAGGCGGGCTTTGCGGTGCTGCTGGTCGACGGCGCGGACGCGGCTCGGGCGCTGGCGGCTGTCCCGGATGCGGTCGCTGAGCCGACCTGAGTTACACCGTGGCGGGCGGCCGGTCGTCGGTCCGGGCGGTGACCGTGGCAGTGATCCCGGCGAGGTGGGCCAGCCGGAGCACCTCGGACGCCCGAAACTGCGGCCCACCCGGTCGGCCGACCAGGATCACTCGAAACGGCGAGCCGAGGGGTGCGGCGGCCAGCTCCATCCCGACGTCGACCCACCGCGGCGGTACCCACTCCTCCTGCCAGTCCAGGCGCCGGGCGGCCGGCAGCGGTAGCCAGGGCAGATCGGTCGGCGCCCGCTCCGGCGCGCCGGCGCTGCCGTGCAGCGCCCGGATGCCGTCGCCGCCGAGTTCGAGCGTCAGCGCCCAGCCGGCGCGGAAGACGCCGGGCGCGTTCTCGGTGAGCAGCGCGAGCCCGAGAGTCGGTGTGGCCGCCAGTTTGTCGACGAGCTCGAGGTCGTGATGGAGGTCGGCGTTACCGGCGTACGGTCGCACCGACTCCACCACCACGCCGGGGACCGACTGTGCGGCGGTGACCAACGTGTCGGGAAGGCCGCCGGACGGCAGGGCGACCAGCAAGTCGTCGACGGCCCCCCGCGGCCCGCGCTCGACCACGTCCAGGCTGATGATGTCGCCGCCCACCTGCCCGATCGCGGTCGCCGCCGCGCCGAGGGACCCCGGGTGGTCGGGCAGTACGACGCGCAGCAGGTAGGACACGTGCCCTCCTTGACGACTGCCGGCGATCGTGGGTGCTCATCATGCCTGGGGCGTTTTGCCGCCGAGTTACGCGCGGGTTCCGGGCGAGGGCGTGTTCAGCCGGTCGTCGCCTGCAGGTCCGTCAACGGCAGTCGGGGAAGACACCGGCCTGCGGACAGCTCGGGCGCGTCCGCGAAGATCGCACAACGCGACTGCTTCGTGCAATACCGAGCACCTCGAGCACCGCGTGGCTGTCGCAGAGCAACCCGTCCCACAAGGCTCCTCGGCGCCTCGAATCGCGCCGTACGACGGGAACCGTCCGGTTGGCTCCTGATGGGCGAGCAATGGGCGAGCATGACGTCGAGCAGCCGCTCGATCTCGTCAGAGTCCCCAGCGCGGCTCCCATGTCGGCGAGCGCGTTAAGCAGGTTCGGCGCGAAGGACGGGCTGCTGTGCCCGGACAACCGGTCGCCCGAGGTCCGGCTCAGCCAGATGCAGCGTATGATGCGGTGATGCGCACGACCATTGACCTGCCGGAAGACGTGCACCAGGCAGCCGTGCTGGTAGCCCGCGACCGGCATCAAACGCTGAGCCGTGCGGTGTCGGATCTGCTGCGCAGTGCGCTCGCCGGCCAAGGCGGCAGCACCGCTATAGAGATCGACGACGAGACGGGGCTGCCGCTGGTGCGACTTCACCGCCGAATCACAGCTGAGGACGTGGCAAGCGCGCAGGACGATGGCTGATTCGCCATGACTCCGTCCGTGTTGCTGGACGGCAACGTGCTGGTGGCTCTCGTGATCCCGGACCACGTCCACCATGCGCGAGCTCGCACGTGGTTCCCTGCGGTGGCTCGCTTCGCGACCTGTCCGACGGTGCAGGGCACTCTACTGCGCTTGTTGCTGCGTCAGGGCACGAATAGGTCCCTTGCCCGAGAGGCTCTGGCCGCCGTTGTTGCCAATCCCCGGCACGAGCAGTGGCTGGACGACCTTACGTATCTCGAGGTCGACTTATCGGCAGTGCTCGGACAGCGGCAAGTGACGGACGCCTACCTGGCGCAGCTGGCGAGGGCTCGTGGTGGCCGGGTGGCGACGCTGGACCGAGGCTTCGCCGTTGCCGCCGCTGATGTTACCGACCTGTTGCCGTAGTGACCTGACCGACCGGAGCCTGCTGCCCCACGACTCAGGTCCGTCCCTGGCTCCGTCCCTGGCGTTGTGCGTCGGCCCCGGCCTGTCGTGGGGTCGCCGTAGACTCGGCGACGCCTTTCCACCCGCAAGCCCACCCCAAGTACGCCGGAGCGCTGTTCACCATGCCTGACGCCGCCGGCTCGCCGGGCGCCATCACCCGCGGTGAGGTCGCCCACCTGGCCAGGCTGGCCCGGATCGCGATGGCCGACGACGAGCTTGATCACCTGGCCGGTCAGCTGGACGTGATTTTGGCCGCCGTCGCCCGGGTCGGCGAGGTGGCCGCCGCCGACATCCCGCCGACCTCGCACTCGGTCCCAATGACCAACGTGTTCCGTCCGGACGAGGTTCGCCCGTCGCTGACCCCCGCCGAGGCACTCGCCGGCGCCCCGGCGGCCGAGGACGACCGCTTCCGCGTGCCCCGGATCCTGGACGAGGAACTGTGACCACCGCTACCGCGGGCCTCACTCGGCTGACCGCTTCCGAACTGGCCGCGGCGCTGGCGGCCGGCGAGGTCTCTGCCGCCGAGGCCACCACGGCCCACCTGGACCGGATCGCCACGATCGACGACCGGGTCGGGGCCTTCCTGCACGTCGACGCCGACGGGGCGCTGGCCGGCGCCCGCGACGTCGACGACCGGCGGGCGCGGGGCGAGGCGCTGGGACCGCTGGCCGGCGTACCGCTGGCCTGCAAGGACGTGCTGACCCAGCGCGGCGTCCCGACCACCGCCGGGTCCAAGATCCTCGAAGGCTGGCGGCCGCCGTACGACGCGACCATCGTGGCCCGACTCCGCGCCGGCGGCGTCGTCATTCTGGGCAAGACCAACATGGACGAGTTCGCGATGGGCTCGTCGACCGAGAACTCCGCCTACCACCCGACCCACAACCCCTGGGACCTGGACCGAGTCCCGGGCGGCTCCTCCGGCGGCTCGGCAGCCGCGGTTGCTGCCTTCGAGGCGCCACTGGCGGTCGGGACCGACACGGGGGGCTCGATCCGCCAGCCAGCCGCGCTCTGTGGCCTGGTCGGGGTCAAGCCGACGTACGGCGGGGTGAGTCGCTACGGGCTGATTGCCTTTTCTTCCAGCCTGGACCAGGCCGGACCGTTTGCCCGCACGGTGGAGGACGCGGCCCTGCTGCACGCCGTGATCGCCGGCCACGACCCGCTGGACTCGACGTCGATCGACGCGCCGGTGCCGCCAGTGGTCGCGGCCGCGCGCCGGCACGACGTGGCCGGGATGCGGGTCGGCGTGGTTCGCGAGTTGGCCGGCGAGGGCTACCAGTCCGGCGTCGAGCAGCGGTTCCGCGAGGCCGTGGACCTGCTCGGCCGCCTGGGCGCCACCGTGGTCGAGGTCTCCTGCCCGCACTTCGGCTACGCGCTGCCGGCGTACTACCTGATCGCCCCCAGTGAGTGCTCGTCTAACCTGGCCCGGTTCGACGCCATGCGCTACGGCCTGCGGGTCGGCGACGACGGGGTTGCCGGGGTCGAGGAGGTGATGTCGGCCACCCGGGCGGCCGGCTTCGGCGCGGAGGTCAAGCGGCGCATCATCCTGGGCACCTACGCGCTGTCCAGCGGGTACTACGACGCCTACTACGGGCAGGCGCAGAAGGTCCGCACGCTGATCAGCCGGGACTTCGCCGCGGCGTACGAGCAGGTCGACGTCCTGGTCTCCCCGACCACGCCCACCACCGCCTTCCGACTCGGCGAGCGGGTCGATGACCCCCTGGCCATGTACCTCGCCGACTTAGCCACCATCCCGGCCAACCTCGACGGTGGCGCCGCCATGTCGCTGCCCTGCGGGGTGTCCCCGGCCGACGGACTGCCGGTCGGGCTGCAGATCATGGCGCCGGCGCTGGCCGATGACCGGCTCTATCGGGTCGGTGGCGCGCTGGAGGCGGCGTACGTCGAGCAGTGGGGCGGCCCGCTGGCGACCAAGGGGCCACCGCTTTGACCGCCGTACCGACCGCAGCAGCCACCGTGACGTTCGCCGACGCCATGGCCCGCTACGCACCGGTGCTCGGCCTGGAGACCCACGTCGAGCTGGGAACCGCGTCGAAGATGTTCTGCGGCTGCTCGACGAAGTTCGGCGCGCCGCCGAACACCCATGTGTGCCCGACCTGCTTAGGGCTGCCGGGGTCGCTGCCGGTCACCAACGAAACCGCGATCCGGTTCACCGTCATGATCGGATTGGCGCTGCAGTGCGAGATTGCGCCGTGGTGCCGGTTCGCGCGCAAGAACTACTTCTACCCGGACATGCCCAAGGACTTTCAGATCAGCCAGTACGACGAGCCGCTGTGCACCGACGGCCACCTCGACGTCGTGGTAGCCGGCGAAGCCTTCCGGGTGGAGATCGAGCGGGTGCACCTGGAGGAGGACACCGGCAAGACGCTGCACGTCGGCGGGGCCACCGGGCGCATCCACGGCGCCACCCATTCCCTGGTCGACTACAACCGGGCCGGCATCCCGCTGGTCGAGATCGTCACCAAGCCGGTCGCCGGCACCGGCGCCGCCGCGCCCGAGGCGGCCCGGGCCTACGTCACCGAGCTGCGCGAGCTGCTGCGCACGCTGGGCGTCTCCGACGTCCGGATGGAGCAGGGGTCGCTGCGCTGCGACGTCAACACCTCGCTGATGCCGGTCGGCGCGACGGCGTACGGGACTCGGACCGAGACCAAGAACGTGAACTCGCTGCGCTCGGTGGAGCGGGCCGTTCGCTCCGAGATTGAGCGTCAGGCAGGTCTGCTCGACGCCGGTCGCCGGATCGTCCAGGAGACTCGGCACTGGCACGAGGACTCCGGTACGACGAGTGCCGGGCGCAGCAAGGAGCAGGCCGAGGACTACCGGTACTTCCCCGAGCCGGATCTGGTACCGCTGGCGCCGACACGCGAATGGGTGGAGCAGTTGCGCGCGGGTTTGCCCGAGCTTCCGGCCGCCCGTCGTCGCCGGCTGGGCGACGAGCTCGGGGCCTCCGCCGCCGAGCTCGCGGCCATGGGCAACGCCGGCGTGCTTGACCTGGTGGCCGACACCGCCGCCGCCGGCGCCCCGGCGGCGGAGGCGCGCAACTTCTGGCTCGGCTACCTGCTGCAGAAGGCCAACGAGGCGGGCCTCGACGATCCGGCCGAGCTCGCGATCACGCCGGCGCAGGTGGCGCGCGTGATCGTCTTGGTGGCGGCCGGGATTCTGACAGCTACGCTGGCCCGCCAGGTGATCGACGGGGTGCTGGCGGGGGAAGGCGATCCGGACGACGTGGTCGCAACCCGCGGGTTGCAGGCGGTCAGCGACACCGACGAGCTCGGCGCCGTCGTGGATGCCGCCATCGACGGTCAGCCGGCCGTTGCCGCCAAGGTGCGCGCGGGCAAAGTGGCGGCAGCGGGGGCACTCGTCGGTGCGGTGATGAAGGCGACGAACGGGCAAGCCAACGCGGCCGTCGTCCGGCAGCTGATCCTCGAGCGCCTTGACGGCGGGGGGTAGCGCCGGAGGGCGTTTCGGAGCCGGTGCCCGGGGCTGGTCCACCGATGCCCGTACCGTGAAGGGGTGGTCGCCGCTACCAGCAGGCCCTTGCGGGCCGCCGCGTCCCGGCCGCGACCGCTGAGCCCTCGTGGCCTGGTGCTGCTGTTCCGGAGCGTCGTGGTCAAGGCGTGGTCGGACCGGGTGCTGGGGCTGGCCGCCGAGGCCGGCTTCTGGGCGCTGGTGTCCCTGGCGCCGTTGATGTTGGGAGTGCTGGGCACAGTCGGGTACGTCGCCGGGCTCTACGACCCCGCGGCCATCGAGGCGGTGCAGACCAGCATCCTGCGCGGGTCCGCCCGGCTGCTCACGCCGTCCGCGGTCAGCAACATCGTTCGGCCCACGGTTGCCCAGGTGCTACATGGCGGTCGAGCTGATGTCGTCTCCGTCGGCTTCCTGATCTCGCTGTGGACGGGCTCCACCGCGATGGCCACCTACGTCAACACCATCACGATCGCTTACGACCTGCGGGATCGCCGTTCGGCGGTGCGCAGCCGGTTGCTCGCTTTCGGGCTCTATCTGGCCGCGGTGCTGGTCGGCGTCGTGCTGCTGCCCGCGCTCGTGCTCGGCCCCAGCGCCCTGAGCCGGATCACTCCGGTCGCCGTCCGGGCGCATGTGGTCACGGTGATGCACGCGGCGTACTGGCCGTTCGTCGTCCTGGTGTCCGTGGCGTTGATTGCGACGCTGTACCACCTCAGCGTGCCGGTGCGTACCCCGTGGCACCGGGACATCCCCGGCGCCATGCTGGCGATGGGGCTCTGGCTGGCTGGCAGCGTCGGCCTGCGCTGGTACTTCGAACTGGCGCTGCGGCACAACTCGACGTACGCCGCGGTGGCGGCTCCGATGGCCGTGCTGCTGTGGCTCTACGTGACCGCGCTCGCCGTTCTGCTCGGCGCCGAGCTGAACGCCCAGATCGACAGGCTCTGGCCGGTCCAGGCCACCGACTCGGCTCGGGCCCAGTCCGCCCAGCGGTCGGTGCACCGTCCGGCAGCGTAGTTCGATGGGCCGGCCGGCCCTCGGCGGATGTCGTCGGTCGGGCGCCCTAAGGTCCGCGTATGCATCCGACCGAACCTGCTGCCCCGCCGCCGTTGCTGACCGACCTCGGGCTAGAGGGGGGAGGCGTCAAGGGGGTGGGCCATGTCGGCGCGGTCATGCGGCTGGTCGAGGCGGGCTACTCCTTCCCGCGAGTCGCCGGTACGTCGGCGGGTGCCATCGTCGAGACGCGGACCTGGGATTTCCCGGCCTGGGTGCACGCTTGCCGCCCGGGTGCGGCATGACCGGCCGCGGCCCGGTGCGGGCGCTGCTGCCGCACCGCGACGCCGTCGAGCGGCTCGGTGGGGCGCCCGACGGGGTGGTCATCGACACCTTCTCCGGCCGCGGCGAGCTGCCGGCGGGCGCGGCGGAGGTCGAGTTCTGGGTGCCGGCCATCCACGCTGGGGGGGAGGCGCTCGACGTCCTCGATCGACTGCCGGCGCTGCGGGTGGTGCAGACCCTCACCGCTGGCGTGGAGGCGCTGGTGGACCGCATCCCGGCCGGCGTCACGCTCTGCGATGCGCGCGGCGTGCACGACTCCTCGACCGCCGAGTGGGTGCTGGCGGTGCTGCTGGCGCACTACCGCGAGCTGCCGCGCTTCGTGCTGGCGCAGCATGCGGGTCGCTGGGACGCCGGCGCCACCGACGAGCTCGCCGACAAGACGGTCCTGATCGTCGGCTACGGGTCCATCGGCGCCGCGATCGAGGCCCGGCTGCAGCCCTTCGGAGTCGAGCTGCTCCGGGTGGCCCGCCGGTCGCGGCCTGAGGCGGGCGTCGCCGACGTGGCAGCCCTGCCGGAGCTGCTGCCACGGGCGAATGCGGTGGTGCTCATCCTGCCGTTGACGGCGGCGACCCGCGGGCTGGTCGACGCCGACTTCCTGGCCCGGATGCGCACGGGGGCGTTGCTGGTCAACGCTGGCCGAGGCCCCAGCGTTGTGACCGATGCACTGCTGGCCGAGCTCACCAGCGGTCGACTGCGCGCCGCCCTCGACGTGACCGACCCGGAGCCGTTGCCGGTCGGCCACCCGCTGTGGTCGGCACCCGGCCTGCTGCTCACGCCGCACGTCGCCGGCGCGGTGGGGGGCGTGCTGCCGCGGGGGTACCGGCTGGTGCGAGCCCAGCTGGAGCGCTACGTCGCCAGCGAGCCGCTGGCGAACGTCGTCACGGAGGGGTACTGAGGCCATGCCCGCCGGGCGCCCATTTCCCCCCCGCCGATGCTCCGCTACGGCGGCAGCCGTCGCCGGGTTGCGCAGCCGTAGCATGCGCACGATCCCCGGTCCCGTCGGCAGCGAGGTGCCCATGACCGAGAGCCACGATCGCAAGTTGCGCAGCCGCGACGTGACGGATGGCTACGAGCGAGCCCCGGCCCGAGCGATGCTGCGCGCGGTCGGCATGACCGACGCTGACTGGGACAAGGCGCAGGTCGGCGTGGCCAGTTCCTGGAACGAGGTCACCCCATGCAACCTGCCGCTGGGCCGGCTGGCTCAGCACGCCAAGGACGGCGTCCGTACCGCTGGTGCCTTCCCGCTGGAGTTCACCACCATTGCCGTCTCCGACGGCATCGCTATGGGGCACGAGGGGATGCACGCCTCGCTGGTCTCCCGCGAGGTTATCGCCGACTCGGTCGAAACTGTCATGCACGCCGAGCGGATGGACGCCATGGTCCTGCTCGCCGGGTGCGACAAGTCGCTGCCGGGCATGCTGATGGCGGCCGCGCGGCTCGACCTGCCGGCCGTCTTCCTCTACGGCGGATCGATCCTGCCCGGCCGGTTGGACGATCGTGACATCACGATCCAGGATGCCTTCGAGGGGGTGGGTGCCTGTGCCCTGGGGCGGATCAGCCGCGAGCAGCTGGACGAGATCGAGCGGCACGCCTGCCCGAGTGAGGGCTCCTGCGGCGGCATGTTCACCGCCAACACGATGGCCAGCGCGGCGGAGGCGCTGGGCATGTCGCTGCCCGGCAGTGCCTCACCGGCGGCCCCGGACGTCCGCCGAGCGACGTACGCCGAGAACTCCGGCGAAGCGGTGGTCGCGCTGCTGGACCAGGGGATCACCGCCCGGGCGATCCTGACCAAGCAGGCGTTCGAGAACGCCATCGCGGTGGTGATGGCCCTCGGCGGGTCGACCAACGCGGTGCTGCACCTGCTCGCCATCGCGCACGAGGCGCGGGTGGACCTCGACATCGACGACTTCAACCGGATCGGCGACCGGGTGCCGCACCTGGCCGACGTCAAGCCGTTCGGCCGGTACGTCATGAACGACATCGACCGCATCGGCGGCGTACCGGTGGTGATGAAGGCCTTGCTCGACGCCGGTCTGCTGCACGGGGACGCCCTGACCGTGACCGGTCAGACCGTCGCCGAGAACCTGGTCGACATCGCCCCACCCGACCCTGACGGCAAGATCATCCATGCCATGGCCGACCCGATCCACCGCACCGGCGGGTTGACGGTTCTGCGCGGGTCGCTCGCGCCGGACGGCGCGGTGGCCAAGACCGCCGGCATGGACTCGCTGCGGGTCGAGGGCACCGCTCGGGTCTTCGACGGCGAGCCGGGGGCAATGGAGGCCGTGACGTCCGGTCGGATGCGCGCCGGCGACGTCGTCGTCATCCGGTACGAAGGACCCCGCGGCGGTCCCGGTATGCGCGAGATGCTGGCGGTGACCGGGGCGATCAAGGGGGCCGGACTCGGCTCGGACGTGGTGCTGCTGACCGACGGGCGGTTCTCCGGTGCGACCTACGGCCTGTGCGTGGGTCACATCGCGCCGGAAGCCACGGCTGGCGGACCGATCGCCTTAGTTGAAGATGGTGACCGGATCCGGCTCGACGTGCCGGGGCGCCGGCTCGACCTGCTCGTCGATGCCGCCGAGCTGGACCGGCGCCGGGCCGGCTGGAAGCCGCTGCCACCGCGCTACGAGACCGGCGTTCTGGGCAAGTACGCCAGGCTGGTGGGATCGGCGGCGCAGGGCGCCGTCTGCGACTGACGTCCGCGGGTTGCGCTGACCGGGGTTGCTTGGGGGCCTGGTCAAGAGGCCCGTTCAGGGGGCTGCTCAGGAGGAGTCGAGCCGCCCGCACGTTTCGGCCGAGCCGGGGTGCGGGCCGGGGCGCGGGCCGGCCTGCGGGCCGGGGCCTTGGCCGGAGCGCGCTTTCGGGTCGTGGTCTGGGCGCCGCTGTCGGCGAAGTACGCCGAGTAGAACGCGTCCAGCCGGCCGCGGATGTGTTTCTCCAGGAAGCCGTCCTCGCGCGCCTGGACCAGCAGGGGCGTGACGGCGGCGGTCACCTCGGCGACCACGCCGTCCATGCGCAGACCGAGGTCGGCCAGCGTCGCGGTCACCGTCTGGGTGCCGTGCCGGGCGAAGAAGTCCGCCACCACCACGGCCGTCATGCGGTGGAAGAACGGCGTCTGGCGCAGGTGCAGCCATACGTTGCGGCCGGCCACCACCAGCTCGTCGAGGGAATCGCCGTCCAGCAGCCCCACGTTGTCCGCCACGGTCTCGCCGAAGCGCGTCGCCCAGACCTCGTCGGCGGCTTTCCACACGTTCGCGTCGTCGAGCACGTCCTGGAGGTAGTGGTAGCTCTCGCGCGTGGTCTCCGTGATGTTGGCGTTAATGAAGGCGAGGAGCTGTTTGTCGATGCCCTTCTCCAGGCCGGGGGCGGAGGAGCTCATCGCGCTCTGCCCCAGTCGCAGCAATGACGACGCCCCGGGCACCCGGCGGGCGAGCACGTTCTCCTTGAGCACGAAGCTCTTGATGCCGCGGTAGAGCAGGTGGGAGACGAGGCCGGAGTAGATGGAGCTGCTCGTGACCTGGGCGGTGATCGTCTGCCGCACGTCCGGCATCCGCAGCACGGCTTCGATGAACTGCGCGTAGTTCGTCCGCGGCACCAGCTCGCGAAGGCTGATCTCCTCCTGCAGCAGCGCCGCGTACACGCCGCGGACGCCATCGTCGATGATCTGCACGAGTTCGTCGGTGAGCGGCATTTCGACGGCGTAGCGCTGGATCCAGTCGGACACCTGCTGGGGGGTCGCCACCTGGACGAGCGTCAGCGATCCGAGCCAGGCAGCCAACGCGGCAACCTCGGACTCTACGGCCTTGGCGAGCCCGCGGTCGTCCCACCGGTTGAGCTCGAACCGCACGTGCGCTTCCAGCAACGTCGTCTTGTCGATCAATGCGGCTCCACTGCGAAGGTCGGGGCGGGCGCCGCTCCCCGCCGCGGCGGGATCCGACAACTGACGCTCTCACACCCGCGCGCGGTATGCAGTACCTGGTGGCCGGGGTCGCGGTTGGCCGCGGGGAGCAAGTGGCGCTGCCCGGACTTGACGAAACCCCCGCCGATCCGAGATCATGACGTCATGCAGCCGCGCCAGCTCGTCGTACTCAGCTAGCGCTCCAGCCTTCGGCTGTCGCGCTCACCCCTCCGTGCCTGGCACGAGGGGTTTTTTCTTGTTCGCACTGCTCGTTCGCACGTCTCGACCGCCCGATCGGCCCGTCAGCCGAAAGTCAACCCAACTGAGGAACCCGTGACAGACCAGGTAACCGGAGCACAGTCGCTCGTCCGCTCACTCGAGAGCGTCGGGGCCGAGGTGGTCTTCGGCATTCCGGGCGGGACGATACTGCCGGCGTACGACCCGCTGTTCGACTCCACCGCGCTGCGTCACATCCTGGTGCGCCACGAGCAGGGCGCCGGGCACGCCGCCACCGGGTACGCCGCGGCCACCGGCAAGGTCGGCGTCTGCATGGCCACCTCCGGTCCCGGAGCCACCAACCTGGTCACCCCGATCACCGACGCCTATATGGACTCGGTGCCGATCGTGGCGGTCACCGGCCAGGTCTCGCGCGGCGTGATCGGCACCGACGCCTTCCAGGAGGCGGACATCCGCGGCATCACGATGCCGGTCACCAAGCACAGCTACCTGCTCACCGACCCCGCGGACATCCCGCGGGCGATTGCCGAGGCCTTTCACATCGCCGGCACCGGTCGGCCCGGCCCGGTGCTGGTCGACATCCCCAAGGACGTGCTGCAGGCGGCTACCTGCTTCGACTGGCCGCCGCGGATACACCTGCCCGGCTACCGCCCGACGCTGCGCCCGCACGCCCGCCAGGTGCGCGAGGCGGCCCGGCTGATCGCGACCGCCCGGCGGCCGGTGCTCTACGTCGGCGGCGGCGTGATCAGGGCGAGGGCCTCCGCCGAGCTGGCGGTGCTGGCCGAGCTCACCGGCATCCCGGTGGTGACCACGCTGATGGCCCGGGGCGCCTTCCCCGACAGTCACCCGCAGCACCTCGGGATGCCGGGCATGCACGGCACCGTCGCCGCCGTCACCGCCTTCCAGAAGTGCGACCTGATCATTGCCCTCGGCGCCCGGTTCGACGACCGGGTCACCGGGAAGCTGACCACCTTCGCGCCGTACGCCACGGTCATCCACGCCGATGTCGACCCGGCCGAGATCTCCAAGAACCGCACGGCGGACGTGCCGATCGTCGGAGACTGCCGCGAGGTCATCACCGACCTGATCGTGGCCGTCCGGGCCGAGTACGCGGCTGGCCACCGGGCCGACCTCACCGGCTGGTGGAAGCAGTGCCACTCTTGGCGGGAGACGTACCCGCTCGGCTACGAGGAGCCTCCGGATGGGTCGCTCGCGCCTCAGTACGCCATCGAGCGGCTCGGCAGGATCGCTGGACCGGATGCGGTGTACGTCGCGGGCGTCGGCCAGCACCAGATGTGGGCGTCGCAGTTCATCTCCTACGAGAAGCCGTACACCTGGCTCAACTCCGGCGGCCTGGGCACCATGGGCTACGCGGTGCCGGCTGCCATGGGCGCCAAGGTCGGCCGGCCGGACGCGACGGTCTGGGCGATCGACGGCGACGGCTGCTTCCAGATGACCAACCAGGAGCTGGTTACCTGCGCTCTGAACAACATCCCGATCAAGGTCGCGATCATCAACAATGGCAGTCTGGGCATGGTCCGGCAGTGGCAGACGCTGTTCTACGACCGGCGCTACTCCAACACCGACCTGCACTCCAAGCGGATCCCGGACTTCGTGAAGCTGGCCGAGGCGATGGGCTGCGTAGGCCTGCGCTGCGAAACCGCGGCAGGCGTGGACGCGGTGATCGAGAAGGCGATGGCCATCAACGACGCCCCGGTCGTGATCGACTTCGTGGTGGGTCAGGACGCGATGGTGTGGCCGATGGTCGCGGCCGGCGCCAGCAACGACGACATCAAGGTGGCGCGCGATCTCGCGCCGGACTGGGACGACGACATGGCCGAAACCGGCGTGCACACCACCGCCAACAGCGGCGGCCCGGGGAGCCCGGCATGAGTCGGCACACCCTGTCCGTCCTGGTCGAGAACACGCCGGGCGTGCTCGCCCGGGTCGCCGGCCTGTTCAGCCGACGCGGCTTCAACATCGACTCGCTGGCCGTGGGACCCACCGAGAACGCCGACATCTCCCGGATGAGCATCGTCGTGACGGTGGAGGATCAGCCGCTGGAGCAGGTGACCAAGCAGCTGAACAAGCTGGTGAATGTCATCAAGATCGTGGAGTTGGACCCGGCCGCGGCGGTGCAGCGCGAGCTGCTGCTGGTCAAGGTGCGCGCCGATGCCGCGACTCGGTCCCACGTGCTGGAGACGGTCGGGCTGTTCCGGGCCAAGGTCGTCGACGTCGCGGTGGATGCGGTCACGATCGAGGCGACCGGGACGGCCGACAAGCTGGCGGCGCTGATCCGGGTGCTGGAGCCGTTCGGCATCCGCGAGCTGGTGCAGTCCGGTCTGGTCGCGCTCAACCGCGGCGCGCGCTCGATCACCGACCGCTCACTGCGCAGCGCTGAGCGCTCCGCCTGATCGCCCCACCTGAGCGACCATCTCTCGACCGCCCCACCCTCTGATCGATCGGAGTACGCACCGTCATGGCCGACATCTACTACGACGCCGACGCCGACCTGGACCTGATCCGCTCCCGGCGGGTGGCCGTGATCGGGTACGGCAGTCAGGGCCACGCCCACGCTCTGTCCCAGCGCGACTCCGGCGTCGACGTTCGGGTCGGGCTGCCGGAGACCTCGGCCAGCCGGGCGAAGGCCGAGGCCGAGGGCCTTCGGGTGGTGACCCCGGCTGAGGCGAGCGCTGAGGCCGACTTGGTGATGGTGCTCGCGCCGGACACGGCGCAACGCAAGATCTACGCCGAGTCCATCGAGCCGCACCTGGGCGACGGCGACGCGCTGTTCTTCGGCCACGGCTTCAACATCCGCTACGGCCTGATCTCCCCACCCGTCGGTGTGGACGTGGCGATGGTGGCGCCCAAGGGACCGGGCCACCTGGTGCGCCGGCAGTTCGCGGCCGGTCGCGGCGTACCGTGTCTGGTCGCGGTCGAGCAGGACGCGTCCGGTCAGGCGCTCGCCCTGGCGCTGTCCTACGCCAAGGGCATCGGCGGCACCCGCGCCGGGGTCCTGCGGACGTCGTTCGCCGAGGAGACCGAGACCGACCTCTTCGGCGAGCAGGCAGTGCTCTGCGGCGGCGTGTCCGCGCTGATCACCGCGGGCTTCGAGACGCTGACCGAGGCCGGCTACGACCCGGAGATCGCCTACTTCGAGTGCCTGCACGAGATGAAGCTGATCGTGGACCTGATGTACGAGGGCGGCATTTCCCGGATGCGCTACTCCATCTCCGACACCGCGGAGTACGGCGACTACAGCCGCGGCCCGCGCATCATCACTGCCGAGACCAAGGCGGAGATGCGTCGCATCCTCGGGGAGATCCGGGACGGCACCTTCGCCCGGGAGTGGGTGGCCGAGGACGAGGCCGGCCGGCCGAACTTCACCAAGTACGCCGCGGAAAGCGCCGCCCACCCGATCGAGCAGGTGGGCGCCAGGCTGCGCTCGCTGATGTCCTGGATCAAGGAGGACTAGTGCCGCTTCCGGCAACCTTCGCCCCGTTGCCCGACACGCCGATCAAGGTCCGGGACCTTCGCGTGCGGTAACCGCATCCTCGTCCGCTTCTTCTGACTTCCCCCCGGAAGCCGACGGCCGATCGGGTGCAAGTGGGTGAGATCAGTTCCGCGGAGGGCAACCGGCTGCTGCGGATCGTGCCGCCGGCACTCCGGGTCGGTGGTGAGCTGGCGGCGGCCGCAGATCGTGGCTGCTCGCTCGGGTCGGCGTCCGAAACGCGTACCGGCGTGGCGTCCCCAAGTCAGGGCTGCCGGTGGCATCATCCGCAGGTCCCTCCGCTGGGGGCCCCGTCCGCTGGCGGGCTGTCCGCGCACAGGAGGCGCCCGGGGACGCTGCTTGCGGCCAACAGCCTGCGATTGCAGATCAACCCGCTGGACTACAACGGAAACGGAAACGGAAGGGTCACAAGGGCCGAAATTTTTGACCAGGTAGCTGGACTGGACAACAGTCATTCAGCGCCGCGCCGCGGGGAAGCTGCGCCCGACGGCGCGCCCGTCCGCCTACTCGACGGGCGGGGCGGACCTCTTGCGCGGGGTCGACGGCCGGCCGGTCCCCTTCGGTGCCCCCTTCTCGGCCTTCCCGGCACTCTCCGCCGACTGGGCCTTCGCCGCCTTGACGGCGTTGCCGGCCTTGCCTGCGCTCTCGGCCTTCTCGGCCTTGCCAGCACTCTTCGCCGGCTTGGCCTTCGCCGCCAGCTCCGCCTTACTGCCACCGGCGGCTCGCCGGCCGGTCGGGGCCCCCGCGGCGGCGGACTTTCGCGGCGTGGCCGATGTCGCCGAGCCGGCTTCCGCCGGAACACCCGCTGCGGCGGCGGGATCGGCGATGTCGGTGCGGCCAGCCGCATCAGCGGCTGGGACCGGGGCCAGCGGCAGCGCCGAGGTATCGGTGAGGTCGACCACCGAGTCGTCCCCGCCGTGCACGTTGGGCAGGTAGTCATCGGCCGCCCAGTCGTTCTCCCAGCGCTGGCCGTCGAGCAGGTAGCGGAAGCGCCACCGCCGCCCCGCCGGCAGCTCCAGGGTCGCCTGGAAGCTCCCGTTGTCGGTCCGGGTCAACCGGTGGCTCGTCGGCGACCAGTCGTTGAAGTCCCCACACACGCTCACCGCGGCCGCCGCCGCCGCGGCGGGCAGCTCGAAGGTGACGAGGACGCTGCCGCCCGTCAACCGAGTCTTGATCATCATTCCCTACGGTTCACCGCCCACTCCTGCACGACCGGGGCGGCCCGTCGCCCCGCCCAGCAACCTACCGGTCGCCGGTCCGACCACCCGTCTCATGTAAGGGACCTCCGGTGTTGATCGCGCTGGCGGTCTCGGGTTGCATGAGTAGCCCGGCTGGTTCGGTGGGTGGCGTCGAGTTCGGCTCTGAGGGTCGTGCCCGTGATGGGTGCGAGGTCTCGTTGAT